>Ga0066395_10000462_pt1 | contig 15142 bp, 11 predicted proteins | sample PanSoiPlot1MoBio_FD_61218 | JGI IMG/M metagenome (GOLD analysis project Ga0066395, IMG submission 61218) | Tropical forest soil microbial communities from Panama analyzed to predict greenhouse gas emissions - Panama Soil Plot 1 MoBio | ecosystem: Environmental > Terrestrial > Soil > Tropical... | reverse complement strand
TTCGCGGACGACCGACGGCGGGACCTCCAGCTCCTGGACGATCTCTCGCAGCTCGCGTCCGTGGTCGAACAAGTAGAAGACGCGTGCCGCCAGGCGGCCCTCAGGGAGCTGCGGCGGCGATCCAGGTACGGGGCGCTTCGCCTTCAGCGCGGCGACCTCCGCCGGATCGAACAGCCACCCGCGCGCGTCGCGCACCGGGTGGAGCTCCTTGCCCTCCATCTTCCGGATCGGAAAAATGCTCCGATAGCCAAGCTCGGCGGCCACCTGGGCGCGCGTGAGCCAGCCGGCGCGGGGCGAGGCTGCTTTATCAGGTTGCTTGGGGGTCGAGGTGGGGTTGGGCATGGATCCTCCGGCAGAAATAGGGGTGGCAGAGGGCCCGGTGGTCGGGCCGGTGCGAAAGCAGGGGCGAAAGCAACGGGTCAAGCAGGGGGCAAGCAGCGCTCGAATCAGCGCGGGTCACGGCCCTGCCCGCCTCGGCGCTGCGCCTCGACGAACGCCGCCAGATCGCGCGGCGCTACGCGAATCGCGTTCAGAACGCGCACGTGCGCGAGCCGGCCCTCACCCGCCAGCCGGTACACCGTCGCGGTACACACGCCCAACCGTGCGGCCACGTCGCGCACGGAAAGCAGCGCCTCGCCCGCGCCGCCGCCAACCACCGCCAGCGCCCGCCGCGAACCCTGCAGCAAGGGTGCAGCAAAAACCTGGCGAAGCGGGGCTAACGGCGGCACGCGCTGGACTTCGCCGCCGATCCCACCTCTAACGAAATCGCTCGCTTGCGACGGCGAGCTACCGCGAGCTACCCCGGCCAATGCCCCCGGAGCGCATTCCCAAGCTGAATGTCGCCGGTTCGAACCCGGTATCCCGCTCGAGACAAGGCCGCCGCGAAACGCGTGAAGGATCGGGTTTCCAGCCGGCGAATAGAGGGCGACTCCACTACCCCGAGGAGCGCCCATGCAACGATCGCACGTACGCCGAGTCGCGCAGTCTACTGGTCTGTCCGTCCTCGCTCTCGCAGTAGCCATCGCGGGATGCGCGGGATCGACGGCAGGCACCGGCGGCTCCGCCGGCACGAGTGGCATCGCCGGAACCAGTGGGACGGCCGGTGCTGCGGGCACTGAGGCTGACTAGCAGTTGACGCGCGCGTCGATCGGCGACGCAGATCACGCCAGCGTTGCGAAAGCGTTGCTCGACGATCGACCTCGCAAGACCTGATTCTCCTGCCGCGCCAATCGTTGCCGTGACGAAAAAGGAGGATCCCGTGAAGCTGCGCTCTCGACTGATGAACCTCGGATTCGCAATTGTCCTCGGGGTGGCCGGTGGGGCAACGGGATGCAGCGACAAGTCGCTGTCTTCGAGCAGCGCCAATCCCGACGGGGACGTCGGCACCGTAGGGCTGGCACTGTCGCTCGCACCCGGCGTCACCGTCTCGAGCGCGAGCTACGCGATTTCGAACCCTAACGGATTCTCGCGAACCGGGAGCGTCGACGTTAGCCACAGCAGCACGCTCTCGTTCACCGTAGGCGGCGTGCCTGCGGGGACCGGCTACACGATTCAGATCAATGCGACGACCTCCGACGGCGCCACCAGCTGCGTCGGCTCGGCGATGTTCGCGGTGACGGCCCAGGCGACCACCGCCGTCAGCGTTCATCTCACTTGCCACGAAGGCGCGCGCACGGGCAGCGTGTCAGTCACGGGCACGCTCAACATCTGCCCGGTAGCGGACGGTATCTCGGCGAACCCGGCAGACATCGCGGTCGGCTTCCCGGTCGCGCTGTCAATCGCCGCGCATGATACGGATGCAGGCCCCGCGGCCCTCGCGTACCGATGGACGGCGTCGTCCGGGTCGTTTAGCGATCCGACGTCGGCGAGCCCGACCTTCGTCTGCAACCGACCTGGTCCGGTCACCCTCACTGCCACCGTCTCCGACGGAGACCAAACACCGGACTGCCCGGCAGCGTTGTCGGTGGTCATCACCTGCGAGCCCGGCACGTTGCTCGTCCCCGGATCGCTGGTGATCAGCAGCAGCACCTACGATCGGACCGTGGGCGCGGTCGCCTCGCTGATCGCCGGGACGAAGCTGGCCGGCTCGGCGACAGCGACCGCGGCCGCGACGACCGGCAACAACTACGTCACTGTCTGGAACAACGCATCCGTAGATGCCAGCTTCGGCGTCACCTCGCGCATCGAGCTGACCGACATCGATCCGGCGAGCCTCAACGTCCTCAGCAAGGTCGTCGTTCCGACGGATCAGGTGGCGACCAGTTTCCCGTCGAAGTCCGAGCTCGGACTTCACATCGGCCACGATGCGAACGGCGCCCACCTGGTGTTCGTCGCCTACGCCGGCTCCGGCATCGGCGCGCTCGACGTCTCGAACTCCGACGCCGTCGCGGGCCAGGATCCGACCAACCCGGTGACGTTCGCGTTCGGCGCGAGCTACGCCTTCGCGCGCACCATCGTGTCCATGGACGGCACCGGGCGCTTCTCGTACACGCCTACGATCAATTACGGCGGGAACAATGGTCGATCGGCGCTCCTCGGATCCAACGGCCTCTACTACTCGGTCGGCAACGCCAACAACGGCAGCGCGTCCGCCTTCGGTCCGAACGGAACGAACCCAGACGTCACCGAGACGACCGGCCTCGAAGTCGTCACCCCGATCGACGCCGCGTCATCGACCGCCGCCATCCCGCCCAACAACTCGGCCGAGGTCAACCCGCTTCTCCAGATGGTATTCAACGGCAAGGCGGACAAGGCCGGCAAGGACGACAACTTCCGCGGCATCACGGAGTTCGGTGGCGCGCTCTACTTCACGAAGGGGAGCGGCAGCAACGGCGTCCAGACGGTCTACACCGTTCCGACGCTGCCCACGATCGCGAACGCCGCCGCGACCACGATCAGCATCGTCCCCGGTTTTCCCACCGACGCTGCGCGGACGGCTGGCGGCGACTTCACTCCTTTCGCAGTGTTCTTCGCGAACGCGACGACGATGTATGTGACCGACGAAGGCACGGGTGATGCGCTCGACAAATCGAGCCACGCTGGCCTCGAGAAATGGAGCCTGGTCAACGGCACCTGGCAGCTTGACTACGTGCTGACGCAGGGGCTGATCGGCGTCGTCGACGCGAACCTGACCGGCGCCGACGGTCCGTGGCCGAACGTGACCACGATCGGGCTGCGCAACCTGACCGCCGCCGTGAACGGCGACCAGGTGACGCTGTGGGCAGCGACGTCGACCGCCAGCGCGTCCGGTGACAACGGCGCCGACCCGAACAAGATTGTCGTCATCACCGATCAACTCTCGGCGACGACGATGACCGCCGCCGTCTCCGCCGAGTCATTCGGCACGATCATCGGGCCGACCTACGGCACGGTCTATCGCGGCGTCGCATTCGTGAACTGACGGAACCCAGGTAAGTCGCCGATTGGCGGCTGCGGATCACCGCATCAGCCGCGTCGCGTCCCCGCGATTCGAATTCGCGTCCGCGGGCTGGTTCCGCAGCTGGAAGCGAACGCTTCCGTCGCTGATGTTCTCCGCTGATATCGACAGGCCCAGCACCTCACAGATTGCCCGGACGAGCGCGAGCCCCACGCCGCTGTGGATGCCGCCGCCCGAGCGCGCGGTGTCAGCACGTGCGAAGCGATCGAAGATCCGCGGCAGCACGTAGTCCGGAATCGGGGGTCCGGTGTCGACGACTTCCAGGACCACATCGTCGCGGCCCTCGCGCACGTGGATCGCGCCCCCGTCTCCGGTGTAGTCGGCGGCGTTGGCCAGCAGGTTCGTCATCACAATCCGGAGCTTGTCCGGATCGATCACCACGGCGGCGGCCGGTCCGATGTCGTTCGAGAACGTCAACTTTCGGCTGGCCGCCTGCGCGGCGAATGCGCGCCAGCAGTCCTCGACGAACGGCCGCAATCGCAGCTCCTGGTTCACGACTTCGATCTGACGCGCGTCGAGGCGCGCGAGCATCAGAAGGTTCTGCACCAGGGCTTGCGTCTGTTCGACGACGGCCTTGGCATCGGCGATCGCCGTCCGATAGGCGGCGGCATCCCGATCGCGCGAAGCAGCGACCTCCAGAATTGTCCGGAGCGCGGCAAGCGGCGTCCGCAGCTCGTGACTGACGTCGGCGGTAAAGCGCCGCTCGCGTTCGAACGACGCGGCCAGGCGCTTGAACAACCCCGCCAGCTTGTCGACGAGCGGCTCGAGCTCGACGGGAACGTTCCGCGGCAACGCGCGGGCGAGATCGTGCTCGTGCCGGGCGGCGACCTCTGCCGCCAGGCCGTGGACGGAGCGGAGCCCTCGCGTCACCGCCAGGGCCGTCGCCGCCGATCCCAGGACGAGCGCCAGCAAACCGAGCAGCCAGAGCCAGCGGGACATCGCCGCCAGCGTCTCGCGAACGTCCTCGGTCCCTTGCGCGACGATCACCGTCACGAAGCGATCGGCCGGCGGCCCGCCCCGGGGCGCGTCTTCGATTCGCATCGGCTGGCGCAGCTCGAGGGCGCGGCCGGGGCGGCCGTCCGGCAGCGTGACGTCGGCGAATGCTGGCCCGCCGGTATCGATGCGGAGCCGGTCGAGATCACGCGTGCCCAGCGACGGCGAGCGTGCCAGCACGCGGCCGTCGTCGAGCCACGCCTCGAAGAAACCGGGCCGGACGGCGCGCTCGAACTCGGGGAGCGACTCGTACTCGAACTCGGGCGGCGTGCCGTCCTCGGCCATCCCCGCGACGGCGGCGGCGTTTCCGGACAGGCGCGCGTCGAGCTGCCGATCCAGCGCGCTCCCGAGGACGACGCGGACCACGATTGCAAACGTCGCGAGGACCGCGGCCAGAACACTCAGTACGCCCACCGTCAGGCGCACGCGAAGCGAGTGGGTCACGCTTCGACTCCCAGCGAATATCCGAGCCCGCGGTGGGTCTGAATCAGCTTCACTGCCTGTCCCTCGTCGATCTTCTTGCGCAGATACCCGACGTAGACGTCGACGACGTTGCTGCCTGGCTCCGCGGCGAAGTCGTAGACGTGATCGTGAATCTCGGCGCGCGTGACAACTTGACCGCGCCGCATCGCGAGGTACTCGAGAAGGCCGTACTCGCGCGCCGAAAGCGCAATCGGGCGCCCGCCGCGACGGACGGCCCTCGCCGTCGCGTCGAGCTCTAGGTCGCCGACTCGCACGATGTTGCTCGGCGCCTGATAGCGGCGGCGAATGACCGCGCGCAGCCGCGCCAGCAGCTCCTCGAAAGGAAACGGCTTGGCCAGATAGTCGTCCGCGCCGAGATCGAGCCCGGTCACGCGGTCCGAGACCTGATCGCGCGCGGTGAGCACCAGAATACCCGCCGGCGACCCGTTCTCACGCAGACGGCGCAGAACCGTCAGCCCGTCCAGCTTCGGCAGCATCAGGTCGAGCAAGATGCCGTCGTAAGGCGTCGCGAACGCGTGGGTCAGCGCCTCCTCGCCGTTGGCCGCCGTGTCCACGGCATAGCCTGCTTCCCGGAGGCCCTGGGCCAGCGACCGTGCGAACGGCTCGAAGTCCTCGACGAGAAGGACGCGCACGGTGCCAGTATGCGCCGTGCCGCCCGTCTGTGCCTGATTTCGACCTCGCTCTCATCCGGCTCTCATGTTGGCCAGCTATCAATGGAGCCGTGCTGCCGCGGCTGGCCTTGCGTGATCTAGTGCTCGCCGTGCTGGCGTTGTGGGCCGCCGCTCCCCGGACCGGACGCGCGCAACAGGCGGGCCCAACGGCGGACGCGGCGTCCGGGATCTCCCTGCTGGCGGCGCGCGCCGCCGCGGCCGCACGCGCCCCCGACGTGACGCTGGCGCGCAGCCGCGAGGAGATCGCGCGGGCTCAGGTCGATGTCGCCGGAGCGCTCGCCAACCCGACCGTCACGCTGACGACAGCCCAGAAGACGGCGCGCCTCGGCACAGGCCTGAGCCTGCCGGTACCATTGTTCGGCCAGCGCGCGACCGCGGTGGGCGCCGCGCGCTCGGACGCGGACGCGGCGGGCCTGGAAGTGGAGGCGACCCGCTACGAGGCGCGCTGGAGCGCGACGCTGGCGTGGCTCGATCTCTGGGAGGCGCAGGAGCGGGCGCGCTTGCTCGCGGACGCGGCGGCCGATGCGGCGCACGTCGCAACCATCGCCGACGAGAAATTCAAGGCGGGCACCGCCGCGCGCGTCGAGGTGCTGCGGACAGGCGCGGACCGGGAGCGCGCGCGGGCCGAGGCCGCCCTGGCCGCGGCGGTCGTGCCGGCGGCCGCAGCGCGGCTGGCGATCGCGGTCGGTCCCGGCGGCGGGGGGACCCGATGGGTCGCCACCGGGAGACCAGACCTCGCGCTGGCGGAGGCGGATCTCGTCGCGCTTCAGCGCGGCACCACCGACCATCCGATCCTGCGCTGGGATCGCGCGCGCATCGCGGCGGGCGCCGCCCACGTGCGCGCCGAGCAGCGCGCGCGCTGGCCGGTCATCACCGCGGACGTCACCGCCAACTGGAACGATCCGTCGCTGCCCGGCAACGACCTGATCGGTGGGCTGTCGTTCGAAGCGCCCGTGCTGAACCTGCGCAGCGGGGCCATCGCGCGGGCCCGTGCCGAGCAGAAGCTGGCCGAGACGACGGCCGAGACCGACCAGCGCCGGCTGGCGGCTGCGCTCGTCGACGCCCTCGGGCGGGCGGCAGGCGCCGGCGAGCGCGCGCGGATCCTGGCAGACAGCGTGTTGCCCGCCCTCGACCAGGCATGGCGGATGAACGAAGAGGGTTACCGGGACGGACGCGTGGACCTGCTCCGGCTGCTCGACGCCCAGCGCGTTCGCCTCGAGACCCGCATCGCCGTTGTCGAGGCAGAAGCGGCCTGGCAGCGAGCGCTCGCCGACGTCGAGCGCGCCGCGGGCGTCAGCCTCGGGGGCGGCGGTGTCCATGCGCCCTGAAACCTTCCTGCTCATGCTCGCGGGCGTCGGCATGTTCGCCGCGTGCCGCAAGCACGCAGCCGCGCCCGAACACGAACGGCGGACGGTGCATTGCGCGCGCGCCGAAACGGCGGACGTCACCGACGCCGTCGATCTGCGCGGAACGGTCGCGCCGCTTCCCGATCGCGACGCCCAGATCGCCCCGCAGGTCGCGGGGCGCATCGTGCAACTCCTCGCCCGCGAGGGTGACAAGGTCACTGTCGGTCAACCGGTCGCGCGTGTCGACGACAGCATCCTCGTCGATCAGGCGAACGAGGCCGCCGCAGGGCTCGAGAAAGCGCGGGCGGAGCGCCGCAACGCCGACGCCACTCAGGCCCGCACCGAACGCGTCTTCGAGCACGGGATCGCCGCGCGCCAGGAGGTCGACGACGCCACGACCCGCGCCGCGACCGCGCGGGCCGTCGAGAACGAGTCGCAGGCCGCGGCGACGCGCGCGCGGCGCCAGGTCGAGCGCGCCACCGTCCGCAGCCCGATTGCGGGCATCGTCGTGCGTCTGCTTCGCCGTCCCGGCGAGCTCGTCGACGGCACGCCCGCTACGCCGGTCATCGAGGTGGCCGATCCGAGCCGGCTCGAGCTGGCGTCGGACGCGACCGCGTCGGATCTCGTCCGGATGACGAAAGGCGCGCGCGCCGAGCTGACGGTGGCGGCCATGCCCGGGATGCGGTGGGCCGGCACGGTGGCGGTCGTCTCTCCGGCCGTCGACCGCGCGACCGGTCTGGGAACGGTGCGCGTCGAGATCGACCTGGCGGCCGGCGCGCGGCCGCCGATCGGCGCCCTCGGAACCGCGCGGGTGGTGGTCGGGTCCACGCGGGCGGCAACCGTGGTGCCGAAGACCTCACTGCGCAGCGGCCTGGGCGCCGACGCCGAGGTCGTCTCCTGCGGCGCGGATGGTGTTGCCCATCTCAAGCGGGTGAAGAGAGGCGCCGACGCCGGCGACAAGGTCGAGGTCACCCCGCTCTCTGCCGGCGAGCTGGTCGCCGTCGACCCGATCGGCATCGCCGACGGCGATCCCATCGAGATCGCGAAATGACCGACTGGCTGACGCGACGACGAACGCTCGTGTGGCTGACCGCCATCGGACTGGCCGTTGCCGGCGCCGTGCTCACCACCCGCCTGCCGAGCGGCATCTATCCCGAGGTGGAGTTCCCGCGGATCGTGGTCGTTGGCCGCGGCGGCGATGCACCACCAGCCGTCACGCAGGTGACGTTGACCCGCCCGCTGGAGACGGCGCTCGCGACGGTCCTGGGCGTCGAGCGGATCCGCTCGCGCACGATCCGCGGCGCCGTGGAGATCTCGCTGCAGTTCGCCCCCGGCTCCGACATGTGGCGGGCCCTGCAGCTCGTCGAATCGCGCGTCGGCGACGCCCGCTCGTCCCTGCCGGCCGCCGCCGAGGTCCAGGTCGAACGCCTGACGACGACGTCTTTTCCTGTCGTGACCTTCAACGTCACTGGAGACATCGATTCGCGCCGCCTGCGTGATCTCGCCGAGCTGGTCCTCCGGCCGGCGATCTCGCGCGTCCGTGGCGTGGGACGGGTGGAGGTGCTCGGCGGCGACGTGCGCGAGGTCGAGGTGATTCTCGACCCCACACGCACGGCGGCGTTGAAGCTCACCCCCGGAAAGATCGCCGAGAAGATCCGCGCCCAGACGGTCCTGCAGTCCGTCGGTCGCTATGATGACGCGCACGCGTGGGTCACTGTCGTCGCCTCCGGCGAAGCCACGAACGTGGCCGACGTCGCAGGGCTCTCCGTCGCCGTCGGCGCGGACGGCAGCCCGATTCCCCTCTCCGCGATCGCGAATGTCACCGAAGGCGCGGAAGATCGGCTGCTGCGCGTCTCCGGTCCGGGGGGCGAGACGGCGCTCGTCAGCGTCAGTCGGCTACCGGGCGCCAGCACGCCCGACGTCGTCGCGCGCGTTCTCGATGCCGTCCGGCAGGCCACGGCGAGCTTCCCCGCCGGCGTGTCCGTGACGCCCGTCTACGATCAGGCCGCGCTCGTCGACGAGTCGATGCGCTCGGTCCGCGACGCGATCCTGCTCGGCATCGCGCTCTGTGTCGCGGTGATCGCCCTGTTCCTGCGCGACCTCCGGGCCGGTCTCGTGGCCGCCGCCGCCGTGCCGCTGACGCTCGGAATCACCTTCGTTCCGATGAGCCTCCTCGGGCAGAGCCTGAACCTGATGTCGATGGGTGGGCTGTGCGTCGCGATCGGGCTCGTCATCGATGACGCGATCGTCGTCGTCGAAGCGACGCGCCGGAGGCTTGAACGCGGCCAAACCGCCGCCGACGCCGCGCGCGACGGCGTGCGCGACCTGCTCGCAGCCCTGGTCGGCACGACGATCACGACGGTGATCGTGTTCCTGCCGCTCGCCTGGCTGGAAGGTGTCGTCGGACATTTCTTCGCGGCGCTCGCGATCACGTTGTCGTCGGCGGTTCTGCTGTCGCTGGCCGTCGCGCTGACGGTCGTTCCTCTGCTCGCGGCGGGCCTGATGCGCGGCCGCCCCGGTCCGCCGCCGGCCCCGCCCTGGTACACACGCGCTTACGCGCGGGCGATCCAGCCTGTCCTCCGTCGTCCCTGGCTCGGGCTCGCCGCCGCGGCGGCCCTGCTTGGGGCAGGCGTGGTGGCCACCCGCTTCGTCGGTACGGGATTCCTTCCGAGCATGGACGAGGGCGCCTTCGTTCTGGACTACTTCCTTCCCGCGGGCACCTCTCTCACCGACACCGACGCTGCCGCCCGCAAGATCGAATCCATCCTTCATGCGATCCCGGAGGTCGCAACCTACTCGCGTCGCACGGGCGCCGAGCTCGGCCCTGTCGCGGCAACCGAAATCAGCCGCGGCGACATCATGGTGCGGCTGAAGCCGAGATCGGCCCGCCGCCGATCCGTCGACGAGGTCATCGCGGCGGCCCGCGGGCGCATCGAACGCGACGTGCCCGAGGCGCGCGTCGAATTCGTGCAGGTTCTGCAAGACGTCCTCAACGATCTGTCCGGCACCCCGCGCCCGATCGAGGTGAAGCTCTACGGCGACGATTACGCGGCCCTGCGCGAGGAGGCGACGCAAGTGGCAGCGCGGATCCGCGACGTTCCGGGTCTGGTCGATCTCTACCCGGGGTTCGAGGGCGACGCGCCGGAGCTCAGGTTCCGCGTCGATCCGGGACGCGCGGCGCGGCTCGGACTGACCGCCGCTGACGTCAGCGCGGACCTCGATGCAGCCTTGCGCGGCGTCGTCGCCTCGACGATCCGGCGCGCCGACCGCGCTATCGGCGTCCGGGTCCGCTATCCCGACGCCGTCCGCTTCGATCGGACCGAGGTCGGGAAGCTGCCGCTCGCCGCCGCCGGAGGCGTCATGGCGATCAGCGCCGTCGCCGACGCCGACGAGGTCTCCGCGCCGAGCACGCTCGTCCGCGAGAACCTCCGCCCGGTCGCGATCCTCACCGCTGATCACGAGGATCGCGACCTCGGCTCGGTGGCGGCCGAGGTGAACCGCCGGCTCGCGGGCATCTCCCTCGGCGAGGGCGCGGCGCGCGAGTTCGGCGGCCAGTACCGCGCACAGCAAGAAACGTTTCAGCAGCTCGCACGCGTGCTCGCCTTCGGTCTGCTCGCCGTCCTCGCGGTCCTGCTCGCCCAATTTCGCCGCGCGCGGCTCGCGCTGGTCGTGCTTGGATCGGTTCCGCTCGCGGTGGTGGGCGCGCTGCTGACGCTGCTCGCGACCGGCGTCGACCTCAACGCGTCTTCGCTGATGGGATGCGTGATGCTGGTGGGCCTGGTCGTGAAGAACGGCATCCTCCTCCTGGAGCAGGCGGAGACCTTCTGGGAGCGCGGCGCCACTCTCGACGATGCGCTCGTCGAGGCAGGAACGATCCGCGTTCGTCCCATCTTGATGACCACATTCGCGACCGTGGCAGGGCTCGCTCCGCTGGCGCTCGGTCTCGGCGCGGGCGCGGAGCTCCAGCGCCCCCTCGCCCTCGCCGTCATTGGCGGCCTGATCTTCTCGACTGCGGTCAGCCTATTCGTGACGCCCGCGCTCGTTGGCCTGGCCTTTCGGCGTCGACGCTGACCGGCGACCGGCCGCACCCCCTCGGCTGCGTGCCCCCGATCACAATCGCACGCGCGCAACGCGGGGGACTCCCGGGTCTTGCGCGCCGTCGGATCCTGCCGATTATTCATTTGTAATCGGCGGGCGGTGTAATCGTGGAGGAAGGGCGTGATGGGTAGACTCGCTTGGGGTTGGGCGTTCGGTGCGGTGATCCCGATGGCCCTGATGGCGTGCGGCTCCAACCGCCATCCTGTCACGGGACAGATCGGTACCGGCGGCGCGGGTTCGACCGTCGTCGCGACTGTGCCGGACGCGAGCAACAGCGGCCGAGCGTGCTCGGATCTCTTCGACCAGACGAAGCTGCCGACATTTTCTTTCGAGATCAGCGCCGACAACTGGGCGAAGCTCGACGCCGATTTTCACGATCTGAAGGACGTCCTGGCCGGAACGCCGCCCCAGACCTACTACCCGGTCACGTTCCACTTCGGGTCCGAGACCGTCACGAACGCTGCCGTCCGCTTGCGAGGCAAGTCGTCGTGGGTTCAGACCGTGATGCTCGACGCGAACCCCAAGATGCAGTTCGTCATCTCGTTCGATCAGATGGACAAGACGGGAAAGTTTCACGGCGTATCGGCGCTGCACTTCGAGATCCCGCGGGACGACTGGACCTTCCTGAACGACCGCATCGGCAACAACTGGTTGCGCAAGATCGGAATCACGGCGCCCTGTAGCAGCAGCGCGAAGCTGGTCGTCAACGGCGCCTACTATGGTGTCTACGTCCTCGAAGGGAGCGTGAACGTCCCGCTGCTGAAAGACTTCTTCGCGAACGATTACGCTGGCGATCTGTTCAAGGGTGGAACCGAGGCCGACACCAACGTCAACGGTGCGAACTGGGCGCGGCTGGATCAGCTGCACGCGGCGACGACGATGAGCGCGCTGCAACCGCTGGTCGACCTGCCGAACACCGTTCTCGAATGGGCCGCGGAAGCGGTCGTGAACGATGCCGACGGTTACTACGGCGGCGCACACAATTTCTACCTCTACGACCAGGGCGCGCCAGGCTACGTCTGGCTGCCCGACCACACTGATTCGGCGCTGGAATGGACGGCGATGTTCACCTCGCTGTCGTACAAGCAGCACCCGATCTACTGGTGGGCGGGCCGTCCGTCAGCGGAAACTCCCGGGGCGGACTACCTGATCGTGATGAACGACCCGACCTGGCGCTCGCATTACGTCGACGCGATCGAGAGCCAGGTCGCGAAATGGGACCCGCAGGAGATCCTCGGCTGGATCGACGCCTGGTCGGCCCAGATCGCCGACGCGGTGGCCACCGACCCGCGCAAGTGGGCGACCGCCGATCAGAACACCGCGGCGCTGGCCGCGTTGCGGGACGTCGTCAACAATCGTCCCCAATACTTGCAAAGCTTCGTTGCCTGCGAACGCGGCGACGCGGCGGCCGTGACCGACCAGGATCAGGACGGCGTCCCCTGGTGCAACGACTGCAACGACGGCGATCCGGCCGTCCATCCTGGCGCCGCGGAGATCTGCAACGGGATCGACGACAACTGTGAGGGCGTCATCGACGAAGGTTGCCCGGCCGCGCCAGATGCGGGAGCACCATGACCCTCATGGTCGTCGCCTTCGTCAGAACATGAACCTCACGTCAACGGTCTCGGTGAGGGCGTGGGCGCTCGTCTTCGCGACGAACATGTACGTGTAGCTGGCCGAGAAGCGCAGGGCGAAGAAGCTGGCCGGGCAATAGAGAACGCCGCCGAGCGCTTCGGGCGCGGCGCCGACTTTCACGAACGTCTGCGAGACGCCGGGCGGCGACGGTGTCAAGCCGAGAAGCTGGCGGCCGAACTGGAAGGCGCCCAGGGCGAGCGCGCCGCCGGCGAACGGCACCCAGCGTTGCTCGCGCGCGTGGCGAAAACGATAGACGTAGCCGGGCGCGATCACGAGCTCGAGGAACGAGGTGGGGCTGGTGGGATCGCCCGCGAAGCCGAGGCGCAACGGAATGCGGATCGCGGCGCGCGGGCCGAGATCGAGCTCCGGTCCGAGCGCGAGCACGACGCCGGAGGCGCTGCCGCCCGATCCGAACGCCTGCATCGCCCCGAGCTCGAGGAGATCGAGGTTGATTCCGTGCTCGAAGAGGCCGGCCTGGCCGAGCGGCGCGGGCGCGGTCTGCGTCGCCGTGGGCGGCCCGGCGGCGGGCGGCACGGCTTGAGACATCAACGCCGCGAGCGTGACGGCCGCGGGAGAAAGGCCGAGGGCGATCATCGCAGTCCTCCCCGGGACGGGGTGCGCCGGCGGCGGCGCGCCGCGAGCACCATCAACGCGACCAGCCCGACCGCGCCAAACGACCACCCCGCGGTCGCCGCCGGACCAGCGGAGCAGTCGCACCCGAACAGCGTGGCGTGCTCGAGGCAGACCAAGACCGCCCCCGGGGGCGGCCCAGAGCCGCCGTCGGCGGTGCCCGCGTCCACGGGTTGCGCCGCGTCCACGTCGTTCCCGGCGTCGGTCATCCCGGAGTCGGCATCGGCCGCGGCGTCGGCCGCGGCGTCGGCGTCCGGTCGATCCGCCGCACCAGCGTCAGGGAGCAGATAACCCCAGACCAGGCAGTCGGCGTTCGGATCGTCGCCGCCGCCGCTGCCGGAGCCTCCGATATGGTGGTGATTGGCGCTCGCGACCGCCGACCAGCCGAGCACCGCGAGCGCCGATAGAAGGACCGTCAGCCGGAGCGAGACACGGACCATGCAATCTCCTCGGCCCCAACCGTGGAGCCCGACCTAGCATCGAGGTCGCACGCCCCGGTGTCCAGTACGTGCATCACGAGCCCTTCGTTCATGCCGCAGCGCCAGCGTAGCGTGCTGCAGCATCGGTGATGCGGGAATCACGCAGCGCCGGAATCAATTTCCCGCATCGCCCTCGTTGCGCAGAGCCCGCTTCGTGGCTAATCGAGGCTCGATGGGGGCCAGCGGGCACGGCGTGATCCTGATCGTCGACGACGACGAGGCGATTCGAGAGGCGGTGCAGCTGGCGCTCGAGACCGAGGGATATGAGACGGCCCTCGCCACACAGGGCGCGGAAGCGCTGGTCTGGCTCGGCGAACATCCCACCCCGGGCCTCGTACTGCTGGATCTGATGATGCCGGTGATGGACGGCTGGGCCGTGATCGAGGACCTCCGGCAGAAGGACCGGCTGTTCCAGATGCCGATCGTGGTCATCACGGCGTTCGGGCGCGATCTCGGCAGCGCCGCGAACCTCCCGCTGCTGCGGAAGCCCATCGAGCTCGCCACCCTCATGACCGCGGTCCGCCAGCACTGCCGCGCGACGGCCCGATGACGGCATCGCACGCGAGCCCGGAGCTCGAGGCGCCCCTCCGGCTGCTCTTCGACGCGAACGTGATCGGCGTGATCTTCGCGAATTCGGAAGGGGCGATCATCGACGCAAACGATGCTTTCCTGCGGATGCTCGGCTTTTCCCGCGACGAGCTCGCCTCCGGACGGCTCTCCTGGGCGACGCTGACGCCTTCCGAGTACCGTGCCGCCGACGAGCGAGCCGTCGCCGACCTGAGGTCCCGCGGGCGCTTCTCACCCTACGAGAAGGAGTACCTCGCCAAGGACGGCACGCGGGTCCCGATCTTGATCGGCGGCGCGAGCGTTCCGGCCACGAACGGCGGGCTCGCCGAGGGCGTCGCGTTCGTCCTGGACATGCGCGAGCAGGCCCAGCTGCGCCGCGTGCGCGATCAGCTCCTGCTCAAGGAACAACAGGCGCGCCTCGACACCGAGCGCGCCAACGCGCGGCTCTTGCTCCTGGTCGAAGGGAGCAGGCGCCTGTCGCAAAGCTTGAATATCGAAAACACGCTCGAGACGCTGGCCGCGCTGGTCGTTCCGGCGCTCGCGGATTGGAGCTACGTCGTTCACATGGGCTGGGAAGGCCGGCCCGCCGTCGTGGCCACGGCGCACGGCGATCCGAACAAGCAAGCGCTGGTCCAGCGCCTGCACTCCTACCGCCCGGATCCGACCGCACCCGAGGGCCCGGCGCGGGCCATTCGCATGGGCGAGGTGGTCTCGTACAGCGACGTCACGCCGGAGCAGCTCTCGGCCGCCACGGCGAGCTGGCCGATCGTCAGCACGCGCGATCCCGAGCACCTGCACGCGCTG
>Ga0066395_10000456_pt1 | contig 15262 bp, 12 predicted proteins | sample PanSoiPlot1MoBio_FD_61218 | JGI IMG/M metagenome (GOLD analysis project Ga0066395, IMG submission 61218) | Tropical forest soil microbial communities from Panama analyzed to predict greenhouse gas emissions - Panama Soil Plot 1 MoBio | ecosystem: Environmental > Terrestrial > Soil > Tropical... | reverse complement strand
GACGCCCGCTTCCGGCCCTGCGCCGAACAGATCCCGCTCTTGCCGCAGCGGCGAGCGGAACGGTCCGGCGGCGTCGGACAGCCAGCCCTCCATGTCCGCGCTGACGGTCTCCTCGTCCTCGACGGGAACGCGAATGTCGTGGACGATCCGCTCGCGATAGAGCTTTCCGATCGCCGCCACCGCGTCGAGATCGGGCAGCCCGCAGTCATCGATCACCTGCAGGAACGTCCGCACGCCGTCGAACAGCCGCAGGATCCGGTTCACCTCGTCGGGGATGTCGGCGAGCCGCTCGGCGAGGAGCCGGTAGTCGACCTCGAAGATGGTCTCGAGCGCCGGCACGCCCGCCAGCAGGCGGCGCCATTCGTCCACGCGGCGCAACGCCTCCATCAGGAGATCGTGCGGCGCCATCTCGATCGTGTCTTTGCGCCGGATGCTCTTCCACTCGACCGCCAGGCTGCCCGACGACCAGCAGAACAACCGGTAGACGGCGTCGCGCCCCGACAGCCGTCCCACCTCGGCGTCGACGACACGGCCCTGGCGGAAGTAGATCTCGCCGCGCGCGCCTTCGCCGCCGATCACGATCGCGACGCCCGACTTCTGGTTGGCGGCGATGGCGCGCACCAGGTCGACGAGCGGCACGTCCTCGACGGTGCTGGCGAAGCGCGCGTTGTCGTGCGCCGACAGCTCCAGCCGCTCGCGATCGCGCCGCTGCAAGAGCGCCCGCGATCGGGCCACCACTTCTTGCACGTAGATCGGCCGCGCGACGAAATCGTCCGCGCCCACCTCCAGGCCGCGGCGCTTGCTCTCGACGCCCGGGTCCAGCATCAGCACCACCGCCGGCGCCATCGACTCGGCCTGCTTCGCGCGCTTGCAGAAATCGAAGCCGTCGGGATCGTCTGCGGCGACGATCACCAGATCCGGATGGTCGCCGAGGCGCTTGTTCGCTTCGTCGGCGTTGCCCGCCACGCGCACCGTGAAGCCGGCGTGGCGCAAGCTGAGATCGAGGATTCGCCGCGTCGCTTCGTCGCTTTCGACGACCAGGATGGTCTGCGGGCGCTGACCGTCTGTTTGCGGAGGCGGCATGGCCAAGGTCCGTGAGTATAGGCGGTTTTGTTCTAGCAATTTGCTTGTTCGATTTTGCTTGCGGCGCGATCGTCGAGCTGCGGCGGCGTGATAATACGTGCGGCGCGATGTTCGCAACAGAGGCACCCGCGGGCGGACCCGGACAGGCGGCGGCGCTGGTGCGCGCGATGGCGGCGGCGTGGCGGCTGGGCTGCGACGACGGCCAGGTGGCGGCGCTGACGAGCTACGCCGAGTCGCTGTTGCGCTGGAACGCGCGCATCAACCTGACCGCTGCGCGCGGAATGGATCAGCTGGTCGCGGAGCACCTTCCGGACGCGTTCGCGCTCGCGCGCAAGCTCGAGCACCCGGCGCGGGTGATCGACATCGGCAGTGGCGGCGGCCTGCCCGCGATCCCGCTCGCGCTGTTGCGGCCCGGCCTGACGGTCGAGCTCGTCGAGCCGATCGCCAAGAAGGCGGCGTTCCTGCGCACCGCGGTGCGCGAGCTCGGTCTCGGCGCGCGGGCGTCGGTGCGGATCGCGCGCGGAGAGGTGATCGCGCGGGAGACGCCGCGCGCGTTCGACGTCGCCATCTCGCGTGCGACGCTCGCGCCCGACAAATGGCTGGCGCTGGCGGCGCGCCTTGTCCGGCCGGGCGGACGCATCTTCGCGCTGACCGCCGCGGACGCCCTGCCCGAGCATCCCGACCGCGACCTTTACTTTGACAACCGGCGCGCCCTCATCGAGGTGAGCGCGCGATGAGCCCGTTCCACGTGAAACTGTTCCACGTGGAACATCCGGGCCGGACGGGCGCCCGATGAGGGCGTTCGCGGCCGAGCTGGCGGCCGAGCTGGATGCGCTCGCCGCGATCGATCGGCGGCGGGCCTGCCCGGAGGCCGCCGGGAGCTCACGCGTCCAAATCGAGGTCGGCGGCCGATCCATGCTGTCGTTCTGCTCGAACGATTATCTCGGCCTGGGTTCCCACCCTGCCCTCCCGGCGGCAGCGGCCGAGGCGGCCGCCCGGGAGGGGTTCGGGGCCTCGGCCTCGCGCCTGGTGGCCGGCGACCTGCCAGCGCACCGAAAGCTCGAATCGACCCTGGCGGCGTACCTGGGTCGTCCCGCCGCCCTCGTCTTCCCGACCGGGTACCAGACCAACGTCGGCGTGCTGACCGCCCTGGCCGGCCGCGAGGACCTGATCGTGTCGGACGCGCTGAACCACGCCAGCCTGGTCGATGGCTGCCGGCTGTCGCGGGCGCGCGTCGAGATCTACCCCCACGCGGATGCGGCGGCCGCGCGCCGCCTGCTCGAGAGCGGCGGTCCGTTCCGCCGCCGGCTCCTGGTGACGGAATCGCTCTTCAGCATGGACGGGGATCTGGCGCCGCTGGCCGCGCTGGCCGAGGCGGCGGCCGCCACCAACAGCGTCCTGGTCGTCGATGAGGCGCACGCTTTCGGCGTCCTCGGGCCCGGGGGGCGCGGCCTCTGCGCCGCGGCCGGAATCGCCCCGGACGTGCTGATCGGGACGCTGGGTAAGGCCGTCGGCGCCGCCGGCGGCTTTGCGGCCGGTGCGACCGAGCTGCGTGACCTGCTGGTCAACCGGGCCCGTACGTTCGTCTTCACGACGGCGCTGCCGCCGCCCGTGGCCGCCGCCGCGACCGCGGCCGTGGAGCTGATCGGGGGACCCGAGGGAGATCGGCGGCGGGCGGTGCTGGCGGAGCGGATCCGGGCGCTGGCCAGTGCCCTGGTCGAGGCCGGGTTGATTGCGGCCCCGCCGGCGGGGCCGATCCTGCCGGTCGTGCTCGGGAGCGAGACCCGGGCGCTGGCGACCGCGGAGGCCCTTCGCGCGCGCGGGTTCTTCGTCCCGGCGATCCGACCGCCGACGGTACCGCGCGGGGCGTCACGGCTCCGGGTCACGCTGTCCGCCGCCCACGAGCCGGGCGACGTCAGCCGGTTCGCCGCCGCCCTCGCCGAGAGTCTGCCGTGAGCCCGCCCGGCGGGCCGAGGGGCCTGTTCGTCACGGGCACCGACACCGGCGTCGGCAAGACGCTGGTGGCCGCCGGCCTCCTGCGCCTCGCCCGCCGCGCCGGGCGGGTCCCGATCCCGTTCAAGCCGGTCGAGACCGGCTGCGACCCGGAGCCGCTCGATGCCCGCCGGCTCTGGAGGGCCGCCGCCCCGCCCGTCGCGGCCGACGACGTCTGCCTTCACGCCCTCCCGCTGCCCGCAGCGCCCGAGCTGGCGGCGGCAGCGGCCGGCGTTCGGATCGACGTCGACGCGATCGTCGACCGTGCCCGCGGCCTCGCCCGTCATGGCGACTTTCTGCTGGTCGAAGGCGCAGGCGGCTTGCTGGTTCCGTACGCCGGTGGACAGACCACCGCCGACCTCGCCGCGAGGCTGGGCCTGCCGCTGCTGGTCGTCGGGCGCGTGGCGCTCGGGACCATCAACCACGTCGCGCTGACGCTGGCGGAGGCGGCGCATCGGGGTCTCGCCGTGGCAGGCTGCGTGCTCAGCCGGACGGAGCCGGCCATCGGACCGCACGAGGCTGGCAACCTCGAGCTGATCGCGGGCGTGACCGGCCGACGGCCGCTCGGCGTCGTGGCGCACCTGCCGGCACCGAGTCACGACGACGACGACGCGGTGGCAGACGCCGTGCGCGCCGCCGTCGGGCAGGACGGCCTGCGCGCGCTCCTGCCCTGAAGCGCGGAGCGACTAGCCGGCGCGGTCGGCGGCGGCCTTCTTCGGGAAGATCACGACGCGCCGGAAGACGCCTTCGCCCTCGGACTCGGTGGTCACATCCGGGTGCTCGGCGAGCGTGACGTGGACGATGCGGCGATCGTGCGGGCTCATCGGCTCGACGGGGACCGGGCGGCCGCTCTTGATCGCCTTGTCGGCCAGGCGCCGCGCCAGATCCGCCAGCGAGTCCTCGCGACGGCCGCGATAGCCTTCGGCGTCGACGATCACACCCGGTCCGTCGCTCGGCTTCTTGCTGATGATGCGATTGATGACGTACTGCAACGCGTCCAGAGTTGCGCCCTTCTTTCCGATAATCAAACCAGACTCGGCGCCGTGCGCGTCGAGGATGATGCGGTCGCCGTCATCGAACGCGCTCACCTCAGCCTCGATGCCCATCCGCTCCAGAATTTCTCGAAGCGTCTTGGCAGCTTCTTCGCGTTTCTCGGGTGCGACCGGGGTGTTTTCCATGCCCGTCATCCGGCTAGAAAGTGAAGCTCGCGATGGGCGCCGGCAGCGGCGGCGGAATTTCCGGAACTTCAATCACCGGTGCTGGCTTGCGCGCCTTCACGCCGGCGGCTGGCTTCCGCGCCTTCGCGGCGATCGGGCGCGCGGGCTTCCGCCCCGGCTTCGCCGATCGGGCCTTGCTTCGCTTCACCTTGCCCGCCTTCCGGGCCTTCCCACCTGACTTACGTGCTGGGCGCGCCTTCGCCATGACCGCGTACGCTACTGTTGGCGGCCTTCGCCGTCAACCACGCCGCAGCGTCTTGAAATGCGCCCGCGGCGACTCTACCCTCCCCGCGCGACTCCATGATCGACCTCGCATCCAACGCCAGCGACCCGGCCGACATCGACGCGGACCTGCTCGTGCTCGCCGTCGGCGAGGCAGAGCTGGAGCGTGGCGAGCTGCTCGAGCGGATCGACGCGCGCGTGGGCGGCGTCCTGCGGCGCGCGGCCGCCGACGAACGGTTTCGCGCCAAGCTCGGGCAGACGCTGGTCGCGAACGTGCGCGACCTGCGCGCGCTGCGGATCGCGCTGGTCGGCCTCGGCGCGTCGCCTGATCCGTCCGGGCAGGCCCTGCGCATCGCGGCCGGCTGCGCGGCGCGCATCGCCGCCGGCGTCGGCGCGCCGCGGACCGTCTTCGCGTGGTCGTCCGCGGCGGTGACGGTGGAGCCGGCGCGCGCGTCTGAGATCGCCGCCGAGGGCGCGCTGCTCGGCGGCTACCGTTTCGACAAGTACCTCACCGACGAGAGCCGGCGCCGCCCCGCCGCGTCGGCGTTCATCGTGCGCCCGCCCGTTCCGGTCGGCGGCGACGACGCGGTCGCGTTCGCGCGCGCGATCTCCACGGCCCGCGCCGTCGCACGCGCGCGCGATCTCGTCAACGAACCGGCGGGCGCGATGACACCGACCGCGCTCGCCGAGATCGCGTCGGGGTGGGCGCGCGACGCCGGTCTCTCCGTCGAGGTGTTCGATCGCGCTGCCTGCGCGGCGCTGGGCATGGGTCTGTTCCTCGCCGTCGCGCAGGGCAGCACGCAGGAGCCGCGCTTCATCCACCTCGCCTGGACGCCGCCGGGCGCGCGACGGCGTGTCGTGGTCGTCGGCAAGGGAATCACCTTCGACTCCGGCGGGCTGTCGCTCAAGACCAACGAGGGCATGCTCGACATGAAGACGGACATGGCGGGCGCGGCCGCGGTGCTGGCGGCGGTCGTCGCGGCCGCGGAAGAGAAGCTGGGCGTCGAGGTCCACGCGCTCGCTGCGTGCACCGAGAACATGCCGTCCGGAAACGCGTACAAGCTCGGCGACGTCATCCGGTCGCTCGACGGCAAGACGGTCGAGATCAACAACACCGACGCCGAGGGGCGGCTGACGCTCGCGGACGCGCTCAGCTTCGGCCTGCGACTGAAACCGGATGCGATGCTGGACTTCGCGACGCTGACCGGCGCGTGCATGGTGGCGCTGGGTCCGAACACCGCCGGCGTGATGAGCAACGACGACGCACTGGCCGGCGAGCTGCTGGCCGCCGCGCAACGCGCCGGCGAGGAGATGTGGCGGCTGCCGCTGCCGCCCCGGCTGACCGAGCAGCTCAAATCGGAGATCGCAGATTTCAAGAACACGGGCGAGCGCTGGGGCGGCGCGCTGACCGCCGGCCTGTTCCTGAAGGAGTTCGTCGGCTCCGTCCCGTGGGTACACGTCGACATCGCCGGTCCGTCGAGCGCGGCCAAGGAGTACGGGCACGTCAACAAGGGGGGCACAGGCTTCGCAGCGGCGGCCATTCTCGAGTTTCTGCGACGCGCCGCAGCCTGAGCCGCGCCACGTTTCCGTCGCAACCAACCGTGGAAATAGGCGAAAATGAGGCTGAATTCCGGGCCCGGGCGCGGCCCGGATGCGTTGATTCCGGTCAACCGGCGTGATAGAGTTCGCCTGCCTTGAAAACCGAGGTCAACAAAAAGGAGTCACTTTAGTCATGGAGCCGACGTTCAGAGTGGGTGACTTGGCCGTCTATCCAGCTCACGGTGTGGCACAGATTGTCGGTATCGAGACGCGTGAGATCTCGGGCAACAAGCAGACCTTCTACATCCTCAAGATCCTCGAGAACGGGATGAAGATCATGATTCCGACGCGCAATGCGGGCGCGGTCGGTTTGCGTGAGCTGATTCGTGCCGACGAGGTGGATGAGGTGTTCGCGATCCTCAAGAGCCGCGAGGTCGCGGTCGAGGGCCAGACCTGGAACCGCCGCTACCGCGAGTACATGGAGAAGATCAAGACGGGCTCGGTCTTCGAGATCGCCGAGGTGCTGCGCGATCTGCAGCGGCTCAAGGGAGACAAGGAACTGTCCTTCGGCGAGCGCAAGATGCTGGACACGGCGCGCACGCTGCTGATCAAGGAGATCGCGGTCGCGACCAAGTCGAAGGAAGTGAAGATCGAAGAGAAGCTGGATCGCATCTTCTCTGCGTAGTCCTTCCTGACAGGAAGATTCGAACCCCGGTCGGCGGATGCCCACCGGGGTTTTTTTTGTCCTGAGTGACTTTTGCGCGCAACCGCGCGCGCCGGCCGCCGAAGCCTCCTCGTCCCGGAAAAGGACCCGCCAAAGGAGGCGATCATGTCGGCCCACAGCGAAACGGACCTGTCCCCCACCGCCCGCAAGTTCCTCGAAGAGAACACGATGCGCGACATCTTCGGGATCCCCGAGGAAGCGCTGGACGCCGTGATGGCGACCGCCTACCAGCTGTACCAGGCCGGCCGCTATCCCGAGGTGGAGGTCCTGTGCCGCGGCCTGATCGCGGCCGATCACAAGTACTGGTGGTCGTACTCGCTGTACGCGGCGACGCTGCGGCGGCTCGGCCGGCTGCGCGAGGCGGTCGAGCAACTGGAGCGCGGGCTCGTCTACGAACCCAACGAGCCGAAGCTGCTGCTGATGCGCAGCGAGCTGCGCGCGGAGATCGCGAGTCAGGAACGCGGCGAACCGTCGACCGGCGGCGCCGTCAGCGAAACCAACAACAACGATTCACACGCGGCCGCGTAAAGGAGCTCGTCATGGGACTGCTGGACAGCATTGGAAGTGGGCTGGGTTCGATCACAAAGGCGCTCGACGTCGGGAACGTCGTCAAGGGTGTCGTCGACAAGGTGCTGCCAAACCAGCTGCACTTCGTCGGCGACGTCGCCGGCGCCGTCGTCGATTACGAGACCGGGAACTACATCGGCGCCGCGAAGCTCGGCATGGAGGCGATGAAGGATCTCCCGCAGGCGGCGAAGGGGACGCCGCAGCAGCCGCAGACCGCGGTGGCCAAGAGCGCCGCTGCGGTGAACAGCAGCAAGCCGACGCTCGAACCGCCGCCACCCCCGCTGGCGCGCGACCCGAAGTCATTCGACGTGAGCGACCTGCTGGCGGCGGTGAAGGCGCTGACGGCGGCGCTGACCGGTCAGGGCGCCAAGGCGACTGCCGACACCGCGGCCAAATCGGGCAGTGCGACGGCGACGACCGCGACGTCCACGCCGGCTGGCGCTCCGCCGCCAGCGGGCGCTCCCCCCGCGGCGGATCAACCGACCAGCTCCGTGGCGAGGTCCGGCGTGGGTCACTTCAAACAGACGCCGGCCGGCGAGACGCCGGCGACCGGCGCGACGACGCCTGCAACCGCACACGTATCGTCGTTTGTCCGCGAGCTGGTCCAAGAGCTCCGGGCGCCCCAGCCGCAGCCTCAGCCCGCCTGGGTGGGCCGTCCGATGACATCGGCGCCCGCCACCTCGAATCACACGGCGACGGGCACGACGTCGGCCACGGCGAGCCCTGCTTCCCCAGCGAGCGCTCCTGCCTCGGCGTCATCCTCGGCGGCCGCGCCGTCGACCGCGGCGGCCGACAAGCCGGCGACGGGATCCTCCAACACGGCGACCGGGACCGACAAGAAATCCGCGGCCAGCGCCTCGACGCCCGCGGCCGCATCGTCGGGCAGCGACAAGGGGCAGACCATCTCGTCGCTGTCGCAGATGAAGGGGATGAGCGACGCGGCGTTCATGGACGCGGTCAGCAGCGGCCGCATCTCGCCCGATGTCGCCAAGGATCCGGCCGCCATGATGGCCATTCAACAGCGGATGAACGACATCACGCAGATGAACAACCTGATGACGGCGATGATGCGCGCCATCCACGACATGCAGATGGCCGTCATCCAGAACATCCGCATCTGACGAAGCCGATCGCGTCGGGCGAAGGCGGGCTTTGCCCGCCGGAGCCCATCGCGGGAGGTTCGGAACCCTCCCAGGGTTCCGAGGTAATTAGACGTCGAGGTTGCGGACGTTGAGGGCGTTGGTCTCGATGAACGCGCGGCGTGGCTCGACCAGATCGCCCATCAGCGTCGAGAACAGGCTGTCCGCCTCGTAGGCGTCCTCGATCCGGACCTGCAGCAGTGTCCGGTTCGCGGGATCCATCGTCGTCTCCCAGAGCTGCTCCGGGTTCATCTCACCGAGACCCTTGTAGCGCTGGATGCCGAGGCCCTTCTTGCCCACCTCGTGGACGCGCTCGCCCAGCTCCTCGATCCGGGCGAACTCGACCTGCTCCTTGCCGTGCTCGAGCACGTATGGCCCCGCGCCCACCCCGCCGAGCTCGGTCGACAGCGCCTGCAGATCGGTCAATTCGGGCGAGTTCATCAGCTCGAAGTCGATCGTCGTGGTGCGCCGGACGCCGCCGCCCTTGGCAGGCGCCACGATCTTGAAGCCGCCGTGCTCGCTGTCGGCGGCGATCGCGAACTTCGTCTCCACCAGCTCCGGCGCGAACTTCGCGAAGTATTCCTGCTTCTGCAGATTGGCGAGACCGCGCACCAGCTTCGCCTGGTCGCGCAGGTCTTCCTTGGTGAGGCGGACGCTCTTCACGAACGCATCGATGATGCGGGCGTCGCACTTGCGATCGAGCACGCCGAGCAGCCGCTTGTACTTCGCCGCCTGGCGCGCGAAGCGTCGCAGCTCGTCGCCGGCGATGCCGTCCTTGCCGTTGCCGCCCGTGGCCGACCGCAGGGTCAGGTTCTCCGCCGCGCTCTCGAGCAGGAAGTCCTCCAGCGCGCCCTCGTTCTTGAGATAGATCTGCTTCTTGCCCTTCTTGACGAGGTACAGCGGCGGCTGCGCGATGTAGAGGTAGCCGAGCTCGACGATCTCGCGGAAGTGCCGGTAGAAGAAGGTCAGCAACAACGTCCGGATGTGGCTTCCGTCGACGTCGGCGTCCGTCATGATGATGATCCGGTGGTAGCGGATCTTCGCGATCTCCTTCTCCTGCTCGACGCCGCAGCCGAGCGCGGTGATCAGCGTGACGATCTCCTGCGACGACAGCATCTTCTCGAGCCGCGCCTTCTCGACGTTCAGAATCTTGCCGCGCAGGGGCAGGATCGCTTGATCCTTCCGGTTGCGGCCCTGCTTGGCTGACCCGCCTGCGCTGTCGCCCTCGACGATGTAAAGCTCGGACAGGGCCGGATCGCGCTCCTGGCAGTCGGCCAGCTTGCCGGGCAGCGACGACGAATCGAGCGCGCCCTTTCGCTGCACCATCTCGCGCGCCTTGCGGGCCGCGTCGCGCGCCCGCGCCGCCAGCACCGCCTTCTCGATGATCTGCTTCGACTCGCGCGGGTGCTCTTCCAGGTAGCGCCCGAGCTTCTCGTTGACGATCCGCTCGACGATCCCCTTGACCTCGGACGACACCAGCTTGTCCTTGGGCTGGTTGCTGAACTTCGGGTCCGGGTGCTTGATCGACACGATCGCGGTCAGCCCCTCGCTGATGTCGTCGCCGCCCAGGCCGTTCTTCAGGTCCTTGAGCAGCCCCGCCGCCTGCGCATAGGCGTTCACGGTCCGCGTCAGCGCGGCGCGGAAGCCGGTCAGGTGCGTGCCGCCGTCCTTGTTCTTGATGTTGTTCGTGAAGCAGTAGATCGCGTCCTGGTACGAATCGTTCCACTGCAGGGCGATGTCGACCTGTGTGCCGTCGACCTCGCCGATGACCGGGATCGGCTTGTCGTGTACGGGCGTCTTCGACGCGTTCAGGTCGGCGACGAACTGCGCGATGCCACCCTCGAAGTTGAACTCGTGCGACTTGTCGGCGCGCTCGTCGCGGATCGCGATCGTGAGGGCGCGGTTCAGGTACGACAGCTCCTTGAGCCGCTGGGTCAGGATCTCGAACGAGAACTCCGTCCCTTTGAAAATCTGCGGGTCGGGCTTGAAGGTCACCTTGGTGCCGGTCTTCTTCGACTCGCCGATTGCGTCCAGGCCTGTGGCCGGATCTCCGCGCCGGTACTCCTGGTAGTAGGTCTTGCCGTCGCGCTTGATCTCCAGCTTCAGCCACTCCGACAACGCGTTGACGACGGAGACACCGACGCCGTGCAGACCGCCCGACACCTTGTAGTTCGAGTGGTCGAACTTGCCGCCGGCGTGCAGCACCGTCATGACCACCTCGGCCGTCGGCCGCTTCTCCGTCGGGTGCTCGCCGACCGGGATGCCTCGACCGTTGTCCTCGACCGAAGCCGATCCGTCGAAGTGGATGGTGACGTCGACGCGATCGCAGAAGCCGGCCAGCGCCTCGTCGACGGCGTTATCGACGACCTCGTAGACCATGTGGTGCAGGCCGGTGCCGTCGTCCGTGTCGCCGATGTACATGCCCGGGCGCTTGCGCACCGCCTCGAGGCCCTTGAGGACCTGGATGCTCCCTTCGTTGTATTCGCCCCCGTTGGGCGCTTCGGATGTCGTCATTTTCGATAGATCAATCGCAAGGCCGCGCGGGAGAATCCTGGGTCATTTTCAGGTGAGCCCGCCGGCTACAAACCTGAACAGTTTCAATAATCTAGCATCATTTACGCGGTCTGTAAAGCAGCTTATCACGGATTCTCTGCGACGCTGCCGGCGCGGACGAGAAAATCGCGGCGGGCGGGCTGCGCGGGGACGATGTCCCGTTCGGTGACGGAGATCAGCGTCTGGCAGTCGAGCCGGCCGATCACGTCGAACAGAAGCGCGCGCCGGGCCGGGTCCAGCTCGCTCGGGACGTCGTCCAGCAGCAGCACAGGGGGATCACCGAGGCGCTGCTGGACATTCGACAGCTCGGCCAGCTTCAGCGCAAGCACCAGCGAGCGCAGCTGGCCCTGCGACGCGTGGCTGCGGGCGGGGGCCCCCCCGAGGCCGATGTCGAGGTCGTCGGTATGCGGACCGAAGCCGGTGAAGCGCCGGCGCTCGTCGAGGCTGCGGCGCGCCCCCAGGCCTTCGTGCAGGGCAGCGCGCACCGCCTCTTCGCCGTCGGCGCGCGCGACGTCCGGATCGCTCGTGTACGCCAGCGATACGGGCAGCTCGCTGTGGAGAGCCCGGAAGTGCTCCCGGAACAGGGGCGTCAGGGCGGCGACCAGCGCCCGCCGCCGGACGACGACCCGCGCGCCCGTGCGCGCCAGCTCCTCGTCGTAGGTGTCGAGCAGCATCGGGTCGGCCGGCCCGCGCTTGAGCAGCGCGTTCCGGTTCTTCAGCACCTTCTGGTAGGCGCTGGCCTCCTCGTAATAGCCGCGCTCGATGTTGAAGATGGCCAGGTCCAGGAAGCGGCGGCGCGTGGCCGGGGCGGCGCGCGGCAGCAGCAGATCCTCGGGGACGAACAGCACGACGCTGACCGCGCCCAGGGCGGCCGCCGTCCCGCGGACGACCTTGCCGTCGAGGCGGGCCACGCGGCCGGTCGGCCGGAGCTCGATCTCGAAGCGCCGCTCGAGCCCCCGGTGGACGATCTCCGCGCGCAGCCGGGCCGTCGCCGCCGCGTCGTCCCTTCGGCGGATCAGGTCTTCGGCGTGCGAGGTGCGGAACGAGCGCAGCACGGCCAGGTAGTAGGCCGCCTCGATGACGTTGGTCTTGCCCTGCCCGTTGTCGCCGTAGAGGACCGAAAGCCGTTCCGCCGGCGCCAGGGTCAGCGGCGCCAGGTTCCGCCACCCCTCGGCCCTCAGCTCGCGAATCCGCATCGGGCTCCGGTCGCCCGACTAGGTCACAGCCTCATCGGCATGACGACGCAGACGTAGTCGCCGCCGTCGGCCGGCCGCACGACGGCCGGGTCCAGCTCGCCCGACAGCTCGACGCGCACCTCCGGCGTCTCGATCTCGGTCAACAGGTCGATGAAGTAACGGGCGTTGAAGCCGATCTGCACGGGCGTCCCCTTGTACGCCACGTCGATCTCTTCCTTCGCGGCGCCGAGATCGGGATTGTCGCTCTCGATCCGCACCCGGCCCTTGTCGAGGCCCAACCGCACGCCGAAGGTCTTGTCCGACGACATCAGCGCGACGCGCTTGAGGCCGTCCAGCAGGCCCAGCCGCGACACCGTGAACGCCCGCTCGTTGTCCTTCGGGATCACCTGGTCATAGGGAGGAAACTGCCCATCGATCAGCTTGACCGAGATGCCGACGTCGTCGGCCTTCAGCACGAAGTTGCCGTCGTGGATGCCGATCGCCGACGGCGCCTCGCGCGTCTCGATCGCCCGCCGCAGCTCGACGATGCCCTTGCGCGGGATCAGCACGCCGCTCGCCAGCTTGGGTCCGCCGGCCAGCGGCCGCGACACCTTCGACAGGCGGTGCCCGTCGGTCGACACCATGCGCGCTGTCGCGCCGTCGGATTCGAACAGCACGCCGGCCAGGTGCTGGCGCGTCTCGTCCAGCGAAACCGAGAAGATCGTCTTCGCGATCATGTCGCGCAGCACCGCGGAGTCGACCTTCGAGGTCTGCGCCTCCTGGATGGCGGGCAGCTTCGGATAGTCGCGGTCGGACATCCCGACGACCTTGAACTCGACCTTGCCGGCCCGGATCTCGGCCCAGTTCTGGTCGGTGCGCCGGACCCGCACCTCGTCGTCGGGCAATCCCTTGACGATCTCGTACAGCTGCCGGGCCGAGACGGTCAGGCCCCCTTCTTTTTCGACCTTCGCGGCAAGGGTCACCATCGTCGTGACGTTCAGATCCGTCGCGCCGCAGAGAAGCTTGTCCTTGCCTTCGGTGCGGATGAGGACGTTCGCCAGGATCGGGAGCGTGCTCTTCCTGTCGGCGATGCCTTGCGCGAGATAGAGCCCACGCAGGAACTCGTCTTTTCGAATCTTGAACTCCATCCCGGCTTCTCCTTCTCGGTTCTCCTGCCCTGCGCGGTCGGTTTTCCAGCCCTCTTCTAGCTTTTATTTAGAAGATCTAAAAGCAGATGTAGTAGGCCCTGTGGAGATGTGGATAGTCATGACTCTCCGTCGGTGACTGGCGTCTCTTCCCTGTGCATGGGTTGCGGTGTGGGATCCGCTCCGACAGTGGAGAGACGCGAACGCCCTCTCGTCCCCGCCCCATCCACAGCGCCGTCAACAGGTTCCCAAGGCCCCTACGGCTGGCGCAGGCGGCCTTCCAGCGTGCCGACGACGCTGCGGACCGTCGGATCTTCGCTGCACAGCCGTTCGATCTTGCGCACGGCGCTGATCACCGTCGAGTGATCCTTGCCGCCGAAGCGGCCGCCGATCTCGGGGAAGCTCATGTTGGTCAGCTTGCGCGCCAGGTACATCGCGACCATGCGCGGATGGGCAATGGCGCGGTGGCGCTTCGGCCCTTTCATGTCGTGCAGCTTGACGTCGAAGTACCCGGCGACCTCGCGCTGGATCGCCTCGATGGTCAGGCCCGTGGGCGCGTTCGCGATCAGCTTGGCCAGCGCGTCACGGGCCAGCTCGATGGAGATCGGCTGGTCCTGGAACGAGGCGCGCGCCGCCAGGCGCAACAGCGCCCCCTCCAGCTCGCGCACGTTGGTCTTGATGTGGGCGGCCAGGTACAGCGCCACCTCGTCCGGCAGGGTGACCTTTTCCGACTCGGCCTTGCGCTTCAGGATCGCGACGCGCGTCTCCAGGTCGGGGGTCTCGACCTCGGCGATGAGGCCCCAGGTGAAACGGCTGCGCAGCCGATCCTCGACGCCGGGGAGCTCGGCGGGCAGCTTGTCCGACGTCAGCACGATCTGCTTGTGCGCGTAGTGGAGCGCGTTGAACGTATGGAAGAACTCGTCCTGCGAGCTGTCCTTGTTGGACAGGAACTGGATGTCGTCGACCAGCAGCACGTCCGGCGCGGTCCGGTAGCGCGCCCGGAAGTCCTCCATCGACGTGCCGGACGAGCGGCGGATCGACCCGATGAAGTCGGTCACGAACTTTTCGCAGGTGATGAACGAAATCGCCCATTCGGGGTGCTGGCGATGAATCTCGTGGCCGATCGCCTGGAGCAGGTGGGTCTTGCCCAGCCCGACCCCGCCATAGATGAACAGCGGGTTCCAGCGCGACGCCGGCGCGTCGGCGACCATTCGCGCCGCCGCGTGCGCGAACTGGTTGGTCGGGCCGACGACGAACTTGTCGAACGTGTAGCGGGAGACGAGATCGGGCGGCGCCGCCACGCCGGGCCCGCCTCCCCCGCTGGCCGGGCGCTCGCCCGTCTGGACGTGGGATACGGCCACCGCGTCCTCCTCGACCACCTCGAAGTCGACGGTGAACGGCCGCTGCGCGCGGGCCTCGAGATCCTTCAGGATCGAGGGGAGGAAGTTATCCTCGAACCATTCCTTGTGATAGCGGTTGGGCGCCCGGAGGCGGATTCGCCCGTCGTCGATGCCGACACATTCGATCGGCCGCAGCCAGAGGTCGCGGTGCGCCGGCTTGACCATCGGCTCGATGGAGCGGACCGCCTCGGTCCATAGGTCGAACATTATCGACACCAACCTGTCCACAGCCGGTGGCCAGAAAAATCGTCTTTGATTTCAGCCGCGATCACGCGTCTTCCCCCTGTTTGTCCACAGCAATAGGCAACCGCCAACTCTCGAGCGACGAAGGATGGACCGTAAGATTTTGTGGTTCCTTTTTCCGTCGTCGCGAATGCCGCGCGTGCGGGTGACCGCGCGGTGCGTGTTCTCTATCAAACCGCTTCGAATTCCGACAAGCTCGCAACGGGCGCCGTTTCGCAAGATCGCGAAAACCGGTCAGATAATTTTTTCACGTTCGTCACGCG
>Ga0066395_10000455_pt1 | contig 15283 bp, 14 predicted proteins | sample PanSoiPlot1MoBio_FD_61218 | JGI IMG/M metagenome (GOLD analysis project Ga0066395, IMG submission 61218) | Tropical forest soil microbial communities from Panama analyzed to predict greenhouse gas emissions - Panama Soil Plot 1 MoBio | ecosystem: Environmental > Terrestrial > Soil > Tropical... | reverse complement strand
CTCGTCGAACAGGCTTGGTTGGTGATGTTCGGATTTGCGCGCCATTATGGGCTGTCTCCGTTTTTGATTCGGACAGGAGAAAGCCTAGGAGCGCGTCGACCTCGGCACGCATCGAGCGCAGGATTTGGAATGGAAAATGCGGCTCCTCGCCGATCTCGAAACGAGATGCTGCCGGTTCAGTCACCCATGCCGGCAAGCTGGCGAATGAGCCGTCGGGTTGAAGCACGACGACAAACTCGACGCCTCCGCATTCGAGCCGCCGTCCGATCTGCACCACTTCGCCAAAGCGCGGATGGAACCGGTAGGTGATACGGGCTTCAGTTGGTTGTTCGCGGGCAGTATGTCGCCATTCCGAACAGCACCTGGATCACGCGGATGTCGATGTTCTGCTCCAGCAGATGCGTGGCAACGCTGTGCCGCAGCGTGTGAGGCGCAACCCACTTCGGCAACCCGGCCAGCTCGGCCGCCAGTTGGCAGACGCGGTTGAGCTGGCGCGTGGACATCGGGCTGATGCGATCGCGACCGGGAAATATCCACACCGTGGGACGCGCGATGCGCCACCAGTCACGCAGCAGCTCCAATAGCTGCGGTGATAGCATGGCAAAGCGATCCTTGCGGCCCTTGCCTTGCTCCACCCGGAGCATCATGCGCTTGGAATCGATATCGCTCACCTTCAGGGCGACCACCTCCATGGCCCGCAGGCCGGCCCCACAGGCAACGCTGAGCGCCGCCTTGTGCTTGGGGCCAGGGGCCGCCTCCAGGAGGCGCAGCACCTCCTCGGGCGACAGCACGCGTGCCGTAGCTGATCGGGCCTCCCGCCGCCACGTGGTCGCGCACCTTAATAGATTGCGGACAATGCGTGTCGCGACGCCAGCGCCGCCAGTTGGTCGCGCCGCGACGAAGAACGCATCGCCGGCGACGAAAAGCGCGGGTCGAGCCAATGATGAAGCCGGTGCCGCGCACGAGACGCCTACCCGCGAGCGACGCTCGGCAGTGTCCGAAAGGTACCGCCGTTTACGTTGTACGCTGGCGTCAAAATATCGGTAAGGACTGCGTCGGAGTGGCGGCTAACCTTTCGCGTGGCAGACCTGCGGAAATGGCTTGGCCGACGAACACGCGGCAACACCAAGGTTGCGCCACCGCGCCCACGCGGCCGGCCGCGCAAGCTGCACCACGGGCGCGTGGCGGGCATCCTGGCGTGTGATGCGCTCGGGTCATAGCCCTCCCGCAATGCGCGGCTATAGCGATGGGTGGATCACCGCCGCTGCCATCCGATCGTTTCGCGAATCATGCGACAGACCACGAGATCGCTCGCCGAGTCGGCCGAGGCCCGGGCACGGGCGACGTGCAACGGCCCCCGAATCGCTGCAATGCCACGGCGCATCGTCCGCGCGACACTTGCCGTGTTGGTGTGGTTGGTGGCGAGGTTGATCGACCGGAGGGGCGGCCATTGTTGTGGCCGACTTGGCGAAACAGGTGCCATTTCCGGCTGCCCGCGCACAACTCCGGCCGAAGCACGCGCCTCCGCGCGCCGTCAGCGGCGCAGATCATCACGTCATCGACGAGTACGAATGGCCCGTCGAACCGCGTCGCACCGACCGATGGGGGCCGGCGTAGCCGCCTTCGCCCGCCTATGAAAGAGCAGTCACACTTCTATCACTGTGCTCATGAGAAGCGCTGGCGCTGGTAAGATTTGTCGTTATCGGGGTCAGCGCAATATTCCGTACCTAGCGCTAGACTGGGCCTTCGCGAAAGGGAAGTTGCGCTATGGCGAGAAAAGAAATTCTGGAACGTATCCAGAAGTACGTCCATCCGTTCCGCATCGCCAACGGCAAGGGCTTCCAACTGAAGGACTTCGACCCTGGCAACACCTGCGGCCTGAAGCTGGACAAGGGCGAGGCGGCCGAACTCCTCCAACGCGGCACCGAGTGGCTCGCAGAGGAGCAGGACATGCTTTACGCCCAGGATCGCTGGTCACTGCTTCTCATCTTCCAAGCTATGGACGCGGCCGGCAAAGACGGCACGATCAAGCACGTCATGTCAGGAGTAAATCCACAGGGCTGCCAGGTTTTCTCGTTCAAGCAACCCTCGCAGGAGGACCTCGCCCACGACTTCCTGTGGCGCTACGCCAAGTGCATCCCCGAGCGGGGGCGAATCGGGATCTTCAACCGGTCCTACTATGAGGAGGTCCTCATCGTGCGCGTGCATGAGGAGATCCTGAAGCGGCAGAAGCTGCCCCCGTCGCTCTTGGGCAAGCGTATCTGGGACGAACGGCGCGCCGACATCGCGCATTTCGAAGACTACCTCACCCGGCAAGGCGTGATCATCCTCAAGTTCTTTCTGCACGTGTCGCGCAAGGAGCAGAAAAAGCGCTTTATGGAACGCCTCGATAATCCGGAGAAGAACTGGAAGTTCTCGGCTTCCGACGTGCACGAGCGCAAGTTCTGGGGCGCCTACATGCATTCGTTCGAGGAAGCCATCCGGGCCACCGCATCGAAGCATGCTCCGTGGCACGTCGTGCCGGCCGACAACAAGTGGTTCACCCGGCTCGTTGTCGCCGCGGCGATCGTCGACGTTGTGGAGGGGCTCGACCTCGCATACCCAAAGGTCGACGCGGAGCAGAAGAAGGAGCTGGTGGCGGCGCGTGTAGCGCTTGCCGGCGAGACATAGCGAAACCGACTAACCATCCGCAAGATTCGCGCCGCGTCTCGTACGGGCGGTTGCCGCCCCCCGCGGCACACCCATCTGACAAGTCACTGCGACGCTCCTGGTTCAGCCGCAGGGCCACGAAGACCCTATTTGGGCTATCTTCACATTGCGACTGCGCTACACTTGGATAGCACGAATGCGCCTGGAGGGGAGCGCGCACATTTCGACGACGATCTCAATCCTCGGAGGCGTGGGCCTATTCTTGCTTGGCATGACCGTCATGACCGGCGGCCTCAAGGCACTGGCCGGCTCCTCGCTGCGCACCGTGCTGAGCAAGGCGGCAGCGACACCGATGTCCGGTGCGCTGTGGGGCGCCGTCGTCACGCTCCTTGTGCAATCGTCGAGCGCAACGACCATGACGACCATTGGTCTGGTCAGTGCGGGCTTGCTCACCTTTCCTCAGGGTTTGGGCCTGGTATTCGGCGCGAATGTCGGTACGACGGGAACTGGCTGGCTCGTTGCACTCATCGGCGTCCGCGTGTCGCTCACGGCAGCGGCGCTGCCGATGATCTTCGTCGGTGCCTTGATCAAGTTGTTGGGCCGCGGACGGGTCTCCGCAGCGGGTGCAACACTTGCGGGGTTTGCGCTTGTGCTGTTTGGACTGACGACTCTGCAGCAGGGGATGGGAGGACTGGCCGAACGGTTGCACCCGGCGGACCTACCGGCCGTCCTCTCAGGTTCAGGCACTGGATGGTGGTCGGGCTTGGTCGGCGTGGTGGCGCTGGTCGCGGTCGGACTGGCGATGACTGCTGTGATGCAATCATCGACCGCCGCCATCGCGGTGACGCTGTCTGCGCACTACGCGGGCGCCGTGGGGCTGGACCAGGCTTGTGCGCTGATCATCGGGCAGAATATTGGAACGGCGACCAGTTCCGCTATGGCGGCGATCGGCGCGAGCGGCACCGCAAAAAGGTTGGCACTGGCCTACATCTTGTTCAAGCTGATCGCTGCCCTGATCGCGTTGGTGCTCTTCCCGTTGACCACTCCTCTGCTCGTTCGTGCCTCGAGCACCATCGATGGCGTGACGCTGCTGGCCGGTTACCACACGGCGTACAACGGCGTCGGCGTCGCGGTGCTGCTGCCGCTGATCGACCGGTTCACGCGGTTCGTCGAGCGTATTTTGCCCGAGCGAGGCTCGCCGCTGACGCGTTGCCTCGATCCCGCGGCGCTGGCGACACCGATCGCGACCGAGGAGGCGGTGCGGCGGACGGTCGCGCGAGCGCTTGGAGCAGTGTGCGGATCTATCGATGCGACGTTGGCGGCCGCAAGCGTCGGCGGAGCCGTCCGCGCGGCGAAAGATGCCGTATCAGTGCCGGAGGCCGCTGACGCGCTACACCAGGCACAAGTATTCATGTCGGATGTGAGCGGCCCCCCCGAATCCGACGAGGAGCAGCGGCGGCTCACGAGCACATTGCACGCGCTCGACCACGCGTCTCGGCTGGCCGAGACGACGGGCGAAGGGGCCAAATTCGGGACGGTGAGCAGTGGCCCAGACGACGTGCGCGCTGCGCAGCTGTGTGCAGAGGCGATGCGATGCGCGGCTTCAATTGCTGCTGAAGTCGCGGCGCCGCTTGATGCTCGCTACGTCAACGCTCCAATCGAATTGCGGCGCGAGACGCTCGGGTCACCCGGTGACGACGCCACGTTCGATGCGCCCGTGAAGTCGACCGAGGAGGCCCTGGTCAAGTTGGAACTCTGTGCGAAGGCACTGGGCGACCTGCGGCGCAGCCACCGCAGCGCAACGCTGAGCGCGGTCGCGGCGGGAGCGCTGACAGCGGACGAGGCGATCGTCCGCGTCGACACGGTGAGAAGTCTCGAGGCGCTGGCCAATCACGCGTGGCGCTCCGCAGCACATCTTGTTGGTCACGGCGAATAGCGCAAAATTTACGCCCCCGCCTCAACTGCTGTGACAACGCTCCGCAAGCTCCCCGTCGAACGGATGATAAGCTTCTCCACCTCCACGACAAAGAAGAATACCAGTCCGCCCGCAAACAGCCACAGCCACACCCAAGACGGGACGGCTTCGTTGTCGAACAGCCGCTGCAAGGGCGGTGCGTAGGTAAACAGAAGCTGCAGGATGACGACCGCGCCGATGCCGACCGGCAGGTACTTGTTGCCCAGGTGAGCCTTGAGCGAGAGCGACGAGTCGAGCAGGTAGCGGCTGTTCAGCAGGTAGAATACCTGGCCGATCGTGATAGCGTTAGCCCAACTTTACCAATTGGCGCTTTCGAACGGCTATTTTTACCGGGCGCCGGCTAGAAAACGCGAGTCGAATCAACGACGCCTGATCGCAAATCGTCTGTAGTGTAGACCAAGTATCTTTTTCGATGATGCTGGCTGGCGTAGGTTGATTCGCATCATGTTCTTGCGATCGAACCGACGCTTCAAAGACGGCAAAGAGCATCGCTACTGGAATATTGTTGAGAACAAGCGATGCGCCGGTGGCAAGGTAGTCCAGCGGCAGGTGCTGTATCTCGGCGAGATCAATGGTGGTCAGTTCAAGGCTTGGTACCGCCTGATCGAAACCTTTGATGAAGGGAACCAGCGGCACCGCCAGCTGGCGCTGTTTCCTGCCGATCGCGAGGTTCCGGCATGCGTCGATGGTTATGGCGTGCAGGTGCGGCTCGATGCGATGGAGTTGCACCGGCCGCGGCAATGGGGCGCGTGCTGGCTGGCGTGTGGGCTGTATGAGCAGCTGGAACTTGATCGATTCTGGTCGGCGCGTCTACCGGACTCACGCAAAGGGACGCAGTGGCGGCACATCCTGCAGACGCTGGTGTGCTACCGGTTGATCGATCCCGGCAGCGAGTGGCGCTTGCATCGGCTGTGGTTCGAGCAGAGTGCGATGGCGGATCTGCTGGGTGCGGATTATGCGCTGGTGCAGAGAAACGCCCTCTACCGCTGCCTCGACAAGCTGCTGGAGCACAAGGCAGCGCTGTTCGATCATCTGCGCCAACGCTGGCAGGATTTGTTCTCCGCCAGTTTCGAAGTCCTGCTCTATGATTTGACCAGCACCTATTTTGAGGCCGCGCCGCCGGACGACGAAGAGGACAAGCGCCGCTACGGCTACAGCCGCGACAAGCGCTCAGACTGCGTCCAGGTGGTGATTGCGCTGATCGGGACGCCCGACGGCTTTCCGCTCGCCTATGAGGTGCTGCCGGGGAACACGGCCGATTGCAAGACGCTGCGCGGCGCCCTGCGCAAGATCGAGGCCCAATACGGCAAGGCCCAGCGCATCTGGGTCATGGATCGCGGCATTCCGACCGAGGAGGTGCTTGCCGAGATGCGCCAGGCCGATCCGCCCATCTCCTATCTCGTCGGCACGCCCAAGGGCCGGCTTTCCAAATTGGAGAAGGCGCTGCTCGGCCTGCCTTGGCAAGCGGTGCGTCAGGGTGTCGAGGTCAAACTGCTGCCGCATCCTTCGACCAGCGCTCAGGACCAGGAGCTTTACGTGCTGGCGCAGAGCCACGCCCGCATCCACAAGGAACGCGCCATGCGACGGCGCAAGCTCAAGTGGCTATGGGCGCGTCTCAAACAAATCTCCGCGATGGAGGACCTCACGCGCGAGGAACTGCTCATGAAGCTCGGCGCGGCGCGGGCCAAGGCCAGAGCGGCATGGCGTTTGATCGATGTTGAAGTGGCGCCCGACAACGCCACTTTCAGCTTCGCGCTCAATCGCGACAAGCTGCGCCAGACGCGCCGCCGCGAGGGGCGCTATCTGCTGCGCACCAATCTGTGCGCCCGAGAGCCGGCCCATCTGTGGCAGTTCTATATCCAGCTCGTCGAGGTCGAGGTCGCGTTCAAGAATCTCAAGGACGATCTGCAACTCCGTCCGATCTACCACCAGCTTGAGCACCGCGTCGAAGCGCACATCTTCGTCGCCTTCCTGGCCTACTGCCTTCACGTCACGCTGCGCACCCAGCTCAAGCCGCTGGCGCCCGGCCTCACCCCAAGAGCCGTGCTCGACAAGTTCGCCGCTATCCAGATGCTCGACGTCCACTTCCCGACCACCGATGGCCGTACACTGATCCTGAGCCGCTACACCGAACTCAATGCCGAACAGAAGCTTCTGGCGAAGCAACTCAAGCTCGATCTGCCGTCCCAACCTCCGCCACGCATCACCGCGCCGACGGGAAAGCGGGCACCCGCCGTGACCCAACAGGTGTAGTGGAGACTTTCGGGCGACTGCCGTTGATTTTATTAACTTTCTGTCGCCAATTGGTAAAGTTGGGTTAACCGCGACGGTGCGAGCGAGCGAGTCCGAGGCGCCCTGCGACTTCATCCAGAAGAACGCCCACAGAGTGAACGCCAGCAGCGCCAGGCCGACGAAGATGACGCGCCAGATCCCAAAGCCGGTCAGTATCGGCCGGTCGGCCGCGCGCGGCGGTCGGTTCATGACATCCAACTCGTGCGGCTCGAAAGAGATCACGAGCCCGAGCGCGACGGAGGTCACCATGTTGACCCATAGGACCTGCGGCGCAGTGATCGGCATAGTGAAGCCGAGGAAGATGGCCACCGCGATAACCAACGCCTGGGCTACGTTAGTCGGCAGCATGAAGAGGATCGCCTTCTCGATGTTGTTGTAGACCGTGCGCCCCTCCTTTACCGCCGCCGTGATCGAGGCAAAGTTATCGTCGGCCAGGATCATCTCGGCGGCCTCTTTGGTCACCTCGGTACCCTTGATGCCCATGGCGACGCCGATATCGGCCTTCTTCAGGGCCGGCGCATCGTTCACGCCGTCACCGGTCATCGCTACGATCTGCTTATTCGCCTGAATCGCTTTCACCAGCCGGAGCTTATGCTCCGGGCTCGCGCGCGCGAATACGTCGACGTCGCGCACCTTCTCCCGCAACGTGGTGGTGTTCATCTCCTCGATTTCGGCGCCGGTGATCGCCGTCTTGCCGTCGCCGATGCCCAGCATCTTGGCGATGGCCGTCGCGGTGATCCTGTGATCGCCAGTTATCATGGTGACGCGGATGCCGCCGCTGCGGCATTCCTCGACCGCCTCGATGGCCTCCTTGCGCGGCGGGTCCAGAAGGCCGATCAGCCCGAGTAGAACCAGCGTCTTCGGCAGGTCGCCCGGACTGAGGCTGCCTGCCCGCACGCCCGGATTTTCAAGCCACGCCAACGCCAGGACGCGCTCGCCTTGGGCGGCAAGCTTGTCGGAGGCTTCCATGAAATGCTCGCGGCCGAGCGATGCCGGCACGCCACCGGAGGTCTGCTGGCGGTCGCAGTGCTCAAGGATAACCTCGGGGGCGCCCTTAACGAGTAGGATCTCCTTGCCGCCGGCGGACCTGTGGAGGGTTGCCATGAATTTGTGTTCCGATTCGAACGGGATGGCATCAATGCGAGGATATGCGGCAAGCTCGGCCTGCCGGTCCGCGCCGAGCTTGGTCGCGAACGGATAGAGCGCCCCCTCCGTCGGGTCTCCTTCCACTTTCCATGCCCCTTCCTGCTGGAAGAGCTCTGCGTCGTTGCAGAGCATGGAGACCCGCCCCATGAGATCGAGCACCTGATCCTTGCCCGTGGGCTCTCCGTTCTTCTTAACCTCGCCGTCCGGCGCATAGCCGTTGCCCGTTATTTGATATGCCGATTCCGCGGTGACGGCGGACACCACCATCATTTCCATGAGCGTCAGCGTGCCCGTTTTGTCCGAGCAGATGCGCGACACCGAGCCGAGTGTATCCACCGCGGGCAGCCGCCGGATGATTGAATTGCGCTGGGCCATGCGCTGCACGCCGATAGCCAGTGTGATCGAGCGCCGGCAGGCCTTCCGGGATCATTGATACCGCGATGCCGACGACCGCCTGGAAAAGTTCCACGAAATCGATGCCCCGCACCCACTTCCCGTAAGCGAACACTAGAACGCCGACGATTCCGACGACGGCGGTGATGGCGTAGCCGAACTTCTTGATTTGCCGCAGGAGCGGAGTTTCGAGTGGGCTGACACTGGCGAGCAGCTGGTTGATGCGGCCGAGCTCCGTTTCGCTGCCGGTCGCGACGACGATGCCGGTCGCGCGCCCAGATATGACCATGGTGCCGGAGAATGCCATGCTTTCGCGATCCCCGATCGTCGCGTTGGCGGAAATCGCGTCGGTGCTCTTTTCCGCCGGTATCGACTCGCCGGTCAGGGCCGCTTCTTCGGTCCGCAGGTACTTCGCGTCCGCGAGGCGGAGGTCGGCCGGCACTTTGTCGCCCGATTCGAGCAGCACGACATCCCCCGGTACGAGTTCCTCCGCCGGAACCATGCGCGCCTCGCCATTCCGCATAGTCCGAGCCTCCGCGGACAGCATGTTGCGGATCGACTCCAACGCCTTCTCGGCCTTGCCCTCCTGTATAAAGCCGAGCAGCGCGTTGAGAATAACCACGCCGAAAATGATCGCCGCATCGACCCACAGGTTCAGCATTAGTTTGGTGAAGCCGGCGCCAAGCAGGACGTAAACCAAGATATTGTTGAACTGAGAAAAGAACCGCATGAACGGCCCGCGTTTCCTCCCTTCCGGGAGCCGGTTGGGCCCGTACCTCTGCAGACGGTTCGACGCTTCAACCGCATCCAGACCTGTCTCGGTATGGGTCGCGAGCCGCGTTGCCACCTCACCCACGACCATGGCGTGCCAGGCCGCGACGTCGCTTGAGGGACTGGTGTGCCCTGCTTCGTTCATCCGCGCACTCCGTGACCCGGATCCGTGCCTATTCCCGGAGCCGGAGCCGGAGACCAAGAACTCGCTATAGTATGCGGAGGCCAATCCCGCAGCCGCAAGCGCCAACGGCAGCATGGGACGCGGTCGAAAACATCACATTGGTTCCTGCGAGCACATTGGCAGGAACCAACACCACGGAGGCCTCCATGAGCACCCATGTCACGCGACGTGACGTTGCGAAGGTCGCAGCTGCGGCAACCCTCGTTTCTTCAAGCGCGACAATTGGAGCGGCGCAGCCTGTCCAAAGTTCCGACGCGAGAGAGGCAAGGCCACTCAGACGTGAATTTCCGAGCGGATTTTATTGGGGCACGGGCACTTCGTCTTATCAGATCGAGGGCACGTGGAATGAAGATGGGAAGGGTCCGTCGATCTGGGCCACGTACGCGCACACGCCGAGCAAGATCAAGAATGGCGACACAGGCGACATCGCCAACGACCAATATCATCGCTACAAGGAGGATGTGGCGCTGATCGTTGGCCGCGCGCGGCGTGCCTTTGCGTTCAATCGGATTGATAGGGACGATGATCGTGTCCTGCGGTGTGCATTCGCGCACCAGAGGCGTGATGGTCAGGTTGCCGGAATAGCCGCCGTCCCAATAGGCCTCGCCATCGATCTCTATGGCCTGAAACATGGTGGGCAGGCAGGCCGAGGCGATCAGCACGTCCGGGGTGAGGTCGCGGTTTCTGAACACGCGGGCACGACCGGTGGCAGCATTTGTGGCAGTAATGAAAAGCTTGATCAGCGACCGCGCCACCCGCTCGTAATCGATTCCTTCGGTGAGGATTTTTCGCAGCGGGTTCCATCCGGTCAGATTGACGTCGTAGGCTGAGAAGAGACGCGACATCATGTTGATCGCGACGTAAGCCGGGGAATTGTCGAGCGTCCAGTTGCTCAAAAAAACATCGAGTGGCGCGCGCTTGATCGGGCTGAACGGACCCGCCTCTGAGACGGGTCGCCAGAAGGTCTCCAACACGGTGCGGGCACCGTTGTTCCCATCCAGGGAATGTCCAGTGCGGCGGCGTTCATGGCGCCGGCCGAGGTGCCGGAAATCCCGTCAATCTGTAGCCATGGCTGTTCGAGGAGCCGGTCCAGAACGCCCCAGGTGTACGTGCCGTGCGCGCCGCCCCCTTGCAGCGCGAGGTCGACCAGAAGGGAATCGCGATCCCGGCTGACCGATGCAGCGGAAGGAGCTGTTTGCATTGTGCCTCGCAGGTGGCGTTTACTTGTGCCTACGGCGTGATGTTCATGGCGGCGCCGGCGGCGGATCAGATTGATTCCGCATCAGGTTCAAGATGAACGCAACTACGTCGTTAAAGCTCCAATGCGCCTCTTCATCCCCCGTTTCGCTGTCGCGCCGAGGCACCGAAGCCGTCGCAGCATCCGTCGTGGCGGCGGTTTTGGCTTCGATTCCCTCCTCGATCCGCCCAAGCATGTATGGGAAGAACGGGTTGGACGAGACGCGAAGCAGCGCATCCAGGCTGGCAATCAACACATTCCGCTCGCCGCGCGGCGCCAGAGCGCCGAGGTTGATGCCGAAGTTTTCCGACGGATCGGGCGTCAATCCGTACAGAGAATCGGTCAACGGAAACGGCAGGGCGACATGTGAAAGTGAATAGAAGCCTGCCGGATACGTCAACCCCAATGCGCGGCTATGCTCTGTCGTTGCATCGGCCTCGGTCGTCAGCTCTACAGCTTCGTTGTTGCTGTCGTCCGCATTGGTGATGATCGTTGTCCGGTAAGATCGCGCGCCGGCCGGCAGCAGCCGCGCCAGCGCGGTGTCCGCGGATCGACGCAGAAGCGGGCCGAACTTGACGGTCCGGTTCACATCGAACAGCACCAGTTCGCTGCCGTTCGACGGCAGGTGAGCATAAAGAGCCGAAATTATGGCGGAGGTGCTGACCGTGAAATCCATGACCGATTGGAAGGTGATGATCGGCGGCAACTGGGCCAATTGGCCGGTTCGGCCGTAGCGTGCGGTCTGCGCCTGCAGGACTTGGGTCAGGCGATAGGATTGGCGCGCGCCGTTGACCGGAAACGAATTGTACTTGAACGGATTGAACTCGGGCACCACGCCGAGCCATGCGGCCTTTGCAAACGCCGGCAATATGGCTGGCAGGCCGGCGAGCCCCGCGAACCGCGCAAAGCGCGTGATTCCGATCATCGGCGAAATCAAGACGAGACGGTCGGGCCGTGCCAGCTGCGGATCGGCGATGGCGTCGAGCGCATATTTGAGTGCGAGCGCGCCGCCATTGGAAAACCCGACCAGATGCAGCGGCGCCGACGGTGCACTACGCCAGCGCGCCTCCCGGACCGCCAGTCGCGTCGCCGCCGACCAGTCCTCCCATTCGACGTCAGTCAGGGCGGCCGGAACGGAGCCGTGCGCTGGCAGCCTGATCACGATGGCGACAAAGCCGTGGTCGCGATAGGCCCGTGCGATATGACGCTGGCTGTAGGGCGAATCCGTCAAGCCATGCAGCAGCACCACGGCACCAACGGGAGCCCTCGCAGGCTCCAGCACGTAAGATCGATTGAAATCCTGCGAAAAGTGCGCCGGGTAGATCGGGCTTCCGTCGAAATATCGGTTCAGCGGAACACGGTCCTCAGGATCGAGCTTTTGCGTCACCTCGGTCCGAACGGAATCGAAGACTCTTGCTTCCTCGGCCAGATATCGGCTCCAATCGGCGGCATCAAGCTCCTTGGCCCGCAATTCATGCGGCACGTAGGTATGCCAACGCGCCAGCGGCGGGCCGCGTTGGATGTCGTACATGCGAATGCCGAAAAAGACGACGGCGGCGACCGCCACCAGGATCGATGTCCACTTTATTCCTTTGACGACCTTGGCTCGCATGTCCCGACTCGCTGCTTCGCTCACAAATAGACCGCTCCCCGTCACCGGTCTTGGGAATACCGGATTTCCGCCGTCAACCATAGTGCGGACCGCCAGGGTCTATTTTTCAGCTTGCCCGGGTACGAGTATTTCGATCGGATCAGGGCATCTAAATGGATCGCAACGCTGTTGTCGGGACGAGACAGCCCATCGACCCGGCCCTCATGATGCCCAAGCTTGACCCGGATTGAAAAAACCAGAACAACATCTCCCCGACCTGCAGGAATGCCGCCAAGTGGCCGGATTCATATAGGAATGCATCGCCGGCTTCATGGGAACCCGTAGGTTGGCCCAAAGACGCGTATTTGGGAGGGCTGAATGGTTAAATTGTCGAACAAACGCAAAAGCCAATTCTGCACCGGAAACGTGTCTCGCCTTGCTGTGCGGTTATGTTCGTATGGACGACCACCGTCTATCCGGGGTTCGCACAGGCCCCTCCTTCACCTGGGACAACGCAGGAAGCATCGCCGGACACTCCGGTCTATTCGATGACCGACCTTGCGCGTCCATATTTGAACGCATCGCTCGTCACCTTGTTGCTGCCGTCGGTGATCGCTCCGCCGCAAGCCTTGTCCGATGGGTGAGGCTGCCGGCGTGCAAGAACATATTGCTGCGATGATGCTCAATAATGCGAAGCGAAATCGCCCCCTGCTTGCGCTCCTCGGCCTGATGGTCGCGTCACTTGCGGCGCTACTGGTGGTACCGTCGATCCCGCAAGATCAGAGCTATCACCAGTTCGCCGATGAGCGCACTTTGCTCGGCGTTCCAAACTTCTGGAACGTCATTTCAAATCTTCCCTTCATTGCGGTCGGCGCCGTGGGACTGTCACAATTTCATCGCCATTCAGCAACCATCGTGCTCTTTCTGGGAGTATTTTTGACCGGATTCGGCTCGTCCTACTATCATTGGAATCCGAATGACAGCACGCTATTTTGGGATCGGCTGCCGATGACGCTCTGCTTCATGGCGATCTTTGCCGTTGTGGTTGAGGAGCGAGTGAGCGCAAAGGCGGGGCCTATTCTGCTGTGGCCGCTCCTCGCAATTGGCGTATTCAGTCTGGTGCTGTGGCGCTGGACGGGTGATCTTCGGCTCTACGTCTGGGTGCAATTCTTTCCAGTCCTCGTGCTGCCGCTGCTGCTCCTTCTGTTTCCGCCAAAATATACCGGAACATTTTACTGGCTTATCGCTGCGGCGCTTTACGCGCTTGCGAAGCTGTTCGAGTTTTATGATCATGCGGTTTATTCGATCGGATCGATCCTGAGCGGACATACTTTCAAGCACCTCGCCGCAGCCGCAGCCTGCTTCGCGATTCTGAGATATTTCCAGACACGCCGACCGATCGCTTGACCGCACGTATATTCTTTTGGTTTGACCACATCTGCTTTGCAGCTACAAAACTCGGCATCGATATCGCCCCGTCGACAATCTCGATGTGTACGATGACGAGGCGATACCGGCCACTGCCGATCTGTGGAAGACGTTCCTTGGCGACAGCCTCATCCATTCCCTTTGGCCGGGAGGTGTGCTTCGATATCTACAAATGGCGACACCACAATTTGTTGTAGGGCGTGGACCCGTGCTGGCCGGTGGAAAATCGCATTGCTTGCACTCTGCATCTCGAAAGGCAATCGCATGTGGATTCGGTTTTGAACCCGATCCGCGCCAAAGCTGTAGCTAAATTAGTCGCGCTGGCCCATGACCCAAATGTATGGTCCGGCCGTGCGTCGCAAGAGGTTTTCATCAATCTGTCGGCTTTGCGGTCTTGCATCAATGTATCCGGCCTCTGATTGGAGCATGTTTTGTGCTCCGGGCCATCATGGATGTCAGCGCGCCTGCGGTCTCATTAGCGGACAGGCCTCGAACGGGCCATTTGGGTCACCAGGGTTCGCAGGCGCCGGGAAGACCGGTCCTCCATTTCGTTTCATCCTCTCGCAGACCTCGGCTGGAAAATGGGACTATGTCATCGCGCTCTCCTGATCGGTGCAGTTCCTTTGTTCGTGCCATGAGGCCGTTCCTTCGCCCCGGCGTGGACGTTGTGCGGGGCATCGCGCGCAGGGACCGTCAAGGCTGGCCGTCGCGGTTGCCTCGGTTCCTAGCTTCAGCGTTTGCAGGCCACGCCTTGACGGTCCCTAGCACGGTGCCACGCTTACGCAGGTTGGGACGAAGGCGCAGTTGTCCTCGTGACCTCGAAGTTGCGCTCCTTGTTGAGAACCGCCCAGGCGATACGGGCGAGCTTTTTGGCACGCGCGATGGCGAGCACATTGTGGTGCAACCGCTTCTTGGCGGCTTCGATCCACGGCTTGAGCCCGTTGCGCTCCCAGCTCTATGGCCGGATCAATACCACCCAAGCCGCCCGCACGAACAAGACCCGCAGGTACCGATTGCCGCGCTTTGATATTTTCCCGAGGATGGTTCGGTCTCCGATCGAGATCTGCCGGGCACCAGTCCAAGCCAGGCGGCGAAGTCGCGGCCCTTGGAGAACACATCGCCGTTGCCGATCGCCGCCACCGCCGCGCTTGAGATGATCGCCCCGATGCCGGGCACCGTCAGCAGACGCTCCCACGCCGGGTCTTGCTCCACCAATGTTGTGATGTTGGTGGGTAAGCTGTCGATGCGCTCATCAAGCCGGCGAGCGGGACGGATGAGGCCGATTAAGTGATGACGGATCGGGACGCTACAACCCGGACCCGAGCGAGGGCCTCTGGGGCGGAGGGCCACCCACCCTCCAGGCGGTGTATGATCGAATCCTCAGGCCCGACTCAGTGCGGGACCATTGTAGTGATCACGAGATGCGCGAAGGGCGAAGACAAACCAGTCGCAAGTCAGCGCATGCCGGGAGCAGGCCTGAGCTGAAGGACGATCTGGGAAGATCTCGGCCTGAAAGGCCAGCCTTCCAGCCGTACCGGGGAAAACCCGTCGTACGGAATGATAGGGGGGATCGAGGAGACGTCGGCATCATTCGAAGCCCGGTCCGCGCCTCGATCC
>Ga0066395_10000451_pt1 | contig 15373 bp, 13 predicted proteins | sample PanSoiPlot1MoBio_FD_61218 | JGI IMG/M metagenome (GOLD analysis project Ga0066395, IMG submission 61218) | Tropical forest soil microbial communities from Panama analyzed to predict greenhouse gas emissions - Panama Soil Plot 1 MoBio | ecosystem: Environmental > Terrestrial > Soil > Tropical... | reverse complement strand
GCTGCTGGGGCAAGGCAGATGATTGCAATCAGGAAGCTTAACGCTTTGGCACAAAAGCGCCGCCCGCGGCGGAAGGACTCCGCAGGACTCACCTGGCTATGGAAAGAAATAGGAACGACCTCAAACGGGTTTAAATCAAACGGCAATTATACGGTACGGGTAAAGGCGTCTTAAAGCATCCATTGCCCGCAATTAGTGAGTCACGAAGAAGCTAACCCATTCACATGTCCGAAGTTTCTGCCGCTTGCTCTACCTCCACCAGGGTCGCGTAGAAGGTTGCGCCGCCGCCGAGATCGGCCAGTCGCGCTGAAGTCAGCACGTTGATGTTTATGCCGCCTTCGGATAGTTTCGCCCAGCCGAGTTTCGCACCTACAACTCCTGGCGCAACGGCTCCATCCACCTTCGCTGTCAGAAAAATCTCTCCCCGCTCATTGAACACGCGCACGCGTTCGCCGTCGCGAATGCCACGAGCCTCGGCATCATGCCGGCTCATCTCCAATTCGTGTTGCCTCTCCATCTTTTGCAAGCTTGGCAAATTCACAAACGAGGAGTTGAGGAAATTGTCTGCCTTCCGCGCCAGAAGCTCGAGCGGATAACGCTTCGCATTTGCTGTGTGACGCGATTCTTCCGGCGGAACAAACTCGGCCACCGGATCCATTCCCTGTGCGATCAGGCTGGCGTCGTAGATTCGCGCCTTGCCGTTCGGAGTGGCGAAGCCGTGCGCAAAGGGCAACCAGGGCTGCTCGCTTTCGTCGCCATGTACGTTCAGTCTCACCTGGGACTCCTGCTCCAGTCGCTCGCGCGTGATGCCCTTCAACTGTGGAGCCCCCGATGTGAGCGCGCCATCGATCATCTCGTCCACGGTCTCGCGGAAGCAGGGCTCGTCGAAGCCCATGCGCAGTGCCAACTCGCGGAATAGATCGACATTGGACTTACAGTCACCCAGCGGCTCGATGGCTTGCTGCGAGACCTGGAGAAAGATGTGTCCGTACGATTTGACCAGGTCTTTTTGCTCAAAGAAAGTCGTTGCCGGCAGCAGGATGTCAGCGTAATCGGTTGTGTCTGTAAAGAACTGCTCGTGAACTACCGTAAACAGGTCGTCGCGTTGTAACCCGCGCACCACTAGGTTGTGCTCCGGGCACACCGCCGCGGGATTGCAGTTGTACACGAACAGCGCTTTCACCGGCGGATCGTTCACTTCCGTAAGCGTCTTTCCCAGTTCAACCATGTTGATGCTGCGTGCTTCGTGGCCGAGCCCGCTCTTGTACATCAGGTCTGGCCGCTGCAATTTCGGGGTATCCAATCCGTAGCTGCCGCTCATCGAGAGCTGCAGGCCGCCGCCAACTTCCTTGAACGATCCGGTAATCACAGGCAACATGCATACGGCGCGCACCGCGGCTCCGCCGTTCTGTGTGCGTTGAATGCCGTAGTTCAGCCGGATGACAGCCGGGCGCGCGCTGCCATATTCGTGCGCAAGTTTCTCGATGTCGTCGATCGAAATGCCAGTCCACCGCGACACCTCTTGCGGCGTGTACTTTGGCAAACGTTTCTGAAGTTCGTCGAAACCATCGGTGTATTTCGCTATGTAGTCAGCGTCGTGGAGGTCGTCACGCACAATGATGTGCAACATGCCCAGGGCCAGCGCGACATCCGTTCCAGGATTGATAGCGATATGCCAGTCGGCCACTCGCGCGGTGCGCGTCTTATAGGGATCGATAACGACCAGCTTCGCGCCATTGCGCCGCGCCTCTTCCACGAACGGCCAAAGGTGAATGTTGTTGCCGTGGATGTTTGCAGCCCAGGCAATGATGTACTTGGAGTGGCGGAACTGCTCCGGCTCGGTCCCCAGCCGGTTCCCGTAGATGGATGCGATGGCATCCCCGCCCGTGATCGCGCAAATCGTTCGCAGTAGCTGCGACGCTCCCAAGCGGTGAAAGAAACGCATGTCCATCGATCCACCGTTGAGTGCGCCCAGATTGCCGCCGTAGGAATAAGGCAAAATTGCTTCTGACCCGAATTCGGAGCTGATCTTCTTTAACTTCTCCGTAACTTCGTTCAGGGCTTCATCCCACCCGACGCGGCGAAACGCCTGCGGCCCCCCGGTACCTTTCGCTGCAATTCTCCGCATCGGATACAGCACACGGTCAGGCGAATACACACGGTCAAGGTATTTCGCAACTTTGGCACAAAGAAACCCCTGCGTGATCGGATGTGCCGGATCTCCCTGGATGCGGGTCGCGCGACCATCCTCGACGGTGATCAGTGTTGCGCAAGCATCGGGGCAATCGTGCGGGCAGGCGGCATGGACGACTCGCTTCATCAAATTCCACCCTGCTTGATTATCCCACGCACTGCCCCCGGTTCACCCCCTGGTTCGGCGCAAACCTGGGTAGCAAATCCTAGGAGAGCGACGTGCCTCTTCCTACCCCAGTCGAGGGACTCCTGTTGCACCTCAGATTCCTGCTGGGACGAACCCCCTAAAAAGCGCTACGAACCGCAGAAATCAGCGTTGACGTTTGCTGTTCCCAGCTACACAGCCTCACGACCGCTGGAGTATCATCTTTCAATCACTAGGGCCTAAGGCCAAATCCCCACGGGAGATGTCACCATGGGTCGAAAACTTTTCGTCTTGCTCGCCGTGACCGTGCTGGCGTCGGCAATTCCCGCCGAGTCGAAAACGCGCGGGCCTTCCACGCCGCAGGAGCGGGCGCGTGCTCTCGATTATATCCAGAGCCTGGAGCAGAATCCGCTGGCAAAAGACAGTCTGGGAAAACGCATCTGGCTGACCGAGTGGATCGTGCAGATCCCCGACTTCACTGTGAAGCTATGCTGCAAGGCGTTCGAGTCGCTCGATAAGGTTAATGACACCTACTCCAACCAGTTGCGCATGCAGGCCATCTACTCGCAGGCTGCTTTCATCCTGCAGCATCCGCAGGTGAAGAGTGAGGCAGAGAAGCAGGCCGCAGGAATCGCGGGCGCGCTGCGCGCCTACAAGGCGATTCAGAAGTTCGACCCGTCCGCACAGTATCCGGTGCTCGACAACCTGCTCTCGCTTGAGAAGCAGGGCAAGCTGGTGCGCTTCGTGGAAGAGCAGTCGATGTGTTCTGAGAACTAGCTCGAAACATCTTTCGACCAGGGCGCCTCCATCGCGCCCTTTCTCTTTTGCTGGGAGTACAATCATTTCGCCTCCCGAGGATGGTCTCCATGCGATATCCCCACGTCGCCATCGTCCCGTCCGAAGTCCCCCGCGCAGCCAACCCGGTGTTTCAGCACCTGCTCGATACCTATGCCAGCGAGACTAACAAGGTCGTTGCGGTGTGGCGCTGCTTCGCACCCGAGGATATGGTCTACCATCCACATGAAAAATCTTCCACTGTGCGTGACATCCTGAAGCATCAATTACTATCCGAGCGCCGCTTCTTCGGGGAATTCGTCGGCACGCCCGAACCCCCTGCGGCGCAGGTTCTCCCGCCTACTCTCGAACTCGCACCCTGCATTCAGCGACTGGTTGACTTGGCACGTCCGCGATTGCACTTCTTCTCCGGACAGACTGCCAAATGGTGGATGGAAGAAGTTTCTTTTTTTGGCGAACCGCGCGAGCGCATCTGGATCTTCTGGCGGCGCGTGCTGCACACCTGTCATCACCGCACTCAGCTCACCGTTTATCTCCGGTTGCTGAACAAGCCCGTGCCGTCTGTGTACGGACCAACCTCGGACGAGACCTGGGAGGGAGCCGATCCCACGACTTCGGCGGAGGCGGCTGGAAGGAAAGGAACACCGGTAGCGTAACAAGCAGGCAGAACTCGCTGGCCCGGTGAGGACGAGTTAGGGCACTCCGTTCGGAAACCGCTTAAAACTTGCTTGAGCGACAACCATGAGCCAAGGCATGAATTCATGCGCCGCAGCGGGCCGCAACTTCATTTCTGCGACAGCAATGAGTCAGAGCCGGCTTTAGCCCGGGAGGCAGATGCAGTAAGCAGTCGCCTAACTAACCAGAAATAATAGTAAGCCTCGCCAAGAGTGCGATACCCCTATCAGCGAACGGTATTCCACGCCAAAAGCGGATGTCCTAGACTGGCAGGGTGCCCCGGAATCCGATGGCTGAGCTTGTCAAAACTTTGTGCCCTCTCTTTGCCCTTAAGGCCGGTTATCGCACCTTCGCAAACAAGATCTGGTCCAGCACCACTCCGTTCTTGATCGCGCTGCGGCGCATCACTCCTTCGCGCTCGAACCCAGACTTCTCGAGCACGCGAATGGATGCCACATTATGCGCAAATGCCATAGCAAAGACGCGCGTGAGATGGTAATTGTCGAAAGCCCAATCGGACATAGCCGTGACGGCCCTCGTTACAATCCCCCGTCCCCAGAACTGTTCGCTCAGCCAATAACCCATCTCCGCGCTCATCCGAGCAATGTCTCTTCCAAGCAAGAAACCGACTCCGCCCACTGCTTCACCAGCGACCTGAATCGCGAACGAAACCTCTGGCTCCTGGGTGTGGGCGTACTCCAGAAAATCGATGCCGTCCCGCCGCGTGTACGGATGGGGAAACTGGTCCCGCAGATTCGCCGCGATCTTCGCATTGTTGGCATGATGTACCAGCGCCTTCAGGTCGTCCTTACGCCACGAGCGCACTTTTAGGTCGCCCAGCTCGAGCAGCATGGCCCCATGTTATCGCCAAAACAAAATGGAGCGGCACTCGCCGCTCCGTCCCCACCAGAAACAATGGCCAGGAATTATACCGACATGACTTCTTTCTCTTTCCCCTTGGCCATTTCTTCCATCTTTTTAATCTCGTCATCCGTCAGTTTTTGCAACTGTTCCATGGCGCCACGCTCTTCGTCTTCCGTGATCTTCTTTTCCTTCATCGCCCTCTTGATGGCGTCATTACCATCGCGTCGGATGTTCCGCACGGCCGTCCGATGCTCCTCCAGCACCTTATGCAGGTGCTTCACCATCTCCTTACGTCGCTCTTCGGTGAGCGCGGGCACCGGAACGCGCACTAGCTTGCCATCATTCATAGGGTTCAAACCGAGATCGCTGCTGCGAACGGCCTTCTCGATTGCCCCAATCTGGCTCACGTCCCACGGCTGCACCGTAATCAATTGCGGCTCAGGAGCGCTCACATTAGCCAGCTGGTTAAGCGGCATCTGTGACCCGTAGGCATCCACCGTAATTCCGTCAAGCATGTGGACCGATGCGCGGCCTGTGCGGGTCGCCGTCATTTCGCGGCGGAAGTCCTCCACCGCCTTGTCCATTCTGGTTTTCAGTTGTGCAAAGCTCTCTTTCAAGGCGGGAATCGCCGCCATGGATACTTGTGCCATGTCTATCTCACCCTATGACTGTAAGTGTGCGGTTGCAAACGCAAGATTATAAACCCCACGATAAACGCAGACACTTGCGCACGGTCTTAGATCAGCCGCTCCGGGGCCCACACCAGCACTTTCAGCGATCGCGAGAACTGCATCGCATCCGCCTCGGTCGGCAGCTCTAACCCCAGAGTCTTCGTCATCGAGTTCTCTTCCGTCTGAGCTGCGGCCGCCTGCAAAGCCCATGGCAGGTGATGAATCTCAGCGCGGTAGAGTCGCTTGGGCGTTGCCGAGTACAGGCAGTAACGCTCACACAAGAAATGTTCCAACGAACCGGGCCGCGCATGAAACTCGGGACCCGTCGGCCCGTACGACATCTTTAGCTCCGCCGGCCTCGGCCCGTGCGAGCGCTTGCTTTGATATTGGATCCTCGCTTTTCCCCGACCTTGTACCTTCATCGCGGCGTGCCAGTAAGGCAGCCGGTAAAGGATCCGCGCGCCCCACACCGCCGTCAAATGACTCGCATCCAGGCTAAAGAAGTACACCCCGGGCTTTCCCTGGTAGCTGACGTACGTCCGCACGTTCAGTTCCAGGAAGCGAGATACCCACGGCAACGATGGAACCCCTGGCGGCCGCAGATGATCCATCCAGAAGGGCGTAATCGATAGCCACGCCCGCTGTTCATAGGTGTCCAATGTCAGGGTGGGTGGCACCAGCGTCCGAAGCTTTTCCGGCGCAACCTCGTAGTGCAAGAACAGCAGATCGTTCCAGCGCTGCCTCATGACCCATGGAGTCATCGGCGGAGGCCAAGGCCGGTTTTGCGTAGCGAACAGTATGGAATCGGACCCTATCCAGCGGGTGCCTTGCTCGTCTTCAGTGGCGAAAGTCGCAGTAGGGTATTCAGACACGGCTTCTCGGACTGCTGACAATCGGCCTGGCGATCGTGTTCGCGTCAGGGCACATGTCCACTCGCGCCGTTGCCTGAGCGGTACTAAAGACGACTCAGCAACCCATTGCGCCGATTTTACCCCGATTTACACGCACTAAACTTTGACGGGCGGCCCGACTTTTCCTCAACTCCGCACCCGTCCGTGCATTGCTCGGTTGCACCAATCGCACCTATCATTCATCTCAATGCCGAACCATACCGATTCCCTGGTTGCCCCGAACGGCAAGCATCGCGAAACCACCTCCTCCACCGACGTTTATGCCGTTCACGGTGCCGATCCCGAAGTTTTGGCCTACGGCATGGCCAAGTACTCGCGCTCCGCGCTCTCTTTGCGCGAGTCGCTGGCCGAGCTGAACGAGCAGAAAGCAGAGAAATTCCTCAACACGTTTTATTTCCAGTACGGCCATCGCAGCATCGCCGACCTCGCACACATTGCGCTGGCGATCGAGAAGCTCTCCATCCTCGCCGCCACCATCCTCGTCGACGAGCCGCGTTGGGACGGCCAGGAACGTTCCACCCGCTACCAGGACTTCCAGAAGAGCGGTTATTACGTGCCCGACTTCGACGGCGATACCACCGCACGCGAGCTCTACCGCGATACCGTCGATTTCCTGTTCGCTGAGTATCAGTACTTTTCCGAAGCGATGTTCGCGTATCTCCTTGAGCGCACACCCAAGCCTGCGGAAATGAAGCAAGAGGCCTACGAGCGCACGTTGAAGGCGCGGGCCTTCGATCTCTCGCGCTACTTGTTGCCCCTGGCGACCAATACCTCGCTGGGTCAAATCGTCAGCGCGCGCACTCTGGAGAGCCAGGTCTCGCGGCTCTTATCCGATCCTCACGCCGAAGTTCGTACATTGGGAGAGTTACTCAAGAAAGCGGCGCGCGAAGCCGCATACAATGTGAACTACGCGGCTGCCGAGCGCGCGCTCGACGAGGTACAGCAGCATTCCTCCGAATTGGCCGAGCGTGTCCGCCAAGTTGCCCTGCGCGAAGTCCATGCCGCTCCTACGCTGGTGAAGTATGCCGAGGCGAGTCCTTACGAACAGCAAAGCCGCCAAGAGCTAAGCGAGGCCGCTGCCGAACTGCTTGGTTCGCTGCCCATGGATCCCGCTCCGCTCGTCGATCTGCTGGAAGACGAGCCGCTCGAAATCGAACTGGCGACCACGCTCCTCTACCAGCACTCGCATCATTCCTATCGCCAGATTCGCGGCGTGGTTGAGGGTGTGAGCGCGGCGCAGCGTGCAGAGATCATTGATCTCGGCCTGCGCCATCGCGGACGCCACGACGAAGTCACCCGCGCCTACTGCTCCGGCCAGAAATTTCGCTTCGACATCCTCATGGACATAGGCGGCTTTCGCGATATGCACCGCCACCGCCGCTGCGTGCAGATCTTGCAGGACTATACTGCGCTCCACGGCTGCGAGCGTCCCGATGACATCGCCAGTGCCGGCCTCGCCGCGCGCTACGACGCCGCCATGGACCGGGCACGCCATATCGCAACCAGACTTTCAACTCGCCCGGTTGCCGAAACCGTCGAAGCCATCGAGCAGTCACAGTACGTCATCCCGCTTGCCTTTCGTAAACGCGCGCTCTTCAAGATGGACTTCGCCGAAGCTTTGTACATCAGCGAGCTCCGCACCGGCCCCGCCGGACACTTCTCCTATCGCAACGTCGCTTATGCGATGTACGAAGCTGTCGTCCGGCGTTACCCGGATCTGGCGAAGTATTTCCGCGTTACGGACGTGCGCCAGCCCGTCGATGTGCTGAAGAGGTGACCGGTAGCACACCCAAGAATCCCTAGCGAATTTCCGATTTGTTTTCTCTGTGCCCAGTGTCTCAGTGGCGGATGCCTTTGCAATTTTTCCCAAAATGAAACCAAGTTGGTTACTTTTGGAAGGAGACACCTCCACTTTTCGCTTTTTCTTCGTCTTCCGAAACGTGTATACTACGCCATCAACGGTCACCGGCCAAGCACTTCGCGGGCGGCGTCCGCCGACTTGGTTCCAAAGCAATTCATACAGGTAAAAAGCCTTTCTGGTGCGGATTCTCCTCCCCCGTCAAGGCAGCCAGGAGTGCCATTCATGGCCGATGAAAGAACCGAAAGAAACCGCGCAGTCGATACCGCCATTTCGCAGATTGAAAAGCAGTTCGGCAAAGGCTCCATCATGAAGCTGGGAACCAAAGAAGCTGTGGTTCCCATCTCCGTCATCTCTACCGGCTCCATCTCATTCGACGCCGCCCTCGGCGTCGGCGGCGTGCCCCGCGGCCGAGTCATCGAAATCTTCGGCCCGGAGTCAAGCGGCAAGACCACCATTGCACTTCAGGTCATCGCCGAAGCGCAGAAGAACGGCGGCATGGCGGCGTTTGTGGACGCCGAGCACGCTCTGGATCCTATTTACGCCAGGAAGCTCGGCGTGGACGTTGACAACCTTCTCGTCTCGCAGCCCGATTATGGCGAGCAAGCGCTGGAAATCGCCGAAGCCCTGGTCCGCTCCGGCGCCATTGACGTCCTCGTCATCGACTCGGTTGCCGCCCTGGTCCCCAAGGCCGAGCTCGACGGCGAGATGGGCGACAGCCACGTGGGCCTGCAGGCGCGCCTCATGTCACAAGCCCTACGCAAGCTCACTGGGATTGTTGCCAAGTCGCGCACCTGCCTCATCTTCATCAACCAGATCCGCGAAAAAATCGGAGTGATGTTCGGCAACCCCGAAACCACCACCGGCGGTCGCGCCCTGAAGTTCTACTCTTCCGTGCGCATCGACATTCGCCGTATTGGCGCGATCAAAGATGGAGACCAGGTCATCGGCTCGCGCACCAAGGTCAAGATCGTTAAGAACAAGACCGCAGCTCCCTTCCGTGAAGCCGAGTTCGACATTGTCTATGGTGAGGGAATTTCGCGCGAAGGCGACCTCATCGATGTGGCGGTCAATCTGAATCTGGTCGAGAAGTCTGGTGCCTGGTTTAGCTACAAGAGTGATCGTATCGGCCAAGGACGCGAAAACGCCAAGCAGTTTCTCAGGGACAACACTGACATTCGCGAGAAGCTGGAGGTCGAGGTCCGCAAGGCGCTTGGTCTGCACTCAGAGCCGGAGAAGGTGCAACCCACTTCGGTAGAAGCTCTAGCGCCCCAACCCAAGGCCGCCGCGGGTAAGAAGTAGCGTTACCTAATGCTGGCTCTAGGCCAGCGCGAGCTTTCAAAATGTGGGTGCCCCATCCTGATGGCCTAGGTAAATCCCTTCATTACACCAGCGGCGTTCCTCACTCACCAATTGCCTCTCCCACTCGCCGCATCATAAAATCAAGGCTCTATCTCCTGCCTCCCGAGGCGCATTGAAACAGATCACTGCCATCTACCCCGGTTCCTTTGATCCGGTTACCAACGGACACCTTGACCTCATTCACCGGGGCTGCAAACTTTTCGACCGTCTGATCGTTGCCGTCGCGCAAAATCCCGATAAGGCCGGGTCCCTTTTCAGCGTCGAAGAGCGCGTCGAAATGCTCCAGGCCATGACCGCCGAGCTCGACAATGTCACCATCGACGCCTTTGAAGGCCTGCTCATGAACTACTGTATCCAGAAGCACGCCAACGCGGTGCTGCGCGGCATTCGCGCCGTCAGTGACTACGAGTTTGAGTTGCAGATGGCGCTGATGAACCGCAAAATGGAACCTAGCGTCGAAACCGTTTTCATGATGCCTGCGGAAAAGTACTCTTATCTCAGCTCGCGTATTGTGCGCGAAATCGCCTCGTTTGGTGGCCCGCTCACCGGCCTCGTGCCTGAGCTGGTCGAAGAGCACCTGCGCCGCCGCATTGCAGGGCAGCGCACGGCAACCGTCGAAATCCCAACCAAGTAAAGGGCCGGAACATGACCACTACTGCTGCAACCCAGACTGCTTCGTTTCTCACCAATCGCATTCAGCGCATTGAAGTGTCAGCCACCATGGCCGTCGCCCAGGAAGCAGAGAAACTCCGCGCCGGCGGCGTCGACGTTGTCGATTTCGGTGTTGGCGAGCCGCACTTCACCACCCCGCAGCACATCAAGGAAGCTGCCATTGCCGCCATCAACAACAACTTCTCGCGTTACACAGCAGCAGGCGGCACGGTCGAGCTTCGTGACGCCGTCGTCAAGCGCCACGATGTCGATTTTGGCTCCGGCTACAAGCGGGAGCAGTGCATGGCCTCCGTCGGCGGCAAGCACGTCCTCTTCAATGCCATCCAAGTGCTGATCGACCACGGCGACGAAGTGATTCTTCCCGTACCTTTCTGGGTCTCCTTCAAAGATATGATCCGCTACTCGGGAGGCGAGCCGGTTTTCATCGTCACTGACGAGAAAGACGACTTTACCCTGACCGCCGAGATGGTCGAGCGTGCCATCACGCCCCGCACGAAGCTGATCATCCTCAACTCGCCCTGCAATCCTTCCGGGGCCGTGATGAAGCCGGAAGACATGGCCGCAGTGTTGCGCCTCGCGCATGAGCGCGGCATCTATGTCATCTCCGACGAATGTTACGTCTACCTGAACTACACAGGTCGCCTTTTCTCAGCCGGAGAAGTACACGACGTGAAGGAGCATCTGTTGATCGTTGGTTCGCTCTCGAAGACCTACGCCATGACCGGCTGGCGTCTCGGTTATGTTCTTGGTCCTGCACCGATCGTGGCTGCAATGAACAAGCTACAGAGCCAGAGCACCTCCAACCCGACCTCGATCGTGCAGAAGGCGGCGGTGGCGGCACTGAACGGTTCACAGCAGTGTGTGGCCGAAATGCGCGCCGACTATATTCACCTGCGCGATAAGGCGGTGGCCGGACTGCGCGCTATCCCCGGCATAACCTGCGCCAATCCTCACGGAGCGTTTTACGTCTTCCCCAACTTGAGCCACTACTTCGGTCGCCACGGCCTGAATTCGGCGGCAGACGTCGCACGCAAGTTGCTGCACGAAGCGCACGTGGCGATCGTGCCGGGCGAGGCCTTTGGTTCCAACCAGCACGCGCGCCTCTCCTACCCGGTCGATGAGAAGGATCTCGATCGCGGCCTCGAGCGCATGCGCCAGTTCTTCGCCAGCCTCTAATTGATATCCTGACTGGGTGACCCCAGGTTCGCGCCTTCTTTGGGCGCTAACCTGGGTCCCAACCGACAATGCCCTGCCTCTACCCATTCCTGCTGATCCCCATCTTCGACGAGCGCCCCTGGGGCGTGCGCGACCTTCGCCCGGTTTACAGCCGCATCGTGACGGAACCCATCGGCGAAAGCTGGCTCACCTGGGGCGACAGCAAGATCGCCAATGGCCCCTTCTCCGGCCGCACCCTCGGTGAAATCGCACGCCAATACAAGCGAGATCTAGTAGGCACAGCTGCAGTTTTTGAAGACAAATTCCCCCTCCTCATCAAATTTCTGTTCACGAGTGACAAGCTCTCCGTCCAGGTCCATCTTGACGACGCCGGCGCGCAGCGCGTCGGCCAGTCTTACGGCAAAACCGAATGCTGGTACGCGCTCGACGCCAAACCCGGCGCACAAGTCGCACTGGGACTGAAGCCGGGCGTCACCTTAGCTGAGTTCGAAGACTCCATCCGCGACCATCACGCCGAGGACCTGCTGAACTGGATCGACGTGCACTCCGGCGACATGCTCTATGTCGCGGCCGGAACGGTGCACACCATCGGCAGTGGACTGGTGCTGGTCGAAACGCAACAAAGCTCAGACATCACTTACCGCCTCTACGACTACGGCCGGCCGCGCGAGCTGCACATCAAAGAGGGCCTCGCCGCCGTGAAGCTCCATACCCGTGCGGGCAAGGTCGTTCGCAATACCGGCGATGACTCGCGCTTCCTCATCCGCTCGCCCTTCTTCCAAGTGGAGATGATGAAGCTCACCGCGGCTCTTGACTCGACCCTCTTGCGCGAATCGCCTCACATTCTCGTCGCGGTTGAAGGCGCGGGTGTGATCGAATCCGCCGGCATGGAGCCGGTCAGCTTTGCCAAAGGCGAAGCCATCGTTGTACCCGCCTGCGTTCCGCACTATTCAGTGCGTCCGCAATGGGAACTCAAACTCATGCGCATGTCGCTGCCCGCCGCCCCCGTTGCAGAACCTGTGACAACACTTAGATAATCAGTTCGGAGATTGCACAGCATTTGAAAATCCATGGCTGTGCCTCAGTACTCTGCTGCGGTGCTCCGGCAGTGTACTCACCGCGACCGCCGCAGTCCCGTGCTCCGGGACGGCAGAAGAGATAGCCCACAGCTTCAGGTGTGGTTGAGGTTTGACATGAAACCAAGTCCCGGTGGGGACGACATGATACCGCGGACTTCAGTCCGCGAGCTTCTCACAGATGCGAGGACGCTCTCGTGACCCAACCTTTATCCGCGAACTTCTACCCCGTCATCCTCGCCGGAGGCCGCGGCACGCGCTTCTGGCCGCTCAGCCGTAAGCGCCGCGCCAAACAGCTTCTTCCACTGAACAGCGACAAGACCATGATCCAGGAAACTGTGGCTCGCCTTCTCCCTCTCGCACCGACCGGCAATCTCTGGATCATCACCAACGAAGACCTGCGCCACCCAATCCTTCAGCAACTGCCGGGCCTCCGCCCCGGGCAGGTCCTCGCCGAGCCAGTTAGCCGCAATACCGCACCCGCCATCGGACTCGCCGCGTTTTTGCTTGACCGCACTGATCCTAACGCTATCCTCGCTCTGTTTCCGTCCGATCACGTGATCTTCGATGAAGAAGCTTTTCTCGCCAATGTTCGCAGCGCCATCGAGATCGCCGCTGCCGGCCCCAATATTGTCGTCATGGGCATCCAACCCACCCGGCCCGAAACCGGCTACGGCTACATCGAAGCCGGCGCGTCCGCGAAACACGGCGAGGTCGTCCGCTTTACCGAGAAACCCGACCTCGAAACCGCCAAGACATTCCTGGCGGCCGGCAACTATTACTGGAACAGCGGCATGTTCGTCTGGAGGGCTAGAACTCTCGCCGACGCACTGCGCGAGCATCTGCCCGCCACCGCGTCCATCCTCGAAAAAATTGCCGCCAGCTATGGGACCCCAGAATTCGAAGCCACCTTTGCCGAGCTCTATGCCCAATGCGAAAATATCAGCGTTGATTACGCTGTTCTCGAGCGCCGCTCCGCCAAGGGCGAGGGCAAGTCCGGCATCTACTGCATCGCGGCGACATTCGGCTGGAACGATCTCGGCTCATGGACTGCGCTCTATGAGCACCGCTGCGCCAACCGACCGGAAGGGCAGAACGTCATCTCCTCCGCCAACAGTTTCACACTCAACTCCCAAGGCAACTTCGTGTACTCGGAAAAATTCGTGGCCCTCGTCGGCGTGAACGATCTGGTCATCGTCGAAACCGACGACGCCCTGCTCATCACCACCCGTGACAAAGCGCAGGATGTGGGCAAAGTCGTCAAACATCTCGACGAACAGAAATTGAAAAACTTGGTGTGACTGCCGCTATTCGCTGTTCCCTCTTCGCTTAAGATCGTTGCTCCGGGCGCAGAGCGAAAAGCTAGTCGCTAGCTGCGAGTTGCTAGTTGCTTTCACCCCGCTATACTGGCTCTTTGCCAATGCCCAGTGCTATCAAGTTCGGGACCGACGGCTGGCGCGGCATCATTGCCGACGACTACACCTTCACCAACGTTCGCCGCGTAGGCAATGCGATTGCACGCTATGTTCACGCCAACGAAGACGCCTCCAAGGGCCTCGTTGTCGGCTACGACACGCGCTTTTGCTCGCGCGCTTTCGCCGAAGCCATCTCCGAAGTCCTCGCCGGTTCCGGCATCGCCGCTCATCTTTCCGACGACTACACTCCCACCCCTGCGCTCTCCTATGCCGTGGTGAACCTCAAAAGCGCTGGCGGAGTGATGATCACTTCCAGCCACAATCCGTACAATTGGAACGGCGTAAAATACAAAGCCGGCTACGGAGGTTCTGGCACTCCGGCCATTATGAAGTCGATCGAGTCCGGGCTTGATGCGCCCTCGATTCAGCGATCCGGTGGCAGCCTCACCAGCGCTGATTTCAAAAGGCCCTACATTGCGGCGCTAAAGAAGTTCGTCGATCTCGTCGCAATCAGGAAAGCCGGCTTCAAGTTCGCCATCGACACCATGTATGGTTCCGGACGGGGCGTGCTCGCGGGAATCTTTGCGGAAGCGGGTATCGATCATGTCGCAATTCGCGGCGAGCTCAACCCGCTCTTCCCCGGTATCAATCCCGAGCCCATCCTGCCGCACATCGCGATGCTGCAGGAGACCGTGGTCCGTGAGGACTGTGCCGCCGGCCTGGCCACCGATGGCGATGCCGATCGCCTCGGAGCTGTCGCTGAAGACGGAAGCTTCGTCGACTCGCACAAGATCTTCTCCGTCATCCTCGAGTGGTTGCTGAAGCGCAAGCAGTGGCCCGGCGAAGTCGTTCGCGCCTTCAACACCACACGCATGATCGACCGCATCTGCGCCAAATACGGCCGCAAAATGCACGAGTGCGGAATCGGCTTCAAGTTCATCTGCGATCTCATGCTTGAGCGCGATATTCTCATCGGCGGCGAAGAATCGGGCGGTATCGGTATCCGCCGTCATCTGCCCGAGCGCGATGGCATTCTAAATTCGCTGCTGCTGGCTGCCATCATGGCCGAAGAAGGCAAGCCGCTCGGACATCTCGTGCGCGATCTCCAGCAGGAATACGGCGAGCATCACTACGCCCGCACCGATCTGCACATCTCTAACGAAATGAAGGAGGATGCCATCCGCCGCGCCTCAGCCAAGCCCGCGAAGATGGGCAGCTTCGCCGTGAACGATGTCGCTACTCTGGATGGCGTAAAGTTCTTCCTCGATGCACCCACCAACGGTAAGGGAGCCGAAGCCTGGGTCCTGGTCCGCGCTTCCGGAACCGAGCCGCTGCTGCGCATCTATTGCGAAGCTTCCACGCCCGAGTTGGTCGCGCAAATCCTGCGACAAACCGAGGCGTTCGTAAAATCCGGCGCATAGTTTTCGAGAACGGGTCCCCCATTTCGGATTCTTTTGGCGGGGAGGGGCGACGAACTCCTGCGCCCAACTACAATAAACGCCGTCTAATAATTAATGGACGTCGCCGCTCCCAACCCGCCTCTCACCGACACGCCCCAGG
>Ga0066395_10000449_pt1 | contig 15408 bp, 14 predicted proteins | sample PanSoiPlot1MoBio_FD_61218 | JGI IMG/M metagenome (GOLD analysis project Ga0066395, IMG submission 61218) | Tropical forest soil microbial communities from Panama analyzed to predict greenhouse gas emissions - Panama Soil Plot 1 MoBio | ecosystem: Environmental > Terrestrial > Soil > Tropical... | reverse complement strand
CCGGCCGGCGGCGGCGCGAGCCACGGCATCATGTGGTCGCGGTACTTCGTCAGGAGATCGGCGACGACGTCAGACCCTGGAAAATCCTGAAATTTCGCCCACTCAGGGCCGAGCAGCGGGACCAACGTCGGTTCCGCCTGCATCAACGCGCTGAGCGAATCGGACCCCTCGGCGTTGCGACTCGGCTCCGATTTGCCGACGGTGACGCTGACGCCGTACCGGCCCTTCGACAGGTCGTAGTTTTTCGCCGGATGGTTCGGGTCATCGACGAAGCTCCGCGTCGTCTGTTGATCCTGCGGGCTGTCGTTCGGCAGCATCACGGGTTTCCCAGTGACCGGATGCGGGATGAACGGCGCATTCAGCACGACGCTGCGACTACGGCCTTGCGCATCTTGAATGCGCGCGATGCGCCCGGGCCGATCATAGACATGCGGAATCAAGTCGAGCACGACGATCGCTTCATACTGCATCGAGACATTGGCGAGGTTATCCAAGTACGGGGTGTTCGCTTGCAGCGACTGGTCCTGCAGCGCCGTGATCGCGCGGCCACTGCGATGCGCGGGCGTGTTCTCGCCGAGCGCGGGTGGATAGATCGCCGTCGCCGCCTGCACGAACTGCCGGCCCATCGACAGGAGCTGCATCGACGGTCCCATGCGGCCCACATCCGCCTGCACGCGCTGCGGCGGCGGCATCAGCTGGCCACGCACGATACTGTGATGCGGCAGATACGGCCAGTTGCGCACGTTCAAACTGTTCCAAAAATCCTCGAACCCTTCGATCTGGAGCGGATCCACTTCGAAGGGCGCGCGGGGCTCGAGCGCCGCCATCTCGATGGCGCCGCTGGCGGAATAGTTCGTCAGCCGGATCGCGTCCTTCGCGTTGGTGACCATGCCGAGCCACAGGCGCTTGCCCTTCACGGGCTGCATCTCCCGGCCGATCGTCGGAATCAGCGGGATGTATTGCCCGTCCCACTCTTGCTCCGCTTCGAGTTCCTCCTGGCAGTTGATGACGCGGTGATACACCGTCCGCGTCTCCTGAACGGCGTCGCGTGCGGCGTCGCCCGTGACCGCCTCGCGGCCGTCGGGGATGTCATCCTCCGGCGCGACCGAGCCGTCATCGAGCAGGACGTAGCGCGTCTCGGTGATCTCGACGCGCCAATCTTCGGCGATGCGCACGGTGCGGGTGTCGTCATCGCCTTCGCCGAATTTGACCCATTCGGGATACTCGCCCGCCAAACTGCCCAGCCCGTCGACACCGCCACGCGTGATCTTGGACTTGGGATATTTCCGTTTGTAGTCCACCCACGGCATGTCGTCGATCACCATGGCGCGCTTCATATCGCTCCAATCGGGCTGGCGCGCGAACGGATCGAGGAAGACGTTGCCCTGGTAGACGATGCGCTCGAGGACGAGCCGCTGGTCGAAGGGATGGCCGCCGTTGGGATCGAATTTTTTACTGACGCGATAGACGCCCCAGCCGGCCCAGAGTGCCCGCTGATACGCCCAGGACCGCACGTTTTGGGCACGCGACTCGCGCTCGATCGTGCGATAGATGCCCTGCAGAATCTGCGAGGTCTCGTCGCTGGCATCTTCGGAGAGCGCGTCGATCTTGACGGCGAGGTTGGCCTTGCGCTCTTCGGCTGACACCAGCGCGATCGGTTCATCGATCGAGGCGACGCTGAGATTCGGACGGCCGGGCAGCGCCGGCATCTTGCCAGCGGCGGCGACGGCGCCGCGCTGATTGATCACCTCCTGCGGCCAGGCACCCTCGGCCAATTGGAACGCCAGATCCTCGTCTTCGCGTTTGCGCTGCTGTTTGTAGACCTCGTCGGTGAACGCGAGCCAGTCAATCGCGTCCTGAATCGACTCCCGCACATCCTTGCGTGCCACTAATCCTCATCGAGCAGCAGCACACCGAGACGCATGACATCGCCGGGACTGATCGTCGTGGGCAGTTCACTGATCAGCAGCGGTCCCCAGTCGAGTGTGACCTCGACGGCGCCGAGCTCGCGCATGCGCTCGTTGAATTCGGGCATCTTCTCGGCGCTGACGGTGATCGAGCCGTCGTCGGCCGCGAGCCCCATCTCCTTGATCGCGTCGTTGCGCTTGGCATGAAAGTGCTGCAGCTCCTGCTGCGCCAGGCGCGCGAGCTTCGCGACGTGATACGCCGTCTTCGCCGGCAGCTTCTCCTCGAGCAGCCGCGTCAGCGCCGGTTCCGCGACCACCAGTTCGCCGAGCGCCAACTTGATCACGCGCGGCCGCGGCGTCGGCATTTCCACGACATTCATCAGATCACCTCATTGCAGATGGCAGAGGAAGACATCCTGCCTCGCGATCCCTTGGCCACTATCGAGCCCCATCGTCCCCATCCAGTTGCTGGTGAACAGCGCCCAGGAGCCGTCGAAGTTCACGTGGCCAATCGGTTGGTTCCAAAATTGGTTGGTATTGTTCGACTGCGTATGACAGAAGCGCCAGACCGTCGAGCCGTCGGTCATGATCGCCAGAATCTCGTTGTCCCATGCCCGCCACGCATCCGTATTGCTATCGTGGCGCCAGGTGAACGAGAAGTAGGGTTCCGCATTGCCGCCACTGTTGTTGCGCCAGTTCGAGTGATCCTCGATGTAGACCTCTTGCGGCGTCAGCGTCGCCGGCAGGACGTTGCCCATCGAGTGCGGCGTCGCCAGCGAGCGCTTCGTCCACTGCAAGCCGTCGTAGGTGCCCGACGTCGTATCCTGATTGATCGACAGGCCGTAGCCCTGACAATCGTGGCCGTCACAATGATCGATGGCGTGCGGGGCGCCAGGGAAGGTCGGATCGGTCGACGCGATCGTATACAGCGCGTCGCACGCATCGAGCGTCGTGTCCCAGATGATCACCTTGGGGCGGGACGGCGTCGCGTTGATGTCACCGGACGTCGTGTAGATGAAGACGTAGCGGCCGTCCTGGGATATCGCCACCGAATGGATCAAACAGTTGAACCCGGCACCGCCCGGCATCGGGTGGGTGCCGCCCGACAGTTGGCCGCCGTACACATTCAGCAGCTTCGACGTCCCATCGGTCTTCTGCCAATGCACATGGGTGTGCGAATCCGAGCCGGTTCCCCCGAAGGCGACGGCCCAACTGTCGGTGCTCGAAGTCGTCAGGGCGTTCGTGTAGATGTTTCCGGTCGGCTGCACCGTGCCCGGCGCCGACGGGTACTGCGAGGGCGGCGCGAGGATGGACGTCATCCACGGGTACTTCACGTACAGATCGACCAAGATCGTTTTCAGGCCAGTGGTCAGATCGACGCTGTAGATGGTGCAGTGATTGTCGTAGCCCCCGCAGTAGACTTTGGTCGGATTGAGATAGCTGAAGCTCGGCTCGAGATAGCTCGCGGTGTCGGTCGCATCGATCGTGACGGCGTGCGTCGACCGATTGAATTTGAAAAACTGCGCGCCGCCCGTCGCCTTCATCGCATAGAAGCGCGTACCGTCGCTGTTCCACGTCGCAATGTGGGCGTTGCTCGCGGCATGCAGCGACGTGCCGCCCGCCGTCAAGGCGTCACTCACACGGATCATCTGCGAGCCGAAGGTCGGATCGGTGAAGCTGTAGGGGGCGACACCGAGTGTCGGCGGCGGCGACGGTGGCGTCAGGATGGCGTGATCCGTGCGCGCCGCATACGAGCCGGACCAGCCGCCACTCGGCGGATCGGTCGGCGTGCCTTCGCCGACCGGCGGACAGGTGGGGATCGCCATGGTTAGCTCGGCGCGTCAATCGCGGCGTAGGAGTTCCAGAACGTCTGCACTTGCGACTGCAGCTCGAGATCGGTCGCGGTGCAGGTCGCGGCCTGCGTCGCTTCGTCGTACGTCGTTTTCGGAATCACGTTCGGCCCCATGACGACCTGCGGCCCGGCCTGCGTCGCAGCCTGTCGAGGATCCGCGATCACTTTCTGCGCGTAGAACGCGCGTTGCTGGTGATAGGCGGTCGACGCCGCTTCACTGAGGATGCTCCCGGCGACATTCGCCATCACCGCCGTCAGGCGCTCCATGAACCCGCCCGGCCCGGTATCCCGCGTGAGGGCCATCTGCGCGACCGATTGTTCAACAGCCATCGTGCCTCCGCTATTGGATCCGCAACGAGAAGGTCGCCCAGATCCCGATCGCCCCGGCGGCAAAGGTGCCGCTGGCTGTGGGATCGCGGATCAACCGCACCTTCGACTCGCCGGCCAGGGTGTACGCGTAGCCAATGGGATACCCGGCGCCGACGGCCGGCCCGGCATAGGTCACGCCATTCGGCACACCGCTCGGTGCGACGGTGAAGCCACTGGGGAGCGTGACCCACAGTTCAGTGGGTGTGCCGGTGATGGTCGAATTGGTCTGGATGATCGAGAGGATGATCCACAGGGTCTTCCCGATGACCATGTAGGCATACGTTTGCTGACCGCCGCTGGTGACCGTCCAGGTTCCGGTATTCGACGTGAAGTTCGACGCGGTGAAGCCCACATCGATCCACTCACCGAGCGGCGTCGTGCGACCGCGTTCTTTGATCGTCCCGTAGATGGTCGCGTTGCCACCCCGCGTGACATCGAGCATGTTCACGGGCGTGCCGTACGCGTCGTCGTAGCTGATGATCGTCCACTTCTGCGCGGCGTTGCTGAAGGCGATGACGCGACTGTTGGCCACGGCACTTGTATCGGTCTGCACGAAGGTCGCACCATTCGAGCTGAGCACAATGTTCGCGGTGAACGCATTCGACACATTCAGCAGCGCGATGTTCGCGGCCGCGATCCCCGAATCCTTGAGCAGCGTGCCCGTCGTGTTGTTGTAGGTCGCGAGGTTGTTGACGACCGACGTGCTGGGACCGGTGACGTTGCCGCCAGCGTACACGGTGCCATTGATCAGGACTTGGTCGCTCCCGTTGGTGCCGATGAGGGGAATGTCGGCCGTGTTCGCGGCATTGCGCGCGTAGAGCCCTTGATTGTTTGCCAGCCGGATCGCGCCGCTCTGTGCTGGGTTCGTGCCGATCGAGACTGCAGTGCCCACCGCAACATTGCGGACGCGATTCGACGCAACACCGATGTCGCGCGTATTGTCGCCATTCGGCATCCATCCGGCGTTGCCGTAATACGGATCAATGAACCAGCAATCCGTGCCACCCACGCCTAGAAACAGATCGTGACCCGCCGAGGTATTCACCCGCGCATAGCTCGAATCGGCCGACAGTCGCAGAGACGAGGTACTGCTGCTGTCGCCGTGGACTAAGATCGATCCGTTGCCGACACCTTGGCCGATGATCGCGCTCGTCCCAAAATAGCCCGCGCGGAATTGACCTGAGGGAGACCCCAGATCGAACGAATTCGTCGGCGCGCAAAGCGCACCAGCAAGAATCTCGATGTAAGGACAGGCGTTGCCGAGCAAGAGCGCATTGTTGACATCGACTCCAAGTGCCGGGATGTCTGCGGTGTTCGCCGCATTGCGCCAGGTAATCGTGGCCGTGTTCTGCAGCCGGATGGCGCCACTCTGTGCCAAGGTGTTCGTGGATCCCGCCGCGTTGAGAGGACCCACGCCGAGCGAATTGTAGGCAATCACATTGCCTGCGAGGTCGGTCCACAGCAAGTCATGCCACGGCGCGTTCTCTGGTCCCGCATCTTTCGTCGAGAAGCCCCCGCCATCCGGATCGTCGATCCACAGGTAGAGACTGCGTTTCGTGGCGTCATCGGGGGTGCTTGTGATCGACCAGTCGTCGTTGAAGGTGATCCACAGACTTTGATTCCACCCGAAGAACCGTGTCTTGCGCACGTCTGGTGTGTTCTGCAGCGTGAGCACTGGGACGTGGGCCGTATCCGATCCGTTCGTGAGCAACAGCGAGTGATACGTCGTGTCGTAGGTGAAGTTCGCCGAGCCGCCAAAGGCACCACTCGCGTTGAACTGCACTTGCGTGTTGGCGCCGCCTGGCGTCCCGCCGCCCCCGCCGCCCGCGGGCGTCGACCACGCGCCCGTGCCATTGAGATACTGCGTCGCGCTGCCGGAAAGCGTCGGCAGCAGCCCCTGCGCGCTGGTCGTGGCATTGGCGCCGACGAAGTGCGTCGCGGTCAGCGCGCCACCAATCACGACGCTGCCATCGGGATTGATCTGCAGCGGCGTCGTCGACGGGTACCACGTCGTATCGGCGTAGGTGTGCAGGTAGAGCGGACCGGTTGAGGAATCGAAACTCCACGCCCAATTTTTCGCGCCCGACGGAGCACCCGGATTGACGAACACGACTTGTGGCCCCGTGGAGGCCGTCTCCTGAATGATGTAGTACGTGTCGAGTGTCTGGAAGCTCTTGCCGATCAGATTTCCCTGCGCCGTCAGGGTATCGGGCACGCCGACCGGATGGCCGGTCGCCCCGATCGTGATGCCGTCGCTCCCAGTCGAGCCGATGAGGATGTAGTCGGCGGTGTTCGCCGCATTGCGCGTGGAGACAGTGTCGGTGTTCCCCAACCGGATCTGGCCGCTCTGTGCGGCTCCGGTTGATCCGATCTGCAAGCCGAGCTGCGCCTTTGCGAGCCCATTGAAGTCGACCGTGAGCAGATCGACGAAGCCGGCGCCGCTCGGCCCCTCTCGAGCGAAGCCGCAGCCCCACGTCCCGCCCATGCCGAGAATCAAACTGATTTGTGATGGATCGTCGAACCCGCTCGCGGAGATGTCGTACGACCGATTGTGCGTGAGAAAACTGCCGCACGCGTAGCCGTAGAGGCGCGTCTTCCGCAGATCCTGCGTCTGCTGCAGGATGACGGCCGGGACGTTGCCGGTCCCGCCCGTGCCGTCGGCGCCGCCATTGGTCAGGACGAGATCGAAGAAGGCGCGGTCGTACGTCAAGGTCGCCTGCGCGCCGAACGCGCCGGCCTGGTTGAACTGAATCTGCTTGTCGGCGCCCGCGACGCCCCCGCTGCCGGGCGTCGTCCAGGCGCCGGCACCGTTCAAAAATTGCGTCGCCACGCCGCTCAACGTCGGCAGCAACCCTTGCGCGCTCGTGGTGGCATTCGCGCCGACGAAGCTCGTCGCCGTCAGCACGCCGGCACGCGTCAACGAGGCCATCACCGTGAACGTCGATAACGCGTCGTCAATCGCCGTGACTTGGAATTTGGCCGCGTTGTTGTAGAGACCGATCCGCTTCTGGTTGGCGGCTCCGGCGGCATCGGTCAGGAAGAGCGCCGGAGGCATCCCCGACGTCTGGATGGTCTGATTGAGCGTGAAGACATTCCCGGCGTTGAGCAGCGGCAGATTCGCCGAGGCGATGCCACTGTCTTTGATGAGCGTGCCGGTCGTGTCGGCGAATGTGACCACATTGTTTGTGGCGGCGCCGACGGGTCCGGTGACATTGCCGGCGCTCAGCGCGACCCAATTGCCGACGCCGTTGAGCACTTGCGTGCTCAGCCCCGAGAGCTTGGGCAAGAAGCCATGGAGGGCCGTGGTCGCATTCGCCGTGGTGACGTCGGTGAGATTCAGCGCGAGCTCGGAGAGCCGCCCCCCTTGCGCCACCGTCATGTGCGTGTGGACGGCGAGCGAAAAGTCGCTGATGGTCGGCGTCTGCAACGTCGGCGAGGCGAGCGTTTTGTTCGTGAGCGTCTGCGTATCGGTGAGCCCGACGAGTGCGCCGGTCGGCAGGGTTTTGCCGCTGTCGCTGATCGCTTTGCCCGTCGTGCTCGAGAAGATCGCCACGTCACCGATGACCGCCGATGCCGGCCCGGTGACGTTGCCCGTGCCGCCCGAGCCGGGCGGCGTGGAGAAGTTGCCGGTGCCATCGAGATAGAGCGTCGCGCTGCCCGGCAGGTGCAGCCATTTCGCGCCGTCGATCGGATCGGTCGTGTCGCGCGTGAGAATCGAGCCCGTCGGATCCTGCGAATCGAAGGTGTGGTTCAGCAGGTCGACCATGCGATTCCAACTGGTCGGCTGCAGCAGCGTGGCATCGTTGTTCGGGTTCGGCTTCTGGCTCACGAAGAGCGGCGGACTGAGCGCCATGTCAATCGGCCACCCATTCGGTGCCCGTCGGCCCGGTGACGGGTGTCGACGGCACTTCGGGAATAAGGATGCTCGGCGCCGCCGCGAAGGATGACCACATCGGATCGATCGCGAGTTCACTCGGTTTCACGTTCGCCGTTTTGATCCAGTAGAGGCCCGTATCGGCATTGTCGCGGAGCTGCGGATCGATCGGGACGCCTGCGCGCCACTCCGGCCACAGGACACACGCGAGATTGTCCATCAGCGGCAAGTCGTAGCCGTCGGGCACGATGAACGTGTCCGTCACATTGACCGGATCATTCACCGCCCACGGGACGACCGACGTGAGAAACAGATTGGGTTGCGTGGGGACCGGATACAGCCAGATACCGCCGCACCCCAGTTTCCATCCCGAGGCTGCGGAGTCATACAACGGTTGATAGCGAATGAATTGCGGGTAGGGGGCGGTGAGAGTCTTCTGGGGGATCGCAAAATATTGCTCGGCGGTCAGCGGCGTGAGCAGGGTATCCCAGGGCGGATTGACATTCTGATCACTCAGAATCCATTGAAGCGCCGTCGGCTGCGCGGGACGTGGCACATTGAAATCGCCACCGGGGCCAATGGTGTAGCTCGCCTTGCCTGGTGTGAGCGTGACCCCTGCGGCTCTCACCCAGACGGGCACCGTGAGTCGCTGGAGCCGCCACATCCCCAACATGCCTTTGAGCCGCGCGAACCCGTCGCGGAGATCTTCCGGCGTCGGCAGCGCGTTCGACTCGATGACGCCGATGCGACGGAAGGATCCGCAGACGAGATCCGCGACGGTGCCCATTCCTCACCAGCCGCCTGCCAGAGAGACGGTGATGGCGCCCCCGACCACGGCGACCGAGACCCGCGCGCGGATCCAGACATACGCGCCAGGACCGACGTGCGCGCAGTTTTTTTTGCCGCCGCTGATCGTGGTGCAATCGAAGGTCGAGAGTTGGGACGGCGTCGCGCCGGTACCGTCGTTCGGATTGTCTGTCTCTTCGATGAGCAACGTGCCCGCGGTGATCGTGCCGCTGCCCGTCGTCGTGATCACGAGGTACAGCGGGCCGCCGAGCAGTTGCACCCATTGGCCCGTCCCCGCGGTCACGCCCGCACCGGGCTGACCGAGCAGGTACTGCAGCGGCAAGGGACCAGACATCAGCTGGCTTTCTCAGCGGCCTCGGTGAGTTTGTGTTCTTCTGCTTCGGACTCGACGACGCGTGAGACACCGCCGACGTCCACCCATTTGGGATAGGCCTGAGGGACGGGTCTGAGCAATTCCTCTTTGCGCGCCTCGAGCTGCGCGATGAGCGTATCGATCTGCGCGGGTGTCAGCGCCGCTTTTTCCTCGTCGGTGATCGGCGTGTCGTACGACATCGCAGCCTCTCTCTCTCCTGCACTCGCAGGAGTGTCCAATTCAGCGCTCTTCGGGTTCGGCGACGACGCGTCGAGCTTTTTTGACGTTGCGACTGCCGGGGGGACGTCCGCGTCGGGCGCTGCGGGGGACGCCGACGACGTCGGTGACGTGCTGGTGTGTTTCGGCGCCGGCCGCCGCGAGTTCGGCTTGGGCGCGTGGGGAGAGACGCTTGGCGGCCCAGTTCGCTTCCGCGGCGGCATTGGCGATGTCCTGTTCCAGCGCTTCGTGTTTGTCGAGTGCGCCCTGGGCCGTCTCCGACCAGCCGGCCTTGAGCGCATGCTGCAGTTCATGTTCATCGTTGACGATGAGGTAGCAGCGCCGATTGAACGTCTCGACGGCCAGACAGGCGAGGTCGAACGCGCGTTCGGTGGGATAGCACTCGGCGAGCGGTTGTACATCCAGGCAGAGGACTTTGCCGAGCGCATTTTTCTGCGCCTTGTAGACCATCAGCGGAAACCGTTCGATGCCGATCGCGCCTTTGCCAGGGATGCGCTGACCGCTGGCGTCGAGAATCTCATCGCCGTTGGAATCGACAATGAACCGATTGCGCGGGGTGTTCCACTGCGCCAGTTCGCGACCGTGCGCGCTCTCGACGGGAATGTGAATGCTCATCGTCGTAGCGCCTCACCAAAATGACGGGCCGGAAGCTCCGGCCTTCAGGCCGGAGAGGAGGCCCGCCCCTCTTCTGTTAGAATTCAAGGAACCCAGCGCGTGATTCTGACCTATTGCTATCGAATCAAAGATTCGAACCACACGAATGCTCTGCGTCGGCAGGCGCGGGCCGTGAATTTCGTTTGGAACTTCTGCGGCGAGACACAGCGGACGGCGAAGCGATGGCTCCGACGCTCGCCATCGGCCTACGATCTGCACCACTTGACGGTAGGCACGTCGCGTGAACTCGGCCTGCACTCGGATACTGTGCAGGATGTCTGCACCCAGTTTGTGCAGTCGCGACGGCAATATGGTCGCCGACCACGATGGCGCGGCAAGAAATCGTTGGGATGGATTCCCTTCAAGGCGCGATCGATTCAGATCCGTGGCGATCAGGCGATCTTCCTCGGCCGAAACTATCGCTTGTGGCTCTCGCGGCCGATTGAGGGCGTAATTAGAACAGGTTCTTTCGCTGAGGATGCGCGCGGTCGTTGGTATCTGAACCTGCAGATTGAAATCGCAGAGCAGCAGAACTGTGGTGAAGCCGAGGTCGGGATCGACCTGGGTCTGAAAACGCTCGCGACCTGTTCGACGGGTGAGCAAATCGCCAATCCGCGCCATTTGCAGCAGCACGCCGAGAAGCTGGCTACAGCGCAGCGCGCTGGACGCAAAGCCCGTGCGCAGGCGATCCACGCGAAGATCGCCAATGGCCGACGGCATTATCTGCATCTCGTCTCGACTCGACTCGTTCGAACGCATCGATTGATCGTCGTTGGCAACATCAGCAGCTCGCGACTGGCGCGGACACGGATGGCGAAATCCGTGCTCGACGCTGGTTGGAGCATGCTGCGTACACAGCTCCGCTACAAAGCCATCAGGCACGGCGCGACGTACGTGGAAGCCGACGAACATGGCTCGACCCAGGTCTGTTCTGCGTGCGCGGCACGCAGCGGTCCGAAAGGACTGCAAGACCTTGGAGTAAGAACGTGGACCTGTGTGGCCTGTGGCGTCTCGCATGATCGGGATGTCAATGCTGCTCGGTTAATCCTTCGTTCGGGGCGGAACGCCGCCCTCCAGTTGACGGAAATCCCCGGCCTTTAGGCCGGGGAAGGCGTTAAGCAATGCCCGCGATGATCTTGGTCGCGGTCCCGCTGATCGGTGTCGCGGTGAGCGGCACCCAGCTGCCGCCGTTCGCGTAAGCTTTGAACGCCGTCGGGCCGCTCGCGTTGTTGGTCAACGTCGTGTAGCCGGCGCCGACGCCGCCGAGGCCGCCGGTGAACGTGATCACGTGCGCGGCGATGCCGTTGCCCATGATGGTGAGTTCACACCCGTCCATGTCGCGCGTCGGCGCCGGCACGGTGAGCGTGATCGGTGTCGCGCCGTTCAACGTGACGCGCATGTCGGAGCCGGCCGGCACCGGTGGCAGTGTCGACGTCGCGCTGATGCTCGTCTCGAGCACCGTGCGCGTGACGGGCGTCATCGTGACCGTCTGCGGGGCCGGCGTCGCCCAATCGGCCGCGGTGCCGTGTGTGACGGACGCGCCGACTTTGTGCGCGGCCGTGGCGGATCCATCGCGCCCGCGCAAGATCGGCACGTTCACACTGCCGGCGAGATAGGCTTGCGCGACTTGGCAGATCTCCTGATCGATGTCGACGACGCGCCCGACCGCGAAGCTCGCGGCGTTCGCGACGACCATGACGGTATCCGTGATGTTGAGAGGCGACGCGAGGGTCGTGGTTGCGATTGCCATATCGGTGCCTCCCTAACCCCAGATCCTGCAAGCCAAGCGCGCCTGCAGCGTGGCAGCGCCTATGAGCATGTCCAGGCGCGTCGGTAGCTGGTCAGTGTTAATGGAGTACTGTTCGACCATGCGGATCGAGAACCGCAGCGCGCGCGAATTCACGACGGTCGCTTCCGCGCCGGCCGATGGCTTCACCAGATCGGCCATGACGAACGTGGCGAAGTCCGGGTGATACACGAAGCTCTGACGACTGCCGGTCGCCGCGAGCGTGCCGTTGACCGCACTCGTCGCACCGAGCACCGTGATCGCGGCGTTGGCTGCGGGCGACACATCGACGGTCTGGAGCTGGCCACTCGTGATGATAGGCGGATCGATGGCTAAGGCCGCGATGGCGCCGCCGGAATCCTGAACAGTCGCCTTCACGACGAATTGCTGCAAGCGGCCGTTGCTCGAGTACGCGAGTGGGTTGACGCTGTTGACCCCCGCGATCGTGAAAACGTCGCCGCGATTGAGTGTCGTCGCGCCGCTCGCCCAGCCGGAGGTATTCAGCGTGGAGCCGGTTTGATTGGCGCCGTTCACGACTGGCGTGCAGCTGGTGAACGATCCCGTGGTGTGATTCGGGACCGCCGGATCCTGATACCACTCGTCGACACCGAGTTGCTGCCGCCCGAACATCCCCATCTTGTAGTTTTCGCTGATCACGGCGGTGGGGTTGAACAAGTTCGAGTTGGCACCGGCAATCGTCTGCATCGCGGCCGGATCGAGACACGCCTTGCGTCCGCGTAGCGGCGTCGCGGTGTCTGTCAGCTTGGTCATCGCCTGCAAATACAGCGTCTGCGTGCCCGGTGTTTGACCAGGCGTGCCGACCGAATTGGCGATGTCCCGATAGACGCCTTGGAAGAACATGACCTCTGCGGCGTTTGCCAGCGCTTCCGCCCCCGGCTGCACATACCGTTGCCGAATCGAGTCCAGCTCGGTGGTCGCTTGCGCGCTCGAGTAGCCGAATGCGACTTGCTTTTGGTTGGTGAGCGTTACCGGGACGGTCTGATCGTAGATGTTCTGCAGCTGCAACGCTTGGCCATCAGTAACCGTGAAACGCTGGGGCATCCGCGCCATGACGGTATTCCCCACCTTGGCGCCGGACTGCACGTATTGGTCGTCGTAATCGCGGTTGATGTTGCCGTCCGCGAGGACGGTGAGGTCGTTGACAAAATACCTCGCCGTTTCTTTGGTCACCCAAAGTGAATTGGCGATCGTGTTCATCGCCGCTCATCCCCACGCGCGGCGTGCGCGCGTGATCAGCGCGGATGCGATTGGCGAGCGCGAGCTGCGTCGCGAGCGTTGCCTCGACGAAAGAATTCTTCGACTGGCAGCTGGCTCTCGTCTTCGTCATCGTCGCTGATATGGGGCGAGCCGGTCACTGGCTTATTGATTGGCTTCGCCTGTGAAATCGGTTGTGGTTTCGAGCCTGGGCCAGGGGAAGCAGACTCAAACCGGCCTTCGATTTTCCCCAATTCTCTCGCGACGAGCGCGGGGTGCAGCGTGGAGATGCGCTGAAAGTCGGCGTAGTTGCGGCTGAAGTGATCGAGCAATGCTGCGGTGTGATCGCTGTCGACGATCAGGTCACCGAGCATCGTGCCCAACTCGGTGGGCGTCGTGAACTTCACATCGATGACTTTGGGGTGCAAGGCTTTCTGAAAACCGGGATGCGTCGTTTCGTACTCGGCGAGTTTTCTGGTGAGCTGCGTGGTGCGCGTCGTGTAGATCTCGCGGGCGCGTCGCGCGCTTTCGATCCGATGATGTTCCTGGCGCGTTTCCCAGCGCGTCACAGCCCGCGACCAACTGCCGTACGGATCGGCCTCGCGCGCGAACTGCTCGAGTTTTGGTTCCGGATCATCCGGCAGCGTCGGTATCGGCGGCGGCGCCGACCGAGGCGGTTCTGCGGCGCGTGATTCCGGTTCGGCGGGACGCCGCGTCTGCAGCGTCGCGAGCTCGTCGCGCAACCTGGTCAGTTCCGCCTGCGCGGCCTCGACCTCGCGACGCGTCGAATGTTTGGTCGTCGTCAGTTCATCGATCTCGGCCTGGATGGACGCCTTGCGGCCGCCCGCACTGCGCTTGTCGGCGGCAGGTTTCGGCTTTTCGCTCGAGGCAACTGACTCCGGGGATTCGGATGGTTGCGCGGCGGGCGGCTCGGCCTGGGTAGCGACAGGCTCGACCGCCTCACCGCGATCACGCGCGTTGCCTCGAGCGAAAAATTCTTCGACGGGGAGATCGGCTTCGCTCTCGACGGGATCGAGCGATTCGTCAGCCATTACTTTGTGCAGTGACCATCGAAACGGACCCGCGCGACAGGAGATATTTCCGACGACATCGCTCCTTGTCGCATACTCGGCAGATTCGTATTTGGCTGCTCCCTCGTATCTCGATTCTTATATTTTCGCCGGACAATTCATGTCCTCGCTTACAGTGCGTCGGAGGACTCCACTTGACCGTCGGCGTCCATGTCGTTGAGTCCGGCCGATAATTGGCTCTCGCATCGTATCCGAGTCGTCGTAGCTTCTGGATCTTGTTCTTCTGCTGAATGCAGCTTCGACAGAAGTTGTCCAACCCATCGACCTTGCGCATTGCGTTCCGATTGAATTCACCGATCGGCTTGACAAATTTGCATCGACTACAGATTCGGTCGGTATTCGGATTGCCGCCAGCAGCGAGAATGCGCGCTCTGAAATGCAGGAGGCTATGGTACGCGGTGTCCTGGCAGATCACCAATCTAGCCGAGTGGTTTGTTTTGTCGCCATCGACGTGATGGACCTCAGCGCCCGATGGTAGCGGCTTTCCTAACGCAGCTTCGGCACGCAAACGGTGAACAGTATCGAATCGTTCGCCTCGTCGCCCTTGTGCGGCATAGCCCTTCTTGCGAACTCTGTCGCGCTTGCGAGCTGCTGTCGCTTTAGCCTTCATCTCCGGAGTCAGTAAATGCTGGACTGACATCTACTTGATCCGAGATTTGTGAAGCCAGGCCCCAAGATTCCGCGCTGGATGACTCCCGCCGCTCGAAACGCGCGGCATCGAGACGCTCGGCGAGGCTGACACGCGGGGCATCTTCGGCGCGGCGCTCGAGACGCGCGGCGTCTTCACGCGCGGCGCACGCGGCTTCGACACATGCTCAGGCAGGAAACTCTGCGGCGTCGAGGCGAAGTCCTTCAACTGCTGTGTCGTCATCGTGTCGCGCAGACGTTGCGCTTCGGGAAACGTTGCTCCCCCATAGGCGGCGCCAAAGAGACGCTGCTGTGATTTGGATCGGCTCGGCACGATCGTGGTAGCCCTAGGGTGCCGACCTTACGCGTCGCCTTCGGCCATGTCAAGCAGGGGGCCACGAGGGACGGTGGTCGCCACCGGCTCAACAATACTCGCCGGGATCCTCGGGACGACAAATTGGTACGTGATATGACACACGTCGCAGTACCGCTGCACAAGGAAATCCGGCGGCGCCGGCCGCTCGCCGACGCCCGCGAGCGGACTGCCGCACTTTTCGCACCAGGTCGGCGGCATCATCACGACGGTTGCGCTGTAGAACCCAGACATATTTCCGCCTCCTTGGTTAGCAGTCGTGCT
>Ga0066395_10000445_pt1 | contig 15473 bp, 11 predicted proteins | sample PanSoiPlot1MoBio_FD_61218 | JGI IMG/M metagenome (GOLD analysis project Ga0066395, IMG submission 61218) | Tropical forest soil microbial communities from Panama analyzed to predict greenhouse gas emissions - Panama Soil Plot 1 MoBio | ecosystem: Environmental > Terrestrial > Soil > Tropical... | reverse complement strand
GGCAGCTTGTATTTTTCGCTCATCGGCATGGGATTCATGTTGACTGAGATTGCGTTGTTGCAGCGATTTAGCCTGTATCTGGGTCACCCGATATACTCCTTGGGTGTGTGTCTATTCAGCCTGATTCTCGCTTCGGGTCTGGGCAGTCTAGCTTCGGAACGGCTCAAGCTGGATGCACGCGGCAAACTCCTGGTGTGGAGCAGCATCGTGGTGGTCTACCTCATAGTTTTGGAGCAGAGTCTGCCGGGAGTATTGGAATCCACGACAAATCGGGAACGGCTAGTGCGCATTGCGATTTCACTGACCGCAATCATGCCGTTGGGCTTTGTGCTCGGCTTTGCTTTTCCTACGGGAATGCGACTGGTCGAGGAGGTAGACAGGCAACCAACACCATGGTTCTGGGGCATCAACGGAGCGACGGGTGTTCTCGCGTCTGTGGCCGGACTGATGTTCAATATGTCGCTAGGAATTAATGTGACCCTTCTGATCTCTGCGGCCTGCTATGTCCTGCTAGTTCCCACGAGCGTATTACTGTTGCAGTTGGGCACGACGCACCGCTTCGAAGCCGTACGGAAATGAAAGTCTGCAACGCGCAGGTCTGCGTTGCGCAAGTCAGGGCGGCGAGGGTGTCGGCCGCGAAGGATTTTCAGCAAGGATGGCATACCGGCGCTTGCGATTCGCTCGTCTTCTAGCTCGCCTTCACGCCAGGCGTTCCACTCGGCCACACTCGTTTCAGCCGTTTGACGTGCTCTCGTTTCCCACGACGGCCGCCGTCTATGAATGACACACTAACGGCCCTCCGCACGGCAGCTTAACCCCGGCCGACGATCCACTTAGCGACGCGGAAATTTTGTTCAAAGGACCGGGGCCACCTCAGCTGCTTCACTCGAATGCGGTCTCTGCGAGATACGATGAACGGGTCAACGACGAGATCTAGGAGCGGTCCGCTCTATCCGTCGTCGATGATTCCTTGATGAGAGCGTGTTGCCGGCCTCCACGATCTGGCGCCGTAGCTCCGCGACCTGGCTTTCGATCATTCTGTCGAGCCTCTGGCTCGGGTTTGTCCGTCCTTTTTCACCTGCCATCTTCTCTCCGTTCATTGTTCCGGGAGACAACTGCAGGGGCTAGCACGGGAGTTTCAGCCGAGCGTCCTCGATGGAGGCGGTAAATGCCGGTCGCCCACCGTGCGGCGGGATGTTTCAGCAGGGTCGCACGGTACTGTTGCACATAAGACGGCAATTGGACGTGCAATGGATACTGAATTTCCGGCGGTTGCAGCACCGGTGCCAACAACGAGGCAGCCGTGAGATCCGCGATCGTGAAAGTATGGCCGACGAGATATTCGCGGCCGTGCAACTGCTGCTCGATCCGGTCTAGCGCTGCCGCAACGCTGGCGCGATCCTTCTCCAGGTTGGCATCACTGATTTTGTGGCGGAAACGATAGTAGGTCGGAAAAATCCGCAGTAGCGGCCGCAGTCGGCGATACGCCTCGTCGGGCATGCCCGTGGTCAACACACGGAGCGCAATGTCTGGATCCTCACGGAACAACGGTGACATGATGGCGGCACGCACCGATGGGCCAAGCGTCTCATCGAGATCGTCCTCAATTGCAAGCGCGCGCTGACGCGCGACAGCGTCCTGGGGATATAGTGCCGGTACGGGAAAGTGCTCCTCTAGCGCGGCGATGATCCGCGTGGAATCGGCGATGGCGTGGCCGTCGAGCCAGAGAATGGGCAGCTTGCCCTGGCCCGTCGCGCGCCAGGCGCGGATCAAGTAGTCTGGGCCGAGAACGCGTCGGCGGTGCGCTATGCTCTTGTAATCAAGCGCCCAACGCACCTTTTCGTTATAGTGCGAGAGCGGGATGTGCCACAGCAACGGATGCTCCATGCTCCCCCCGTTTGCGCTCGCTAAGATGCTTGCAGTGAAAATGTCTGATCCCGTCTACCCTTGGCATATGGCGAATGCATGAGCCATACGACTACGGTGTGGCGGCGCGCGAGCAGGAGTGATTTAATCAACGTCGCTCGCCCTGCGTCCTCGCCAGCCTTGGCCGCGGCTATGATGGCGCCGTCGTACATTTCGACTTCGACCGGGGCCCCCGGCAACGCGATTGGCCGCTCGATGCACTGGACGCAAAATGTGCCTTCTACGACAAGTGCACACCTCGGCGGTGCTGCACGATCGACAAAATTTGCGCCGATCGGGAGCAGCGCCAAGTACTGTAGATCGACAAGTCGTCGAAGCCGGATGAAAGTTTCTGACCGACTCGTCCGACGGTCACGCGCAACACATCGGCGGCTTCGACGACTCCGAAAAGCACGCTGCAGCCGAAAAACAAATCGCAAACCTCGCCAGCACAGACTGCGGCGTCTCCCGGCGACAGCTTGTCCAACGCCCGAGACGCCATTACCGACGCCCTCACCCGTGACCAGGAGGAGGCGCGACCATGATTAGAACCATCATTTTGACGGTGTTTCCGTCTGCGGGTCCAAACGGCGGCAACGCCTACTCCGCATGAGGCGACGGACCCCTATCCCGGGCGTCGCAAGCTTGCTGGCTCCCCGTTTCGTGTTACGAGGCGCTAAAATTACGCAAGACCTGGGACCAAAAGATGCCCGCGCCTTCCGATCTCCTGACACATACGCGCGTCCTGCTGGCAGTGACTGGCCTCTCCCCGCAGATCGTAACCGAAACGCTATATGCGCTTGCGGTGGCGCGGAAGCCCGCCTGGATACCAAGCGAAATCAAGCTCATCACGACGCTGCGCGGCGAAGAAAACGCAAGGCTTTCGTTGCTCTCCGATAGTCCGGGTTGGTTTCAGCGGCTCCGCGAGGACTATGGCCTTCCGGAGATCGCCTTCAGTAAGGAAAATATTCATGTGATAACCGGACGGGATGACAAGCCGCTCGATGACATTCTGACCGACGCGGACAACGTAGCGGTCGCCGACTTCATTACGGAACAGGTGCGTGCGCTGACGGCCGACCCGGCCGTCAGCCTTCATGTCACGATCGCCGGCGGGCGCAAGACGATGGGCCTTTATATTGGCTACGCGCTGTCGCTGTTCGGACGTTCCCAGGATCGGCTCTCCCACGTGCTGGTGCCACCGCCATTCGAGTCGCTTCCAGAATTCTTCTATCCCAGCCCACGTACACGGGTTATTCGCGACCGCGATGGCCAGCCGCTCGATGCCAGAGAGGCGCGCGTGTATCTGGGCGAAATCCCATTTGTCCGGCTGCGGGACGGCCTGCCGAAGCACCTTCTTGAAGGACGCCTCCCTTTCTCTGAGGCCGTTGCTGAAGCGCAAAAGGCGCTGCCGCCGGTCGCCCTGACACTTGAGCCGTCGACACGTACGGTTATCGCGGCTGACAAGTCTTTTGTCCTCGAGCCTCTGCCGTTTGCGTTCTACTGGATGATGGCCGAGCGATGCAGAGCGGCGCGCGGCGGCGTGCGCAGAGACGACGGGGGTGTCGGGGCTGATCTGCTCGAATACTACGGCCGGCTGGTGAACTACGGTTCAGGCATTTACGAGCGAGCAGAGAAGGCATACCGGAATTTCGGCATCGAGAATTTCGATCAGACAAAAACTAAGGTCAATCGGGCGGTCAAGAGCGCGCTCGGCGAGCGGCTGGCCGCACCGTATCTGATCGTCAAGCTTGATCCGGTTGCCGGGAGCCGCATTCACCTTTTTGGCCTGTCGCTGCCGCCCGGGTCGATCACAATCGCGCCGGTAAGCTTGCCAGCTTAGCAGAGCCCTTGAGCGCGGGGCATATTCGCATCGAAAGCTTCGCCGAGGCGTAACTCACGATGAACGGGCCACTGATCACCTGTCCAAAATGCGGTACTGAGATCGAGCTGACGGCAGCGCTGGCCGCGACGCTGCACGCAAACCTCGAAGCCGCGCATCAGGCCGAGCTAGCGCAGATGCAGGCGGATCTGCGGAGCGAGGCGGAAACGCGCCTGAAGATTCTCGTGGACGAAGCCGAAAAGAAGGCACGTGATGACGCGTCCTTCGAGAAACAGGTTCTGGCGCGCCAGCTTGCCGATGAGCGCAGCAGGCGGGAGGCCGCACAACGGGCGGAGCTTACGTTGCGCCAAGAAAAGAGCGCGTTGGAAAATCGCGCCCGGGAGCTCGACCTCGAGGTGGCGCGCCGCGTGGACACCGAAAAGCTTGAGCTCGAAGCGTCACTCCGCCGCGCCTTCGCAGAGCAGCAGGACCTCAAGATCAAAGAAAAGGAAAAACTCATCGACGACCTGCGTCGCGCGCTCGAAGAGGCAAAACGCAAGACCGAACAGGGCTCGCAGGAGCGTCAGGGCGAAGTGCTGGAAATCGACGTCCAGGGTGAGCTGGAACGCCGGTTCCAGCACGATGTTGTTTCGCCTGTGCCGAAGGGCGCCCGGGGCGCCGATCTGGTGCAGGAGGTGCGCGAGGGCGCCCGTGTGTGCGGAGTGATCGTCTGGGAGACCAAGAATACGAAGCGCTGGCAACCCGGCTGGCTCGACAAGCTCAAGGAAGATCAGCGCGCAATTGGGGCTAATCTCGCCGTGCTCGTATCAGCAGCATTGCCGGACGGGATCGTCGAATTCGGCCGCGTCGATGGTGTTTGGATTGCAAGCTTACGGGCGTGGCCGGCGCTTGCGCTGGCCCTTCGCGAGCAACTCATCCGGGTTGCCTTCGCGCATGCCGCCTCCGAAGGTAAGAACGAGAAAATGGAATTCCTTTACCGCTACCTCGCCGGCGACCAGTTCCGCGGCCGGGTTCAGGCGATCGTCGAGGCGTTCACGACGCTTCAGTCCCAGCTGGGGCGCGAGCGGATCGCAATGGAGAAAATCTGGAAAGAGCGCGAGAAGCAAATTGACCGGGTGCTCACCAATACCGCCAAAATGTATGGCGAAATGCGAGGGATCGTCGGATCGAGCCTTCCAACGGTGCCGGCACTCGAGATGGAGGCGATCGCGGGCTTGATCGAGGAAAGGACCGAATGAGCCATGCGCCGCTTGAGCGCGCCCTCGATTGCCTCCCTGCCCTAGGGAGCTGAGCCGCAAGCTTGCGGCGCCCGACGAAGTTGCGGCGTTCGAATACTGGGAAAAGTTGTGGAAAAGCCCGCGCGCCATTTCCTAGTTGAGCTATCGTGGGGCCTTTCCGTGGCAGAAATTCGTTCAAGCTTGGCGCGGGGATTTCATCATGAGTGATGGGTTGATGCAGCAATCATGTCGCGTTGCGCTAGCAGCCTATCTGCACGACCTCGGTAAATTTGCCGAGCGTGCCGGCCCCTTTGACAAGGATCCGCGGCTCGATGCGCACCTACAGATGTACTGCCCGTGGCACCGGGAATGGGGATGGTTCTCGCGTCGGTGTGCTGGGAGGCGTGTATCATGACTTCGCCCGATCGCACCCCGTGGCCGACGCGGGACGAAGTTGCGCTCGGCGCGTTCTTGCATGACGTCGGGAAATTTTACCAACGTGCCTGCGCGTCTCGCGAGACAATGCCCGAACAGGTGAGGGCTCGGGCCAGCGACGTTTTGCCATCCTTTGAGGGCCGTCCGACTCACTGGCATGCCCTGTGGACTGACTCGTTCTTCGATGAGCTTGTCGCCCGCAACTCGCTTCCTGGGCAAATCGATGCGCGCTGGGTGCGCGACTGTGCCGTGTATCACCACAAGCCTTTGCAGGACGGGGCAGCAGTGCCGCGCGGCTCCGTGACGTGGCTCATCGCCGAGGCAGACCGGATTGCGTCCGGAATGGAGCGAAAGGCTAAGGATGCCACTCAGGACGACGAGCCGACAGGACTCGGTCGCGATGCTTATCGCAAGACCCTGCTGACGAGCATTTTTGCCAATCTGGCGATCAAAGACGGGGTCAAACGTGTCGCGAATCTTCGTCAGCCGCTTGCGGAACTCTCTGCCGAGCGACTCAACCCGGTTTCCCGCGATGTCAACATCGATTCAGCGCTCCCCGAAAGTTACGCGGCGCTCTGGAGCGGATTCGTCGAGGAATACCGCACACTGACAAGCCGCGTCGGCAACGACGTCATGGCCTTGCACGAGGGAATTCTTTCGCTCTCGGAGCGCTTCATGTGGGCGATTCCGTCGTCCACGATTGATGAGCCTGACGTCGGCCTGCACGACCATGCACGGGCCGCGGCCGCCGTCGCATCATGTCTGCATGCTCATCATGAATACGCCGGTGATCTTGCAGACGAAGGCGCAATCCGCGACCGCGGACGCAAGAAGCTCCGCTTTCTGGTCGGCGATCTCTCTGGAATTCAGGCTGCGCTGTTCCGACTCGCGTCAGAGGGCGCCAAAGGGATAGCGCGGGTGCTGCGCGGGCGCTCGCTGCGAATCCAGCTCATCGGTGAGGCGGCGGCCCGCCTGTGCCTTTCGGCCTTTGGCCTGCCGCCATATTGCGTGCTCCAGAACGCAGGGGGCAGGTTCCTCATCCTCGCGCCCTCAACCGATGCGGAGCAGCAAACGGCGGAGCTAGACCGCATCCGGGGCAAGATCGACCGCTGGATTCGTGACCAATACCAGGGAGACTTGGTCCTGAACGTAGCTTTCACCGATCCCTTCGCCGCAACCGACCTTCTGGAGCCCGCACGCGCAAGGTTGGTGTTATCGAAAATCGGCCAAGCCGCAGAGGAGGCGAAATGCCGGCCGCTCGCCAAAGCGCGTGAAGCCCTGTTTTCCGGGAAATGGGATAGCGACAAAGGTATTTGCTCGATCTGCGGGCTGCGGCCTGCTGTTGAGACTGGCCGGGACGGGTCCCGCTGTGCGACCTGCCACGCGGAAACCGAACTCGGGCGCGCCTACCCGAAGGCTACCGCGATCGTGATGGACCATCGCCGCATTCCGCACCCGATCGACAATATCCTTGGTTTCAACATCGGTTTGCCAGCGGAGCCTTATCAGGACCGTTCCGCGCTCGGATGGCGCCGGCGCGGAAAACCGTATCTTCCAAACCTGCCTGCCGCCCAAAGGTTTGCAGCCGCCTACGTGCCCACGCATCGCGCGGACACAATCAACGATCCACGGCTGGCTCGTGCGCGGCAAGAGGATGAATATGACGCGCCGGAAGAAGGCGATGTTCTGACCTTTGCCGAACTCGCTGCGCTTTCGACTGAAAAAGGCAGGGGCCGGCCGATGCTTGCCGCGCTGAAAGCGGACGTAGATCGGCTGGGCCAGGTGTTCAGTCGCGGTCTCGGAGAGCGTCGCACCCTGGCGCGAACCGCAGCCCTGTCGCGCGTAATGGACGCATTCTTCACCGGATTTCTGCCGCATCGGCTCGAGGAGCATTTTCCCCACGTCTATACGGTTTTTGCAGGGGGTGATGACCTTCTCCTGCTCGGACCGTGGCGTGACATCCTCAAGCTCGCGCGCGATCTGCGCGAAGAATTCCGCCGATTTGTGGGTGGAAGCCCCCACGTCACTCTCTCTGCCGGCATTGCACTGTTTGATCCCAAAACACCCGTCAGCCATGCCGCCCGCGAGGCTGAAACGCGTCTCACAAGGGCGAAGGAAAGCGGACGCGATCGCGTGCATGCCATTCTGCCCGTCGACGCGCCGACACTCAGCTGGGAGGCGTATGGTGCCGCCTTGCATGACGCCAACGAGCTTCACCAACTCATCAATGACGGCGCCGGCGGTGTTCCCACCGCTCTCCTCTACAAGCTTCTTTGGATCGATGACCGCCGGCGGGAGTGTGAGGAGAACGGATACACCCGCTCCGCCGACTGGAGAGCAAAACTCGGGTATTTTCTCTGGCGCGACCTGCCGGTGGCCGCCAAGAGCGCCGATGACGAGCGAAACCATAACAATAAAACGCGCGCTTACCTGCTCGGTCTCATGGGGCTCACGCCGGAAATGAGTCCGGATGACGCCAAATCCGCTATCCGCGCGCCGGCTCGGGTGGCGCTGTCGATCGCAATCTACAGAAACCGATGAGGAGGACAAATGATGCGGGCTCGCGGAAACCGACCCGGTGGCCAATCGCCTGGTGGCCGGCCTGGTGGTGCCCACGCAGGGAATGACGGAGGACGCCGGCCACCCGATCACAACGACGAAATCGCGGAGGCTTTGACGAATACAGGCAGAATTGACCTCTGGTCCGACGGTAATCGCCGCACGTTGCGTCCGGAGTTGCTGGATAAGGAGGCTCAGGAGCGAGCCAAGGCATTGCGAGAGGTCGCGTCCACGCAGCTTCGGCGCTTCTACGGGCCGACGATCGCTTTCAAGCAACGGCTTCAGCTCGATAGCCAGATCAGCGATAACGAAGTCGGGGCCCAGGTCGCCTATCTCAAGGCGAGCTCCGCATACGCGGGTGCGAGAGCCCGCAAGCAGCGGAAGGCTCTTGTCGAGTTTTTTGTGGCCGCGGCCAATAGCGTGAAGACGCGTGATGATTACGTCGCCTTCACCCGGCATTTCGAAGCTGTGATGGCTTTTCACAAAGTGTTCGAAGAAAAACAAAGCGCTCGAGAAAAGGAGGACTGAGCAATGACGATGCGCATGATCGGCCGCGTGCAGCTCGAAGCTGACCTCCACGTTCTGACCGGGCTTCATATCGGAGCGGGCAAGGATACTCTTGAAATTGGCGGAATCGACAATCCTGTCATCAAGCATCCCCACACGCAGGAGCCGTTCGTGCCAGGCTCCAGTCTCAAGGGCAAGATGCGCTATCTTCTGGAATGGGCCTTCGGGACGATCAGGCAGGACGGCCTGCCTTGGGGCTTCGACGCGAAAGATCCCCAACAGAAGTTCGATCTGTCTGACCCGGTGCAACGCATCTTTGGCACGCCGGCAAAGCGGGAGAAATGGGATGGCGGGCCAACGAGGTTGATCTGCCGCGATGCGCTGTTGAACCAGACATGGCGTAACGATGCCCTCAGCAAGGGCTGGAGCCTGACCGAGGACAAGACCGAGGTCGTCATCGATCGCATCGCGGGAAAAGCCCACGACGGCGTAGGGCCGCGCCAGACCGAGCGCGTTCCTGCCGGTGCGCAATTCGAGGCTAAATTTGTCTTTCGTCTTTTTGATACGGATGACGCCGGCGATCGGGACCGGCAATGCTTGGCCTGGCTCATCCAGGCGCTCGACTTGCTCGAACAGGACGCGGTCGGCGGGTCCGGTTCGCGCGGCTACGGGCGTGTAAAATTCGATCGTCTCACTCTGATCGGCCTCGATGGCAAAAAAAAACACTCTCTCGACAATGTGTTCCGCGGTCATGTGTTCAGGCGTGAGGCGCCTCCTGCGGAGTTGATGGCCGTGGTCAACGAAGCCACCGCCGCACCCGCACAGGCGGCGGCGTGAGGTCCGTGTGTGATGCTCTTTCGCGCAACACGGAAGCGCGGCTTTATCAGGCGTGAGGCATTTGTCAGCATCAGGGGCCGCTTCTCCGAAGAGACGCTTGGCCCGCATCTCGTTGCTGTCGCAGATCGCAGCGCCAGTTTCGCACACAACACGATCGATCGCCGTACAGGCTCGACGCCGGAAACCGGGGGGCTCTATTTCCTCAAGGAGGACTGGAGCTTTTCGCCGCCGGACCACTATCGATCCAAGCCGGTTGCTGATGGCGAGGTGGAGGCCGGACCCGAGCGCGACATCTATGTCGATGCACCGCCACAAGCCGCAGGTGATATCTCGCGGCTGCTGTCGGCATTGGGGGAAACCGGTTACGGACGGGATGCCAATCTGGGGCGCGGCCGATGGAGCGTCGAGAGCGTCGCCGAGGAGACTGAGCTTGCAGCCGGTCCCAACGGCCGCCTGCTCTCGCTCTCCCACGGGTCGGCAGAGCCAGACATGGACGATTTGCGCTGCCGCCTTGCCACCCACTACGGAAAGGCAGGACCGGACGTGGCTGTTAGCGACGGAACGTCGCCGTTCAAGAAGCCGCTGCTGCTGACGCAGCCTGGGGCGACCTTCAAGGGAGCAGCGGGCCGGCGCTATGGCGCGCTGATCCGCGGCGTGCACCCCGGTCGTCCTGAGATCGTCCACAATGCGTTCCACGTCGTAATTCCCTTTGCGGAGGCTCTCCCGTGAGGCGCACTATGCATCGCTTCGTCGGCTTCGTGCTCACGCCGGTGCACATCGGTGATGGCACGACAATGACGCCTGACGGTTATCGTCTGGGCAAGGCAGGCGAGCGGACGGTCGTGGAGCGCTTTGATCCGCCCGCCGTGATCGCGGCCATGTCAGCCGGGCTGAGAGATCAATATGTCGTCGCGTTATCGAAGGGCGATCTCCAAAAGGCGCATGAGTATTTGTGCAAGGCCGCGGGAACGGCCATAACGGAGCGGCTTGCGGTGTCGGAGAACTCGCGCGGCGAAATCAAAAACGCGCTAGACAACCCACTACGACGCGACGGCAGCATCGGTCGGTTCATCCGCTCCGGAGGAATCCCCATTCTGCCGGGCTCGTCGGTGAAGGGCGCAATTCGCACAGCCTGGCTTGCGTACGCTGCGGGGGCTCTTCCGCCCGATCAGGTAAAACGCCTCGCACTAAACATCGAGCACGCGGGGCCTGGAAAGACAGGCCCGACATCGGACGGGATTCAGTGCGCTATATTCGATATCGAGCAGCACCATACCGAACAGGATCCCTTGCGAGATCTCTCGGTGTCCGATGCACCGCTTGAACGCGGCAGCACGGTCATCGATCGCGTGCAGGTCGCCAACTCCACCGAGAAAGGGCCTGTTGTGATCGGCGGCGAAGGCAAGATGCAGATTCACGTCGAGCGGCTTGCCTCGATCGCCGATCGCGGCGACTTTGCTGTGAAGCCCTTTAAGATCGACATCGCGGCGCTGGATCGCGAGGCAATCGAGGAGCGTCGGGATCGCGCCGGGGAGCGAGCCGAGGGCAGTACCAGAATTCCTCGCGCAATCCCAAGGCATCCGCCTCGCCTCGAAGATGTGCGCAAGGCGACGAATGCCCACCATTCTGCGCTCTGGTTCTATGAGCGAGAGCGGTTTTACCAGGGGACGCCAACACAGCACTTGCTCGATGAACTGCTGGTCAAGTCGGGCTTCCCCGCACAACCGGAGAAGCTTGAGCCGGCCCTCAATGGGTTGGGAGCGTGGCTCTTGAGAGTCGGACGCTACGGACATTTCGAGTCGAAATCGATCAGAGTGAACGACAGGCGATACGGCCAGAAGGCTGCCAGAAAAGGGCATCCTGCCGAGTTCATGTCGGCGGGCGGCAGCCGCACCGTAGCGAAAGATGCCGACGGGAGATTGCTGCCTTTCGGATGGGTGCTGTTGCTTGCCGAGGCCAGCGCTTCAAAGGCCGTGCCGCAGCTTGAGCGGAGGGTGCGCGCGTCCTCGGCGCTCTACGGATTCCGTAAGGGAGATCGCGTGACGAACGGTGACGAGGACGCGACCGTCGTACGCGACGTCCGGGCCGCCGACGCAAGAATGGATGTCAGATTTGACGACGGCGCTGTCGAAGAGGTCGCTGTTGATGGATGGAGGCTGGCGCGATGATCGAGCCAGAGGCCTTGAGAGCCGGCGATGCGACGAGCGTGCCGCTTGGCGCCATTACATCGCAAAAGGCGCACGCGCCCCCATCCCCCCTCGCCCCCGTCACCCCGCTCCCCCTCGCCCGCTACCGCCTCGTCTTCCGCCTCCACGACGACCTGCGGCTCCCCGACTTCGCGGGCTCCCTCCTGCGCGGACAGTTTGGCCGCTCGCTGCGGCAGATCGCGTGCATGACCGGGGCGCCTGCGTGCGCAGGATGCCAGCTTTACCGGACCTGTCCTTATCCTGCCATCTTCGAGACGCCGCCGCCGTCGTCGCACAGCCTGCAGCGGTTCAGCCAGGTGCCCAATCCGTACGTCATCGAGCCGCCGCCGCTGGGCACCCGGCGGATCGACGCGGGCGAAACGCTCTCCTTCCATATCGTGCTCATCGGCAGAGCGCTCGCCAATCTGCCGCTGATTGCCTATGCGATGCAGCGCGCCTTCGAGCGCGGCGTCGGCCGGCGGCGGGCGCGGGGTAGCCTCGAAGACATCGTGCTGGAGCGGCCCGATGCGCCGCAGTCCATCTGGGATCTGGAGTCCTCGCGCATTCTTCCTCACGAGCAGACCTTGACGGTGCCGCAATTCGCGGATATCGGCGCGATTACCCTGAAAATTGCGACCCCGCTGCGGCTGCAAAACCAGGGCCACCCGGTCCCGCCCGACCGGTTGCGGCCGCGCACGCTCGTCACCGCGCTGCTGCGCCGTGTGTCGTTGCTGTTCGAATTGCATGCCTCCCTGCCGCCGGTTGGCGCCCACGCCTCCTGCCTTGCCGCGGCTGCTGAGCGGCTGACGGATGAGCGGCGCCTGCAGTGGAAAGACTGGACCCGCTTTTCCAGCCGTCAGGAGCGCGAAATGACTCTAGGCGGGGTCGTCGGCGAGTGGAGGCTCGAAGGCGACATCGGCGATCTGCTGCCGTGGCTCTGGCTGGGCCAGTGGCTGCACGTCGGAAAGAACGCGACCATGGGCATGGGGATGTACACGCTCATCTTCGAGTTGGATCAGGGCGGCGCTGCCACGGCGGCTGCCGCGAAGAGGCATCAGTAGCAGGTGGAGGCCTAGTCAGGGTGAGCGAGCAGGAGAACCCTCCGGTATTTCTCATTTGCACGGTCGGCGGATCGCCGCAGCCCATCGCAACGGCGTTGCGCGAGCTGCGGCCGGACGTCGTCTGGTTCCTCGTGTCCGACGGCAAGACCGGCGAGAGTTCGCGGGCGCAGGTGGAGAGGAGGGAGATAGAGTACAACCGGAGCGCCGGCGCCTTCGGCCCCGGTCTCAAATTCGCCCACGGCTGCCCGGCGGAAAGCAGGGTCTTCGAGGTCCCTGCCGACGATCCCGACGGTGCCTACAAGGTGTGCCGTTCTGTGCTTGCGCAAGCGCGAAGGCGTTATGCGGATCATCGACTGATCGCCGATTATACGGGCGGCACCAAGAGCATGACGGGCGCCCTGCTGATGGCCGCCTTCGCGCAGCCCGGCGTCGAAGTTCAGTTCATGGTTGGAGAGCGTTCCGATCTCGTCCAGGTGAAGCCGGGGAGCGAGAAGCCGCAGATCATGGCCGCCGACTTCCTCATGGCTGAGAGGGATTTTGCTGCCGCCGAGCAGGCCGTCGATGGCTACGATTATGCCGCCGCACACCGGCTGCTCAATGAATTGCGCAATCGTCTGGCGGGCGTTGGAGCGAAACCGCCGGGACCCTGGCGCCGCCGACTCGAACAAGCGGTGGCCTGGACCGGGACGATTGCGCTGTGGGACGCCTTCGACCACCGCAAGGCGGCGCAACGCATCCGCCAAGGCGACTCCTGGCTTAGAGCGGCGCTCGTTGAAACCGAACACCTCCCAGCTCTTCTCGCGCTTGGCCAAAGTGAGAAGAGGACGCCCGGGTGGCACGTCTGCGCAGACCTTTGGCTCAACGCCATCGGTCGCGGCGAGAGGGGGCGTTACGATGATGCCGTCGCCCGGCTCTATCGTCTGACGGAAGCAACAGCTCAGGTGCAGCTTTGGTCCAGATATGGCCTTGAGACCGGGAGAATTGCGCCTTCGGAAATTCCGGAGTCGCTGGGCCCCGTTTACGTGAAGACCGATCCAAAGAGTGGCGCCAGATACGCGCAGCTCGGTCTCGAGCAGACCGTGACGCTGCTGCGCCACCGCGACCCCGACGACCCGCTTGTTGCAGTTTATGCTGGGGACGACGGTTCGCACGGACCGCCTTGGCTCCCCAAGCGCAATAACTCGATCCTCGCGCACGGGTTCGCCAGCATTGATGGCAAGGCTTGGGAGGAGGCGAGGAACTGGGTTGAGACGCATTTGACGCCCTTTTTCGTCAGCGCCGCCTTTCCCCAGTTTCCGCGCCGGATACCTGAAATTGCAGAACACCGCTGTTTGACATCGTGAAATGGGGGCGCTGATTTCCGCGCCGGATTCGCGAGGGCAGCCTGGCCGCCCCGAGGCCGGTCAAGCCTGCCCGGTCAACGCCTTCTGGTGGGGGGGGTCGTGGTCGGCTCGCCCGGGACCACGCCCCGGCGTTCTTATGTTGCGCCTCGCGAAGTGGGGCACCCGGAACAAGCCTTGGCGGCCGGCTTTCTAAATGTTATTCATCGCGCGCCTACCCAAGTTGGCGACGCCCTCCATAACATGCTGTAAAGGCTCTATTTTTAGATGCAAGCAGTTTGAACGCGTGCCCTGATCTCGAAGGGATTAAGACGCGGCGCCTTTGTCGCCATTAATGAGCGGCGCGGCGTTTGAACGCGTGCCCTGATCTCGAAGGGATTAAGACCGAGCTGCGCGGTTGAAGTGGGCGGTGAAGCCGGGTTTGAACGCGTGCCCTGATCTCGAAGGGATTAAGACGTTGCGCAAGCGACACGGCTGCCGAAAAGGCCGGTTTGAACGCGTGCCCTGATCTCGAAGGGATTAAGACGCAGCCCTAGCGCTGAATTGAACGGTTTGCCGGGTTTGAACGCGTGCCCTGATCTCGAAGGGATTAAGACTGCGACTTGCGCCGCATAGGGGTTTTTGCGGGCCGTTTGTTTGAACGCGTGCCCTGATCTCGAAGGGATTAAGACCCTGGGCCGAAAATTCGATGGTCCTTAATTTCTAGTTTGAACGCGTGCCCTGATCTCGAAGGGATTAAGACCTTGCGGGCGTTGCGGCACTTTTCAAATTCTTCGGTTTGAACGCGTGCCCTGATCTCGAAGGGATTAAGACGCTGACCGCGGACAGGTGGAGCGGGCGGCGCGGGGTTTGAACGCGTGCCCTGATCTCGAAGGGATTAAGACCTTTTTCAACTTGAGTACGTGTTGTCATTGTGCGGGTTTGAACGCGTGCCCTGATCTCGAAGGGATTAAGACGACGCTTCCTCGCACACCGTATCGGCCGCCCGCGTTTGAACGCGTGCCCTGATCTCGAAGGGATTAAGACTTCTGGAGGGCATCTAAATGGACACCACCGACCAGTTTGAACGCGTGCCCTGATCTCGAAGGGATTAAGACAGCACGTGGCCGTTGTCGTTGCGGACCACGAAGGGTTTGAACGCGTGCCCTGATCTCGAAGGGATTAAGACGTCATCGAGATGCCGCATACCGCGCATCGACAGTTTGAACGCGTGCCCTGATCTCGAAGGGATTAAGACAAAGAATGTCCCCTCTCTTAGTGACCACCGCCCCCGTTTGAACGCGTGCCCTGATCTCGAAGGGATTAAGACAAGGGAACATGGCGATCAGTCGCTCGTTGCGCAGGTTTGAACGCGTGCCCTGATCTCGAAGGGATTAAGACCGGATGCTGATACGCGGGTGTGCCGGTACACCAAGAGTTTGAACGCGTGCCCTGATCTCGAAGGGATTAAGACGGCAACCGCTCCAGCAGCTTCGTACGCGTCCGGTGAGGGCCACCGATAGACTCAGCCGGCGGCTCGCTTCGCGGTGTTGCGGCGGGTGTTCTTGCGTGGCGCAAGCGATGCGAGGCGACGATTGATTTCG
>Ga0066395_10000439_pt1 | contig 15523 bp, 21 predicted proteins | sample PanSoiPlot1MoBio_FD_61218 | JGI IMG/M metagenome (GOLD analysis project Ga0066395, IMG submission 61218) | Tropical forest soil microbial communities from Panama analyzed to predict greenhouse gas emissions - Panama Soil Plot 1 MoBio | ecosystem: Environmental > Terrestrial > Soil > Tropical... | reverse complement strand
TCTGGGACGCTGCCACCGCCAAGGAGATCGCGGTCCTGCGCGGCCATGACGGGTTCGTGACTTCCGCCGCCTTTAGCCCCGACGGGACGCGCATCGTCACGGCGTCATGGGACAAGACCGCCCGCCTCTGGGACGCCGCCACCGCCAAGGAGATCGCGGTCCTGCGCCATGAACAGTTCGTGGCTTCCGCCGCCTTCAGCCCCGACGGAGGGCGCATCGTCACGGCGGCAGGGGACAAGACCCCCCGCCTCTGGGACGCTGCCACCGCCAAGGAGATCGCGGTCCTGCGCGGCCATGACGGGTTCGTGACTTCCGCCGCCTTCAGCCCCGACGGGACGCGCATCGTCACGGCGGCAGGGGACAAGACCGCCCGCATCTGGGACTCTCGTCGTGAGATGATGCCGGCGATAGAGCTTCTGATGGAAATGTGCGCGCGCTTACCCGGATTGACGAAACTCACGCGCGACGAAATGCGGCTTGCCGGCTACCCGGACAGCAGACCCGAGATTGACGTGTGCAAAGAGGCGCAACGCTGATCGCCCCGCCCCGGCTTTGCGCAGCGGGTGACGATCAACAGTTGGGATATCGACCGGCTCGACTCGTGCGGCAGCCCGGGCAGTGCACATCGAGCCACGGCATGCCGGCGGCAATCGCCCGTGCGGATCGTCGGTGACCGCAACATGCCCTCACCCGATGCGAGCCCGGCGTTCCACCGCACGACCACGGCCATGCGGCGGTGGCCGACAGGCGCGCCGGATTCTTCGATGTCGAGCGCGGCGGCGCCGCGAGCGCTGCGCGGGCGGGCTGGTTTCGCCATGGGCGAGAGTCGGCATGTGAGACAAGGGGGTGCCGGGCATCGACGTTAAGGCGGCCGGCGCCGGGCTGTCAAAACAAGGGCACAAGCAAGTTCCCCTCGTTTTTATCGACCTGTCACAGCCGTCAACGTGGTGGGGTCGATCTCGAAATGGTCGGGGCGGTCGAAATAGGTTTCATCGTCGATCAAGATCGGCCACACGTACCACGGTTCCGCGCAGGTCATGATCATGTATGTCTCGTCAGCTCTGTCATCCGTCGCCATGGCGAGGGGGAGAAACGCGTCGGCGACGAGCACTTGGTTCGTAAGCTGGATGTCGTTGTCCTCAAGGATGAGAATGGTTCGAGCGCCATCCGAGCGCTTCCATGCGGAGAGCTTGGGAAACTTCTTCCGGCATGCTAGTAGCAGGCGCTCCCCGCGAAGCGTTTCTTTGCTGCTCCCAGGGACCGTGTGCACGATGTCAAATCTCGACGGGAGCCCGAGCGAGCCGAAACGATAGAGGTTGACCAGAAAGGGGACATTTGGCGGGGTCACGGGGCGTAGGTCACCAATGTAGTCGGCATAACTCCGGATTGGTACTTGCGGCGCGGTGGCAATTACGTGGTGAGCCAAGGCAGCCTGTATCCGTCTCAGGTCTTTGTTGTCGCGGCCGGTGAGCACGCCAAGCGGGATGTGCATTTCCCATATTTCACTGGCCGGGACTGCGGGAGACACACTCCGCCTGATCGGCTCGAACAGGCGACTACTCGCCCCATTCATCTGCATGAAATCGGCGAATGGCTCGATGCAGGTGTGCTCCATCGCATACAGGGTAGCGCCATTCTCGAACGTCAGCTCGACGCGGCGGTCAGGGTCTGGGTATGGGTCGTGCAAACGCAGGTTAGAGCGCAGTATCTTAGCGCGGGCCTCGATGTGGCGGATGATTGCGTCACATGCCCTTCCTTCATTGAGTGACAGCACCGAGGGAATTCCTCCGTTCTATTCGCACCGATGGACGCCAATGAGCGTGCCACCGAGTGCCTACCACGCCTGTTTGCGGCTTGGAAACACAGACAAAACTGTGCACGTAAACCATAGGCCAATTTCGCTGATTCAAGAAATGGCTGATTTTGCTGAATAACATTGGTCGGAGTGGCAGGATTTGAACCTGCGACCCCCTCGTCCCGAACGAGGTGCTCTACCGAGGAGAGGCGTTAGAAAAGTCTATTTGAACCGAAGAGAGAAAGTCTTCCCAGACTAAAACCCACACTGATCCGGGTTTTAGGTCTGGGGCCGCCTCGGACGTCAGTTGTTCTTGAAGACCTTGGTAGCGCGCCAGAAGAGATTCTTATTCTGATGCTCTGGTGAAAGCATCGGCGAGGTCGCATCTGAGGCGACCGGCCCGCCGCCGTTTTGCGCGAAAAAGAGGCCGTTACCACCCAAAAGCGGGTTTAGACGTTCAACTGAGAGCGCCTGCGGCTATATTCGCTCCGGTAAATCGAGGACACGCAGATGACGGGCAAGGCGCAGGAAATGCCAACCGCGCGCCGGCGGCTGATCACGTTCAAAGAGGGCCTGAGGCATCTCCGAGTCGGAAGGACTAAGGCTTATGAACTCATCAACGCGGGCAAGATCATAGCGTACAAGCAGGGACATCAGACGATGATCGACGCCGATTCCATCGACGCCTTCCAAGCCGCCCTCCCCCGCATCGAGCCTGGTTCGCTCAAACTGACGCGCGGGCGTGGTTCCTCCTAACTTCGAATTTATCCACAGGATTCTCAAAACGGCCAACAATGCTGAATTGTTGCCATTTCTGTTGGCTTCCGCCAACCCGAGAAATCAAAAAAATATTATCTTTCAGATAGTTGGGTGACGTCGTTGAATCCGGCCCGGGGAGCCAAATAAAATCAATAATTTAGGGTAGGATGCTTAGGAACGCAAATCCCGCAAGACTCGCTGCGGCTATGTCGGTGGCTACAATGTGAAAATTTCGCCGTTATGCGGCGCGTAACTGCACCCGTCGCTGCCTAGCGCTTCCCTTTGCCGAGTCCCTTGCGCGCCAATTGGCGTAGCGCCTCCGGGCGTGACGGCTTCGGATCGTCTTGGGCGGTAATCCAGACGTCGAGCATCGCAAGCTCATCCGGTGGGAGTCGCACGTTGATCGGTGTCGATCCGACCGGCGGCCGACCCATTCTCTTTTTGGCGCCAGAAAGTCTTGACGATGTCATGAACTTTCTGGTATCTGAAAGTCGGCTTTGCTGCAACGGCAAAGCGGTCCGTCGACAGGGCTGGTACCCCCGCCGACGGACCTAACCACAGCAGCCCTGTTAGGAGGGTCACTATGGCTAGTAACGAGTCTAGCAACACCACCCCTACGCCTCAAATGTCCCCGGCGGAGTTATCCGCCCTCGCCAAGCGGCCCCGGAACCGTGCTGCGAGTGTCGTTCTGCGCGACCACCCGGAAATGCAGCGGGACATGCAGACAGCGGCCACCCTGATCGATGGGGTCGCCCGGTCATCCGACTTGCTAGTCGACATCACCGACGCGAATGGCAAGGTGAGCCGATCCGTCCCGTTGTGGGAGGCAATCGGAGACGATGATGTAGAGTATCAGGATTGCCGCGCGACCCTTTTGACCGATGGCAAGTGTACTACGGGCGGCGGCGCGGCGCCGGTCTACTTCCTGGAACCAGTCGGCAATCTCATCCTGATCGACATGGAGGACGGCACGATCGTAGCCGTCACCGGTTTGCCGCCGGGCACAGGCTACGTGGTCCGATACCTCGACGCGGTGGCGGGAGGCGCCTGATACCGGTCGCGCCCACCTCAATGAAGGCCGCCGATATTAAGCGGCTTGCCGATCGGCTCACCTCCAGCGCGACGAACAACTTGGTTGAACAAGTCGCCGCGATCCAAGCGGATTCCACGCTTGCAGCGAGTGCTATCCGCACTCTGCTGCGGCACGTCAGTCCGAGCGACGTCTTCACGATCCGCGACGATGGTACCGCCGCAGACAACGGGGAGCCGCCACTATGACGAAGGTCGTTGTCGAGCTTCCACCGGACGAGGCTATGGCGCTCGCACAGTTGGTGAAGCGGCTTGGCTATGACGACGCTGAACGCGTTTCGTCTCGATACGACGGCGGCACTGAACGCGACTCGATGCTCGCGGGCATCGACAAGTTGCAACGCGCGCTCGCCGAAGCAGGCTTTGAGCCGCGATGACATTGAGAGCGCGACTGTCCCGCGCCCTCGCCATCATCCGGTGCACGCTTTTCCATCGGCGGCATCGGGTTGCGCGACACGTTGGCCTCATGGACTGCGAAGTCACATGCACGAAGTGTGGCCGAACCTGGATGGCAAATTAAAAGTTAAAGGCCGACCCTCTCCCGGGGGCCGGCCTATCCACAAGAGCCCGACTCAATGCAACACGTGCACGCCGCTGATGGAGGCTCTCCCGAAAATTCGGGGAAGCGGATTTATCAGGCGCACGTCCTGAAGGGGATAAACATGGTTGATCCCGAGGCCCCGACGGACAACGTAACGCGCTTCCCCAGCGCAACGCCGGAACAGCAGCCGGGCCCCAAGGTACGTTCCAAGGATTCGACGAGCGCGCTCCGGTCGAAGCGGTATCGTCGGTCCCGCAAGCGTGACGCTAAGCGCGCTCCCGCAGGGCAAGCTCCACAGACCGGAAAACGCAACGAAATCAAATCCAGCGTCACGGTGCGCCAGGCTCCTCCACTGGTGCCGGATACACGTGCGCACGCGCGGACCGAGCGTCACGGTCGCGGCATCAGGTTCGCCACGCTGACCGCAGCCATCGGGCTGGCAACAGTGTCTGGCGGCTTCTCGATCTATGGCCTCACGAGCATCTTCGTCGGCGCGTTCTGGCCTGTCATCGGAATGGGAGTGGCGCTCGAGGTCGGCAAGCTGTCGGCCGTCGCTTGGCTCGGACATCAGCACGGTACGGCCTCATTGTGGCTGAGGGCAGCGCTCACGATTCTCGTTGTGATCCTGATGGGCCTCAACGCAGTGGGCTGTTACGGTTTCCTGGCAAAGGCTCACATCGAGCACGAGGTCGAGGGCGAGACCGCGATCGGCGGCCGCATGGCGGAAATCCAGGGGCAGATATCTGTTCAGGAGGGCATCGTAGCTGCCCTTGATCGTCAGATTGTGCAGATCGACAACGCCATCGCGAAGGCAACCGACAAGGGCCGCACCAACGCGGCCATGCAGCTTGCTGCCGATCAGAGGCGCAACCGGGCCGAGCTCGTGGCCGAACGTGTTCATCAAGGCAAGGTGCTCGCCGATCTTCAAGTCGAGAAGGCCAAGATCGACGGCGACCGGGAGGTCTCAGAGGCCGACCTGGGCCCGGTCCGGTATCTCGCGACGTTGATCGGCGCGGGCGACCAGGACGTCCTGCGCGGGTTTGTTCTGGTTGTTAGCTGTCTGCTTGATCCCGCCGCAGTTCTCCTTCTACTGGCGGCGACCCGGCGTTGATCCCGGCCTTCTGCACCGGCGCCGCACTCGCGGCCGATGTGCACGGGAGGGCGAGCCAGCAGGATCAGGGTCCATCCGCTTGATTAGGCCAGCGAGGATCACCATCGTAATAATGTAAATCCGGTTCTACCCCGTTCTCGAAAGTCGGTTGTAGCCCGCGTTTAGCCTCGCCGTATATCCTCGATATAATCGCGGTCGCATTCGAGGGAATGCGGCTGAACGAGCCGTCCCGGAAAAGAACTAGCGCAGGACCGCTTCCTGTCGTGAGCACGTCGCCATAATCAATGAACTGTCCGTAGTTCATACCCTCTTGAACCTTTTTTCGGTTCCCGTGGTTGTCGATGATTTCGAATTTATATTCATACTCTTTCCCTTCCGTGCCGATCACCACATCAGTGCCCGCCGGTCGGTAATACCCCCACCCGTACACTATGGCAAAGGTCGGGAGCGTGTCGCCGCCCTTCTTATAATGATCGAGTCCTTCGAGTGCTAACTTGACGAGCAAATCCAGTTTTACGCGATCGCCGGTCGTCCACTGCCCTATCACAGGCTTTACGTCCTGCACCTTGCGGCGCAGCATATCGAGCGGACTTTCGGCGGCCGGTTGCTGCGCCGCTTGGGCGGTTGCGGGCGTATTCGCGGGGGGCGCGGCCAACGCCAATTCTTCCATTTTCTTGAATAACATCTTGCCCGGATTGCGCACCGGATCGACGAAACCGCTCTGCGGGCCCTTAGGAAATTGCTTGTTCTCGAATGTCTGGATCGCCTGATAGAGCGCGTCGCTGCAGATGCCGTTGTGGAGTGGCCCGCTGCCGAGGGCTCCGGCCGCGCCGCCGGCGGCAGCGGGAATGCGGTTCAACAAGTCGATCACCGTCTTCTGGTCGTCCACCCGGCACTCTGCGTCATGGCGGCGGGCGGAACCGGTGTGTCGTCCAACGCTTCCCTTAATCGGCATGGCAACCCTCCATTCATGCGCGTGCCATCCATCCGCGCTTGTGATGGGTAGTCGCCCGGTTGGGGTACGCGGTTCAACCGGCGCACGCAGCCTGTTAGGACTTCCGCCGGCCCGGGCTATGATACCACCAGTTGCTTGCGGTTCGCCGTGGTAGTGCAGGCGAGAGGTTGGAGCACGCCTACGTCATGACGATCATCCGAAGGGCGAAGGCGAACGAGCGCAAACTGAAAAGCCGCCGGTCGTGAGATCAGCTGCCTCGCTGGCGGCTTGCTCGGGGTTCAGCTTTCTCATCCGCCGTGGTGAGAGTGATCCTGCTGGGCGGTGTCTTACTTTGAATCCATCAGACGCCGCTCTTCGAATCCATCAGACGTCGCTCTTCGGCGCGCGCGGCAATCTTGTCGTAGCTGTTCGCGATTTCCAGCATCATGCGTTTGGCTTCGGGGTCGGCCAGTTGTTCCGCATGGATGCGCGCCTCTTCGGCCCGGTCCTGCCAGTGCTTAATATTGTTTAGCAGTTCCAATGACATCTTCGCCATGGCGCCTCCTTTTTTCGAGGAGGCAACGTGCGGCTACGGTAATGGGTGTCATCACAGGTGTGTCAAGAGTTCCAAAATTCAAACTGAGACGCTACCGCCGTGAGGTTGGATTATCAGCGAGCCCCCCCACCACTCTCCCGCTTTTGACCAGGCGGGCCGGGAACTTGAATGGTGGCTGGTCGGTCAAGGCTCGGTCGTCGACGCCAGAACCGCGATGGCCTCTCCCGGATCAACCAGCCTGTCTCGGCGTTGACAGGTTGTCTTCATCTCGGTTTGTCTTCATCTCGGTGCGAAAATCCGGCTTGGGAGAAAATCATGGCGAACGTCTATGTGGAACCGCGCCCCAAAGGCCGCCCTGAGGGCAGCCACATCGAGGACTATGTTGTCGAGGACCATGCGGACCATGTGCTTGGCACTTTCAAAACCCAGCACGAAGCGATCGACTGGGCGAAAGGTCAGGGCCATACTCCTCATGTCGCTCGCGTCCGGCACCTGAACGATAAGAAAAGGCCCGATCAGTGGCGAGCGGCTTAAATCTCCGGTGTGCGGCGGGCGGACGGACTTCCGCGACCTCGGCCAAGTGCTCGATCACGAGGGGCCGCCGCAGCACCCGGCGCAAGGTCAGCCTCACTAAGCGGCGGCTGTGGGAATCACGACTTTCCCTTTGATCCGGAGCGGCACGTAGACGGCCCATCGTCCCTCTGAATCGGTGACCGTGATCGCCTCGGGCATGTGTCGGGACAGTCGCCACCGTGCTCGCCAGTCTCGAAGCCCAACCCAGTGCCGTCGCCGCGCACGTCCCGGGGTCGCATGTCCGTGTCTCTCGCTCTACGTCCCAACACGGCTCGTAGCTTGACACGCTGCCTCAAGTTTATGGCGTGCCGCAGTATTGGAGGGCTCTAGCCTTATCGCCTCGTGGTAGTCAGCGATCGCACGATCGAGTCTGCCCTGAGCGGCGTACAGAGAGGCTCGATTGATGAAAACGATAGCAACGTTCGGATTGATCTCTATAGATTTATTGTAGTCGGCCAAAGCGGATACGAAATCGCTCCTGCTTTGATAGCATTTTGCACGCCCTTGATAGGCCGTTGCACTCTTTGGATCGAGCTTGATTGCGGCATTGAAGTCATCGATTGCCCGATCAAGATCGCCCGCATCTGCATAGGCCGCACCACGCAGGCAATACGCGACTGCATTCTTCGGGTCCCGTGCAATTGCACAATCAAAGTCGTATATGGCGCGGTCTCGATCTCCCTGGGCGGCATAGACCTGGCCGCGATTGAGAAACGCACCAACAAAATTCGGGTCGAGTGCGATCACCTCATTGTAATCTGCCAAAGCTTTCCCATCGTCGCCTTTGATGCGCGACAGATTCCCACGGTGGAAATAAGCTACGGCGATCTTCGGGTCGATTGTAATCGCCTCATTGAAGTCCGCGAAAGCGTGGTCGAGCCGCCCTTTATGCATATACGTGACTCCCCGTGCCACGAAATTCGAGCTGTTTGGATTAAGTCTGATGAGTTCGCTGTGGTCGGTAAGGGCGTCGTCAAAGCGGCCCACCAGTCTGTATGCAAGCGCGCGGATGTCTAAGGATTGGGCGTCCCATGGCTTTAGCTTATCGTGGGCCAAAAGGCTCATCGTCACGAGATCGATCTGACCTCTTAAGACTCCTTGTCGGAATCGCCGACGAGCGCGCCACTTCCACAGCGCCGGGGCTAAAAAATCTATCCAGCCAAGGTAGAAACCAAATGATAGCAGAATTGCGCAAGCGCCGATAAACCTTATGCTTAATCGACCATCGTAATTTAAAAATACTAGAGCAAGCCCGGCGCCACCGGAACCGATCATCACGGCGTACAAAAGCAAGCAAAGCAGGCCACGCATTTGAAAAATTTTAGCAGGAGCCGACCTACCCTCCAATAGTCATCAAACTGGTTGGGAATCCGTGGCTAGCGGATCATTCAGGCCGCAGGGTGCGCACTTGTGACCGACCCGACTGCGCTGGCACACGCTCAGCAAGGCCGCTTTGGGGGCGAGCCCGCGGCGCCATCACCGATGACCCTTCGGCGCCAGGCAAGATTTACTCCCTTAATGCCGGTCGCCGTGATGGTCGGCCACCATTTGCCAATCTCCGACCGCTGGTACGCACCCAGCGCCTCTGGTGTCTGCCGTTCGGACGGCAAAATCTGTTGCCCGAGAGCGACGAGCCGGGCCCGCCCTTTCGTTCGGTCAGAGCTTCAACCACTGTGAACCGCGAGAACTGTTCTACCGTTCTGCCCCGGGAGAAAATGACGCAGAGCTACCACTCTGCGATCCACCAAACGACCATTTCATCGGCAAGGCCAAGCAGAGTAAATGGGAATGTGAGACGAAGAGCGTGGGGCGCCAGAGCAAGTTTTCCCTGATCAAATGCCCCCGGAGGGGTGCGTGATGTCTCTCCCTGCGGGACCGGAAGTTCCGCTGTTCGTGAACCGATAACGTACTTGGCAAAATGTTCCCGTCGCCGAACGGGGGTCAAATCTGTGAGATCAGAAACGCGCAGATTCAGGATCGATCTCGCGGAGACGTGCCATGGCTCTCTGCGCATCTTCACGCCGTCCGGCAAGCGCACTGCTTGCCGCAAAGAGGCGCAATGCGCCGTGATGGGTCGGTTCTCTTGCAGTACTGCTTTGCCCATAACAAACGCTTCATTGTAGCGACCAGCAAAGAAATGAGCACATGCTATGGAGACTTGAGCGACGTAAATAGACGGACCCAGTGGGTTCAGGCGCATGGAATGCGCAAAGGCTTTGATCTCCAAATTTCAGCTCGCCGAAGCCAAGTCTCGCGGCGGGGCGAGGTCTTCGTGCCGATGGTTTTCTCAGCGTCGAGGCCCGATGATCATTTCCGGGACGATTGCCCATGTACAGGATGACGCCCTCCCGAGCGGCTATCCCCCGTGCTGCCCTGATTGCGTGCTCTGATGGGACTGCATAGACCCGAACGCCTTCCGCCCATTTGCGCGATCCACAACAAGTGGCACGTGAGGTTCGGCGATCCCACGACGGGAGCCTACTCGTTCGGCTGCCCGGATTGCGTCGCGGCGATCCGTGAGTCCACCCCACTCCGGCCCAAAGCCTCGACCGGCTCCCCCTCTACAGCGTGTCATCCCATGGGCCGTAAGCCGCTCGACGGGCAAAATACGGCCCGCAGCACATGCCGGGCTTTTTCATGGCGCAGACGGCAAAGTCCCTGACGCCAAGAAGCTGATCGCGGTGCAGCGACGATGAAAAATGGCCTCGTCGTGGGAGGACGGGGCCAAGTTACGCGAGGGATTCCCCGACCACTGGGGTGGATTAAGGGGGCAGTCGAGTGGTCGGGGTAATGACCGCAACCTATCGAATTTATTTGCTTGCCGATGTGAGGCAGGTCATCGCTCCGGTATCGAAACTAGGGATTGCCCCTGCGTCAAAGATGGCAATCCGCGCTCACTGCGGTTGATCTTGCGCCGGATGCGCCAACGGCCCTTCGAGCTCAAGCACCTGCCCAAGATCGCGCATATCAATCCAGCCGTCGCACACGAGGCATTTCATGAAGTGGTGGCGTTCGTCAGTCACCGTCTTGTCAATGCGACGGCCGATGTATTTGCCGCGGTGGACTTTGGGCTTGCCGGTCATGGGACCATAACTCGGTGGCCGTTCGATTTGATCCTTGTCTGCAATTCCTGTTCGCAACCTCCCATATAGGACGGCGAAATGTGCGGAAGATTTACGCAGCGCTATACATGGCGCGACGTCCATGACCTGTACGATCTCACGGGTGCCGCTCGTAATTTGCAGCCCCATTACAACATCGCCCCGACCGACACGGTCGAAGTTGTGCGGCCTGCCGCTGCCGGGGCTACCGAGCTTGTTTCGATGCGCTGGGGCCTCATTCCGTACTGGTGGAAGAAGCCGCTGAAGCAGCTACCGGCGACGTTCAACGTCCGCGCCGAAGGGGTCGTCGACAAACCCATGTTCCGCGATGCGTGCCAGCGTCGTCGTTGTATCGTCCCGGCGAGCGGCTACTACGAGTGGGTCAAAGTGCCCGACGGCAAGCAACCGTATTTCATCAGCGCCGCGGATGGCGGTGTGCTGAGTTTTGCGGGTCTATGGGATCGGTGGAAGAATCCTGAGAACGGCGAGCTCCTGACGTCGTGCACGATCATCGTGACAGATGCCAACGCGCTCACCCGGCCGATTCACGACCGGATGCCGGTGATCCTCGACAAGGCGGATATCGGGCCCTGGCTGAACGGCGCTGCCGGTGGCGAGCTTCTTAAGTCAGCCGCCGAGGACCGCCTGCGGACGTGGCGGGTGTCGCGGCGCGTCAACAAGACGGGGTCGGGTGACGATGATCCGACGCTCATTGAAGAGGTAGCTTATTCCGTGGGCTGTGAAAGGGGGGCTCGCCCTTGACCGCCGCGGCCTCGGTCTGGCGGTTGCACCCCATAAGCGTTATTCTGGACGGTAGAGTTGCCGGAGACGATGGATGCGCACGGGTTCAGCTCGGGACGTCGCGGAGTTGGCCGCGCCATGGCGATCAGATCGGCAAATAGAGTAGTTCATGCAATCCCGCATTTGGCTTGGAATCTTCATCGGTTCTACGATCGGCGGGCTCGTACCAGAATTGTGGCATGCAAATCTGTTCTCTTATTCATCAGTGTTTCTTAGCGGAATCGGCGCGCTTGCGGGAATGTGGCTTGGGTACAAGATGAGTTAGAGCCCAAATTTGTTGTGCGACAAAAGCTGACTCCGCCTTGGGCGCCGTCATTGCGGCGCCAGCGCAGGGGGCGGGGACGGCCTGTACGCGGGTCTCCGAGACCACGGCCGCCACTTCCCCGACCCTTAAGGGGAAGCTTGCCTCTTTGCGGATACATTTGCAGCGCTGGATCAGCTTCATTGTCTCAGGACGGTGTGGGCCATGACTAAACGAATTTCCTTGCTTGGACTTAGCGCACCGACACGCCGGCGAGCCGTGCATCGGCGGCGCGGCCTGCATGGCGGCGTTGTTGGGCGTCGGACATGCGCGCCCGATTCTCAGCCCCCCCCCGTTCTCGCAATATCCAGCGGATTTCGATTGCGCTACCGGATTTTCTCGCTGGTACCCCTGCCGATGCCGAGCTGGCCGCTTTGATCTCACAGACCATCGCAGCCGACCTCACGCGCAGCGGATTGTTCGCGCTGATCAATAGGGCGTCATTCATCAAGGCCCAAGTTCTGGTGACAGGGCGCGTCACGCGCCAACTGGACGGCCGTATCAAGCCGAGCTGCCTTCCACCACAATGGCTTTCGCGTGGAAGGCGCGGAACCCCGGATGCGGGCCGTTCAGCTTGTTCGCCAAATCGATGACCTGCGTTGTGACTGGTGGGTCGTCTGCGGCCGCCGCTGCGGAAGCCAGCAGAAGTGATAGAGCCATCGCGATGTTCTTCGCGGTCTTTACCAAGGGGGTCATGTCGAAATCCTCCTGAGAAGTTTCAATGCGCGTAGCGAGGTTGCGCCGGATGGTGTGAGGCGCGGTGTGAAGTTGGGTTGCGTTGATTCATTGGACACAAACAGTGCGTGCTTGATCATGGTTGACTCCGGTTGGGGTGGTCCATGATTCTCGACATTGCAGATCCGCCAGTGGCGTCCGCAGCCCCCATTTCGTCCAGAATGGCGGGCGTCTTTGCGAGCTGCGACCCGGCTTAAGCCTCATAGTTATTCCACCCTCACTTCACCGAGGAAAACGCGGTCGGCGCCAGCAACTCGTTGCTGATGTTCTCCACCAGTTGACCGTTCTCCTCGCTCTCGGCGCTGGTCGCGATCCATTCGGGGTCGGCGAGGAATGCAGTCCAACGCTTCTCGCGCTCGGCCATGCTGTCCCACGCGAGCATGTAGGTGAGCTGCTGGTTGCTCTCGCCGATCAGCGTCGTCCAGAACCCGGCCTGGCGAATGCCGTGCTTCTTCCAGATCCGCAGCGTGTGGTTCTGGAAACGCGAGACCAGCGCCGGCAGTCGGCCGGGCACGGACCGATAAATGCGCAATTCGTAGATCATCGGCTTCCCTCTGCGCTCAAGCCAGGTCGATCGCGACATCGATATTGCCGCGTGTCGCGCGGGAATACGGACACACTTGGTCCGCGGCCTCCACCAGGCACTGAGCAACGTCGCGCTCGATACCAGGCAGGCTGACATTGAGGCGCACGACGAGCCCGTAGGCATCGCCCATCGGACGGAGGTCTACCTCAGCGTCAATCGCTACGTCGGCAGGCAGGACGACCTTCATTCTGCCGGCCACGACCTGCATTGAGCTGATGAAGCAGGCCGACCAACCGGCAGCAAACAGCTGCTCGGGATTGGTGCCACTGCCGGGGCCGCCAGGACGCGAAAGTTTGACGTCCAGGCGTCCATCGATGCTGCGGGAGGCGCCTTCCCGTCCACCCGAGGTGTGGGTTTTGGCTGTGTACAGCACTTTTTCGAGTTGGCCCATCGTGCGTTCCTTTCAATAACTCTTCTCGGGCCGGGCCAGGAGCCAGGACGCTCCACCCTCACCCGGGCAGTGTCAGTGGCCCGCGCTCTGGCCGCCGTCAACGTGAAGGATTTCGCCCGTCACGAAGCCGGCCGACTCGAGGTAGAGGATCGCGCCGACGACGTCGGAGATCTCGCCCATATGGCCCAGCGGGTGCAGGGTGCCCAGCTGCGCATGCGTCTCAACGGGATGCATCGGCGTCTTGATGACGCCCAAGGCGACGGCGTTCACCCGGATACCGCGCTTCGCATACTCGATCGCGAGCGATTTGGTCGCGCCGTTCAGACTGCCCTTCGTCAGCGACGCAAGCACGGACGGTACGCTGGCGATCGCGTGGTCGACCAGGCTCGTCGTGATCTGCACGACATGGCCGCTGCCCTGCTTCTCCATCTCGGCGACGGCGAGTTGCGTAATATGAAAGAAGCCGGCGATGTTGACGCCCAGGATCGCTGCGTAGTCGGCCCCGGTGTATTGGGTGAAGGGCTTGGCGATGAAGATGCCAGCGTTGTTGGCGAGCGCTATGCAGCGGCCTGCCGTCGGGTCCTGACCGATCTCGAAGAGGCCGACATAAGCGCCGGGGGTGAGCGGGCCGCGCCGCGCGGCACCCTCACGCTGACGGCCCCTGTGGTCTCAGGAGAAGTGGTGCTGCGACCGATCCTCGACGCCTTCATGGAGGCTTACCCGGCCGTGTCCGCGCGGCTTTATTTGCTCGATCGACCAGTGAACCTGATTGATGAAGGCATCGACATCGCGCTCCGCATAGGCCACCTTCCCGACTCGACACTGGTCGCGATCCGGGTCGGTGAGGTTCGCCTGGTCGTGGCGGCCACGCCGCGTTACCTGGCCCAGCATCCGCGTATTGACGAGCCGGGTAATCTGGCCAAACACCAGATCATCGCATTTACCCAACGCGGTCTCGACTCCTGGAGCTTTTCGCCTTTGCCAGGTTCCCCCGTCCCGCAAACAGTGCACTTCACGCCTCAGCTGGTGATCAACACCGTCGGCGGCGCGGTGGCCTCGGCGGTCGATGGGCATGGCGTCACGCGTGTGTTATCGTATCAGGTCGCCGAGCATGTGCGCGCAGGCGAGCTCGAGATTGTTCTCCAGGGCGACGAACCTCCACCTCTACCGGTGCATGTGATTTCGCCGCATGGTCGGCTCTCAGTGCCGAAAGTCCGTGCCTTTGTGGATTTTGCAGTGCCCCGGCTTCGGAGCCACTTTGCGCGCATGGCAAAGGACATAGGCGATCGTGGCACCGCCACTCGATCGCAGCGCGGAAGAGTGTCTGCCGAATAGCGAGTATTTGGTCCCAGCTCGACTGACCTTATTTCCGGCCCAGCTTGGACCCTGGCGACGATGCGCGTGAGCAGAATCGCTGATTCCGGTTCCGCCAACAATTAATTCGGTCCAATCGGCCACGGCGCTACCGCCTGGTGCAGATTGTCGAGGCGCATCATGGGCGCAGAAGGCGCAAAGCCCGGAAAGGCGACCGCGGGATCCGCCTGGCGGTTTGCAACAGCGGGGCTGTGCTCTTCGCTCGTGGGGTTCGGATTGGCACGTTTCGCCTATCATTGGTGGCTTTACGCCCGGCATCGTGCCGCTCGTTCTTGGACGCATCCATGAGTTGCTACTCATAGCGCTGAGCGACAGCGCGCCTGGGGGCATGCCACCACCAGCTTCGCTCTATTCCAGGCCGCAGCGACTAACCTGCTCCTGTTTCGGCTGGGTGTTGCCTCCGTGACGCTGGCACTCGCCATCGATCTCGTCATGGCTCTGACAGCTGCTCGGAAACTTCCGGAAACGGGGGCATGGCCTAGGCCCGCGAAATCATTGACCGGGGATTGGCGGCGCGAGCCGTCCCTTGCCTGAGCGGGAACAGGAACGGCCTCGACTCTCTGCAACGAGGCTCAGGCGCCCACGGCCGAAATGGCCGTGACCCCGCCGTCGATCAGGAAGTCTGCCCCGACGACGTACGCAGAATCGTCCGACGCGAGGTAAACTGCCAGCTTCGCGATTTCCAACGGATCGGCGATCCGCTTGCTTGGATTGTTGGTTCCGAGGACGCCCTTAACCGCCTCGCCCTGCTCTTCGCCTGGGAAGCGACCGAACATCGCCGTGTCCGTCGGGCCTGGGCTTAGGGTATTCACGCGAATCCCGCGGTCCACGAGTTCGGCGCTGAGGATTCGAGCGAGATGGACGACCGCGGCCTTG
>Ga0066395_10000436_pt1 | contig 15585 bp, 11 predicted proteins | sample PanSoiPlot1MoBio_FD_61218 | JGI IMG/M metagenome (GOLD analysis project Ga0066395, IMG submission 61218) | Tropical forest soil microbial communities from Panama analyzed to predict greenhouse gas emissions - Panama Soil Plot 1 MoBio | ecosystem: Environmental > Terrestrial > Soil > Tropical... | reverse complement strand
ACGCTGACGCACCGGCCGCTGGTGTTCCGGCCCGACGCGCGGCTCGAGATCCGCAACGCGTCCGACGGGCCGGTGACGCTGACCATCGATGGTCAGTGGGGGCACGAGCTGGCCAGCGGCGCATCGATCGAGGTGCGGCGGGCGGCCCGTCCGTTGCGCGTCTACCGGTCACCGCGCGGCTTCTTCGGGATCCTGCGGGAAAAGCTGTCGTGGGGCGAGCGGCAGATTTAGGCAACCACCGGCCGGCGCCGGCCGATGACGGATCACCGTGCTGACGCTGCTCAAGATCTCCGGGTTCGCGCTGATCGACGAGGCGGAGATCGCGTTCGGCCCCGGCCTGACCGCGGTCACCGGTGAGACCGGCGCCGGCAAGAGCATCCTGGTCGAGGCGCTGGGCCTGCTGCGCGGCGCGCGCGCCGGCGCGGACCTGATCCGGGCGGGCAGCGACGAAGCCCGGGTGGAGGCGATCGTCGAGCTGGCCGAGGCGTCGTCGGTCCGGGCGCGGCTGCTGGCCGACGGGCGCGGCTACGACGACGGCCTGGTCGTGCGGCGCACGATCGCGCGGGGCGGGCGCGGGCGCGCCCACCTCGGCGGCAGTCTGGCGACCGCAGCGGATCTCGCGGGGCTGATCGGGCCGCTCGTCGACATCGCGTCGCAACACGACCAGCAGTCGCTGACCGATCCCGAGAGCCAGCTGGCGATCCTGGATGCGTTCGCCGAGAACGGCGCGCTTCGCGACGAGATGGCGGCGGCGTACGCGGCCCAGACCGCGGCGGCCGCGGCGCTTGCGGCGTTCTCGGCCGACGCGCGGGCGCGTGCCGAGCGCGAGGACCTGCTGCGGTTCCAGCTGGGCGAGCTGGAGGCCGCTCGTCCCGTGCCGGGCGAGGAGCAGACGCTGGCCGCCGAGCGCGAGCGACTGCGCGGCGCCGAGAAGTTCTACGCCGCGACCGCGGGCGGCGAGGAGACGCTGTACGCGGGCGACGGCGCCGTCGCCGAACGGGTGGCGGCGGTGCTGCGCGATCTGGAGCCGCTGGCGGCGCTGGATCCCGCGCTGGCGCCGCAGGTCGAACGCCTGGCCGATGCAGCGTCGGCGATCGAAGACGTCGCCCGCGACCTCGGCCGGTATGCGCGCGGCGTCCGGTCCGATCCGGCGCGGCTGGCCGAGATCGAGGAGCGCCTCTTCCTGCTGTCGCGCCTCTGCCGCAAGCACGGCGGGACGGTGGCGGATCTGGCGGCGCGGCGCGAGGCGCTGGCCGCCGAGCTGGCCGAGGTGGCCCGCTATGACCATGCGCTGGCGGAGCGCCAGGACGCCGCGGACGCGGCGAACGCCCGCGCCACGGCGGCGGCCGCAGCGCTGACGGCCTCGCGCAAGCGGGCCGCGATCAGCCTGGAGAAGAAGGTGTCTGCGACGCTGCGCGAGCTCGGTTTCGCGACCGCGCGCCTGCCCGTCGTGCTCTTCGAGGCGCGCGACCTCGGCGCAGGGGGAGCCGATCGCGTCCGCTTCCTGTTCGCGCCCAACCCCGGCGAGGAGCCGAAACCGCTGGCGCGGATCGCGTCGGGCGGCGAGCTGTCGCGGGTGATGTTGGCGGTGAAGCAGGCGCTCGCGAAGACCGACCAGGTGCTGACCTACGTCTTCGACGAGGTCGACGCGGGCGTGGGCGGCGGCGCCGCCGAGGTGATCGGTCGCAAGCTGAAGAAGATCGCCGCGGACCGGCAGGTCATCGTCATCACGCACCTCGCCCAGGTGGCGGCGTTCGCCGACGCGCACGTGCGGGTCAGCAAGAGCGTCAGCAAGGGTAAGACGCGCGTCGCGATCGAGCCCCTCGCCGAGGCCGATCGCCCGGGCGAGATCGCCCGCATGCTCGCGGGCGCCGCGCCGTCGCCGCAAGCCGCCGCCCACGCCACCGAGATGCTGCGCGCCGCGCGCGATGCCTGACGCAACCTGGACCGAAGCCGGCCGACAAATCCCCCGGTGCTAAAATGGGAGCCGTCATGACCAAGCTGAAAATGTGGAATCTCACGGACCTCGAGGACCTCAAGCGTGGGCTCATCCCCCCTGATGCGGTCCGCGAGATGACCGTCGAGGCGCTGGTCGACACCGGTGCGGTGTCCCTTGTGATCCCCGAAGACGTGGCACATGCGCTCGGGCTGTCGGTCATCCAGGTGCGCACCGTGATCATGGCCGACGGCAACAAGCGCGATCTTCCGACCATGGGCGGGATGCGCATCGAGATCTGCGGCCGGCAGATGATATGCGACGCGTACGTCACGCCCGCCGGGACCATGCCGCTCATCGGCCAGATCCCGCTCGAATACCTGGACCTCGTCGTCGACCCGAACACGCGCGAGGTTCGCGTGTTCTCCGAGGACGGTCCGCGGGCTCACCTGCTGCGCGTCGCGGCGTAGCGCCGATCTGGCCAGCTCGGCCGGTCGTTAAATTGATCCGGCCCCGATCGCGTGTTACGTGAAGAGTCCGGCCCCCATGCGGGGGTCGTCCATTCGCTGCCAGGTCGGTATTGGCAAGAAGACAACGACGCAGACGCCGCGGAGGCGAGGTTGGTAAGCCGCTGAGGCTGGGCGTCCTGCTGGTCGGCCTGGTCGGCATCAACGTCTACGTCTTCTTCTTCAACCGCGGCACCGCGCCGCGCGAGATCCTGAACATGCAGTCGACGTCGAAGTCGTTCGAGTCGACGCGACAGGAGGCGCTGTCGGCCGACGTGCGGCGCGCGGGCGAGCTGCTGGCATCGTCGTCGGGCGACGCCCGCAAGTCGGCGCCGAAGCTCGGCGCGCCGGCGCCCGCGACTGCGCCGCCCGCCATCAAGATCCCGTTCGCTCCGCCGCCCGAGCCGGTGGCGGTGCGCGCGCCGGCCGCGCCGGCGGCGCCGCCCGCCATCAAGATCCCGTTCGCGCCGCCGCCCGAGGAAGAGGCCGACGCCGCCGAGGCCCAGACCGGTGTCGAGAAGAAGTTCGCCGCCAACGACACGCTGGGCGCGGTGCTGGCGCGGGAGGGGTTTGGCAGCTCCGGTCCGAACGTGATCGCCGCGCTCGCGAAGCTGGTCGACCCGCGCAGCATCCGGGGCGGCCAGAAGTACGTGGTGCGCGCCGGCGACGACGGCACGCCGGACACGTTCGAATACCAGCCGACGCCGGCGCTGCGCTACCTCGTCGAGCGCGACGACGACGCGGAGGGCGCAGCCCACAAGTGGACGGCGCGGAAGCTGGAGACGACCATCGAGATCAAGACCGCCGAGGCGGGCGGCACCGTCGAATCGTCGCTGTACGAATCGGTGCAGAAGGCGGGCGAATCGACCGCGCTCGTCAGCCTGCTGGTCGAGCTGTTCGCGTGGGACGTGAACTTCTACATCGACACCCACCCCGGCGATCACTGGAAGGTCCTGATCGAGAAACAGTACCTGGGCGGCCAGTTCTACAAATACGGGCGCGTGCTGGCTGCCGAGTACGGCGGCAAGGTCGGTACGTTCCGCGCCTTCTACTGGGCGGGCAAGGACGCGCCCCGCGATCGTCCGGGCAAGTACTACGACGAAAAGGGCCAGGCCCTTTCGAAGAGCATGCTGAAGACGCCCCTGCGGTTCGTGCGCATCAGCTCGAAGTTCGATCGCAAGCGCTTCCACCCGATCCTGCACGTGGAGCGCGCGCATCTCGGCATCGACTACGCCGCGCCGGTCGGGACGCCCGTCTGGGCGTCGGCGAGCGGCCGGGTCGTCGAGGTCGGGATGAAGCGCGGCTCGGGCAACACGATCGTCCTCGCCCACAGCAACGGGCTTTCGACGCGCTACTACCACCTGTCGAAATACGCGCGCGGCCTGCACGTGGGCCAGCAGGTCAAGCAGAAGGACGTGATCGGCTTCGTCGGAACGACGGGCCTCTCGACCGGGCCGCACCTTCACTTCTCCGTCACCAAGAACGGCGCTTTCGTCGATCCGAGCAAGCTGGCGGTCAACCGCGACGCGCCGGTCGCCGAGCCGCGGGCGTACCTCGACGCCATCCGCCCCCGCATCGCCGCGCTGAAGGCGATGCAGCTGGGCTCCGCCGTCGCCAAGAATTAGTCGGACCCCTCACCCTAACCCTCTCCCCGCTTCGCGGGGCGAGGGGACCAGAGGGACCTAGTGCGCCGGCTGGATCTGCGTGTAGTCGAGCATGTTGCCCGTCATCATCAACAGCGACAGCATCGTCCACGACTCGTCGTAGTACGCGCCGCCGACCTTGAGCTGGCCGGTCGCGACGCGCGCGTAGCTGTCGTTAAGGAACGGCTGGAACGAACTGGCAACCATCGCGCCGACGCCGGCGGGGCCGAGGAACGCCGCTGACTGCTGGGCCAGGGTGGGCGCCGTAGTCGCGGGCGAGAACTGGACGTGCTTGGCGCCAGTCAGGTCGTAGCCGTCGACGATGTTGGCGGCGCCGATGCCGCTGAAGAAGCTGCTGGTCTTCATCAGGTAGGCCTGCGCGCGCGTCTCGCCGTTCCAGCACCAGTCGAGCGCGATCCGGAACGGCGTGCGGCACGAATCGTACTGATAATTGAACGGCCCAGCCTGCGAGCCGCTGATGGTGGTCGTGCCGTTCGCGGTGTTGCTGGCGCACCAGGCGGGGACCAATCCGTTGCTGGCGTTGCCGTTCATGGTCGTCAGCGAATACATGATCGTGTCGTAGGTGGTCTGGATCACCGCGTCCCAGGCGTGGCCGGAATCGACCATCTTGAAGAGGCGGTAGTAGGCGGGCGCGAAGTACGAGATGTTGATGTTCGCCCACAGATTCGCCGTGCCCCAACTGTCGCCCGGGCCGGCCAGCTTCGAGTCGACGATCTCGTGCAGCCAGATATTGTTGATCTGCGTCTTCGCGAGATCGAGGTACTTCGTCGTCCCGGTCGACATCATGCCCCACTGCTTGTCGGCCATCAGCAGCGCGAAGGCGATGTCTTCATCCGCGTCGGTCGCGCCGCCCTGCTGCATAGGCGTGTTCGTACCCGTCGAGGTGATCGACCAGTTCATCAGGCCGTTGGCGTCCTTGTGTAGTTGGGAGTAGTTCCACAAGTCGTCGAACAGCAGCTGATCGTCCTTGCCGCCCATGTAGACGGCGATCAGCATGCCGTAGCCGATCCCCTCGGACACGGTCGACATGGCGGGCGTGTACATGTTGACACCGTCGCTCGCCGTGCGCTGCACGCGGCGATAGTTGCCGGCGCCGCTGTTCGTAACGACATCGTTCTTCCACGTCGCGTACGCGGTCATCACATCCGCGTTCAGGTAGCCCGCGGGGTAGACGCAACGCGCGCTCATCTCGCGGTTCTGCGGGAACGGGAAGTTGATGCCGTTCATCGCCGGCGTCGGGCCGCGCGGCGGCGTCGTGCCGCCGGTCCCGCCCGTGCCGGCCGTGCCGCCGGTGCCACTGCCCGCCGTTCCCGTGCCGGCGACGCCGCCCCCGCCGCTCGTGCCCGCCGTGCCGCCCGTCGCGCCGTTGCCGCCGGCGCTCGTGCCGCCGGCACCGGTCGCGGATCCGCCCGTCCCAACTCCGCCGCCGCCTCGCCCGCCCGAGCCGGCGACGCTGCCGGCCGCGCCGGCGCTGCCCACTTGTACGCCGCCGCTGCCGGGCCCCGCCGAGCCTCCGCTGGCGCCCGCCGTCCCCGTCGTGCCGCTGGCGCCCGCGATACCGGTACCGACGTGCCCGGGCGGCGCGCAGCCGAACAGAAAAGCCAGCGCAACGCCGGCGAAAGCGACGGGGCGAACGCTATGCGAAGTGGATTTCGGGTGACGCATTAAGGGGCTCCCCACCCGCCAGTTCCCCCACCCGGCTCCGCCCGCAATCAGACCGCCCCCGACCGGACGGGGTCAAGCTTTTTCGCGTGCAGATGCGCCGGAAAACGCGATCGCGCCGAAGCTGACCACGCTCGCATCGTCGATGTTCCATTGCTCGTACGCGAGGCGCCGGCCGCGCGCGCCTGGCACGGCGCGCAGGAACGTGTACAGCGGCGACGACCCGCACCATTTGAGGTCGTCCTCGCCCTTTTCCATCACGAGATTCCAGAAACCTAGCGCGTCACCGGCCGCGATGCGTTCGATGCGCGCGTCGTCGCGCTCCGTCACGGCCGCGAGCGGACCCTGATAGGCGCGGGCCGCGCGGGCGTCGCCGTAGCGCCGCCCCACGTGGGCGAAGTCCACGCCCAGCACGAAGCAGAGGTCCTTGTCGCGCCGGGCCGCCAGCTCGCCCAGCGCGCCGAGAAAGCGCGCGACGCGGTCGCTCTCCTCCGGCAGCCGTCCCGCCTCCGCCCCGGCCGCGAACGCGCCGCACAGGATCGGCAGGATGCGCACGCGCGGGCCGTAAAGATATTGCAGGAAGACGACCTGGAATTCGATCGAATGCTCGACCGCGTGACAGTAGTCCTCGACGGTCACGGCGGCACCGGCCGCGCCGGCCAGCTCGTCGACCAGCGCGGTCTCCGTCGGCGCCCGGCCGAACGGCGTGGCGAACGGCTTGCGCGTCAGCCCGAAGCGATCCGGCTCGCCGTAGTGTGAGGTGCCGAGCACGACGAAGATCTTGTCCGCGCCGTCGTTCAAGGCCTGATAGGCCGCGGCGTAGCTGGCGCTGCCACCCTCCGGGCTGACGTGCGGCGCCGCGATGCCGATGAGGCCGCTGGTCGGCTTGCCGGCTTTCTTGCCACGGGCCTTCGTCTTCGGTTTCTCGGACGCGCCGTCGAAGTACCCGGCCAGCGTGTCGGTCAGCGCGGCGGACTCCGAGGGGTAGCCGCTGCCCGCGTGCGCCGAGACCCGCTCGCCCGTCGCGGCGAACTCGCGCTCGCGCGCGCCGCGCATCTCCGCGAATCGATCGTCGTCGAGGAACCCGGCGTCGCGCAGCGACGCGATCAGCCGGCGCGCGACGTCGCCCACCCCAACCCGCCCGGAGAGCCGCGCGATCGCCGCGGCCAGATCCGCCTCGTCGTGCTCGCCATCGAAGCAGGCGAGGCAGCGCGCCAGCAGCGGCGGAATCAGCAGCGTCGTCGGCGAGAAGCGGAACGGATCGCGCACGATCAGCCCCGGCTGGTCGGCCATCGGCGAGGGCATGATGTCCAGATCGGCGCGCAAGCGCGGCAGGGGGGCTGCCATGCGTGAGTCTTAGCCGACTAGTCGACGCCCGGACAGGGCGGATTCGTCTTGCCCGGTGTGCCGTAGTTCGGGCCCGACGTCTCGTAAGCGTCGCCGGCCATGGTATCGCGCGCGACGCACCAGTTCGTCATGATGTCGTTGTCGACCGAGTTGTAGTGCCGCGGATCGACGCTGAAGGTGTGGCCGCCGATCCCGGCGGATGTGCTCGGATAGCCGAAGATGTCGATGCTGATGTTGCCGCACCGGATCTCGGCCTGATCGGCGCCCTGGTTGTCGAACTTGACGGGTGGGTTCGCCTCCATGCCGGGAGGCGTATAAACGAAATCAGGCTTGAATCCTGGCGATGAAGAAACTGCCAACGTCTTGAACGTCATGGGCGGCAGGACGAGGTTCACGTCGATGATGGTGCCGGGGGGACTCAGGTCGACGACCTCGCAGCCGAGCAGATCGTACGTGATCGTTGCGCTCGGGTTGTAGATCTCGAACCATTCGCCTGAATTGTCGGGAATCACGGCCGAGTCGTGCATCAGCTCGGTGATCACGATCTGACCGGCTACTGACGGTGTCACACCCATCGGGGTCGGGCCGTCCCCGCCGTCGGACGGCGTCCCACCGGTGCCACCGCCTGCTCCCGCGCTACCGCCAGTGCCGCCGGAGCCGCCACGCCCGCCTGTGCCACCCGTCCCGGCGGTCCCACCGCTGCCGCCCGTCCCCGCGGTTCCGCCGCCGCCTCCGCGCCCGGCGTTGCCGCCGGTGCCGGCCGTCCCGCCCGTCGCGCCACCGCGGCCACCGACGCTTCCGCCGCTGCCGCCCGATCCACCGCTGCCACCGCTGGCGCCGTTGCCGCCGCCGGTACCTGCGGCGTCGCCACCGATGCCGCCGATGCTGCCGCCTGTCCCTCCGGCCGCGCCACCGCGCCCAGCCGTGCTGCCGCCGGCGCCACCGCGCCCGCCGATGGTGCCGCCCGCGCCGTCGCCGCCCGTTCCGGTCGGAGGATCGATGTGGACGCGCGCGCAGCCGCCGATCGCCAGCGCGATCGCGCCGACCAGGCCGACAACGATCGTTGAACGTCGATCAGAAGCGGAATGCACAGGTCACCGTCTTGTCGCCGGGCACGCAGGCGAGGGCTGCTGCCGGAGTGGGTTGCTCGGCGGCGTGCGGCCAGAGGAGGGCCGCGACGATCCCGCCGGCGACAGCCGCCGCGCCGAGCCCGATCGTCGTGCCGATCGCGATGTTGCGCCGGTCCTGGACGGTCGACTGCCCGGACGAGCAGCGGGGCCCGGCATCCTGGCAAAGGTCGAGCTGATGTTGCTGGTCGCGCCACCAGAGCGCGCTGCCGCCCGCGCCGAGCGCGGCTGCGACCGCAGCCCCCATGAACCAGAGGTGCGCGTGTCCGCGGTCGGCCGAGGTGTCGCGCTCGCCCCCGCCCGGCTGCGATCCGGCACCGCCGCTGGCGCCTGCGCCCGCCCCGGCCCCGTCCCCCGACGCCGTCGGAGGCGTCACGGGCGGCGACGGCGCCAGCGCCAGCTCGAGCTCCTTGTGCTCGCCGCCGGACACCTCGACGTCCTCGTCCTTCTCGGCGGGCGAGCACGAAGGGCAGCGCAGCGACAGCTGGTGCCGGCCGAACGGCAGCAGCAGGACGCCGTCGGGCTCCAGCTCGGCGGGATGGCCGTCCACGAACAGCGACGCGGTCGCCGGCTTGACGTGCACGGTGAACCGGCCGATGAACGTGTGGGCGCGCGCGAGCAGCGCCTCCGCGTGCCGCTTCTGCTCGGCCGTCAGCGGCCGCCGCTGATCGCGCAGCGACGCCGCCAGCGCGCGGGCCGCCTCGACGTAGTCGCGCAGCTCGAACGAGCACATGCCGATCCCGCGCAGCGTGCGCGCGGTGGGGGATTTTTCGTGCGCCTGCCGGAACAGCGCGCGCGCCTCCTGAAAGTGCCCGGCGTCGTACTCCGCGACCGCGTCGCCGATCAACACCGAGACCGGGGTCGAGTCCTCGTCGCTCTTCTCGGCGGCCCGTACCGCAGACGCTCCGCCCACCGCGATCGTCAAAGAAGCAAGTGCGACCAGACGTCGCAGGCTAAAAATCATCGACCGATAGCTTACCAGCTCGGTTTCTCTGGATCGATGGGCTCGACGGGCCGGAGGCCTTCGCGGGAACCGACGCGGCGGGCGCCGCCGCCTCGCCCTTCGGGTGCTCGCCTCCCTCGGCCCGCGCCTTGTCACCCGATCGGTGCGATGAATGCGTCGACCCGGTGTGCGCCGTCTTCGCTTCGGCGCCCGCCGTCGTCGGGCCGTGGGCGGTGGCCTCCGCAGGGGATTTTTCGGCAGGGGCAGCCGGGACCTCGCTGGCGCCGGCGGGCGCCGCGACCGCCTCCGACGGCGCAGCCGCCGGCGCTCCCACGGGCGCGGCCGCCGCCGGCGGTTCGGTCGGGGCCGGAAGCGCGACCGGCGCCGGAGCCGGCACCGCGGCCTCGTGCCGGGGCGCGTGCCGAGCATCCAACCACAGCCAGATCGCGCTGGCGAGCAGGGCCAGACCGACGGCCGCGGCGACGCTGGCGCTGCGGCGATCCTTCGGAGCGGGGAACTGCGCGTCCGGCGTCAACCGCGGCATCGCGATCTGCGTGATCAGCCCTTCGACCGGCGTCCCCATCGCCAGCTTGAGCTCGGTGCGCCCGACCTCCTCGACCGCCGCGATGAAGGCCGGCATGCTGCTGTAACGCTTGTCGAGATCCCGCGCGAGCGCACGGTGAATCACCCCGGCCAGCCGCTTGGGGCAGTCCGCCCGCAGGGTCTGCAGCGGCGGCGGATCGCGCTGCATGATGTCCAGCATCAGCCCCGAGAAGTGCTCGCCCACGAACGGCGTCCGCCCCGCGATCATCTCGTAGAAAACGACGCCCAGCGAATAGATGTCGATGCGGTGATCGGCGTGCTTGCCCGCCCGCACCTGCTCCGGCGCCATGTATTCGGGCGTGCCGACCACGTTGCCCGACAGGGTGATGTCGGCGGTGACGGCGGCGTCCGCGACGGTCAGCTTGGAAACGCCGAAGTCGAGCACCTTGCAGTCGCGGATCGAACCGTCCACGTCCAGGCAGAGGAAGATGTTGTCCGGCTTCAGATCGCGGTGGATGACGCCGTGGGTGTGGGCGGCCGCGACGCCGCGCATGGCCGGCAGCATGATGGCGACCGCCTCGACGAACGCCATCGGCCCGGTCCGCTTCATCCGTTCGGCGAGCGTCTCGCCCGCCAGCAGCTCCATGACCAGGCAGGCCGATCCGTGATGCTCGACGACGTCGAAGATCGTGACGACGTTGGGGTGATTGATGCGTCCGGCGGCCAGCGCCTCCCGCCGGAAGCGCGCCAGCACCTCGTTGCTGGCGGCCAGCGCGGGCAGGATCCATTTCAGCGCGACGTGGCGCTCGGTGCGGATGTTGACCGCCGCATAGACCTCCGCCATCCCGCCGCTGCCCAGCAGCCGCTCGATTCGGTACTTGTCCGCAACCACCTCGCCGATCGCGAGTGTCTGCGACGGTTTGGCGTCCTCAGCGCCATCCCCACCGTTCATCTGCAACCGCATGATTGAATCCGATCTGGCCCCAGGCGGCAAGCGAGGCTAGGGTATGGCACGTCGAAGAAACGCCCGCCATCGGGTAAAGTTCCGCGCGTTTAGGTGAGTCGCTTTGCGTCGCTGCGAACAGGCATCCTGACGGCTTGCGCGACCGCGGCCGGCGTCACGATCGCGACGCGGGCGGTCGGCCAGCTCGACCAGCCGCTGCCCGCTCCGCCCCCACGCAGCCAGCCGGCCCCGGCCCCCAAGCTGACCAAGCCGCCCGCGGTCAAGAAGCAGGCCCGGCCGACCTACCCCGCGGAGGCGCTGGACGCCGGGGTGGCCGGAGACGTGACGCTGGCGATCGACATCGCCGCCGACGGCCGCGTCACCGCCGTGGCGGTCACGGGCTCGGCCGGGCACGGCTTCGACGAGGCGGCGGCCGCCGCCGCGCGCGAGATGGAGTTCTTCCCCGCGGAAGTCGACGGCAAGCCGTCGCCGATCCGGATCTCCTACACCATTCACTTCATGCCGCGGATGGCGGCCGCGCCCCCCGGCGACGGCGGCACGGGCGACGGCGGGGCGCCGGACACAGGGGCGCCGGATGGTGGCGCGCCCGACAGCGCCACCCCCGACGCCGGTCCGCCCGTTGCCGGTGACGCCGCGACGCCCGCGCCGGCCGCCCCGACGCGGGTGGTCGTGCATGGCCGCATCCGCACGCGCGGCACGCGCGAGCCGATCGCCGGCGCCGACGTCGCGATCATTCGCCGCGGGGCGGCAGCGAACGGCGGCGACCGCCCGGCCGAGGTCGTCGGCGCCAGCGACGACGATGGACATTTCGACGTCCGCCTGGCCAGCCCGGGCGATCTGCGCGTGATCGTCGCCGACACGATGCACGAGGCGTGCGTCCGCGATTTCACCGCGGCCGAGCTGGGCGGACCATCGCCGGTCGAATGGAGCTGCTTCGCGCGCGAGCGCCCGGACGCCATCCACGAGACCCGCGTGCGCGCGCGCGCGGAGCACCCCGAAGAGACGAAGCAGACGCTGACCAAGACGGAGCTGACGACCGTGCCGGGAACGATCGGCGATCCGCTGCGCGTGCTGCAGAACCTGCCCGGCGTCGCGCGGGCGCCGTTCGGCCTCGGCCTTCTGATCGTGCGCGGCGCCAACCCGGCCGACACGGGTGTGTTCATCGGCGGGGAGCCGATCCCCGTCCTCTACCACTTCCTGGCCGGACCGTCGGTGTTCACCGGCAACCTGATCGACAAGATCGATTTCTATCCGGGCGGCTTCGGCGTCCGCTACGGCCGCTTCATCGGCGGCGTGGTCGACGTCGGCATCAACAGCGACGTCGGCCGGACCTTGCACGGCGCGGTCGACATCAACCTGCGCGATTCGTCGGCGTTCGTCGAGGGGCCGGCGCCGGGCGGCGTCCGCACCGCCTTCGCCGTGCGGCGCAGCTACATCGACGAGCTTCTGCCCTACTTCATCCCGTCCAAGGTCGGGTCGACGTTCATCACCGTCGCGCCCGTCTACTGGGACTACCAGGCGCGCGCCGACAAGGATCTCCCGGGGGGCGGCCGCGTCGCGCTGCTGGCGTACGGCAGCAGCGACTCGCTCAAGGTGATCGCCCAGGATCCCAGCGTCGCGCTGACCGACAGTAACCACATCGGCTTTCACCACGTGATGGGCGAGTGGGTCGGGTCGCTGGGCAACTGGAGCTCGCGCCTGTCGGCGACCTACGGCTACGGCGACATGAGCTTCGTGACCGGTGTGTTCGACGGTTACCAGCGTTACCACCGCCTGTACGGCCGCGAGGAGGTGAACCGCCGCTTCAGCCCCGCGTTCGCGCTTTCGGCCGGGCTCGACTTCGTCCTCTCCTACGACTGGGCGCACTACGACGACGTCCCGCTGCCGCGCGACGGCCGGACGATCGGCATGACCATGATGCCGGCGACGAACCTGGAACGGTCGCTGTACGACATCGCGCCCGCCACCTACGTCGAGGCGCAGCTGAACGTGACGCCGCAGGTGCGCCTCATCCCTGGGCTGCGGTTCGATTACTACCACGTCGTCGCCACCGACAAGTACTCCACCGATCCGCGGCTGGCGGCGCGCTGGGACGTGAGGCCGCGGCTCGCGCTGAAGGCAGCCGTCGGCGTCTACCACGAGCTGCCGACGCCGCAGTTCCTGGATCGCGTGTACGGCAACCCGAACCTCGCGCTGCCCTGGGCCGATCAATACCAGGTCGGCGTCCTGAAACATTTCACCGACGCCGACGAGCTGAGCGCGACGGTGTTCTTCGTGCGCCGGCACGATCTGCCGGTGGCCAGCGTGGACCACTTCTCGAGCACGGGCCGCGGCCGGGCCTACGGCCTCGAGCTCTTGCTCCGCCACAACATCACCGAGCACTTCTACGGCTGGATCGCCTACACGCTGTCGAAGTCGGAGATCGCGGGCAACCTGGCCGAGGGTGTGCCGATGATGATGAACGGCGTCCCGCGCAACGGCGGTGACCTGTCGTGGCGCCCCGGCCAGTTCGATCAGCCGCACAACCTGATCGTCGTCGCCAGCTACAGCCTGCACGACTGGCAGGCGGGCGTCAGCTACCAGCTGACCAGCGGCACGCCGCGCACGCCGGTCACCGGATCGTTCTTCGACGCCGATTACGGCACCTACACGCGCCAGACCGGCGCGCCCGGATCGGCGCGCAACCCGACCTTCAGCCAGCTGGACGTTCGCGTGGAACGCCGGTTCACGTTCGATCGGTGGGTGCTCGGCATCTACCTGGATGTCATCAACGTGCTGAATTCGGAGAACCCGGAGGCGATCCTGTACGACTACCGGTCGCGCCAGTCCGCGCCGCTGCGCGGGGTGCCGATCCTGCCGATCCTCGGGATCCGGGGGCGATTCTGATGCGCGCGCGGCTGGCCCTCGCGTTCGTCTGCGCGCTGCCGATGGCGGCGTGCACCAACTTCGCCAACCCGTCGCTGGTCGTCGACCTGCGCGTGCTGGCGGTGGATGTCGAGCCGTCTGAGGTGATCCTCGATGCCGATCTGACGGACCCGTCCATGCCGGTGGTGGCCAACAACCCGCCCATCACGGTGACGCCGCTGATCATCGATCCCGCCGGCGGCGGACGGACCGTGACCTACACGATCAGCGCCTGCCCCAACAACCCGTTCGCGCCGGCGCCGGCGGGCAGCGGCATGGGCCCGGCCGGTTTCCCGTCGGGCGGCGCGCGCACCACGGTCGGCAGCGCGCTGTGCGACGAGAACAGCCCGACGACCTGGCTGCTGACGTCGGGCGCGGTCCCGAACGGCACCAGCGTCACCGTGCAGCCGACCGTCGAACAGCTGACCGTCGCCTTCATGACCGACATCTTCCCGGACCAGTTCGGCAACCTGCACGGCGGCTTCGACCTCGGGATGCCGCTGACCCTCGACATCAAGGTCGACGCGGGGACGGAGGAGATCCGCGCCGTCAAGCGCGTGCTCTACTGGGCGCAGCGCATCGACGCCGCGCAGATGCCGAACCAGACGCCGCGGATCGATTCACTCACCGCCTTCGCCCGCGACGACGCCACGCTGCAGCCGGTCGGCCCGCAGGAGACGCTGCCGCCGGACGTGCCGCTGGCGTTTGACCAGGGCGTCAGCCAGAGATGGATCCTGCCCTCGCCCGGAGACGCCGAACAGTACGAGACGACGATCATCGATCCCGACACGCACAAGGCGGTCCCGTTCACGGTCGCGCGCGAGACGCTCCGCTATCACTTCTACACGGACCTGGCGACGTTCAGTCCGTTCGTGACGTCCACCGAGCCCCCGCCCGGATTCGTCGTCACCGACCACGTGCACATCGAATCGGACTTCGTTGCGAACTTCGGCACGCTGATGACGGACGCGAACGGCCACGCCCTCGCGACCATCTGGGTCGTCGTCAGCGACGACCGCGGCGGCGAATCCTGGATCACCCGCCAGGTTCAGCTGACGCCCTGACGGCGCTGAAGCTGAATCAGACGCCGAGCTCGAACATCACGTGCAGGTTGGCGAAGACGTCGGAGCCGACGGTCGATGGCGCCGCCCCGAACGCGCCCGTCATGGCGGGCAGCTCGAACGTCTCGCCGTCGACGCCCAGGCCGACCAGCAGCATGCGCGCCACGCGCCCCTCGAGCGCGGCGCCGACGCGACCGACGGCGCCCTCCCGGCTGGGCATGCCGGGCATGTGCCCGGTCAGCGCCCCGCCCTGCTCGTCGATCACGCCGGCGCCCGCCCGCAACACCAGCCGGACGTCGTTCGAACCGAAGCCGCCGCGCAGGCCGACGATGCCGCGGGTGACCCCCGCGCCGCCGCCGAACCCGGTGTGATCGTAGTAACCCTCGAAGATCAGCAGCCGGGCGCCCAGCCGATAGCCGAGCCCCGTCGTCGAAGGTGACGCGCCGGGCATGTCGCCGCCGCCGGCGTTCTCGATGCCGCCGTGGCCGTCGGCGAACACCGCCGCGACGTCCGCGCGCGCGACGCCGTTGGCGCCCGCCAGCGCGAGCAGCCCAACCATGGTCCCGATGATCGTTTTCATCTTCACGGGTTCTGATTTCAGCAACCGCCGGGCCAAGACGAGGCGCGAATTCCGTGACGGCGCGTGGTCTTGCGCGCCTGGCTCGACGGCAACACGGCGTCGGGGGTGTCGCTGATCGGTGACACTGGCGCGCGAGCGCACATGGGGACATGCTCGCAACATGTGGAGCTCAGCCAAGGCGAAGATGCCGGGACCCGGCGAGGCGCTGCCGGGTCGAACCGAGAAGATGCCGGTCCCCGCCAAGCACTTCGTCAACGGCGCGCGCCTCCAGCCGCCGTTCCCCGAGGGGACCGAGCTGGCGACCTTCGGGCTCGGCTGCTTCTGGGGCGCGGAGAAGAAGTTCTGGGA
>Ga0066395_10000428_pt1 | contig 15654 bp, 28 predicted proteins | sample PanSoiPlot1MoBio_FD_61218 | JGI IMG/M metagenome (GOLD analysis project Ga0066395, IMG submission 61218) | Tropical forest soil microbial communities from Panama analyzed to predict greenhouse gas emissions - Panama Soil Plot 1 MoBio | ecosystem: Environmental > Terrestrial > Soil > Tropical... | reverse complement strand
CGGGGCCGGGATGCCGGGGAGCCCCTCGGCTGCCCGCATAGCCTGCCACGCCTCAATCTCCGAGGGGGACGCGCCCCACTTTTGCCAGAGCACCGGGGTCGGGACGCCGAGGGTGGCCATCTTGACCAGGGCGTCGACGCGCTGCCCCTCGGAGCGGGTCTCCATGTCCTGCCAGATGACCTCGGCCTCCTGGTTGGCCGCGGCCGGGCTGCCGACGATCCCGAGCGCGAGCCGCATGACCTCCTCGTAGGCTTCCCCGATGTGGACCGAGCGGCGGCGTGTCTTGCTGACCAGCCCGGTCTCAGCGGCCTTGATCGCGTCGGCGGCGAGGTTGATCATCTTGCCCATCAGGTAGTGGGCGGGCGTCTGCGTGATCGCCGCGAGGTGGACCACGTCCTGCTCGATGGCCGACAGGTAGCCGGTCAGCATCGCCTCGGGGAAGCTGCCGAACTTGGCGTCGGGGTTCTCGCTGGCCAGCAGCCGGTTCGCCCCGATGTCGAACGGGCGCAGCGCCACCGTGGTGTCGGTGCCGTCCGGGTTGGCGACGACCTGCCGGGCGATCTTCACGCCCGATGCCCAGACCTGCCGGAACGCGCCGTAGTCGGCGCTCACCATGAGGTTGAACACGAACGTGTTGATCCGGTCGATGATCGTGGTGACGGCCTCAAACTCCGACCGGGGCGGGCCGAGGGTGCGGGGCTGCGGGACGACCTCGACCATCGAGACGACGCCCACGGGGTTCGGCTCGACCTGCGGCTCGCTGCTGTCGGGCCACCACGTGACGATCTCCTCGGGCGTCACCAGCACCTCGACCACCGAGCCCGCCGTGAGCTGCCCCTGGTTGACCAGCGCCCAGTCGTTCAGGGCGTAGTCGGCGGCTGCGCCGTAGCGCTTGTATCCGGCCACCCGGCGTCGGCGGCTGCCGGGGTCGTAGAGCACGGTGGCCTGATAGGGCGACTCGACCGTCATCGACACGCCCGAGGGGTTGGTCTCGTCGGGCTGCACGAGCAGGAAGCTGGAGCCGGTGACCAGCGCGTCGGTCTGGAGCAGCTCGCTGTCGGCGTCCATGCAGTTCGACTGCCAGAGGTTCCACGCCAGCTCGCTGTCGGTCTCCGACCCGAACCGGAACCCCACGACCTGGAGCCGCTCGGCCACCGCGTTGACGATCAGCTCGGCCCAATTACACCCGGACTCGGCCAGGAACGTGCGGAAGGTCTGCCGCTCGTCGGTGTCCAGCAGGGCGATGATCCCGGCCTCATTGTCCACGTATGCCTGGAACACCCCGGCGCGGGCGCTCTGCGTCGACAGCTTGAGCGCAGCGGCCCGGCGTAGCTGGTTGATCTGCTCGATGTCCACGGGTGGCCTCCCTACCATCCGGCCGCGAGATAGTCGGGCTCGGGCTGGGCCAGATGCCGGATGGCCCGGTCGAGCGCCATGATCGCGGCGACCATGCTGTCGATCTTGTCAGCCGACCGCTGCTTGTCGGGCTTGACGTTGCCCGAGGGGTCGGTGCGGGTGACCAGATTCCCGGCCTGCCACCGGGCCACCGGGTTACCGCCGTGCCGGTACTGGCCGGCCACGACCAGCCGCAGCAGCTCCTTGGTCGGCCCGGACATCGACGCCCAGCCTTGGCCCATCTGCATCAGCGGGAAGCCCTCGTCCAGCAGTTCAGAGCTGAGCTGGGTCGCGCCCCATCGGTCGAACGCTATCTCGCGCAGGTCGAACCGCTCGGCGTCGGCCCGCAGGGCGGCCTTGATGGCCTCGTAGTCGATCACGTCGCCCGCCGTGGCGGTGATCAGCCCCTCCTCGGCCCAGACCGTGGCCCGGCCGCCCGTGCGCCGGTCGAGCTGCCCGATCGCGCTCTCGGGGGTGAACACCCGCCACAGCACGTCGTGCCCGCCTTCGCCATCGGGGAAGTCGAGCGCGTAGCTGGCCAGGTCGATGGTGCTGGCCAGGTCCAGCCCGGCGTAGCAGGTGCGGCGGTCCAGCTCCCGCCTGGCGGGGGCGCGGTCCCAGGTGATCAGGTCGATCGCCCGGCCGGCCTGGGCGGTCTGCTGGTTCAGCCGGTACTGGCGGAACGCCCTCTCCTCGACCGGGTTCTTGACGGCCTTGGCGCACTCGCTGCGCAGGATGCGGGGATCCAGGTAGTCGCCCAGCGCGGGGTTCGCCAGCTTCCACGTCGCCTCGCTGGTCCAGTCGGCTTCGCGGGGCGCGGCGTGCAGCACGACCAGCCGGGCGCGGTCCAGCTCGGGGTCTTCCAGCACCCGCTCGGACCAGGCCCGCTCGGCCGCGGCGAACCCCGAGGGGTCGTTGTCGGCGGTGGTGGCCAGCACGAGCAGCGGCTGGCTCCGGGTGCCGAACCCGGTGCGGAGGGCGTCGTACAGCTCGCGGTTGGGCTGGGCGAGCAATTCGTCGATGTAGGCGGCGTGCGGGCTCGGGCCGAGCGCGCCCATGGCGTCCCCGGCCGTGACGGCAAAGAAGCTCGCGGTCTGCTCGTCCCAGATCCGGCGCTTGCCGAGGGCCACGTCGAGCCGCTGGGCCAGGATGGGCGACAGGTTCACCATGCGGGCCGCGGCCGAGTAGGCGAGCCCGGCCTGGTCCTTATCCAAGGCCAAGCCGTAGACCTCGGCGGCCTCCTCGCCGTCCGCGACCAGCATGTAGAGCATCAGGCCGGCGATCAGCTCGGTCTTGCCGTTCTTGCGCCCGGTCGACAGGTACAGCTCGCGGTAGCGCCTGAGATAGCGCTCCCAGGTGGGCTCCCACTGCACGGTGCCGAACAGCGGCACGAGCAGCTCGGTCTCCTCCCACGCGGCGGGGATGAACGCCTGCCGGGCGTAGTCGCCTTTGGTGTGCACCAGCAGCTCGCGGAAGAATGCGAGCGCGTGGTCGACGCGGGGGCGGCAGGTGTGCTCGCCCCGCCGCCTGCACTCCAGGCCGTCGAACACCCGGCGGCAGAGGGGGAACCGGCGGCGATCGGTGCCGGTCATGCCGACATCGTAGGGCGGTCGTCTCACCTGGACTACTGGCCCGGCCTGCGGGGCGGCCCAGCGCCGGGGACGGAACCACCCAACCACTCGACGCCGGGCCGCGACTCCAGGGTAGGACTGGCCAGTCGCATTACGGACTGTGAGGTAGACGACACGGCAAGTGGGCATTCCGAAGCGCGGTTACGGGTTGTAATGGGTGTACGGCCCCCCACCAGGGGGGGCCAGCAGCAGCCCCCCACCAGGGGGGCGGAACGGAACCACCATGACCAGCACCACCACCACCAGCAGCACCCCGGCCACCGACGCCCCCAAGGTCATGCCCACGAGGGCGACCTGGAAGCAGCACGGCCGCCCGACCAAGGGATTCGAGTTCTTCGGGACCGAGATCAAGACCCCGGCCACCAAGGGCCGCAAGGTCGCCAAGGTGGACGCCGACAGCACCGCCGTGGTGCTGTGGGCCGCAGGCAACAAGCAGATCGACAGCTTCGGGGTTGCGACCAAGTTCTGGGCCATCGTGCCCGAGGACGCGCCCCGGCAGGCCGAGCCCGCCAAGGCCGACCCCAAGACCCCGGCCGAGAAGCTGGCCCCCGTGGTGATCACGGCAGCCAAGGGCGGCGACACCACCGTGGCCCCCAAGAAGGGCGCCATCGCCAAGGCGATCAAGGCGAGCGGCAAGTCGATCATGGCCATCAGCCGCGAGCACGGCCTGAACCCGAGCCAGATGCGCAGGCTGAGCCTGGACACCGTGGCCAAGGTCGACACCGTGCGGGCCGAGCTGATCGCCACCGCCCTGGGCGTCAAGCTGGCCGACCTGTTCGACGCCCCCGAGACCAAGGCCAAGAGCGTGGTCAAGCCCCCCAAGGGCGACACCGTGATCCCCGCCACCAGCGACCCGGCCGACGTGGCCCAGGCTGAGGCGGAGACCGCCCAGGTCAAGGCCGAGGCCGAGGCCGCCCAGGACGCCGCCGAGGGCGACCAGAGCCCGTGCCCGGCCGAGGACGCCGAGGCCGAGGCCACCAGCACCACCCCGGCCGCCGAGTAGGCAGACCGGCCACCATGCCCCCCGCCCGACCGGGCGGGGGGCCAGCCTGTGAGAGGGATTGGAACCACCATGTTCAACACACCAGCAGCAAGCAAGGCCGCAGAGGCGGCCCGCCAGCGTCGCGCCGAGGGGCACATGATCCACGTCGTGCTGCCCGTGCGGGTCAAGACCCACATCGGCGGGCCGGTGCCCGAGTGGGCCGACCAGATCGAGCAGATCGAGGCCGAGGGCTGGCGGTTCTGCCAGATGACCCCGACAGCCCACGGCGACATGATGATCTTCCGCCGCACCGAGGGGGGCGTGTAGCCATGCCAGCACGCAGGACCGCGCCCGTGCGGTATCTGTACGACTACGACGCCCAGCCGCCCCGGACCTATGAGGCCGCGACCTGGAGCGACCACGCCCTCGCCCTGGTGATGGGCTTCACCTGGGCACCCGACCGGCCCGACCACGGCGACGGCGCAGCCCTCACCGGCCGGTGGGGCGTGATCCCGAGGGGAGCCGGGCCGGATGCCCGGCCGGTCTGGATGACCTACGACCGGGCCGAGGCCGTGCCGTGGGCGGTCGAGGACCCCGACCACCGGGCCGCGCCCCGCAGGTTCAGCCAGATGTGGCAGGCGATGGAGGCCGCTGTCGGCCACGAGCCCGAGGGGGAGCTGTGAGCGCCCCCGCGCCCTGCCCGCTGGACGGCCCGTGGCCGCGCCACCTGCCCGGCCTGCTCACGGGGTGCACCTGCGAGCCCGACTATGGCGACCACGTGGCCGGGTTCGCCCGGATCCCGTTCGACAGCAAGCGGCGGCACCTGATCGAGCACGGGCGCAGGCTCGACCTGATCGGCCCGCTCGACGGCCACCAGATGACCGTGCTGCACGCCATGCTCCACGCCGGCCCGCCCGAGGGGTGCGCCGACCTGGACGTGGCCGAGCTGCCCGCCTGCGGGTCGACCCGGCCGGGGTAGCCTGGCCAGGTCGACCGGCAGGGGACACCCGCCCGCACGGGGGGCGGGTGTTCCCGTCTCTGGCGTAGGGTGCTGCCCGTGCGCATCGCCCTGGCCGTCGCTGTGGCCCTCCTGGTGGCCGGGTGCAGCTCGGGCACCCAACCACACCCGGCCCCCGCGCCCACCGCGCCCACGGCCACCACAGCGCGCCCAGCGGCCCCGCCAGCCCGGTGCGCTTGGTACACCGCGACCAGCGACCCGGCCGGGACCGTCTCGGTGGTGGCCAGCGGCCCGGCCTGCCGCGACCGCTCCCTGATCGAGTGGCTCACCAGCGACACCGACCGGCCCTGGACCTCCGAGAGCGTGATCCCCGGCAGCATGGGCACCGAGCTGGCCAACTTCACCCGGAACGGGTCGACGGCCGAGGTGTGGTTCACCGGCCCGCCCGTGGTCACGGTCAGCCCGGCAGCGCCCAGCCCGAGCCTGTCCGCGCCGCCCGCGGCCGAGCTGGCCGGGCGGCTGGCCGACGCCCTGATGGCCTCGGGCTGGCAGAGCAACCCGAACAACTAGAACGTCGGGTTGACCTCCACCACCGGGTGGGCCTGCTCGACGTGGCGGTCCATGAAGTCGACCGCGACCAGGGCGTAGCAGGTATCGCACGCCTTCAGGTCGACCGTCTCGGTCACCGCGCCCTCGGCGGTGTCAGGCACCCATACCTGGACCGGAACGTAAGACATCGTGCCTCCTTGGCCAGCGACAGCGCGCTGTACGCGCTTGTGCCCCGCTGGCCCCGTGCCCCCACCCAACCACACCGGGCACCCCGAGGCAGCGGCCACAGCAGCGCTTGGGCGCGCTCCAGCGGGTCATGCGCGGGTGGTGCCCTCAGTCAGGTGTAGGTGAACCCGCCCACGGCGGTCAGCGCCCCGTTCGGGCTGGCCACCACCACGTCGACCACGCCCACGGCGTGGGCCGGGTCGGTCACGGCGATCAGGCCGTCGTTGGTCACCGCGAACGCCGTGCCCGCCACCCCGCCGAACGTGACGCCGGTCGCCCCGGTGAACCCCGAGCCCCGGATCGACACGCCGGTCCCGCCCGCGGCCACGCCGGTCGCCGGGCTGATCGCGTCGATGTGCGGCGAGTTGGGCGAGAGCGTCACCTTGACCGTGCCCGTGTCGCCATTCTGCGCGTTGGCGGTCACGGTGTAGGTGCCGTCCTTCGGGTAGCGGTAGGCCGCGCTCGGCCCCCGGATGTGGGCCGAGCCGCCCATCGCGGTGTCGAACGACCACGCCAGCGACCCCGGCTGGCTGGTGGTGAAGTAGACGAGGTTCCGGTCGTCGGCGTCGATCTGCGCTGTGATCGGGAAGGTTGCCATGGCGGCAGCATACGGCTGGTCAGCTCAGCAGCCGGGCCGCGGTCTCGGCGTGGTGGTGCACGTCGACCCGGATGCCCGCCCGGGCGCTGGGCGTCAGCCCGAACTCGCGGGCGTACATGCGGACCTCGATGGCCGCGTCGCGGGCCTGGGAGTAGGCCGGGTTCTTGACCAGCAGCCCCGACTCGACCTGGATCACGGGCGGGGACTTGGCCACCACCTCGGCCAGCACCCGCCACCGGGCCACGGCCTCGCAGTAGACCGCCAGGGCCGTGGTGTCGGCCGGGGTCAGCGTCCGCATGGCCACCAGGTGCGGCGCGACCCGCTCCCACTCCTCGACCGCCAGCTTGGACAGGTAGCCGGGCCGCTCCACCGGGCCGGGCAGCGGCCGGGGCTCGTCCAGGTTGATCCGCCTGCGCTCGTCGCCCCTAACTAGTTTGAGGCCGGTCGGGGCCGGGGCCGGGCCGCGCCTACCCAAAGCTGGCCCACTCCCGCGCCATCGCCTGCGCGACCCCGGCGTAGGTCCGTGACCGGCGCTTCCACCGGCCCGCGCTGTCGGGCTCGCGGTGGATCCGCTGGCGGTACGGCCCGCCGACCAGCTCGCCCACCATCAGCGGCGGCAGCCCGCGCAGCCACAGGCAGGTCGCCTTGGTCTCGGCCGCGCCGTACTCCCACGGCTGAATCGTCAGGTCCGGGCGTCGGATCTGGGAGTTGATCGCGCCGGGCGGGTTCTCGATGCACCAGCGCGGGATCGGGGAGCGCATCAGCGCCCGGATGAAATCGAGCCCGGCCAGCCGGGCCGGGGTGCCCGCGTACCAGCGGTTCCCCGCGTTGGTCAGCGTGGTGCACGGCGGGAACGCGATCATCATGGCCCACCCGCGGCCGAGCACGTCGAGCACGTCGGCCTGGAGGTGCGGGCCGGGCCGCTCGGTCGGCAGCAGGTCACAGCTCACCGCGTCGACCCCGTGGGCGCGGAAGGCGTCCCGCACGATCCCCGAGAACTCGCAGGCGATCAGCACCCGGCCCGCGCAGCACCGGCACCGCCGGCCGTGGCTAGGCACGCAGCCCGCCCAGGTCGCGGGTCATCAGCACGGCGTGCTTGACGCCGATCGCGGCGGGCAGGTCGAGCCCGCGCAGCGCGGCCACGCAGTGCGCCGTGATCACCACGTCGGCCAGCTCGCGGGCCAGCTCGTCCTCGCCCGCCGAGGTCCGCGACCGGCCCTCGGCCGCCAGCCAGGCGCGGCACGCCTCGCCGGTCTCCTCGGCCAGCTTGAGCACGTGCCACCACTCGGGCTGGGCCGCGCCCTCGGCCGCCAGCCTGCGCAGCCAGTTCTCGGCCACCACCTCGGGGTCGGACACGGCGCGGGCCATGTCCCCGGCGAGCTGGGCGCGCACCGCGTCGATGCGGGGCTGGAGCCCGGCCAGCCCGTCGTGCTCGGCGGTCACCGGGGCCGCCAGGCGCGCAGGGTGACCAGCTCCGCAGGGTGAGCGGGGCGGGCCGGGAGCCCGCCGCGCTGGGTGACGGCCGGGTTTGAGCGCAGAGGGTGACGAGTCACCCTGGGCGTCCGCCTGGCGGGTGCGCGCAGCGCTCCCACCTGGCCAAACGGCGTTTCGGTCACCGGAGGTGACCAAAAAGGCCGAAACCTGCCGCGCGCAGCGCGGGCACGGGCACCGCTCCGGGCGCTTCGCGCCCGTGAGGGGTCACCCCCCACCCCGGCGTCGGCCCAGGTGGCAGCCCTGCGCGCAGGGTGACGGTCACCCTGGGCGTCCGGCCTCGGCCGGTCGGCCGACGCGCCCGGTGACTGGTCACCTGGTGCGCTCGCCCCTCGGGCGAGGGCAGCCTGCCGCTGGGTCTCCCCGTCGTGGCATGGGTGGCACACCCCGAGCAGCTCGTGGTCCTGCTCGTGGCCGGGGCCGAGCAGGTGGTGCACCTCGGTCGAGGGCGCGGCACCGCAGAGCCGGCACGCCGGGTCGCGGGCCAGGATGCGGGCGCGGGTGGCATCCCATCCGGGTGGCATGGCCCGGCCGCGCAGCCCCTCGGCCCACCGGGTCGGGTGGTCGGGGCATGGTCTCGGGTTGGTGCACAGCGCAGCCGGGCAGCAGGTCGGGGCGCGGCGGGGCATGGCGTCAGGGTACGCCGAGGCGGAGCAGCCTGCCGACCAGTGCGGCGAGGTCGATCGGGGTGGCGGTGTAGCTGAACGGCAGGTCGCGGGTGGGGCGGTCGTCGTGGGGGCCGACGCTGATCAGCGGGACGCCCCGGTCGGCACATGCCCAGCCTTCGATGGTGGTGCCGTGGCTGCCGGGCAGCACCACGGCCAGCTCCGCGACCTGGGCGGTGGTGATGTCGCGGTAGTGCACGGGCAGGCCGAGGCGCAGGGCGTAGGTCAGGTGCTCGCTGGGCCTGCGTCCGGGCGTGGGGACCAGGCCGATGGCCACGCCGCCCGCCTCGGTCATGCCGCGGGCGCTGGCATCCATCACGCCGCCGAGCCCGCCGTTGACCAGCACCACGAACGGGTGGAGCTGGGCCAGCTGCACCCCGCAGGCGTAGGCCAGCTTCCGCTCCCACTCGGGGCAGTCCTTGCCTTTGCCGATCAGGACGACGACGCGAGCCGGGTGCACAGCGCCACCATCGTGTCGTACCGCCACGCCTCGGCCGGGGCCGCGGTGGCCTGCGCGATGCGGGCGCGCTGGGCCACGATCCGGGCTACCCGGTCCAGGGTCATGCGGTCCTCGGCCTCGGCGTCGAGGATGGCGGCGACGGCGTGGAGCAGCCCGGCCGGGTGCAGGGTGCAGCCGTACAGCGATTGGAACAGCCGCAGGCACGCCTCGGCCTCGTCGTGGACGGGCGCTACCCGACGAAGGTGGGCGGGCGATGCCACGCCGCCTCCACGAACTCTCGGCGGAACGGGTCGGTGCGCAGGACGCCCCGGAAGCCCTGCACGGTCACGACCTCCTGGGCGGGCGCGTTGGCTTTCATGGCCAGGCAGCAGTGCGTCGACCGCAGGATGAGGCCGACGCCGAGGGGCTCGATCACCTGCTCCAGCACGTCGAGCGCGTCGACCAGGAGGCGCTCGTTCAGGACGGGCTGGCGGGCCAGGTAGTTCAGGCCCTTCTTGACCTTGGAGTAGCCGGTGATCCACCGGCCGGGGACGTAGGCGAAGTGGGCCACGCCGAACGCGGGGGCCAGGTGGTGCTCGCACATCGAGACGTAGTGGGTGTCGGTCACGGTGATCAGGTCGTCGTACCCGCAGTCATTGGGGAACAGCCGCCACGGGATCTCGATGTCGAGCGCGGCGGGGTTGATCACCTCGGCGTACAGCTCGGCCACCCGGCGCGGGGTGTCGGCCATCACCTCGGCCTTGCCGCCCTGGCCGAGCGCGACGAGCAGGGCGCGGGTGGCGGCCTCGATGTCGGGCAGGTCGATCAGCTTGGGCGGCAGCGGGGAGCCGACCTCGGGCGCGGCGGTGGTGGTCATGCGGGCTCTCTCTCGGGTCCGATCGCTGCGGCCAGGTCGAGCACGGTCTGGTCGTCCTCGGCGGCGATGTTCGACAGGTAGCTGGCCAGGTAGACACGCGGCCCCCCGCGTGCCTGGAGCCATTCCGAGAACGCTAGCATCGACGCGGCCCCGGCGAGCTGGAGCTGCCGCAGGGACGCGGGCGAGTTGCCGCGGCCTCGCCGCCTGGTCAGCGCCGGGGTCCAGTCGCCGGGCCACTTGCGCATGATGGCGGCCATCGTCATGCGGTCGGTGTTCATGTCGAACGAGCGGTACGCCCGGCCGTCCCACAGCCGGGTGTCGCGGCCGTAGCGGGCGGCCAGCCAGGTCGAGGAGTCCACCGAGTCGAACCGCAGCATCAGGGCGAGGCGGCGCGGGTTGGACGGGGAGAGGCCGAAGCCGTGCACGGTCATGCCGTGGGCATCGGCGCGGTCGAGGCAGGCGTGCATCCAGGCGTCGGCGTGGTCGCGGGCGTTGTGCTTGTTGACCAGCCCGCCGAGCGCCATCCGGGTGAAGCCGTGCCCGGCGATGCGGTCGACCTCGCCAGGCGGAGTCCCTGCGTGGACGGCGGGCATCGTCTCGACGCCCAGCTCGCGCAGCTCCAGCGCGTTGCGCAGGGACGCCTCGGGGTCGTAGATCACGTCGAGCGCGGCGTACCGCTCAGCGTCGATGGTGCGATACCACGCGGCCAGGCCGGGCACCGTGACCTCGATGCCCATGGCCCACGCGGAGTAGCCGCCGCTGTCGAGCATGACGTGCGTCCCCTCGGGCACCTGCCGCCAGTCCTTGGCGAAGGCGTAGGACGCCAGCAGCGACAGGCTCACGGGGCGCGCAGGTTGGCCGGGGTGGCGAAGGTGTCGCGGCCCGTGCAGCGCTCGTGGCCGCTGGCGACGTGGAACCAGACCAGCGAGATAGCCGGGCTCGACGCGATGGCCATGGGGGTCGCGTGGATGTCCTCGTTGCACCAGCCGCAGACGTTGAGCTCGACGCGCCACACGTCGGGGCCGGTCATGGGCGCAGGTTCCGCAGGTACTCGTCCAGGGCGACCAGCACCACGGCGCAGAGGGTGCCGCCGATGATGCCCGCGCCGAGCAGCCACCACCACATCAGGCGACCTCGGCCTCGGCGATGGCCTGCTCGACGGTGCCGTCAGCGAGGTCGAGCAGCGTCGTCAGCCGGGTCACGTCGTCAGCGCCGGGCAGGGCGCGGAACCGGGTCACCAGCTCGACGGGCGCGTGGATCACCAGCACCGACCCGATGCGGGTGCTGTCGTAGGTCCGGTCGGCGTCGGCGGCGTCCCCGGCCTGGGCGATGGCCACGGCCACGTCGGCCACGGTGAACCCGGATCCCGCGATGTCCGCGCCCATGGCGGCGAGCACGTCGGCCAGCTTGCCGGGGATCCAGCGGGCCAGCTCGGCGGTGCGGTTGTCGGCCAGCAGGATGCGGCGGGCGCGGTCGTCGTCCACGTCGAGCCACATGACCGGGCCGGTGGTCGCGCCCGCGGCCTGGAGGTTGCGGCGGCGGGTGTGGCCGAACAGGATGCGGCGGGTGGACCGCTGGGCGAGGATCACGCCGTAGAACCCGTTGACGTCGATCGAGTCGGCCACGGCGTCGTCGTCGCCCTGGCGCGGGTTGTCCGGGTGGTCGAGCAGCTCCCCGAGGTCGGCGTCGGGCTCGAAGGTCTGCGCGCCGGCCAGGCGGGCCGGGGGCCTGCTCACGCCCAGCCCCACGCGATGTGTCCGAGGGCGATCGTGATGATGATCAGGCAGGCGAGCGCGATCAGCGTGGCGAGGGCTCGCAGGTCGTCGGTCCTCATGCAAAACACCGTCCGGGAGCGGGCCGGAATGCACGCTCGAAAGCGGTCCCTGGCCTGGCCGACTGAGAACTCAGGTGCCCTGATGTAACCACACCCAAGACGGGGGTCAGGGACGCCACGGCGCGCACAGAGCCGCCCAGCGGGTATTCGCCGGGTGCGCCGGGCCGGTCGCCTGCCATAATCGGCGGCGGTTGGCCACGGGGTGGATCCGGCGCGGCGAGCTGGCCGTGGTGCGGCGGGCCGAGTACGCCTTGGCCGCTGAGAGGGTGCGCTGCCGCTGGGCCTCGGAGATCCCGGCGCGGCGGGCCTGGGCGCGGGTGGGCATCGGGTAGCGCCACGTCGACCGCTTGGCGGTGGGCGTGTGGCCGAACGCGGAGCGCGGCAGCCGGGCGCGCTGGCGGGCGGTCAGCGCCATGACGGGGTGCCCGGCCAAACGATCGTCGGCGTCATCCGGCCGGGCGGCACGAGCGTGGGGGCGCGCTGGTCGGGCTGGCGCGGGGCGCTGCGAACGCTCGGCGTGCGCGACGGCCAGGCGTGGTATCGCCCGCTGGAGGCGACGCGGGCTCGGTGCCGGTCGGCAGCGACCAGGGCGATGCGGGCTCGCGGGCGAGGTGCTCGTGCCATCGGGGCCTCCCAAGGTTCCGGGGTCCAGTCTCACCAGTCGGGCAGGTCGGCGTCAACGAGGTCGGCCTCGTCGGCGGGCTCGGGGTCGACGGGCTGGGCCTGGCCGAGGAGCTTGCGGGCCATGGCCGGCCCGCCCTGCTCGCGGACGCCGGCCACGTCGTCGGCGGGCGTGGCCTCGGCCGCGGTGGGGCACGCCTCGGTCGGGTGGTCGGTCTTGCCGCAGCGGCGGCAGACGTGGCCGCTGGCGGGCGGCTGCCGGGACGGGCCGGGCACCTTGCAGGCGAGCACCTGCCGCCGCACGGCCTGCGGGTCGTTGCGGATCGTCCGGGCGATGTAGGCGCGGGGGTCGCTCAGCGGCTTGGCGGCCATCAGCGCGAGCCGCCACGCGGTGGCCTGCTGGCGGGTGACGGCCCCGTGGGCGGCGAGCATGGCGACGATCATGTTGTCGAGCTGGTCGAGCGAATCATCGTCGTCGTCGGGCGTCCGCTCGGAGTCCGCTCCACTACCTGTACGGGTCGTACGGACGATGTCTTCTTTATGACTTGGTCGGGTCGGGTCGGGTAGCGCGGACTCTCCACGGATTCCGTGCGGAGTCACGGCGGGACTCCCACCGGACTCACGGGGGGACGCGGCCGGGCCTGTCACGGGGGGAGTCACGGGGGGAGTCCGTGCGGAGTCCTTGCGGGCGCGGGCCTCGGCCTTGCGCTTGGCGTCGGCCTTGCGGCGGGTGATCACCTGCTCGCGGGTCGGCTGCCAGTCCTCCCAGTCGTGGAACTGAAGCGTGCCGGGCTCGGGGCCGGCCTCCCACAGGCGGCGGTGCACCAGGTCGCGCTCGACCGCATCGGGGTCCACGGCGTCGGCGGCGAACCCGGCGATCTGCGCCCGCTGGAACACGCCGTCAGTGAGCTGCCACGCGCACCACTGCCCGCCCCGCGTCCAGGTGGCCAGGCTGTCGTTCGATATGCCGACCGCTTTGGGGTGCCCCTGGAACGAGTCATCGACGCGGAACCAGGCCATCAGCTGACCTCCTCGGGCTCGGGCGCGTACCCGGCCGCGACGAGCAGCGGCATCAGCTGGTGGATCGGGAGCACGGCCAGCGCGTGGCCGATGTCCCGCTCGCCGCAGCCGGGCGGCAGGTAGAAGATCACGGCCAGCTCGCCGGGCGCGGCGTACCCGTTCGCCTGGTCGACCCACTTAGACCGCCATTCAACGCCGGTCTTGACCTCGACCGCCAGCCCTGGCGTGCCGAGCACGTCGCGGCCTGGAAGTGAGCTGGAACCCGGCTTCTCGGCCGAGGGATACCAGCCGCGCAGGTAGGCCGCGACCCACCCGGCCGCCCGCTTGCCCTTGGCCTGGCTCACTGCCTGGCCCACGCGGGGAGGTGCTCGGCCGCGGCCTCGATCATGGCGCGGACCTCGCGCTCGTGGGCGTCGATGGCCTGCCGCTGCTCAGACCACAGCAGCGGGGGCTCGACGGCGCGGCTGAGCGGCATGGTGGGAGCGGTGTCCGCTGAGACGATGCGCACCTCGTGGACCACGACCGGGCGCAGCCGCGTGGTGTCCAGCACGGCGCGCAGGCAGCGGCGCCCATTCCACCAGCCGATGAAGTAGGCCGGGATCCCGAACGTGCCGACCGCGAGCATGGCCCAGACCGCGATGAGCTGCCATCCGGTCACGGCCCCTCCTGGTCGGGCGGGTCGTCCAGGTCGCGGTCGGCCTTGAGCAGGACGCGGGTGATGATGTGGAGATCCTCGGCTATCGAGACGAGCGCGAGCATCCCGGCCATCTGCGCCGAGGCCATGCCCTGCGCGCCGAGGGCGGGCGGGGCCAGCGGGTCGGCGTCGATCGTCTCGGCCAGCCGGGTGATCCCGCCGAGCAGGTTCCGGGCCATCGCCAGCGGGTCGGGCGGCAGCCCGGTGCGGGTGGTCACTTCTTGCCTCCCTCGGGCTCGTCGGGGTCGACCGGGCTGTCGGGCTGGGCCATGTCGTCGAACGCCTTTCGGATCTCGTCCTCTAGCTCCAGGTCGAGCACCTGCTGGCCGGAGCGGAACTCCAGGGCGCGGCGGATCATCTGCTCTACCGCGTCCAGGTCTTGGGCCAGCACCAGCTCGACCCGCCGCACCCGCACCGTGATCACGGTGTCGTGCACGTCGTAGTCCTCGGTCCCGCGCTTGCAGTCGAAGACCACCAGGGCGGCGCGCAGCCGGTTGGGCTCCTTGATCAGGTCGTCGGCTATCGCGGACAGGCCGTTAGCCTCGCCCTTGGGCAGCATGGCCAGGCTCTTGACGTCAGGCATGGGTCGGGTCCTCCAGGTCGCTCATGTGGTCGATCGCGGCCCGGTGGGCCGCTCGGAGCTGGGCGCTGCCGAGGCCGTAGTCGCGCAGGGCGGCGTAGACCGCTTGCTGCACGACGCCGGGCACCATGGCCCAGTGCGGCGGGCAGGCCAGGAACTTGTCGGGCACCTGGGCGCGGCAGCCGGGGCCGGGGCAGCGGTGGAAGGTCATCTCAGACGTGCTGATCATGGGGGCTCCTGGTCCGGTAGCGAGCAGCCGGGCGCGCAGCTCGGGCAGCCCGTGGCGTGGTTCGATCAGGTCGGCCGCGGCCAGCAGCTCGGCCCGCACCATGCGGGCGAACGATGACCGCCCGCCAGGCGGGCCGGTGATCCGGGCGCGGCGATGTTTCACGGAAACTCGACCTCGCCGGGGCCGAGGTCGTCGGCGGGGATCGAGCCGCCCGAGTAGGCGGCGATGTGCTCGACCAGCCGGGCGTGGGTCTGCCGGTAGAGGGCGATCATGTGGCGGTGCTGCTCGGCCAGCCAGCGGACCTCTTTGAGCAGCGCGGCCACGTCCTCGGCGCGCAGGGCGCTGGTGTCGCCGTAGCGGAAGCACAGCTCGGCCCGCTGCTCGATGCCGGCCAGCTCGTCCTCAGTCAGGTTCCGCATCGGGCGGCACCTCCTCCTCGGGTGGCTGGTCCTCGCCCCGGTCGGTGGCGCGGGCGTGCAGCAGGGCGTCAAGCCGGTCGATCACCACCGTGGCGTCCTCGGGCGTCAGGTGGTTGGTGGACTCGACCGGGTGGCCGACCCACGCGCCGAGCAGGGCGAGGCCCTGGTCGCGGGTGCCGGCCCCGATGTCGCGGAGCCCGGCGTGGATCCGGTTCCGCTGGGCTGGCGTCAGCCGGGGCTCGACCCGCTGTGGTTCGGCTGGAGCGGGCTGTGCGGGCTCTGGCGCGGGCGGCATCGTCGCGGCGGGCAATGCCACCCGTGCGGGTGCTGCGCGCCTCTTGACGGTCTTGGGCGGCTCGATGGCCTTGGCGTCGACGGTGGCGGCGGCGTCGGGGTCGAGCGCGGGCACCACGCCGTCGCTGTTCAGCTCCAGCTCCTCGGCCATCA
>Ga0066395_10000422_pt1 | contig 15751 bp, 5 predicted proteins | sample PanSoiPlot1MoBio_FD_61218 | JGI IMG/M metagenome (GOLD analysis project Ga0066395, IMG submission 61218) | Tropical forest soil microbial communities from Panama analyzed to predict greenhouse gas emissions - Panama Soil Plot 1 MoBio | ecosystem: Environmental > Terrestrial > Soil > Tropical... | reverse complement strand
CGTTGAACTGGTCGGTATAGGTATTGCCCTCCAGGCCGACGATGCTGTTATTGACCACGCTGCCGGCGGGGATCAGAATGTCCTGGCCGAAAATCGGATTGTTATTCGCATCCGCCGGGTACAGTTCGATGGTCATGTTCTGGTCGCCAAAATTTACCTGCACGTCCAGCGGGGCCAGCATGGTCAAATCTTGCAGGAGCGGGTTGTTGATTTTGGCGCTCCACATCGAACGGGCGGCAATCGGGGGCGTCGGCTGGAAGCCAACCAGTTTGGCCAACCTGAAAGCGTTGTCGATCTCCGTTACGGTGTCGATGAACACTTCGTTGGCGATCTGGTCCGTTTTGAAGGATAGGGTATCCGCCAGGAAGGCCCAATTCTCGATCAACATGATGGCCAGGTCCGACTCCACGAAGTCGTTAAATTGATCGCCAAACTGTTGCTGGATGTAATCAATGAGCCTCGCCTTCATCGACCAGAAATCCTGGTTGGTGTAATTGAGGTTGAATATATTTGGCGTTGCGCTGGCTTGCGATTGCGCGAACGGTGTTACCGGACAATCATTGGGCATTGGTTACTCCTGTATTTTGGGCACTGGTCGCTCCTGTATTTAGGGCGACGTTGATCGGCATTGAGGCGCTGGCCAATGGCACTTCCAATCTTAACTCCTGCACGTCCTTTATATTTTCTGGGTCGAAGAACAATATCTTAATGCTCAATATGTGGTCGATGTCCGTCCTCGTATCCAACGGGTTGAGTTCGTCCAGCGGCACGTTGTTGCTTACCTCAATCTGCTCGATGGTGATGCGTGGCTCCCACATTTGAATGCTGTTGATAATCATGTGCTTGGCGGCTTCCGCCAATATCCCATCGTTCTGCTCAAATATCAGAGTATTAAGCGGCGTACCAAAGTCGGGAAGCATCACTCGCTCGCCCGGATTGGTCAACAAAAGCTGCAACAGGTCCGACTTGACCTGCTCGATGCCGGACTGGACGTGTAACAAACCTCTGGGGTGGGTAGTTATTGGGTAGGGCGCTCCTAAGAATCGCATTATGTACCTCCTCCACCGCCGCCGCCTCCCCCACCATTGCCGCCGCCATTACCCCCGCCGTTGCTCATGTCGCAGAACGGTGAGAGCATGAAGATGGAGGCAGGGGGCGCGTCCTTTGAGGCCGAACCGTAAATACGGTCGCTGAGACGCAGACAGCCCTCGGAATATACGATGACCGGGCCGACGCAGGGGCCTAGCGTGCCGTCCGGTTCTGGGCAGTCCTTCCCGGCCAACAGCAATATCACTTCGTCAGCCTTGAAGAGATGCAGTTTGGCGATGTTCAGGTAATCTTCCTTCACGTCCACGATCTTGTCCCGGCTGACAATCTCCATCTTGTCGGACGGATTCTCGTCCGGGTCGCCCACTATTTCAATCAAGAAATCGTAGGTCGAGACGATGAAATCGCCACCGGCCCTAATGAATATTTGACCGGGGCCGGACTTGGCCTCTTGGAAACGCATGATGTGCGGCCCACGGTCCTCGTTGTCCTTCTGCGGACAAAATATCTGAATGTACTGCTGCTTGGTTTTCTCCTGGTCGTCGTCATCGGCCATTTTTATCTCAAGGCCGTAGCCAGAGCGGATGCGAATAAACGCCTGGTCGGCCTTGTTCTCCGGGGGAACACCGCAGGCCCGGCACGGGGCGCACTGCTTGTTACCCTCGTCGTGAAGTTCGATCATGTGGCGGCTGGTGGACTCCAGAAGAATGCCACGGCCCTCGCCAGCGTAGTTCGGAGGGCACTGTCCCGCCGAATCGCTCTTGCTGTCGCAGGGGTCTACGCACACGGTTTCGTCGTCTAATTGAATGAGGTTGCCGCAAGCGGTGCGGAACCTGATGCCGTTGCCGGGGCCTCGGATGCCCGCACAGATTTCCGTGTCGTCAAAGATGATCTGATGCCCCGTAGACGAGCGAATAGACATGCGACCCACATATTTTCCGTTGCAACCAAAGTCAAACGGGTAAAGGGACCGTTCCCAGGTTGGCTCTCCCTGCGGTTCTTCTACCGAGTCGTCCATGACGATGGTGTGGCCACTGATGCTCATAAGTTGAATGCCGCTTTGGGGCAGTTCACATTTATTCGGCCCTGCGCCCATTGCTTGATACGGGCGGCATTCATTCTGGTGCTTGAAGAACGGGTTTGCACCTACCTGGGAGTGGGCGTACTTGGTGTCCTTTTCCAAGCAGTTGCCGCCAGGGGTTCGGGGGTGGCCACCTACAATCGTGCTGCTGCTCTCCTCGCCTTCGCATTCGTCCTTCTCCTTGGGTGGTACATCCTGGGGTTGGGCACCGGATTCATCCGCAGCCATTTGGGCCAGTACGTCCTCCTGGCTTTGTGTGCCCTCCTCCGATTGGGGCACGCCTTCATCCAGCAGCCCTTGCTGTCGCGTAACATCTTCGCTGGCGTCGGGATTTGATACTCCTTCCCAGCAACTTACATCCCCTGGTGGACCGCCGCCGCAAGTGGGATGCGCCCACTGGCCGGCAAAGTGGAGATGGTCGTCCTTCATCATGATCCAGTTGCCGCACCCGGACATAAGCTCAATGCGCTTCCAGCGGCGGTTGCAGCGGGGGTCGCCGTCCACCATCTTCAGCATGTGCTTTTCGGGCGTTTTGAAGCCGTAGATGTGGGGATAGGTGATGCGCTTCTGGGCTTCGGGATTGTTGTCAAAGTCCGACACCGAATTGATGTCGAACCCGTTATAATTCTCGGTGTTCCACGGTGGCAGGACTTGCGAGCCGTCATCAGGACCGCACAGATAGCCCCGGCGGTGGCCTTCCCAGATGCGATAATATTCATCGACGTTGACGCCCCAGACGTGGTTGCCGGATGGCCCCCGGTCCCGGCCCCAGGTGGTGCCGATGTAATAAGGGGAGTTTCTTTGCCCGCCCTCGAAGACAATGCAGATCGTGGAGCCGGCGGGCGGCACCCAGGTCACGCCGCTGTCATCGAAACCGCCGAAGGGAGAAACCGGGAAGGCCCAGGGCAAGGACTTGATGGGCCGCAGCGGGTCATGGAACAGGGGGCAAAAGAAACGAACCCGGTTCTGCTTCCAGATGTCAATGGTGTCCACGACTAAGGCCGTGCAGATGCCCATTTGCTGTTCGGACTGCGGCACCACCATGAAGTGGCTTTTCTGGACGTACTGATCTGCCAGATTGATTTGCGTCTGGTGCAGTTCTTCCTTGAGCCTTTGCAGGTCTTCGTGCAGGCGGCTGATCTTCTCCGGTATACTGATGTTTTCGGGTAGCGGTTCCAGTCTCTCCATTATTGTCCTACTTGGTCTAAGAATACCTTAATGGTCGTTGTGTATGAGCCTTTGGCAATCTGGTGGTCTGCACCCATGACCTTCCACTTATCGGAGGAAAAGATGTTGTTGCAGGGCGGGTTCGCCAACCAGTCGCAGTTTTCATTGCCTCGCACGACTCGGAATGGATTGACCACGATAATCCCTATCCGCCACGAGGCGTTGACGAAGTTGTTGTTGGTGTATCTTGGGTCGCCCTGTATTTTTAGCTCGGCGTTAATAGGCTTATACAGGGCGTTGGTGTTGCGCTGCGTGGCCAGGTGGGCGTCGATGGATTGCTGAAGCCTCTCGGCAACCAAGGCCGGCGGACGCCAGTTGATGTCACTCTGCGGCGGCGCAATGAAGGTCTGAATACCAGAAGCCGGAGTCGCAGTTCGGCTGCGCACGGGCCGGCAGTCAGCCGTTTGTCGCTGCTGCTGCTGTTGCGCAGGCAGCCGGGTAGTGAGCATTCGCTGCGCTAACCCGCCCGGACCACCCGTGACGTTGCCAGGGTTCAGGTTCATGGCGAACATATAATTGGTCTTCGGCTCGAAGGAAATAACCGGGGTGCAGTCGCCGCCGTTGACGATGTAGGTTCCCCAATATTGCCCCATCTGAGGGTTCTCGTTGCAGGCCGGAGTGGGGTCTTCCCGGAAGGTCACGGTGGGCTGCGGGTCCATCGAATTGAGGATCGTATAGATGCCCTTGTTGCGGTCGGTCGTCAGGCTGTTGAGCCAATTTCTCGCTGCCGCCAGAGGTTGCTGCTGGTTCGCCGCCCATGCACTGTACGGGCCGTTGCGACCGCCCTCGCTGTTCCTGAAGGAAAATGGCTGCGATTGGCCGTTGGTCATGCGGCTAAACACCACCCGTTGAACCGGCGGGTTGCTGCGGCTGTGAAGGCTATTTATCGCAGGGACCAGCCTCATCCTTTGGTCCTCGCTGCCGAAGGGGAAGTTGACACGGTAGCTGGCACTGGCCTCGAACGGGTGCTTGGTCTTGATGGTGAACTTCACCCGACCCGCCGTGTACTGAATCTCCATATCGTGGATGACCCCGTAGATATAACCTCCAAATGGTTGTGGGAGCATGGAAAGATAATAAGGTTGGACCGCCCCGGTGCTGCAACTCTTTCTAATCCAGCCGAAATCCGCCAGCATCGAGAACTGGCCGTTGGTAATATCCGAGTACACCATGCTTGCAAACTCGGTGAACTCACCGCCCTCCTCATCAATGACCTCGGCCACCGTTTCGACAGCCCCGGACACGCTCACTTGCAAGGATGCCAGCACGGCAGTGTTATGGACCGCCGGCGCAGACTCGTTGCCCACCGTTACGAAGCTGCTGCTCGCCAAGCTGCCCGTGCCGGCGGACATATTGGCCCCGCCACCTTGGATCAAGGAAATAATGGCGTAGGGTGCCGCTACCGCTTCGGGTTCCGGCCCGCCGCTGGTGCGGTCGCCTATCGAGGGCGGCGGCACTTGGTAGGTTTGCAGACATCGAAAGGAACAAGCCATAATTCTCCTATAACATCAAGTTGGTAGCAGTCGGTATCCTGATATTGGTGCCGGCCTTGAAGTCGAATACGTCAAATATGCCGTTGGCTTCCATGATCTTCCACCAGTAATCGGAGAAGCCGTATACCCGCTGGGACACCAAATCCGGCCTGAATTCCAAGCCCTTGCTCACCGTCATGAATCGGTCTTTGTCGGAGGGTACAAATTCCTTGCGCTTGTAGGTGGCGAACGTAATGCGCTTCAAGTCGGTGTAATAAATTACCTCCGAGTTGGTGTACCGACTGGTCGGGGGCACATACTGCCCCGCATTGATTAGCGACTTCTCAAGCGTGTTGGCCATTTATCCTCCGGTCTGTATGATCCTCTCCTGCCCCGGCAAATTACTGCTGTCGTATACCACTTCCCACGACAAATCTATATCGAACTTATACGGTAAGTAGCTATCGGCGTCCCAGGCCACTTCTGTCGGGAATTTAACTGAGTAGCTTTTCAGCACGACGCAAATGGGGCCGTCCGCCAACAGCCGCCCGCACTGTATCTTGGCGATGGGCGGCGGCACATAAGGGGTCGAGCTTGTACCCTGCCCCGGATAAACCAAGCTCTCCAATGCCCGCAAATATCCAAGATTCTTGTCGAGGTCTTGCGACGTGCAGACGATCAGGTGTACCGTCATGGAGATGCTGCGGTTATCGCCGTGCGAAAACGTCTTCAACGGGAAGGCGCGACCGATTACCGATTCGTCCGAATACGACGCCTGTTTGGAGTCCGAAATATCCGGGAGGACGTTAAGCCTGATCGTCGGTCCTTGTGGGATTTGGATGGTGCATTTTTCCAGATTGACGAGAGCGCCGCTCCCATTTGTACCTTGTGGCATAGTATCCTTGTGGTTGTGAGGAAGAGATGGTGCTGGCTCATTTATATATGAGTATCACCTGCAAAACTTAGGTGTTGGCGAAGTTATTGGGCAGGACACCTAAGTTGGCGCTCTGGACCGCCTGGCCGGCGGGTATCTGCGGGAAGCGAGCAGGACGACCCGGTATGGTCCGGTTCTGGGTGCGACGTGGCTCGCCGCCCGTGCCCGTCACCGGGGGCGGGGTCGGCCTGAAGAAGCTGACCAGTTTTTCCAGCAGTTCCTTCTGCTCCTGCTCGACGGCAAGCGCCTGCGCCGTAAGTCTCGTCAGTTCGCTCATTTCGGCAATCGGACCCGTGCCGCCCGGAGCCTGGTCCGTGGCATATCGTTGCTGCATCGCCTGGTGCAGATCGGTCATCGACTGAGCGGTGGCGACCTGGGTGGCCGGCGGCTCGGCAGCCTGGCCTATGCGCAGGCCAGTATTGCCGGCGGTCAACTTCTCACTCAGCCGTTCAATGGCACCCAGCGTCTCCACGTCGGCAACGAAGATACTGCCACGGGTGGTGCCCTGCTCGGCCAGGCGTGTCATACTTTGGTTGGCTTGCTGCTGCTGGCGGGGCTGAGTGGCATTTTGGCTGGCTGCTGCCGGGCGCGATGCCATCTCCCCTAACCGTTGGTTGAGGGTGTTGGCCAGAGTCCGGTTCGCATCGGCCACGCTCGTCCGCACGTCTCCGGCGATCCCGCTGATGCTGGTATCCAGGGTGTCGGTGGTTCGCTCCAGCCCCGCAGCAGTTATTTCCGCCGACCCCTTCAAAGCCTTATCCGTTCCCTGCACCTGCGTCTGGGTATTTATGTCGGCGTTATGGGCCATTGTTTGTTCGGAGAACCTGTTTTGCGTCTTCTGGGTATAGGTCATGGTGCTGATTAGGAGACGCAGGAGGTCCGCAACGACATCATCCTGTATTTTTTGAGTCTTCTTGGGAGTGCCTGGGGCTGCTCCAGGTGCCATATTTCGTATATTGGCCTTGAGCAATGCCTCCCCCACCTGTTGACCCATCTCAGCAGCCGTATCTTCGCCCCCTCCCGGTGCCGGCGCAGGTGTAACTACGCCGCCAGGGGGTCCGCCAGGCCCTCCAGGGCCAAATTCTGCGGGATTGATGAAGCTGGCGGTCGTAGCACCCCCGGCCATGAAATTCGCCATTTGGCCGGCGTCCAGGGGCGGCATTTGGGCCAAAGTTTGCGCCACATCGTTGATTTCCCCGAAATTGACGTTGCTCAGGCCCGAAAGATCAAGATTGAGGTTGGCCATGCCGTCCATAGTGCCGCTGAGGGTGGCCAAAACCTCGTCCAAGGCCCCCAATACACGGTTGAGGGATTCCAACGATTCTATTACTCCCTCAAGCTCCTGCGTGTCAGCAAAGTTCTGCTTGATGGGGTCGATTATGCCTGTGCGTATCGCCTCTGCCGCTCCCTTGAAGAACTTGGCGAACTTGTCAGTCGAGGCGGCAAGGTCCAAATCCCAATTGGGGCCGGTGTTGAGCTTGTCCATCTGCCCGGTAAGGGAGTCGATAACCTCGTTCACCTTGGGTAGTATCCTCGATACGGCGTCTATTTCCTTCACGATCTCTTCAAGCAGCATCGAATGCGGGAAATACCGCCAGATGGGATCAATTATGCCATAGCTGATACTGAAGGCCAGGCTCCTGAAGAAAGCAGCGAACCTAAAGGCATCCCATGCCCTCTTAACCATCCCCTCCCAGGAGGTAAACTCCTGCCCGAACTTCTCGATCTCGCTCATCATCAGTTGAATGGTCTTGCGCACCAGCGGGATAAGGTCTTGGACCGCTTCAAGCCTCTTGACAAGCTCCTGAATGATCTGCGACGGCGGGAAATAGACCCAAACCGGCAATATCATGCCGTAGTAAATGCCGGAGGCCACCAGCCTGAAGAACCGGCTAAAGTCCGCTATCTTCCAGGCGGTTGTTATTATGCGCCACCAACCGGCGAAGAAGCCGCCGAAGTCCTCGATTGCCCCCATCATCTTGTTGATGACATCACGCACCTTGGGGATCATCTTGCTGACTTCTTCCAGGCGTAGGTTGAGTTCCTGCAACACTCTGGCCGGCGGGAAGAATTCCCGCACCGGGTCAATCATGCCAGCCTTGATGTTCCAGGCAATGTTCCTGAAGAACACAGCGAAGAAATACACGTCCCAGGCGGTGCTGAGCATCTTCTGGGCCACCGTGACATCGCCACCCAGGCTGACGATCTCTTTCATCAGGGTGTCGATGACGTGCCGCACCTTGGGCAACATATCGGATACGGCGTCCAGCCGTGCGTTGATTTCCTCAAACTCCTTGCTGTCCGGGAAGAACAACCGAATGGGCATGATAATACCCAGCCCCAGCGCCAGGGCGATGGACTGGAAGAAGTTGGAGAATACCTGGATGTCGCTCTTGATCTTGTCGGCGTCCTTCCACCACGGCTTCTTCTGAATCTCGGCCATCTCAACGGCCATCTGCTCGATAAACCGTGGCAACATCCTGATGACTTCCACCATGCCCTGTAGCTGCTGCTGGGCCATCTGCACTTCCTCCGGCTTCGGGAAGAAGGTCTTGATCGGGTAGAATATGCCGTAACCCAGGCCCCAGGCGATGCCCTGGAACCAGTCGGAGAACACCTTGATCTTGTCGCCCATCTTCTTGAGCGGCGAGTCCCACCACCAGCCGCCTTCCAGCAAGGAAGCCACCCCAGCCAGTTCAGCGATGAACCTCGGTATCATCTTCACCACCGCCGCCGTGGCCGACAAACTCTGGGCGGCGATCTGCATGTCGCGTGGGTCGCCCAGGTAATCGAAGATCGGTGTGATGATGCCGGTATCGAGCCAATGGAAGAGGCCGATGAAGAAGTCCCGATAGATGTCAGAACCCGTGTCCACCAGGCCAATCATGCGGTCCAGCAGCGAGTTGTACTGCGCCAGGTTTTCAACCACCATCGCCGTGTTCGAGATCACCGGCGGCAGGGCCGTCATCATTTCCGCCGCCGCCTTTAAGGACTGCGCCGCTATCTGCATGTCCCGTGGGTCGCCCAATATAAACAGAATCGGAGTGATGAGCGCTTCGTCAAGGAACATGAACAAGTCGATGAAGAACGCCTTGTAGATGTTGGCCACGTCGAACAAACCGGCACGCTGCAAGCGACGAGCCAGGCGCTTAATCGGCAGGACGTGCTTGATCGTCATGTTGATGACATCCGGCAGCGCCTTCATCATTTCCGCCGTCGCCTTCAACGAGGCCGCTGCTATTTGCATGTCGCGTGGGTCGCCCAGGATGTAGAGGATCGGCTCGATGAGTGCATCGTTGAGGAACCAGAACAGGTCTATGAAGAAGTCCTTGTAGACGTTGGCCACGTCCAAAAGGCCCATGCGACGAAGCCTTGTGGATACCCGCTTCAGGGGCAGCACTTCCTTGATCGTGGTGTTGATAACATCCGGCAGGGCACGGATCATATCCGCCGTTGCCTTCAACGATTGCGCCGCTATCTGCATGTCGCGTGGATCGCCCAGGATGTACAGGATCGGGTCGATCAGGGCATCATTCAGGAACCAGAAAAGGTCGATGAAGAACGCCTTGTAGATGTTGGATACCTCGAATAAGCCCATCTTCCTGAGTCGGGCGGCGATGCGCTTCATCGGCACCACGTTCTTCACGGTCAGGTTGATGACATCCGGCAGGACCGTCAGCATTTCCGCCGTGGCCTTCAGGGATTGCGCCGCTATCTGCATGTCCCGTGGGTTGCCCAGGATGTACAGGATCGGGGATATAATGCCCTGGTCCAAGAAGTAGGCAATTTCGGTAAACCACTCGCTGAACTGCGGGGCCATCTTAACGATCTGGGCCATTGGGGCTTCGCTGAACCAACCGCCCTGGGTCAGCGGCACCAGTTTATCCACCATGATGTCCATGACCGGCGGTATTTCCTTCAGCACTTCGCCCATCGCCTTGACGGACTTGGCGGCATCTTCCAGTCGCTTGAAGTCACGGAAGTATATTTCGATGGGCCTGATGATGCCGTAGTCCAGCATGTAAGCAATGCCGGGGAACCATTGGGCGAACTTGACACCGGCTTCGTAAAGTTGCTCGGCAGGTGACTTCCGCTGCCAGAACCAGCCCGTCTCCGTCAACGGTACGATGCTGTTCATCATCACGTCCATTGCCTTGGCGAGTTCCTTGGCCATCGTCGCCAAGCCCTGCATCGCCTTTGCTATTTCTTCTGTTTCTGATGGGTCGGCAATATCCAGTATGGCTTCGCCAAACTGCATCACCGACCAGACGAAGAAGTACACCGGAGCGGCCAGCTTCATAAAGGCGAACGCCCCGGCCCACAGATACTTCGACCCGACCCCGATCCATTTGTCCAACACCCCCAGCCACGACAGATAGGGCATCCACGCCTGGAACTGCCTGACGATAATATCCGTGGCCTTCATGATTGCCTTGATGGCGTCGGCAATCTCCTTAGCAGCAGCGGCGTCCCATTCCTGGGTCAGTGCATCGGCAAAACGCATGAGCCAGTAGACGAAGAAGCCGACCGGCCTAATCATTCGGATTAGGGCGAAGGCACCCTGCCACAAATAGGCCGAACCGACCGAAATAAAGGTGTCGAGGAAGCCCAACCACGCCAGATAGGGCATCCATGCCTGGAACGACCGCAATATTACTTCGGTCGTTTTCATGATGGCCTTGACGGCGGCGGCAATCTCTTCGGCGGCTTGGGCGTCCCAATTCTGGGTTAAGAAGTCACCGAAGCGCATCATGTTGTAGACAAAGTACAACACGGGGATCGACAACTGCACCATCGCCCAAGCACCCAGGTCGAGATAAACCTTGGCGTATGGGTAGAAGAATTGGGCCAGCCAGCCCATCCACTTCAGGTACGGCATCCAGCCCTTGAACGCCTCCACAATGGTGTTGGTGGTATCCACGATGGCGCTCACGGCTTCGGATATTTCCTTGGCGTCGTCCGCACTCCAGCGGCTCGTCAGGAAGTCACCGAACTCCATCATGGAAACCATGAAATACAGTACCGGCTGCGTTAAGGCGTTGAAGGCCATCGCGCCTAACCACATCAGGCCGGCGGACCAACCGGAGAACCACCACAGCCAACCCATCCACTTGAGGAAGGGCATCCATGATTTGAATGCACCAACAATCGTGTCCGTGGCTTCGCTGATAGCCAGCACGCCCTTCGCTATTTCTTCCGCTTTGGCTGCCGAGAAGCCACGCATCATGTCCCGGCCCAGGCGCATGATGCTCATGGCGAAGACCGCCACGGGCTGTGCCAAGGACATAAACGACATGACCCCCAGCCACATCAGGCCAGCCGCCCAACCAGTGAACCACCACAACCACCCCATCCACTTGAGGAAAGGCATCCACGACTTGAACGCTTTTACAATGGTGTCGGTCGCATCGCTGATAGCTTGGACAGCCTTGGCTATTTCTTCCGCCTGAGACGCCGAGAACTCAGCCATCATCCGCTTGCCGAGTCGCATCATGGCGGTGGCAAAGGCGGCAACGGGCTGAGAAAGGGTTATAAAGGCTTGGGCACCCAGCCACATCAGGCCAACAGCCCAGCCGGAGAACCAGGAGAAGAAGCCCATGACCGCCAGCCACGGCATCCACGAACGGAACGCCTTTACGATGGTGTCCGTGGCCGTACTAATCGCCACGACTCCTCGTGCGATTTCTTCAGCCATGTCCGCCGAAAACTCTTCAACCAGGCTTTGGCCAAGGGACATCATGGACACGGCGAAATAAGCAACGGGCTTGGAAAGGGCGATGAATGCTGCCGCCCCCAGATAAAGCAGGGCAACGGCGAAACCGGCGAACCAGGAGAAGAAGCCCATTGCCGCAAGCCACGGCATCCAACCCTTGAAGGTCTGAACCAACGTGTCGGTGGCCTGGCTGATGGCCGTTACGCCCTTGGCGATTTCCTGAGCCTCGGCAGCGTCAAAGGTGTTTAGTAACGCCTCGCCCAGCCGCATCATGGAGATGGCGAAGAAGGCAACGGGCGGCGACATGATAAGGAAGGCCACTGCACCCAAATACATCATCGCTGCCATGAATGGCGCGAAGAAGATAAGGAACGCCATGCCCATTAGCATCGGCATGAAGCCCTTGAGGGCGGACACGATCCGCCAGGTGGCGTCGGCAATAGCTTCCACCCCCGTGGCCACAGTTTCAGCCGCCTCGGCACTGAAGGAAGCGGTCATGGCTTTGCCCAAGGAGAGCATCGCCATGCTGAAGAAGATGACAGGGGCCGACAAAATGAGTAATGCCACCGCACCCAGGTACATCAGGCCGGCGATAAGCGGTGCCAGGAAGCTCAGGATGCCCAGCAGGAGTAGGACCGGCATCCACTTGATAAGATGGAAGGCAATAAGACCCGCCGCCTTCATGATGGTGGTCACAGCGTCGGCAATCTTCTGAGCCTCTTCGGGGCTGACTGTCTCGGTGATCTGCCGGCCCAAGTCAAGCATCGCCAAGGCCAAACCTACGGTGGGCTGACCCAGATAACCCAACGCCTTAACGCCCAACCACATCAGCTTGGACAGGAACCAGGCCACGATCCACAGTAGGCCCAGCGGTATCAATATCGGCATCGACACGACGATGGCGAGCGCCAGCAGGCCGGCGGCAGTAAAGGTCGAAACCAGGGCGTCCGCAATCTTCTTTGCTTCCTCCGGCGGGAATGCTTCCATTACCGCTTTGCCAAACTCAAACATGGCTGCAACCAGGCCCACGATGGGGGAGGACAGCATGTTAAAGGCGGCAACGCCTAGCCACATGAGGGGCACAAGAACAACGGCCACCGCAGCGAGAACACCAAGAATGGCCAGGACCACCGCTCCAACAATAACGGCGGCGGCAATGAGGGCCGCTGCGGCGATGATGACCGCCACCTGGAGCGCCGCCTGGGCGGCGGTATTCATGTCAATACCCATCGCCCCCAGAACGGCCTGGGCGATCTTGACCACGGCGGCGGCAATAAAGACGATGGCCGGCGTCACGATCATAAGGGCCAAGCCGCCCAGCAACATAAAGCCGGCAATGGTGGCGGCAGTAATACCACCGTCCCAGATAAACATGCCCAGGGCGGCGAGGACGGCTCCGGCGGCAATGGTGGCGAGGGCGATGAGGGCGACAGCGCCCATCAAGATGGCGAGGTTGATGGCGGCTTTGGCAGCCGCTCCCATGCTCATGCCAGTGGCGCTGATGATCTTCTTGACGGCCCATAAGGTGATGGCGGCGATGAGGGTGATGGCCGGCACGACAATCATAAAGGCCGCAGCCCCTATGGCCATGTCCTTAGCCATTTTCTTCCAGGGAACCTTGGAGAACCATTTCAGGCCCTCGGCAGCGCCGTAAACGGCGGCGGCTATGACAGTGGAGGCTGCAATAAGAGCGGCAACATCAACCGCAGCCTTGGAGGCGGTGGCGATACTGATGCCGGTGATCTTGAGGATGACCCGGATGATGGCGAGGGTTGCTGCTGACAGGGCGACGATGGCCGGCACCAGGATCATGAAGTTCTTGGCACCTGTCCACATTTCCTCACGCCACTTGGCGTCGAGTTTGGCCAGCAGCTTCAAGCCCATCGCCGCCAGGGACACCGCACCGGCGATGGCTGCGGCGGCAGTAATAAGGGCGGCGGCATTTCCGCCGGCTTCAATAGCGGCTTTCCAGTTGAAGCCACTAATAGCCATAATTGCACGAACGATAGTGAGGGTGGCAACGGCCAGGGCAATGATGGCCGGGGTGAGGATGAGGAGGTTCTTGGCCCCCTTCCACATTTCCTTCTTATATTGCATCGGGTCGAAACCCGGCGTCTTCTGGCCCGTCTCCGGGTCCACGCCCGGCGCACCCCCCAACGTGGCCAACGCCTGAGACGCTGCCGCTACTCCGGCAGCGATGGCAGCGGCGGCACCAAGCATGGCACCGATGTTGCCCGCAGTCTGGATGGCCGACAGCCAGTTGAAGCCGCCGATCTTGTTAATGGCAGCGGCCATCACCATCACCGCCAGGGCCAGGGTCAGCACCGCCGGGGTCATGATGAGCAGATTCTTGGCACCCTGCCACATATATTTCTTGATCTCATCCGCATTGAAGCCAGGACTGGTCTTCCCGTCTTCTGTCTGCCCCGGCATACCACCCAGGATGGCCAGACCCGTTGCCGCAGCGGCCACACCGGCGGCGATAGCTGCGCCGGCACCGATAATGGCGGCGGCAGTGGCCCCCGCTTCTACGGCTTTAGCAGGGGTAAGGTTGAAGGCTCCCATGACCATCTGGGAGAACTTCATAACCACGGCGGCAAAAAGCACCAGGCCGGCGGCAATCGCCGTCAAGGTGACAGCGGCTTTGGCCAGCATCGGCAGCATGGTCTTTAGATCGGCTATCTTTTCGAGTAAGCCTTTATCCTCACCAGTCACATCGCCGCCTACTGCTGGAGGCGCACCGCCGCCCCCGCCCTTGCCCCCGGCAGCCGCCGTCTGTTCAGCCAGGTTGGCCTTATCTGCCTTGACGTTGGCGGCTTCCTTCTTGATGAGGGTTCGTTCGCTCAGTGGTCCCGTCCCGGACTTATATTTCTTGAAGAACTTTTCCTCGTCCTTCATGTTCTTGGCATGGGCCTTGGCTGCCTCGATGGCCTTGTCGTCACCACCTTTGGCCGCTGCCCCGGCACCCGCCTTTTCGACCGCCCTCCGTGTCAGTTCCTCCTTGGCCCCAGGGGTCATCGTTGCAAGGCGTTCCGCCTGGGCTTTCTTGGCGGCTTCTTTGGGCGTCATGCCCTGGGCGATATATGCCTTGGTCTTTTCTCTTTGGGCGGCAGCCCCAGCAGTATATTCCGCCTGCTGCGTGGTCATGCCCTTGTCCAAGACCTTCTTCTTTGCTTCGGCTGCTTTGGCATCTGCCCTCGCCGCCAGTTGGGCCTCGGTCAGCTTGTCGTAGCCTTCAGCTTGTAGTTTGGTCTGGGCTTTGGCAGTGGCGGAAGCGGTTTGGGCTTCCCGTGCGGCCTGGCAGACACAGTTGAGGATGCCTCGGAGGAGGTCATGGGTGATGATGAAGCCCTTATCGAGCAGGCTGTGCGTAATATCGTCGCTGCTGAGGGTGGTGGGCGGGGCGGCGGGTGCAGGCGGCGCACCAGGCGCAGGCCCAGGCCCAGGAGCGGGTTTCGGTCCTGTGGGTTGGGCTGCCTTCTTTTGCGCCTCTGCGAGCGCGTCATCGCCTCTATCTTTGAAGGTGCTGCCTATTAGGGGTATACTGGTAAGCACCTTGTTTAATGGACCGCCGACAAGGGGTATGCTCTTTATCATCAAGCCCAAGCCCTGCCGGTTGAGGGCGATCAGGCTTAACAGGCCCTTACCAAGAGTGGTTACAATAAGAGTGGCGATTAGGCCGGTGGTGCCTACCAGAGCCATCAGGTGGGTTAGCGCCTTTTGGCTATAGTTTCTGATGGTGTCGTTGACTTCCATCATCGACTGGTTCAGCTTGCTCATTGGATCAAGCTGAGCCTTTTGGGCCGTTGCCAATTCCTGGTCGGCTTTGGAAAGCTTTGCGCCCAACTCACGGAATTTTGCCGGGTCTTTGAGTGCTTCCTCGATCTCCTTGCTACTTATCTTGAGTTCTTGTTTGCCGGCCTTGAGTAAGCCGGTATTTATGCTCTTGATGGTTTCCTCGATGGCACCCTTGGCCGCAGCAGCGTTGCTGGTCCACGACCGGCCCATCGCATTCAGGTCGCCCTCGAACTCCTTCCGCCGGTCGCCAAACTTGGCGAGGGCCTGGTCCATGTTCTTGGCACCTTTAGCGGCTTCATCAAGCGCAGTGAGGATGGACAAAGAGGCCGACGCCTTCAGCGCCCGCTCCTTCTCCATGAGGGTGGCCCTTTCCTCGATAGTGAGGTTCTTTTGCCGCTCTTTGTTGATGTCAGCCAAACGGTCGGCAAGACCTTTGCCCGAATCCTTGAGGGCCTTGATCGTCTGCTGGACCTCTCCGA
>Ga0066395_10000421_pt1 | contig 15772 bp, 14 predicted proteins | sample PanSoiPlot1MoBio_FD_61218 | JGI IMG/M metagenome (GOLD analysis project Ga0066395, IMG submission 61218) | Tropical forest soil microbial communities from Panama analyzed to predict greenhouse gas emissions - Panama Soil Plot 1 MoBio | ecosystem: Environmental > Terrestrial > Soil > Tropical... | reverse complement strand
CGTCGGCGGCGACGCGGAGCGCATCGTTCCAGCGGCCGGCGGCCGCATAACCGTCGCGCAGCGCGGACAGCCCACCGACGTCGTTGGGAGCCTCCGCGACGCACGCCTCGGCGAGCGCGATCGCCTCGTCGACGCGGCCGCCGCGCGCGAGCCGGCGCGCCAGCGCCGCGCGCAGCGAACGATCGCCCGGCCAGCGCGCCAGCCCCTCGCGCAGCAGCGCCTCGGCCCGTTCGTCGTCGGTGGTCGCGGCGGCGGCTTCGATCGTCACCTCGCTGCGCGCGTCCGGGGCGCGGGCGGCGCGGGTCAGCCACTCCGTCGCCTCGCGATCCCCCAGCTGGCCGAGCACGCGCCCGTAGTCCAGCGCGATGCCGCGATCGTCATCGCCCGGCCCTGCCAGATCGAGCGCCTTGCGCAGCGCCCGGGCCGCCGCCGTCCACTGCCCGGCCCGCGCGTGGACCCGGCCGAGCGCCGCGTTGACGCGCGCGACGAACCACGGCTCCAGGCCCAGCGTCAGCGCGCGCCGGAGGGCATCGCGCGCCGGCTCCGTCCGCCCGAGGCGCGCCAGCGCGTCGCCCAGCTCGTACCACGGCTCCGCCCGGCCGCCGTCCAGATCGACCGCACGCCCGAGCGCGGTGACCGCTTCCTCCAGCTTCTCACGCCGGGCCGCCAGCTGGCCGAGCGCGACGTACGTGGGCGCGTAGCGCGGGAATTGCTGCGTTGCGGCCCGCAGCGCCGTCTCGGCGCCGTCGAGGTCGCCGCCCTCGGCCAGACCGTGCGCGCGCATCACCTCCGTCGCCGCGGCCGTGTCCGTGTCGCCGGTCAGCTCGTCGAGCGTGCCGGCGATCCGATCGAGGATCCCCATCTGCGTCAAGCATACCCATTTCGTGATCGACGCGGGTCGATCGCGACATCAGGACGAACCCCCTGCCTACCCGCCACGGAGGTGCGTCATGTCGAACTCTCTCCGGTCAATTGTCACCACGCCCGTCGTTGCCTTCATCACGGCCCTCGTGCTGGGCGCCGGATGCGCCGAAAGCACCGGGGGGATCTCGGAGACGGGCAAAGGAGGCAACCAGGCGGGTGGCGCGGGCGGCGCCTCCGGATCGGCGGGCGTGACGGGCGCCGCGGGGACGACGGGCGCGGCGGGAACGACCGGTGCGGGGGGGACGACCGGTGCGGGAGGGACAACAGGCGCGGCGGGGACGACGGGTGCGGCGGGAACCACGGGCGTGGCAGGAACGACGGGTGCGGCGGGGACGACTGGCGCGGGCGGGACGACGGGCGCGGCGGGGACGACGGGCACCGCAGGCACGACGGGCGCGGGTGGGACGGCGGGCGCGGCGGGGACGACGGGCGGGCGAGGCGGCGGCGGGGCCGGCACCAGCGGCACCGGCGGGCGTGGGGGGACCTCCGGTTCCGCGGGGACACAGGGGCGCGGTGGCAGCGGCGGCAGCGCCGGCAGCGCCGGCACGACGGGCCGCGGAGGGACGACCGGTACCGCGGGAACCACCGGCACCGCGGGAACCACCGGCACCGCGGGCAGCAGCGGGTCCACGATCAGCACGCAGGGGATCACCTGCTCGCCCCAGACCTGGGACGCCGATCCGATCGGGTGGGCGACCATGTCGGGCGGGACGACCGGCGGCGGCAACGCCACGCCGATGATGGTCTCGTCCGCGAGCGCGTTCACCTCCGCCGTCAGCGGCACGGGCGCGGCGGTGATCTACCTCTCGGGCACGATCTCGGGCACCTTCAAGGTCGGGTCGAACAAGACGATCTGGGGCCTCTGCAACGCGGAGCTGGACGGCAGCCTCAACCTGGGTCGCTCGTCCAACGTCATCGTCCGAAACCTCAAGGTGGTCGGGTACAACTGCACCGACAGTCCCAGCGACTGCTCGGCGGGGGCCGACGCCGTTCACATCGAGACCGCGACGCACATCTGGTTCGACCACGGGGACGTCGAGGATGGATCGGACGGCAACCTGGACATCAACAACAGCGCAGACTTCGTCACCGTCTCCTGGACCAAGTTTCACTATTCGAGCAAGCGCACCGACCCGATGGCCGGCGCCACCGGACACCGCTTCTCGAACCTGATTGGCTCGTCGGATTCGACCACCAGCGACGCGGGCCACCTGAACAGCACGTTCCACCACGTCTGGTGGGCCGACAACGTCAACCAGCGCATGCCGCGCGTCCGTTTCGGCAAGGTGCACATCTTCAACAGCCTCTACACCGCGGCCGGCGACAGCGCCTGCATCGAGGTCGGCGTCAGCTGCAACATCCGCTACGAGAACAACGTGTTTTCGGGCGTCTCGAACACCGTCGACAGCTCGCACTCCGACAGCAACAGCATCATCCAGGCGATCGGCAACCAGGGTTCGAACACGAACATCGGCGGCGCCGCCTTCACGCCCGGCTACCCCTACACGCTGGACGCGGTCGGCAACGTGCAGACCGCCGTGCAGAACGGCGCCGGCGTCAAGTAGCGGCGCCGCCACCGGCGACCGGCCCAATTGACTTCCGGTTGCGGGCGAGCTTACAAATCGCCAGTTGATGTCGTTGGCCTCGGCGGCGCGGCGCAGGAGGTGGGGGCGCGTGATGGTCTTCGCGGCAGCGACGGGCCTGCTGCCGCTGCCCGGCTGCTCGTTCGTGTTCTTCGATCGCCCGAGCCAGTACAAGAGCCGCGAGAAGAACACGTGCACGACGAGCTACGCGCTGCCCGTGCTCGACGTCGGTTTCGTGCTGCTTCACCTGGTTTCGATCGCCATCGTCTCATCGGCCTCCGGTGACGCCTATGGCGGCGAGAAGGGTCGCCAGGCATTGACTCAAATGGAGCTGTCGTGGCTGATCCTGCACGCCGGGTCTGCCGGCTGGGGGACCTCCTGGGCTGGCGAATGCAGAGAGCTCGTCGGGGACGCCGATTACGGGGCCAGACCGCTCTCCCCGCCACGACCGCGTCTGATCACGCCTCCGGCGGGCGCATCGTCTCCGCGACCCGCGCAACAGACGACGCCAGCGCAACCGGAACCGGACGGGCCCGCCGCAGCCCCGGAAGCGCCGGCTCCGCAGGCACCTCCGGTTCTCAAGGCGCCTTCCGTTCCTCAGCGGTCCGACGACGGACGAGTAGCGCGCCACCCGGGGCGCCGGCCGCCTCACGCGTCCGTCGCCCAGACGCGCTGACGGATCTCCGCGATCCGTTCGTCGATCGCGCGCAGGTTCGAGATCGCGCCGTCGATCTGCTTGACGTCCGCGCTCGTCGCGTGCTTTTCGTCGGCGGCCTTGCGCTCGCGCAGCGCCTGGTCCAGCACGTCCGCGATGCCGCGAGCCAGCGCGTCGCCCGCCTGCGACACGAACTCGAGCAGCCGGGCGCCGAACCCGTCGATGATCTCGTCGAGCTTGGGCCCGATCAGCGCCGCGACGCGGTCGACCGCCAGCGGCCCCTGCTCCTTCGCCTCGGCCTTCACCTCGGTCGCGACCTTTCCGCGCAGCACCAGGGCCAGCACCGGCGCCGCCAGCGCCAGCACGCCGCCGACCAGCGTGTTGACGAACAGAAACACCGTCGTGCCGAGCGCGCCCAGCGCGAACACCGACGCGTCGTACTTCAGCGTGTCGACCTTGATGTCGACCTTGGTCTGCGACGGACCGAGATCGCTCACCACCCCGCCCGTCACCTCGCGGATGTTCTCGTTGGCGACCTGAATGACCTGCTCGGCCAGCCGCTCCAGCTCGGCGGCGATGCGCTCGCCCTCCGCCTCGGTCCACGCCTTCCAGGTGTCCTGCACGAAGAACGACAGGTACTTCTGGATGTCGGCGGCGTCGACCGCGTCGATGTCGGCCGCCAGCGCGGTCCGCATCTCGGCCGTGAAATCCGCCAGATCCTGGCGCACGCGGGCCTTCAGCGCCGCAGTCTCGGCGCGCACCGTCTCCGCCGCGCTCTCCAGCACCTTCTTGCCTGAATGCAGCCGCTCCTGGGCGCGCGCGATCCGGTCCTGCAGCTCGGGCACCGGCAGCTCCAGCGACCGCCGGTGGATCGCAAGGCTCTGGCGGATGAAGGCGGACAGGCGGGTCGCATCGGCCAGCGCGTTGTCCAGCAGCAGCCGGCGGCGCTCGTGCGCGACGGTCGCCCCCAGCGCGGCGACGAACGGATCCAGACCGGAGCCGGCCCGATCGCCGGCCAGCGCCCGCTTGGCCGACACCGGAAAGATCGCCGGCTCGGGAACGATCGCGGTCAGGTGCTGTCGCGCGAACCGCAGCGTCTCCGCCAGCTCGGCCTCGTCGAGCAGATCGGCCTTCGCGATCACGAAGATCAGCCGGTCGCGCGTCGAGCGCAGGATCCGCTCCTCCAGGAACTGGCGCTCCGACGCGGTCAGGATCTGGGTGGCGTCCAGCAGGAACACCGCGGCGTCGGCGCGCGGCAGGTAGCCGTAGGTGATGTCGGCGCGCTGCTCGTTGATGTCGTTGACGCCGGGCGTGTCGACGATCGTCAGGCGGTTGGCGAGCAGCGGGGACGGGTACGCGATCTCGACGTGGTGGACCGCGGCCGATTTCTTTCCCTTGCCGGCGTTCTTGCCGCCACCCTTGGCCAGTCCGTCGACGGTCAAATGATCGGCCAGCGCCGCCGCGTCGATCGCCGTCCGATCGCCGTTGTCGCTCACCGCGGTCGCGCCCGGCCGCGCGCCGTGCGTGATGTGGGCCAGCAGCGCCGTCGTCGGCGTGATGCCGGTCGGCAACAACGGCGTTCCGAGCAGCGCATTGATGAACGTCGACTTGCCGTGGTTGAACTCGCCCAGCACGACCACGGAGAACCGCTCGTCGTCCAGCTTGGGCAGGCGCGTGTCGCGCACGTCGCGCGCGATCCAGGGCAGCCCCGCCGCGTCGGCGGCGGCGGCGAGGTCCGTCAACACGGCCCGGATGGCCGTCTTCTTCTCGTCGAGCGATGCCATCGGCTCCGTCATCACAGCACCGAGATCAGCTCGCCGACGCGCGCGTCGCATTCGTCCTTCGACATCCCGGCGGGCAGCGCGTCCACCGGCGCGTCGGCCGCCCGCCCCGTCCCGACCAGGCTGCGGAAGTAAGTCGTCTCCGAGAACAACCGCAGCGCCGCCACGCGCTTGGGCAAGTAGGGATGCGTGCGGGTCAGCTCGTCGAACCGCCCCAGCCCCGCCTGCGCTTCGGTCAGCTGCTGCAGGTACTCGGGGATGTTCACTTCCTTGTAGAGCTTCTGCGATCCGATCGCCAGCTTCACCAGGCAGCCGATCGATACGTCGATGTCGCGCGTGCAGATCATGCCGGCGCGGTCGCAGGTGATCTCGGCGCGGCGCGCCCAGCCGTTCAGCGCCAGCACCGCCGGCTTGACGCTCCAGCGGAGGAACATGTTCGCCGCGTGCTTGAGGAAGTGCAGCGTCGTCATGTAAACGACGTGGCTGTTCTGGATGTGGCCGCATTCGTGGCCGATGACGTCCAGCAACTCCGGCTCCGACAGGTGATCGATGAGGGCGGCGTTGACGACGATGTACGGGTCCTCGGCCGTCCCGAAGGTGTGCGCGTTCAGCGATCCGATGTTGGGCGACACGTAGAGGGTCGGGACCGGGATGCGCAGCGTCTCGGCGCATGTCTCGGCCAGCTTGGCGATGCGCGGGAACTGCTTGCCGGTCACCTTGACCGCCGTCCCGAGCATCCGCGCCTTCTCGACCGACTGCCACAGCCGGACCGACGCCTCGACCGCAAGCGTCACCGGCCGGATCCGGTCCAGCGCGGAGCGCACCTTGATGTCGCCCGCATATGCGTAGGCCGCTCCCTCGCGCGTCCGGGCAGCCACTTCCCCTTTCCGCGCCGCGACATAGCGCGCGAACGACAGATCTATCTCTGGCTTGGGCATGCGTCTCCGGTGTGGTGTTAGATGATACGGTAGATCGCGTGGGAAGCCGGCGAGCTTTGCTCGCCGCGTACCATCGCGGGAGGGTTTGGGAACCCTCTCAGGGTTCCCATGAAGTAGGCTAGACCTCCCCGATGACCACCGTCGCGGCACCCCTGTCGATTTCCGAGGGCGCAAGCCCGGTCGGCGAGCGCCAGCTCGCCTTCATGCGCCGGGCGCTCGCGGCAGCCGAGCTGGCGGGCGGGCGCGGCGAGGTGCCGGTCGGCGCCGTGGTGGTGGTGGGCGACGAGGTGGTGGCGGTGGCGCACAACGAACGCGAGACCGGCGGCGATCCGACGGCGCACGCGGAGATCCTGGCGCTGCGCCGGGCAGCGGCGGCGCTGGGACGCTGGCGGCTCGTCGACGCGGATCTCTACGTCACCATGGAGCCGTGTCCGATGTGCGCGGGCGCGCTGGTCAACGCGCGCGTCCGGCGGCTCTACTTCGGCTGCGACGATCCGAAGGCGGGCGCGGTCCGGACGCTGTACACGCTGGCCGAGGATTCGCGGCTGAACCACCGGGTCGAGGTCGTTCCCGGCGTGCTCGCGGCCGAGGGCGCGGCGTTGCTGCGCGGATTCTTCTCGCGGCTGCGCCAACCGGAAGGACGCGAGCGGTGACGGCGGCGCGCGCGCTGGCGGCCGCGGTGTTTTCGCTGGGCCTGGCGCTTGCCGGCTGCGGCGGGGTCTCGACGTCGCCGGACGCGTCGCCGGGCGGCATGGGAGGCGGCAACGCCGGCCATGGCGGCGCCAGCGCGGGCCACGGCGGCGCGGCGGGCTCGGAGACGGGCGGCAAGGGAGGCGGCAATGCCGGCCGGGGCGGTGCCGCGGGGACGGACGCGGGTGGCGCGGGCGGCGCGGGCGGCGCGGGCGGCGCGGGCGGATCGACGGCCGGTCGTGCCAGTGCCGGGCGCGGCGGCGTCAGCGGAATTGGCGGCTCCGGGGGATCGAACGGCGGCAGCAGCGCTGGTCGGGGTGGATCCAGCGGTCGCGGTGGCACGGGCGGCACGACGGGGATCGGCGGATCGAACGGTGGCCGCGGCGGCGGCGCCGCGGGTACGGGCGGCGGCGCCGCGGGCACGGGCGGCGCTGGCCGGGGCGGAACGGGCGGCGGCGCGGGCACGAACGGCCGCGGCGGCGCGGGCGGCGCGTGCGCCTGCAGCATGATCTACATGCCCGTTTGCGGCGTCGACGGAATGACGTACGGGAACACCTGCGAGGCAAACTGCAACAACGTCGCGATCGCCTACCAGGGCGTATGCACCGGCGAGTGCGTCAGCAACGCCGACTGCATCCAGTACGCCGACGGCATCGGCGACTGCTGCGGCGCCTGCCTGCCCAAGACCGCGCCGCAGCCCCCGACCGTCCAGTGTTTTGCCCCCTGCTCCCTGCCGACCACCTGTCCCTGCATCGTCGGCAGGTGCATCGCGATGCCGATCGGCACGGCGCGCTGATTCAGACCGGTCTGCCGCCCAGACGTGGCGCAAACGGCCGCGACGGCGTTCCCCCTTTGCTCGTCTTGGGAGATAGTTGTGGTCGGCAATTGGTCGCACCTGCGTCTCCACGGGTTCTGATCGTCCCCGGGCTCGGCGGCTCGGGGCCGGATCACTGGCAGACGGTCTGGCAGGCGCGCCTGCCCGGCTGCGCGCGCGTCGCGCAGCGCGACTGGGATCGCCCCGATCGCGAGCTCTGGCTGCAGGGTCTGCGCGCGGCGATCGAGGCCGCCGATGGCTCGGTCGTTCTCGTCGCGCACAGCCTGGGATGCGCGCTGGTCGCGCACGCCGTCGCGCGCTGGCGGACGCTGGTGGCGCGGGCGGTCCGGGGCGCGCTGCTGGTCGCGCCGGCCGACGTCGACGCGCCCGACCGAACGCCGCCCGAGACGCGCCGCTTCGCGCCGATGCCGACGGCGCGGCTGCCATTTCCCGCCACCGTGATCGCGAGCGTCGACGATCCCTACGTCGCGATCGCGCGCGCCCGCGAATTCGCCCGCGCCTGGGACGCCGCCTTCATCGATGCCGGCGCCATCGGTCACATCAACGCGGCGTCGGGCCTGGGCGACTGGCCGGCGGGCCGGCGCGCGCTCGATTCACTGTTCGCGCGTCATGGCACGTTGGGACACCCGAAACAAAGTGGGCCGGCGCACCCCAAAGTTTAGGCGCCCGAGGGGGTGTTCTGGCAATATGCCGGTCATGTTACGCCTCTCGGTGGGGGTCGCGATCGTCGCTGCGGCGATCGGAGTCGCGGGGCAGGCGCACGCGCAGGCGACGCCAGGGCCGCGGCGAGCAGCGCCCGCCGCGCCCGCGGGATCGAACGACCCCAACGATACCTGGGACAAGCACACGTCGATCGGCCTCGAGCTGGGACCGGGCGGCGTCATCAGCCATTACGATCAGAACAACGTCCCGAGCGCGCTCCTCTTCTATTCGTCGCTTCGCGCCAGCTACGACGTCACCCCGCAGTGGTCCGGCGGCCTCACGTTCCGGCAGTGGTGGCTCCCCGGCTCGAACCACGCGACGATGTTCGGACCGATCGCCCGCTGGGAACCGGTCAGCTACGAATTCGGGCGGGCGTTCGTCGATCTGGCGATCGGGGCGACGTCGACCAGCTTCGCCTGGGCGCTGGGGTTCGATCTGGGCGGCGGCATCGAGTGGAACCTTCCCGACGCGCCGGGCCTGTCGATCGGTCCTTACCTCCGTTACAACCAGGTGCTGAACCCCGATCGGCGGACCAGCGACGATGGGCGCGCCTGGTCGATCGGGGGATCGTTCACGTACCATTTCGGCCGCGCGGCGGCTGGCGAGCGACCCGGCGAGGGGCCGCGCCGCGGCAGTGGCTCTTACCGTCTGTCGGTGCCCGATTCCGATCACGACGGCGTCGGCGACGACGAGGACCTCTGCAAGAACGTTCCGCAGGGCAAGCATCCGGATCCGTTCAAGCCGGGCTGCCCGGAGAACGACGAGGACGGCGACGAGGTGCCGGACGTCGACGACGCCTGCCCGGTGACGCCGCCCGGGCCGAACCCGGATCCGAAGCGTCCCGGCTGCCCGTTCATCGACACCGACAAGGATGGCGTCGCGGACGCCGACGACGCCTGCCCGCTCAAGCCCGGCAAGCCCAACTCCGACCCCGCGCACAATGGCTGCCCGATGGGCAAGACGGGCGTCGCGCCGGCCGAGAATGCGAAGCCCGAGCAGCCGCTTGACGAGCCGAGCACGGTCAAGAAGCGGCACATGAAGTAGCGGGCGCCGTCGCCCGCGAGATCAGTGCCAGAAGCCGATCGATAGCGCGATGTTCGCGTAGCGCTCGGCGACGTCGGCCGCGAGCGCGAGACGGACGCGGCGCTCCTTCTCCCAGAACGAGAACCGGAACAGGCGCAGCTCGGCGCCTGTCGTGCCGTGGAAGCGGCCGCCCCGGCCTTCGATCCGCTCCGGCTCCCAGTAGCTGCCCGCGCGCAGGCGCAGGCGGCCCGGCAGCAGCTCGCCCTCTGCGCCGACGCGCGCCGACAGCGTGACCGATCGCCCCGACGGCTGCGCCATCTGCGCCGCGAATCCGGCGACGCTGACGCCGTCGGTGACGCGGCCCGCGACGGCGAGGTCCGCCGCCAGCACCAGCGCGCGCTCGTCGCGGAACAGCACCGGATTCGGTTCGTTCCAGGTCGACTGTCCGAAGCGCCATGCGAAGCCGGCACCGATCTGCCAGGGCGATTCGCCGCCCGTCGGGGGCGTCAGGCCGTTGCAGCTGTTCGGATCGGCGCAGTCGTTCGTCACCTTGCTGGTGATCGCCGGCAGTCGCGCCGACAGGCCGGCGCGCCAGGGCAGCGCCGTCGGCCGCACCATCACGCCCGCCGCCAGCGCGCCGCCCGTCATGTCGAACACGGTGGTGGTCCCCTGCTGGATGGCGAAGTCGGCGACGGCGATCGACACGCCGATGCCCAGCTGGCCGTCGAGCACGGCGCGGCCCACCGCCAGCTGCGATCCGGCGGACATCAGCGTCGTGGTCGCGGCGCCGGTGGCGGCCGGCGGCAGCCCGTACGAGACGCCCGCGGCCGACAGGCCGATGCCCCACCGACCGACGTAGAGGCAGATGCCGCCGGCGTAAGCCTGGATCGGGCGATCGGGCCCGGCGGCCAGCCCGCTGTTCGCCAGGTCCGTGTCGTGCGAGGCGAGCAGCGTGTCGAGGTAGAAGTCCCAGTCCCACGTGCCGACCGCGCCGGGCGGCCGGAACGCCATCGCGGCCGGCGTCGCCAGCATGCCGGTCATGTCCTCGGCGGCGGCGGAGACGGCGCCGCCCATGCCGACGATCCGGGGCGAGCCGATCACCGTGCTCTGCTGGAGATCCAGCGTCTGGCCGCGCGCCCGGCCGGGCGCCAGCGCCAGCGTTGCGACCGCGCCGATCGCCAGCACCACCGCGGTCGCGCCTCGCATCGTCTGGGGCGATTGTACCCGCGCCGTCGAGCGCGCGCTTCGCTGCGGGCCGCGGCGGTAGAATGGTCGCGATGGCCGACCCGAAGAAGCGCAGGCAGCTGAAGACGTTCCCGGGGCTGACGGCGTCGCGTTTTCAGCACCCGCAGGATCTGCAGGCGACCGAGGCCCTGGCCGGCATCCCCGGCCTGGATCTTCTGGTGTCGAAGGTGATGGAGTACGGCCTGGAACGCCTCTACTACCTCGAGAACATCGCCGACAACGTCCGCGTCACGCCGCGCATGTTCCCGCGCTTGCATCGGTATCTCGGGTGGGGCTGTCGGATCCTCGACATCGACGAGCCGGAGTTCTACGTCACGCTCGATCCGAACCCGAACGCGTTCACCTACGGGCACAAGAGCCCGTTCATCGTGATGACGTCGGGCCTGATCGATCTGCTCGGTGACGAGGAGCTGTCCTTCGTGATCGGCCACGAGCTGGGCCACATCAAGGCCGGCCACGTCCTCTACACGGTGCTCGCGCGCAACATCGCGACCATCATCTCGGCGATCGGACAGGCGACGCTCGGGATCGGTTCGCTGCTGGGACAGGGGCTGGTGTTCGCGCTGCACGACTGGTACCGGAAGGCCGAGCTGACAGCCGACCGCGCCGGACTGCTGTGCGTCCAGAATCTCGAGCCGTGCCTCACCGTGTTCATGAAGTTCGCGGGCGGCGCCAGCCGATTGTGGGCCGAGATGGATCACGCCGAGTTCATCCGCCAGATCCAGGACTACGAGGAGGCGGATCGATCGAATCTGAGCCGCGCCTACAAGCTGTTTCTGACCGCCTGGCGCACGCACCCGTTTCCGATCCTGCGCGCGAAGGAGCTGGACGCGTGGCACGCGGGCGGTTACGCGGAGATGATCGAGACGCGCGCCCTGCCCGGCTGACCAGGTATTTCGTCAAACTATTATTTTCGGGAACCGGTCGGCTGTCCCGCGACGGGCCGCGGCGAGTGACACTGGACGGCGCTTCACGCGCTATATTCTGGCCGTGATCGCCGAGTTCAAGCCCGCAACCGATCTCGAGGAGACGCTGGTCCGCGCGGCCACCGATCCGGCGGCGCGGCCCGAGTTCTACCGGCGGCTGCTCGCCGCCGAGCTCTACGTCCTGACCGACGAGACGCACGCGGCCAACGGGGAGACGTCGAAGCCGGCGGCCGCCGACGCGGCCTTCATCACCTGGACGTCGCCGAGCGGCCCCTACGTACCGCTGTTCTCGTCGCGCGCGCGCGTCGACGAGATCGCGCGCCTGCGCGAGCGGACGTACGGCTTCGTCGCGCTGTCGGGCAAGGCGGCGTTCGCGCGCCTGGCGCAAGAGAAGCGTGCGGCGTTTCTCAATCCCGGGTTCACCAGCGGCAAGCAGTTCGTGCCCGACGTCGTCGAGCGGCTGGCGGGCGGCGAGAAGGCGGTGCCGGCGGCTGGCGCGCCGGTGTCCGTGTCGAGCGGCGGCGAGAGCGAGAAGCACGGCAAGCCCTGGTGGAAGATCTGGTAGGGCTCCGCTCGCTCAACTCACGTCTCAGAGCAACGCTTCGCTCCGCCCGGAAGCCCTTCGAAGCGGTGCGTGCGACGTTCGAGCGGCGTCAGCCTTCGTGAGGAAGCGCCTCGCGTTCGAGGCGGCGGGTGCGGACGACGGCGAGGAAGAACGCCAGCGCCAGCGGGCCGAGGAACAGGCCGACCGCGCCGAAGGCGGTCATCGCGCCGATGAGCGAGAAGAAGACCAGCGCGCCATGGAGCTGCTGTCCCTTACCGCGGATCAGCATCGGCCGGATCAGGTTGTCGATCATGCCGACCGCCACCGCGCCCCAGATCGCCAGGAACAGTGCTGCCCACGGCCGGCCCAGCAGCAGCACCAGGCCGGCCACTGGGAACGTCACCAGCGCGGTGCCGACCGAGGGGATCAACGACGAAAACAACGTCAGCAGGCCGAAGAAGATCGGGCTCGGCGCGCGCGCGATGGCGAATCCGATGGTGGCCACCACCGCCTGCGCGCCGCCGGTCACGAAGTTCGCGCCCAGCACCGAACGGCTGACGCTCCGGAACTCGCGCATCATCCAGCGGACCCGATCCGGCGCCAGCGGGGTGGCGCCGATCAGCCAGTCGACCAGCTTGCTCCCGTCGCGCAGCAGGAAGAAGAACGCGATCAGCATCAGCACCAGCCGCAGGCCGAAGCGCGCCATCACGCCGAGCGCGCCCGACAGCGCGCCGAGCGCCCAGCGGCTGCCCGCCGCGAACGGCCGTTCCGGATCGATCTGGCTCGGCAGCAGGCGGTGGATCCAGCCCTCGATCGGGTCGGGCGCTTTCGCGATCAGCCCGGCCAGCCCCTCCGACGCGAGCGTCGTCTTCACCACGGCGATCGCGCTCGTGGCCTCGTGCACGGCGACCACCGCCAGCGCCGCGAGCGGGACCAGGATCAGGACGATGGTCGCAGTCGTGAAGATCGCGGCGGTCAGCGAACGGCGCCCATGCAGGCGGTGGACCGACGCCTCGTAGAAAGGCGACAGCACGCCGGCCAGCACCGCGGCGATCAGCAGCGGCCGCCAGAGCGGAAACGCGACCGCGACCATGAGCAGCGTCGCGGCGCCCACCACCACCACCTGCGCCCGGCGCCGCGCCAACCCATCCGCCACGCCCAAAAGGTAATCATGGGGCGTTGACGGCGGCGCCTGAGGCCGAGCTTGGCGTCACCCGAGGTCAACGCAGAGAAAGACGATCCCCACAAAGGGGCTGTTGGCCGTCGGGTCGCATGCCGTGCCGTGCAGCTGCACGCCTCGCATCGAGGCATCCGTGTAATCCCATCCATTCACCGGATCGTGCGGGATCGTCTGATAGAAGCCGTCGCCGCCCATGAACTGCAGCTCGATGTGCCCGCGGTCGGTGATGCTGTTCGGCGGTTCGGGAACGGCGAACGTGCAGGCCGCCGTCTGCGTGACGAGAGCGCTCATCGCCGTCGGTAGGTCCGTGCTTTTCGACGCCGGAGCGTATGCGGGTGTGCCAGTGCGCGCCAGGCCGCCCGCCGTGGCTACCTGGTCGAGCGCCGCGTCCGTGTCTGCGTCCAATGTCCCGACACCGACGACGTAGGTCGCGATGCCGGTGGCGGCCGCGTCGCCGACCGCCTGGACGGCTCCGGCCGCGTCGCTGGCGAGCGGGTCGGGATCGCCGGGCTTGCAGTCCGGCACGCTGTCGGTGACCAGCAGGATGACGCGGAGCGGGCCGGGATCGCGGTCGGACAGGTGCGACGCTGCGACCTCGATCGCCGCGCGCAGCGGCGAGTTGCCGGGCGTGCCGAGCAGGCCGGCATTCGTCCGGCGCGCCAGCTCCGTCGTGATCTGGCCGCTGCTCTGCCCGCCGGTCGGCACCGCAATTCCCCCCGCGTCGCAGGCCTCGCCGCCGTCGGCGATCAGCTTGAGGCCCCAGTTGACCGCCGGTCTCGGCGGGCCGACGACGGAATCGATCGCCGCAACGGCATCGGCCCACTTGGACCGCATGCCGCATCCGCCGGCGCAGGGGCCGTCGAACGCGTCGTTCATCGAGGCCGACGTGTCGAGAACGATCAGGATGTCGGGTGGCAGCGGCTGGAGCTGGGTCGGGTTGGCGGCGCAGTTCATGCCGGAGACCGCGCCCGTGCCGGTGCCGCCGCTCAATCCACTACCGCCGGATCCGGTCATGATCGGTCCGGCGCCACCCGCTCCCGTAAGCTGGCCGCCGCTGCCGCAGCCGCCCGTCGCGAGCGCCATCGCCGCGACCGTGACCGCCACCCACATCGATGGTGCGCCGGGCATCAGACGGCGAGGCAATTGAAGACGACCGACACCGACTGGCTCCGGGACGCAGTACACGCGGCTCCATACAGCTGGAGGACCGTTTGCGACGCGTTCGCATAGGTCCACCCGTCGGGGGCGTTCTGCGGAATCCCCGTTCCGTTGACGTACACGGTGATCAACCCGCGGGTCGTGGTGCCGTCGTTCGTGGGTGGGGGCGGGATCGCGAACAGGCACGCACCGGCTTGCGCCGCCATCGCGTTCAGCGCGCTGACCAGATCTGCGCCGCTCGCGATCGGTATGTACGATCCGGGCGAGATGGGGCAGAAGCTCACGAGCGCCATCTGAGCCAGCGTCGCGTCCCCCGGTCCACCGGCGGTACCGAGGCCGAGGATGCAGGTGGGGATGCCCGCCGTCCCGGCGTTCGTGATCGCCTGGATCGCGGCGTCCACGTCGCTGGCGAGAGGGTCCGATGCGCCGCCCTTGCAGTCCGGGGCACCGTCCGTCACGAGCAACATGAACTGCGACCCGAGATCCGTCGCGGCCAGCCGATTGGCTGCCGCGACGTCGATTGCCGCGCGCGTGGGCCTGTTGCCGGGGCGCGCGAGGCCGGGCGGGATCGACCGGCTCGCGAGCGCGGCTTGGATCTGGGCGCCCGTCCCGGGTCCGGCCGACACGGCGACGCCGCCCGCGTCGCACACACCCGCCCCGTCGTTCATCAATTTGAGGCCCCAGTTGGCGACAGAAGGCGTCGAGTCCACGACGGAGTCGATCGCGGCGACCGCAGTGGCCCACTTCGAGCTGGCGCCGCACCCGTTCGAGCAAGCGGCGTCGAACCCATCGTTCATCGACGCTGACGTATCGAGAACGATCAGAACATCGGGCGGCAGCGGCGGCGCAGGGCGCGCAACCGAGATGCATTGGGTGGGTCCCGTACCAGCCGCCCCCGCCGGTCCGCTCCCGCCGCTGCCCGTCATGACCTGGCTGCCCGCGCTTCCGCTCGAGACGATGCCGGCACCGCCCCCTGCGCCGGTGAGCTGGCGGCCCCCGCCACAGGCGCCTCCCGTGAGCAGACCCGCAGCCGCGGCGCCGAGCACGACGAATGCCTTCACACCCACCCGCATCGCCCTCAGTATGTCTCCGGGACCATCGATTTGTTGGGCACCAAAATGACCCGGCCCGCACGGCGTGGTTGTTGCACCCACGATGTCGCATCGTCCCGCGAAGAAGCGAGCTGGCGGAGGTCATTTATGAAGAGGCACGACATTTCGATCAGCCTCTTGGCGATCGTCGTCTGCGTGGGGCTTGCCGGCGCGGGCTGCAGCGGCGGGAACGCCAAGGACGTCGTGGTTCAAAATCAGGGTCAGCTGTGCGTCTATCCGGCGAGCGAGACAAGCGGTAGTCCCATTGTGAGTGACACCACCCCGCGCGACTACGCCATCGGTGACGTCGCCAACGTGGCGGTGCTTCTGGAATGCCTGAGCGGGTCCTGCACGACCAACCGCCAGGCCAGCTGCACGGCCACGCTGGCCGGAAATATGATCAGCGTGGACGCGACGGGCTCGTACCACGACACCGGAGCGTCGGAGTGCACGCTCGACTGCGCGTTCTTGCTGGCCCGCTGCGCGACGCCGCCCTT
>Ga0066395_10000416_pt1 | contig 15936 bp, 10 predicted proteins | sample PanSoiPlot1MoBio_FD_61218 | JGI IMG/M metagenome (GOLD analysis project Ga0066395, IMG submission 61218) | Tropical forest soil microbial communities from Panama analyzed to predict greenhouse gas emissions - Panama Soil Plot 1 MoBio | ecosystem: Environmental > Terrestrial > Soil > Tropical... | reverse complement strand
GTGCGGCGGCATCGCGAGGACCACGTCATTTCGCAGCAGCGCGACCAGCGAATCGAGATCGCGCGTCTCCCACGATCGGACGTAGGCGGCCAGGACATCGGGCGCGGGATCCTCGGGCGCGCCGCGCGGCGCGGCGGCGACCGTTTCGCGCGCGCGGTGAAGGGCGCTGTTGACCGACGAGACCGTCAGCTCCAGCGCGGACGCGATCTCGTCGGCCGCCCAGCCGACCACGTCCTTGAGCAGCAGGACCGCGCGCTGCCTGGGCGGCAACCGCTGCAGCAAGGCGATGAAGGCCAGCGCCACCTGCTCGCGTTCTTCGGCGGCGACCGCCGGGTCGGGAAACAGCCGCGCGTCGGGCGCCGGCGTCACCCAGGTCGCGGCTTCCAGCTCGGCGAGCGGCGCGTCCGGTTCGCGATCCAGCTGGGGCAGCGCGCGCGGTCGGCCGCGCGTCAGCGCGTTGAGGCACGCATTGGTCGCGATCCGCATCAGCCAGTGCGCCACGGGCGCGTCGCCCGCGTACGTGTCGCGCGAACGCCAGGCGCGCAGCAGCACGTCCTGGACGACGTCCTCCGCCTCCTCGAATGAACCGAGCATTCGGTAGCAGTGGCGCAGCAGCGCGGGGCGGTGCTCGGCGAACGTCCCGCCGAGCACCGCCGTATCCGGATTGTCGCCCGCGCTCATCGCGTCACACGACCGCGGAGGCCGCCGGCCGGGCCGAGCGCTCGGCAATCACCGCCATGACCGCCTGCCACGGCAGCCGATCATAGTAGAGATCGATCGCGCCGATGCGGTCGCCGTCGAAGCGCAGCCATTCGATCGTAGGGAGCGCGCCGGCCTGCGTGTCCGTCACGAAGTCGTAGATCACGCAGACCTCGTCGCCGTCGACGAAGACGCGCTTGACGTCGTTACGGACGTGGATGGCCCCCAGGCGCTTGAGCGCCCCGAGGAACTCCCCGGCCGAGGTGCGGGTCATCGACGGGCCCCGGAACTGCAGGTCCGGAGCCAGCATCGCCTCCAGCCGGTCGTACTGCTGCTTGCCCACCGCATTCAGGTACTCGAGGGTCAGTGTCTTTCGATCTTTGCTCATGATCGTCTCCCTTCATGAGCATTGACCCCGGCGCCGGTCGAAATTGTGCGGTCTCGCAGCCCTCCCTTTAAGCGAAGGATAGAAGCCGATGTAGACATAGATCTCCGGTGGATAGCCCGTTTTTGCGAACCGCAGTAGGCTCCTGGTACCGCTAGACAGCCCGTTCGTCGAAGGGAGGCCCCATGCATCTCCAGCGTCGCGCATCAGGTTTGGCTCCGCTGGCCGCCGCCTTCGCGCTCTGTCTCTCCTGCTCCGGATCGAAGACGTCGTCGACGGGGACCGGTGGCGCATCGCCCGCCGGTTCGGGAGGCACCACGGGCGCCGCCGGCACGACGGGCGCCGCGGGCACCACGGGCGCGGCCGGCACGACGGGCGCCGCGGGAACGAACGCCGCCGGCACCGGCGGCGGCACGGGCGGGACCGGCGGCGGCGCAGCCGGCACCAGCGGCAACATCGACGGCGGCACGATGCCCATCGCGCCGAGCGCGGGCTGCGGCAAGGCCGCCGGCTTGGCGAGCGGCCGCGCGAGCATCGACGTCAACGGCAAGACGCGCCAGTACATCCTCTACGTACCGCCCAGCTACGACATGAACCACCCCTACAAGCTGATCTTCGGCTGGCATCCGTGGGGCGGGTCGGCGATGCAGACGCAGCAGATGGGTTACTTCGGACTCCAGACGCCCAGCAACGGCCAGGCGATCCTGGTCGCGCCCGAAGGGCAGGACTTCCAGGACGGCGGGCTCGGCTGGGGGAACGCGAACGGCGAGGACATCGCCTTCGCGCACGCGATGATGGATCTCTTCAGCGCGCAGCTCTGCGTGGATCAGAACCGGATCTTCTCGACCGGGTTCAGCTTCGGCGCGATGTTCTCGTTCACGTTCGGCTGCACGGCGGCCAGCCAGCAGCGCGCCATCGCGCCGATGGCCGGCAACACGCAGACAAGCGGCGGCTGCGAAAACAGCACGCGGTCGGTGGCGTTGATGTCATTCGTCGGCACCAACGACAGCCTGCTCACCGTTCACCGGCAGGCCGTTCAGGTCTTCGTGCAGCGCGACGGATGCTCGACGGCCAAGACCGTGATGTCGCCCAGCTGGTGCGACGGTCTCGCCTCGCAGTACCTGCCGTGCACCTGCTGGCAATACCCGGGCTGCAAGAGCGGCTACCCCGTGGTCGAGTGCGAGTACACCGCCGGTCACCAGTTCGCGCCGACCTCGGGCCAGACGCTCTGGAACTTCTTCTCGCAGTTCTGAGCGTAAACGTTCCTTCAATTAATGGGCGCTGGTCGTCCAAACCTTCTCTGAATTCCGCCGGAGATCATTTGCGGTGGGGGCGGGACTTGGGAGCGTTCCATCGCGCTCGCCGAGGAGAAGACAATGGCACGGCTCCCTGTCGCCCCCCGTTCCCGGTCGTCCTTCCCTACAGCCATGCGCGCCGTCGCGATCGCGGCGGTGCTGAGCGCCGCGTGCGGTCCGGCGGGCGGCGGCAATAGCGGCACGGCGGGCAGCGGCGGCACGTCGTCGGGGGTGGCGGGCAGCGGCGCGGGCGGCACGTCGGCGGCCGGCAGCGGCGGCTCCAGCTCGGGCGTGGCGGGGACGATGGGCAGCGGCGGCTCGGGCCCGGGCGGCAGCGCGACGGGTTCGGGCGGCGCAGGTGGCAGCGCGGCGGGCTCCGGCGGCGGCGCGGGCGGCGTCACCGGCTCGGGCGGCGCCATCGGTCGGGGCGGCAGCAGCGGAACGACCGGCGCGGGCGGCTCCAGCGGCGGCACGACGGGAACCGGCGGCAGTGGCGCGGCCGGCCGCGGTGGCGCGGGCGGCAGCGCGGCCGGCACCGGCGGCAGCGGGACTGGCACCGGCGGCAGCTCCAGCGGCCCCGTCTACAACCCCAGCTTCAAGGAGTTCTACGGCGACGACTGCACGGTCGCCACGCCCAAGGACGTGAGCATCAGCGGCCAGTTGCCGAATCTGTTCACCAACATCGACGGCACGACGATGGCCAAGAAATCGGACTGGAAGTGTCGCCGCGCCGAGCTCAAGGCGATCGTCGAGAAGTACATCCACGGCCCCAAGCCGGGCCGACCGACGACGGTGACCGGGTCGGTCAGCAGCACCGCCATCAAGGTGCACGTCGACAACAACGGCAAGAGCATCGACTTCAGCGTCTCGGTCAGCATACCCGCCGGCAAGACCGGGCCGGTTCCGATCATCATCGGCCTCGGTGGGTCGAGCCTGGATCCCTCCATCGTTTCGGCCGAGGGCGTCGCCACCGGCAACTACGACCACCAGGCGATGTCGAGCGAGACCAGCCGGACCGGTCTCTTCTCGACGATCTACGGCACCAGCACCGGCGCCAGCGCGCAGGTCGGCTGGGCCTGGGGCATCAGCCGGGTCATCGACGTGCTGGTCGACGAGAAAGCCGCGGGACGGAACAACATCATCGATCCCACCGCGGTCGGCGTGACCGGCTGTTCGCGCAACGGCAAGGGCGCGTTCACGGTCGGCGCGTTCGACGAGCGGATCGCGCTCGGCATCCCGCAGGAATCGGGCACCGGCGGCGTGTCAGCGTTCCGCATCGTCAACACAGGAGTCAAGGGACCGAACGGCAATCCCGGCCAGTCGCTCGCCTCCGCCTGGAGCGAGGCGCAGGGGTGGTTCGGAACCGTCTTTCAGACGTACACGAGCGGGAGCAAGGTCGACACCTCGCCAGGCGACACCAGCTCCCTGGCCGCCATGTACGCGCCGCGCGGGTTGCTGGTCCTCGACAACTCGCGCATCGGCGAGCTGTGCGCGACCTGCCAGCACGGCGCGACCGCGGCGGCCCAGGTCGTGTACAAGGCGCTCGGCATACCAGCGAACGTCGGCTACAACGGCGGCAATCCGTCGGATCCCCAGAATCACTGCACGTTCTACACGGCGACGCAGGGACCGCCGCTGCAACGGGCGATTCGGGCGCACCTGACCAAGACCATGCCGCCCGACGGACGGATGGAGCCGCAGCCGGCCGGCACCGCCGATCTGACGAAGTGGGTTCCGTGGAGCACGACGGCGCCGACCCTGACCGACGACGTCAGCTGGGCGTCGCCGCCGCTAACCAGCAAGTAAGACCAACAAGGAGGCGAGCCCGCGCTGCTCAGTCGGCGCCGCCGTCGCGCGCGCCGGGCGCGAACAGCGCTCCTGCGGCGAGCTGACCGATCTCGGCGGCGGAGAGCGCACGGGCGTACAGCATCAGCTCGTCGATGCGGCCGGGGAACAGCTCGGTCGGGACGCCGCTCGCGTCGTTGCCGTTGCCGCCCAGGATGATCGGCGTCGTGTCAGCGGCGAAGGTGCCGGTCAGCGCCTTGTTCGCCGCCTCGACGCCGTTGACGTAGAGATGCACCATGGCGCCGTCGTAGACGCCCGCCAGGTGCGTCCACGTTCCCATCGGGGCGGGATCGGCCGCCTGAATCATCGCGAAGTCGGTGGCCGTCGTGACGAACAGGGTCGGCTGCCCGCCCATCACCAGAGAGATGTGATAGTGCTGGTCGATGCTGGTCCCGGTCTGGCGGGACAGCGCGGTCCCGAACAGGTCCGAAGCGGCGATCGTCCCCTCGAGATCGACCCAGGCGCTGAGGGTGAGGCGGTCCGAGATCGCGTCGATGGACGCAGACGGCGCGACCTGGACCCAGCCGGTGTGCGCGATCTGCAGCGCGCCCAGCGAGCGACCGGAGACCCAGGCGGTGCCGGTGTCGAGGTTGTGCAGCACGCCCTGGTTCCCGCGTCCGGATGAATCGAAGGCCACCGTGCTACCGGTGCCGTCGTCGAGCTTCCAGTAGCCGACCAGATTGTCGAGCAGCCCGGTCGGCGTGCATCCGGCCTGGTTTGCGTCGGGCGTCGCGCAGGCATCGGGCGTGCGATTGTGGCCCGCGTCCAGCGTCTGCGTGCACGCGGCGGCGACAACGGCCAGCGTCGGAATGCCGGCCCATCGTCGGAAGGCGACCGCCGGTGAGAGGACGCGTGTCACGCCGTCAATGATACTGTGGCTCCGCCGGTCGCGATCGAGGACAATGGCCCGCCATGCTGCCTTCCGGCTCGATCCTCGGCCAGCGCTACCGGCTGGACCGGCAGATCGGCTCGGGGAGCATGGGCGTCGTGTACGCGGCGCGCGATCTCCAGCATGACCGGCCGATCGCGCTCAAGATCATCAGCCGCATCCACACCGACGATCCCACCATGGTGGCGCGGTTCCAGCGCGAGGGGCGGATCGTCTCCGAGCTGCACCACCCCAACATCGTCCAGGTCTTCGAGGTCGGACAGATCGACGGCGACTGGGTCATGGCGATGGAGCTGCTCGAGGGGACGAACCTCGCGGACGACATCACGGCAATGACGGCCTACACGCCCGAGCGGGCGGTGCCGGTGCTGCGCAGCGTCCTCGACGCGCTGGAGATCGCGCACGCGCACCAGATCGTGCACCGGGACATCAAGCCGCAGAACATCTTCCTCGCGCGCGCGGGTGCCGGCGCGGGCGCGGCCGGGGTGAAGGTGCTGGACTTCGGCGTCGCCAAGGTCGTCGGCCTCAGCGCCGAGGAGCAGCTGACGCGTTCGGGGACGATCATCGGCACGCCGGAATTCATGTCTCCCGAGCAGGCGACCGGCCGGGGCGCCGATCACCGCAGCGATCTGTACGCGGTGGCTTGTGTCGGCTACGCGATGCTGTGCGGGCGGCCGCCATTTCTCGACAACTGGCCGCTGCGCATCGTCATGAAGCAGGCGTTCGAGCCGCCGGCCCCGCCGTCGCGGCTGCGCGCCGACCTCGCGCGCGCACCGGAGATCGATCGCTTCATGGCCCGTGCGCTGGAGAAGAAGCCGGAGGACCGCTACCAGTCCGCGACCGAGATGCGGGCGGCGCTGGACGGATTGGCCGGCGCGCGGGCCTGAGACCGGCGGGTCTGGCCGGCGTCAGCGTTCGAACGCGATCGACAAGCCGAGCGTTCCCCGCCCGACCAGCGGCGCCACCGTGGCCGGCGGGCGCTCGTCCGCGGGGACGACGCGCGGCTGGTTCAGGATGACCAGCGCGACACCGCTCGCGATCACCGCGCCCCCGACGGCGAACAGCGAGACCGCGATGACGTTCTCGGTGCGCGCGCGATCGTGGGCATCCAGCGCGGCCCGCTGAATCATTCCGGGCGGGCAACCCGAAGGGCACGAGCTCTGGACCCCGGCGTCATAGGCGTCGAGGTTGCTTTTCACGTCGAGCAGCAACGGCACGCCCGCGAGCGCCAGCAGCGCGCCGCCGCCGACCACCGCCCACGGCCGCCAGGTCGGCCAGCGACGGACCGTCCGCGTCGGCAGGCTGCCGATCTCCTGCAGCGCCAGCGTCTCGACCGACGGCTTGCCCGGCAGCAGGCTGAGCGATCGGGTCTCGGTCAGGTAACCGGTCTTGCGCGCCACCAGCTGATGCGAGCCCGGCAAGAGCCAGCGCTCGGATTCTCCCGGCGCCACGAACAGCGTTTCCCCGTCCAGCGCGACGTCGGCGCCCGACTCCGCGCAGGAGACCTTCAGCTGGGCGAGCTGGCCGCGCAGCAGCTTGCGGTACGTCAGCGCCTGCTGGTACGTCTCCGGATTGAACGGCGCCTCGCCGAAGCGCAGCGCCAGCTCGAGGTTGGCGTTCGCGGTCAGCGGCTGATCCAAATTGATGAGCGCGACCGCGGCGTTGTAGCGAATCGCCGGGTGATCCCAGACCTTGAGCGCCTCGCGGTACTTCGCGAGCGCGGCCGCGTGTTCGGAGTTTTCGAACAGCTTGTTCCCCTCTTCGAACAGCCCCAGCGCTTGCTTCTGCGCCTCCTCGGGGATGCCGGCGGCCCACGGCCGATCGGTACGGTCGGGTCGGTCGGCCTCGCCGGCGCGGTCGGGGGCAGGCGCGATGGTCGCCGGCTCCGCCCGGGCGACCGAGGTCGCCGCCAGGCTGACCGCCAGCGTCAGCGCCAGGCCGAAGAGCATTTTCGAAAGCGCGGACTGCAGGCGTGGCATGGTACACCCGAAGGCCGCTCGATGAGTGGAGATCAGGAGGCGATACCCGGGGACGTTTCGCCGGCAGCGGCGCAGGCGCCGCGACAGCCGGGCGGACCTGCGCTGTTCGAGCCGGGCGCACGGATCCGCCAGTACGAGGTCATCCGCGAGCTGGGGCGTGGCGGGATGGGGATCGTCTACCTGGCGCGCGACGTGCGCCTCGGGCGCCGCGTGGCGATCAAGGTCCTGCTGACCCGCTCGCAGACGTTGACCCACGACTTCCTGCGCGAGGCACGCGCCACCGCCAGCTGCGAGCACGAGAACATCGTGATCATCCACGAGGCCGACGAGCACGACGGGACGCCTTACATGGTGCTCGAGCACCTCGAGGGCGCGAACCTGCGACGGACTGCCGCCGGACACAGCCTGGCCCCGGGCCGCGCCGTCGAGCTGATGGTGCCGGTGGTCCGCGCGCTGGTCCGCGCGCACGAGCGCGGCATCGTCCACCGCGATCTCAAGCCGGAGAACGTCTTCGTCACCCGTGGCGGCGCCGTGAAGGTGCTGGACTTCGGCATCGCGGCGTTGCTCGCGGACGCGACCTTGCAGTCGACGGGCCCCGGCAGCACGCCGGTCCGGATGGGCGGCACGATGGCCTACATGGCGGCCGAGCAGTTCGAGCCCGGCGGCGCCGATCATCGATCGGATCTCTGGGCGGTCGGAATCATGCTGTACGAGCTTCTGACCGGGCATCATCCGCTGCAGCCGCTGACCCAGGAGGCGCTGCTGCGGCACGCCTACTTCGTCGATCAGCCCTTCCCGCGCATCGGTGACGAGCTGCCCGATCTGCCGCAGCGGCTGGCGGACGTCGTCGACCGCTGCCTCGAGAAGCGAAAAGAACACCGCATCGCCAGCGCGACGGAGCTGCTCGCCGCCCTCGAGCCGCTGCTCCCCGGACGGAGCGTCCGCGCGCTCGACGCCGGCGCCGGCCCGTACCCCGGCCTGTCGGCGTTCCAGGAGAGCGACGCCGATCGCTTCTTCGGCCGGGGCCGGGACGTGCTGGAGGTCAGCACCCGCCTCCGCGACCATCCCGTCGCGGCGATCGTCGGCGCCTCCGGCGTCGGCAAGTCGTCGTTCGTGCGCGCCGGCGTCGTGCCCGCGCTGCGCGCGTCGGCCGAAAGCTGGGAAGTGCTGGTGATCCGTCCCGGGCGCGAGCCGCTGCAGAGCCTCGCCACGATGATCCTGCCGTTCGTCACCAAACGTGGGGACGGGCCCGCCGCCGACGGGCATGTCCGGACGGTCGAGAAGCTGCGCGAATCGCCCGGCCACCTCGGCGCGGTGCTGCGCGCCCGCGCCGACGAGCGCCGCCAGCAGGTCCTGCTGTTCGTCGATCAGCTGGAGGAGCTCTACACGCTGGTCCCCGACGAGGGCGAGCGGCGGGCGTTCACCGCCTGCCTCTCCGGCGCCGCCGACGACGCCGCCGCGCCGGTCCGGGTGCTGGCCTCGATCCGTTCCGACTTCATCGATCGCGTCGGCGAGGATCGCCGGTTCCTCGACGATCTGGTGCGCGGCCTGCACTTCCTGCAGCCGCTGCCGCGGGCCGCGCTGCGCGAGGCGCTGGAGGCGCCGGTCACCCAGCTCGGCTACACCTTCGAGAGCGACGCGCTGCTGGCCGAGATGGTCGACTCGCTGGCCGCGACGCCCGGCTCGCTGCCGCTGTTGCAGTTCGCCGGCTCCAAGCTGTGGGAGGCGCGCGACGAGCGGCGCAAGGTGCTGACCGCCGAGAGCTACCGCCAGATGGGCGGTATCTCCGGCGTGCTCGCCCAGCACGCCGATCGCGTCGTCGACGGGCTGCCGCCCAGCCTGCGCGCCTCGGTCCGCGGCGTCTTCCAGCGCCTGGTCACGCCCGAGGGGACGCGGGCGATCGTCGACGTCGCGGAGCTGCCGGGCCTGACCGCGGACGCCGGTGACGCCCGCGCGCTGATCGAGCACCTCGCCCAGGCACGCCTGGTGGTCGTGCAGAACCGGGCCGACGAGGGGAGCGCCACCGTCGAGCTGGTGCACGAATCGCTGATCAGCGGTTGGCCGATGCTGCGCCGCTGGCTCGACGAGGGGCGCGAGGACGCGGCCTTTCGCGAGCAGCTGCGCGCCGCCGCCAAGCAGTGGGAGGCGCGCGGCAAACCCCAGGGGCTGCTCTGGCGAGGCGAGGCGATGGAGGAGGCGCGCCTCTGGCGGGCGCGCCACCCCGACCCGCTGCCCGATCGCGAGCAGGCGTTCCTGGAGGCGGTCATCCAGCTCGGCACGCGGGCGCAGCGGTTGCGGCGTCGGGCGACGATCGGCGTGATCGCGGCCCTGTCCGTGGTCGTCGCGGGCGGCGCGATCGCCTTCATCCAGGTCCAGAGCGCCGAACGCTCCGCCGTCAAGCAGAGAGACGTCGCGAGCCGCGAGGCGACGCGCGCGCGGCAGGCGGAGGATCGGGTGCGGGACCAGCTGGACGTCATCAAGCGCGAGCAGTCGGCCAAGGCCGCCGCCGAGAACGCGGTCGAGCGCGGCAAGCAGGACCTGCGCGTCGCCAACGGCGATCTGCAGAAGGCGCTCGCGCGCGCCGAGTCGGAGTCGAAGGTCGCGCAGAACGAATCGAAGCGCGCCCAGGACGCCGCGACGAAGGCCAGCGACCTGGCCGAATCGGTCCAGAAGACCAACGCCCGCCTCGAGAAGCTGCTCGCGGAGGAGCGGGCCCGCGCCGAGCGGCTCGAAAAGGAGCGGCGGAAGATCGAGAGCGAGCTTCGGTAACATCGGGCCTCAGTTCACGACGAAGTGGATCGTCTGCGAGGTCATTCCGCCCGGGCCGCTGATCTTGATCCGGAAATCGTAGTTCCCCGCGGAGAGGGTGGCGCCGGCCGAGAAATCGGTGTTCTCGCCGAAGTTGACGATGATGTGTCGGAACCCCGTCAGCGTGGAGTCACCGTAGATGGTTGCGACGTCGGGATACGTGGAATCGAAGTAGGGATCGATCACCACACCGTTGCGGATCAGGTCGGCGTCGAATACCAGCGACCCTCCGGGGATGACCGGCCCGGCCGTCGGCACCTCGAACGACGTGCCGTTCACCGCGTTGGCCGAGGGGATCAGCATGCCCGAGATCAGCACGCCGCTCGGGGCGACGAACGCGCTCGCCGGAACGCAGCCAGTGTCCTGGTAGCCGGTCTGGGCCAGACCGTCGGCGAGCTCGGTGTCGTACGGCGGCGCGTGCGGGACGAGCGACTTGATCAGGTTCTGGACGGCGTCGTAGCCGTGCTTGGGCGCCCAGAGTGCCGCCTGGCTCGCCGCGGTGGTGGTCGGTGGATCGGTCATGTAACCGAGCGGCGCCACGTAGACCGCCCATCGCGTCGCCGTCCATGCCGGCGTGCCGGTCACGATCTCGGCGTCGATCGTCGGCGCGGCGCAGCTGACCGCGGTTCCTCCACTGCCGCCCGTACCCGCGGTGCCCGTACCAGCGCTGCCGCCCTTGCCAAGGCTGCCGCCCGTGCCCGCGCTGCCGCCCGTGCCTCCGCCTCCGTTCGTGCCCGCCGCACCGCCCGTTCCGGAGCCGTCGGAACAGCTGGCCAGCAGCAGAAGGACGAAAGCGAAACCCGTCGACGATCTATTCATGAATGCTCCCGGTTGCGCCGTCAGTTGACGACGAAGTGCAACACCTGCGAGGTCATGCCGGCCTTGCCGGTGATCTTGATGGTGAAGTCGTAGTTGCCCGGGTCGAGCGAAGCCCCCCCGGAGAAGTCGGTGTTCTCACCGAAGTTGATGATCATGTGCCGGAACCCCGTCAGGCTGGCATCTCCGTAGAGGGTCGCGGGGCTCGGGTAAGTGCTGTCGAAGGCGGGATCGATCACGACGCCGTTGCGGATCAGATCGGCGTCGATGAAGAGCGCGTTCTCGTTGATCACCGGACCGCTCGTCGACACCTCGTACGACTTGCCGTTCGGAGCGCCGGCCGCCGGGATCAGCAGGCCCGAGATCAGGAGCCCGCTCGGGGCCGCGAAGGCGCTCACCGGCACGCAGCCCGTGCTCTGGAAGTTCGCCTGCGTCAGGCCGGCGGAGAGCTCGGTGGTGTAAGGGGGCGCGTGCGGGACGACGGACTTGAACGCGTTCGCCACATCGTCAAAGGCGTGCTTCGGTTGCCAGACCGCGTTGAAGCCCGCGTTGATCGTCGCTGGTGGATCGCTCGCAAACCCGAGCGGGCCGACGTAAACCGCCCACCCCTGTGCCGTCCAGGTCGGCGTGCCGGTCTTCGTCTCGGCATCGACCTTGAGCCCGCCGCAGCCGCCCGCGCCGCCGCCGCCCGTTCCACCGCCGCCAGCGCCGCCGCCGGTGCCGCCCCCACCGCCGTGTCCCACCACGATTCTGGCGCCTGTCCCGCCGCTTCCACCGCCATTGCCACCGGCATCGCCCGCGGTCCCTCCGCCGCCGCTCGAGCCGGACGCACCGGCCGTTCCTCCGCTGCCGCCCGAACCGGACGCGCCCGCCGTCCCGCCGCCGCTCGAACCGGACGCACCGGCAGTCCCTCCGCCGGCGCCGCTTCCACCGGCGCTTCCTGCAGCGCCGCCCGTACCCGCGCTTCCTGCAGCGCCGCCCGTACCCGCGCTTCCCGCCGCGCCAGTTCCGGCCGTTCCCGCCAGGCCGCCCGTGGCGCCACTTCCGCCGCGTCCGCCGGTGTCGACCGAGCCCCCGGTCCCCCCGCCGCCGCTCGTCCCGGCGATGCCGGCGCCCGCGCTGCCGCCGGCCGCGCCCGCGCCGCCCTTGCCCCCGCCGGTGCCGCCGCTGCCTCCCGCCCCCGTTCCATCACCGCCGCCACAGCCCAGCAGCAGAATCGCCAGGGCCACCGACACCTTTGCCGAACGGAGCATGCCCTGCCCCGGCGTCACCATTGCATCCATCGTCGCCGGTCGCCGGCTGCGGTCGTCGCTCATCGGTCGCTCCTCTCATCATCTACGGGGGACGGGGGCCGAGGTTTCCGCGGACGGGCCCCTGAATATCACGGGATGCGGATTGTGATCATCTGTTCATCGCAGTTTGCATGACGGAAAACCCGCGCAGTCCGGATCGGCGCAGTCGATCTTGCCGTCGCCGTCGTCGTCGGCGAGGTTCGCGCACTGCTCGCTCACCCGGCCCGCGCAGTCGGGATCGGCCCCGTCTTGCAAGCCGTCGCAGTCGTTGTCCCATCCGTCGTCGCACTCCACCTCGGGTCCGACGCAGGTGACCGAAGGGCGGTCGATGACGGTGGCGACCCAGCCCCCCACCGCGAAGACCCGCTGCCGCGTGACGTGAACGGAGCTGCAGACGTTGGGAATGGCGATCGATTCCCAGGCGCCGAGCCGATAGTGGATCAGCCCCGAGCTGTTGCATCCGAAGAGATCGCCGGCGCCGCCCCTGACGGTCCCCACCGACGGCGGCACGCCCGGAAGCTCGGTCCAGCGCGCGCCGTCCCAGTGGAAGATCTGGTTCGTCCCGTCCGGGACGTCATGTCCGACGGCGTAGACGTCGCCGGGGCCAGAGCCCGACAGGTCGTACAGGTCGTCGCTGGTCCCGACGTTCATGGCGCTCCAGGTCCCGTCGAAGTGCATGAGGACGCCCTGGGTGCCGCCGACGAACACGTCCCGCGGCCCGCTGCCCCAGATGCTCCACAAGACCGTGCCCGCGCTGGCGATGGTCGATGGCGTCCAGGCCTGGCCGTCCCAGTGGGCCATCAGGCCCGCGTCGCCCACCACGTAGACGTCGTTCGCGCTGCTGCCCCAGATGGCGTGGAGGGCACCGTCGAAGCTGCCGCTCTGGACCCAGTCGTTGTGGCTTCCCCGCAGAACGACGTTGGCCGCGACGGCGAACAGATCGTCCGGGCGCGCACCCCAGATCGCGTCGAGATGCGGAACGGTCGTGGTCTCCGTCGTCCAGCCCTTGCCGTCCCAATGGGCGATCGCGCCGTCATACGTGTCGCCGCCGAACGCGAACACGTCCTCGAAAGAGTCCGGTCCCCACAGCCTGTTGAACGCGAGAGCCCGCGGGAAGAGGAGCCCGGTCGTGTCCAGCGTCGATGACACCTCGGTCGTGCCGGTCCAGTGCGCGATCGTGTTGCCCACCGCATAGAGGTCATTCGGGCCGCTGCCCCAGAGCGGCCCCACCGAGGCGTTCGGCGGAAACGGCGGTAACGTCGTCCAGTCCGCGCCGTCCCAGTGAATGAGGCGGCCGTCCGCCGCGCCGTTGAAGAACACGTCGCGCGGCCCGGTTCCCCAGACCCACTGCGCGGAGCTGTTCAACGGGCGCGTCATGGCGGTCCAGGCGCCGCCATCGAAGTGCCAGATGTCGCCGCCCACGACGAACACGTCGTCCGGTCCGCTGCCCCAGATGCTGCGACCCACCGATGGGAAGGAAGGGATCTGCCCGCCCGCGCCGTCGCTGCGCGAGGCCGCCGTCCACTGACTTCCGTCGCCGTGCAGGATGACGCCCAGCGCGCCTGAGGTTTCGCCGCTGGCGAAGACGTCGTTGGGACCGCTCCCCCAGACGCCGTAGAGGTTGTCGGCGCCTTGCGGCTGCAGCTGCCAGTTGCTGCCGTCCCATCGCTCGATGGTTCCGCCGTCGCCGACGGCGTAGACATCGGTCGGGCCACTGCCCCACACCGCATGCAAGGGCGCCCCGGGCACGGTGGTCAGGAGCGGGTTCCACGCGCTTCCGTCCCAGTGGAGGACCTGGCTTCTGGTTGCGGTGTCGTTCTCGGGCGCGATCGCGTAGACGTCGTGCGGCCCGCTTCCCCAGATCGCGACCATCGTCCGGGCGAACCCGGGGCTGAGGTCGGACCAGCCGGCGCCGTCCCAGTGCAGCGCGAGCGCGTTCCCGGAGGCGTCTCCGCCGACCGCGAACACGTCGTCACGACCGCTCCCCCAGACGCCGTAGAAGGCCCGGTTCGAACCGGCCGGCACGACCGACCACCCGAGCATCTTGCATCCGTCGAGAGCGAGCGTGCACTGGTCGGAGCATCCGAGCAGCCCCTGCTCGAAGCCGTAGTTGAGGCAACTCTTACCCGGCGGCGGCGCGCCATCGCACGCCTCGGAGCCGTTGACCAGCCCATCGCCGCAGGAGCCCGTGCACCCCGACGTGTCGAAGGTGCAGAACGCGGAGCAGGCGAGCCCGGGTGAATCGTAGAAGCCTGCGGACTTGCAGTCAGCGCCGGCGAGATCGTCACCGTCACACGCCTCGCCGCCGTTCCGGACGCCGTCGCCGCAGAAGCCGGCGCACCCGGAGGTGTCGAGCGTGCAGTCCGGCTTGCATGCGAGCCCGGTGGTCTCGCCGTAGAAGTGAAGGCCCTTGCATGTCTGGCCGGCGAGGTCGACGCCGTCGCAGGCCTCGGCACCGTTCCGGACACCGTCGCCGCAGCGAAAGGGACGGCAGAGACCCTGGAGGCACTTGCCGTGCTCTTGTCTCAGAACGCAGTCATCGCCGTCGACGCGACTGGCGCAGGCGGCCGCCTCGGTGGGCGTGAGGCACGTCTTGTTGAGGTCGTCGCAGATCGTCCCCACCGGGCAGACGTGCCCGTCGGCGCAGGTGAGCGAGGCCGGTGAAAGACACCCGCCCGCGAGCGGCGGCGCCATCAGCGCCAGCGCCATGACCAAAGGGCGCCATGAATGTGCCCGCGCCGTCACGCGTGTCCCCGCCTCACTTCGTCGGCAACTTCTTGCATCCCGGGTAGCCGGCGCAGTCGGTGTCGAGGCAGTCGGCCAGCCCGTCGCCGTCGTCGTCGATCCCGTTCGCGCACCGCTCGGCGACTTTACCCACGCAGTCGGGGTCGGCCGCGTCGACGAGCCCGTCGCAGTCGTTGTCCCAGCCGTCGTCGCAGTCGCGCTCGGACCCGACGCACGTGACGGACGGTCGATCGAGGTGACTCTCACCGAACGCCCCGACGATGAACACGCGCGTCGGCGTGACCGAGAGGCCGCGCATCGTCCCGGAAAACGGCGTCTTGATCTGCTCCCAGGTGCCGGTGAGCGAACGCAGGTGCTGCAGCGACGTGTCGGTCGTGATGAAGACGTCGCCGGCGCCGCTGCCCGCGACGTTCGAGTAGACCAGCTGCGCCGCCGAACCGAGCGATGCGGCCGGCGCGCCGAACGGCTGCCAGGAGGCACCATTCCAGCGCGCGACGATGCCGAAGAACTGGAACGTCGAAGGATCCGTCGACGGTCCGACCGCGTAGACGTTATTTGCGCCGGTCCCCCAGATCGCGATGGGGGCGCCGCTCTGGTTGATCGGCTCTTGCGACCAGCTCGTTCCGTTCCAGTGAAATACGCTGTCGATAGTCAGCGCGTCCAGGAGCGGGACCGCGTAGACGTCGTTCGGCCCGCTCCCCCACACCCGTCCCAGCTTGCCGAGACGACTCATTGTCATCGGAGACCAGCGCGTCCCGTCGAAACGCAGGATCGTCGACGGTTGATCGCTGGTGGTGCCGCCGACCGCGAACGCGTCGTCGGGGCGATCGGCCCACACGCCCTCGAGATCGACCGAGGTCCCGGAATCCATCCGCGACCAGCCCGTCCCGTCGAAATGCAGGATCGTGCCCCCCGCTCCGACGGCAAGAACGTCATGCGGCCCGGTCCCCCAGACGCCGGCGAGGCTCCCCGCCGGCACGACCGCATCGGCCACCGTCACAGTCGACCAGCGCACGCCGTCCCAGTGCGCGACCAGGTGACCGTCTCCGACGGCGAACGCGTCGTCGGCGCTGGCGGCCCAGACCGCGTTCAGGGCGGGAAGCGTCGCCCCCGCGTCGGCCGGCCCCCAGCGCGTGCCGCGCCAGTGATAGATGCCATCGTCGCCGACGGCGAACACCTCACC
>Ga0066395_10000415_pt1 | contig 15959 bp, 19 predicted proteins | sample PanSoiPlot1MoBio_FD_61218 | JGI IMG/M metagenome (GOLD analysis project Ga0066395, IMG submission 61218) | Tropical forest soil microbial communities from Panama analyzed to predict greenhouse gas emissions - Panama Soil Plot 1 MoBio | ecosystem: Environmental > Terrestrial > Soil > Tropical... | reverse complement strand
ACCCCGCACGGCGGCACGATGAACGGCTTCCTGCTGCTGTTCGGCGAGCGCGCCAAGCTGGACGAGATGCGCCGCACCGACGAGTTCGAGCGCTTCTCGATCAAACTGGGGATGCTGTTCGACGGCTACGGCGTCGTCCCCGGCCTGAACAACGAGGGCCTCGCGAAGGCGATGGGTCGCATGAAGGATTTGCTGACGTAGTCGCGTCAGCCCTTCACGCAGACGATCTGTTTGAGCTCGGTGACGATCTCGACGAGGTCTTGCTGCTGCTTCATGACGCTGTCGATGTTCTTGTAGGCCTTGGGGGCCTCGTCGATGACGCCGGGGTCCTTGCGGCACTCCACGCCGCGGGTCTGATCCTGTAGGTCGCGCACGGTGAAGCGCTTGCGCGCCTGGCTGCGGCTCATGCGCCGTCCGGCGCCGTGCGACGCCGACTCGAACGACTGCGGGTTGCCGAGGCCGCGCACGATGTACGACTTCGTGCCCATCGATCCCGGGATGATGCCCATGTCGCCTTGACCGGCGCGGATCGCCCCCTTGCGCGTCACCAGCAGCTCGTCGCCGAAGTGAACCTCCTCGGCGACGTAATTGTGGTGGCACGAGATCGCCTCGGCGAAGGTGACGCGCGGCCAGAATCCACGCACCACATCCTCCAGCAGGTGCAGCATCATCTGTCGGTTGAAGCGCGCGTACTCCTGCGCCCAGAACAGATCGCGCCGGTAGGCGTCGAACACCGTGGTCCCGGCGAGGAAGACGGCTAGGTCGCGGTCGACCAGCGCCTGGTTGTGCTTGAGGCGCCGCGCGATCTCGATGTGGTGCTCGGCCAGGACCTTGCCGACGTTGCGGCTGCCCGAGTGCAACATCAACCAGACAGCGTCGTCCGTGTCCAGGCAGACCTCGATGAAGTGGTTGCCGCCGCCCAGCGTTCCCATCTGGGACGAGACGGTCCCCGCACTCACGGGCCCGTCGAGCTTCGCGTAGCGATCCAGCAGCGACTGGCCGACGTCGCGCAACTTGTCGGGCGCGTCGCGCCACGCCGGCGACGCGTGCGACATCCGGCCGACCGGGATCGCGTCCTCGATCGCCAGGCGCAGCTTGCGCAGATCGTCCGGCAGATCGTTCGCGGTCAGGCTGGTCTTGACGGCCGCCATGCCGCAGCCGATGTCGACCCCGACGGCGGCGGGCGCGACCGCGCCCTGCATCGCGATCACCGAGCCGACCGTCGCGCCCTTGCCAAGATGCACGTCCGGCATGACCGCGACGTGGTGCGCGACCCAGGGCAGCGCGGCGACGTTCTTGAGCTGCGTGATCACCTGCGAGTCGACCTCTTCCAGCGGCGCCCACAGCTGGATCGGGACGTTACGTCCTTTGAGGGTGGTGGAAGGCATGGTCAGCTCGTCTGATCGGGATTGGTCGCTTTTGTCGCGGCAAACGGATCGTGACACGCGCGGAACCAGGCGGGAAGCGATCGCCACAGCCTCGCGTCTGCGCGCTCGAGAAGGCGGCGCCGGTGATAGCCACCGCGAACGGTCGGGATGAACCAGAACAGACAGTTGCCGCAGGCGCCGACGCGCCGGCCGCTCAGCCACGCGACGAGCTCGCGCTCGGGACGGGGGAGGGGAGGGCGCGCCTGGCCGTGCGCCGCCGGGCTCAGCTTGTCGCTGAAGTGGCGACCGACCTTCGGCGCTCTCGGGACGATCGCCTCGTCGGTTTCCGCGTCGGCGGGGTCGAAGTTCGTCAGCGTACTCCGGACGATGGCCCGCGGGGCGCGGTTTTGTCGGCGGCTGTACCAGGTGATGCCGCGGTAGCGGCCGCCCTCGATCACGGTTCGTGCCAGGTTCTTCGTCGACATCAGTGAATCTCCGTCGTGTCGCGCGCCAGCGCGCGCGAAGCTGGGTCGCGCCGGAAACGCAGCTCCGGCGTCCTCTTCAGTCCGAGGCTCTCCGCCAGCTGCGTGCGCAGAAATCCTGCGACGTGCTCGCACGCCTCTCGTCTGTCTTCGTCTCCTTCGGCGGTGAACCAGAGCCGCGCGCACGAGCCGTCGCCCGCGAGCTCGACCATCGTGATCACCACGCTGTCCAGTCGCGGATCGCGCACCTCGTTGCGCAAGATCAGATTCACCTCTTCGCGGATCAGCTCCTGCAACCGCGCCGTGCGGGTGCCGTCGCCGCCGTCCTCTCGTTCATGCGTTCTCGTTCGATGCTGCTGTCGCTTCGTCTTGCCCATGACACACGTTTCCCGTTCGCCGCGGCGCGCTTTTACGCAACGCCGGACAGACCCCGAACACCCACTGTCTCCGCGACTCGCGCGCCCACGCGGGGCCCGCAGGCGAGCGCTACTTCCGGACAGACGCGGAGACGATCTTCTCGATGCATGGTTTGCGAATCACCATCAAATGTCGTCTCCTTTCCGCGCCACTCAGGCGCAAGCGTTCATTACTGGTGACAGATCGATCGTTGACTGTCAAGAATGACCGGCATGGAACCGATCGTCTTGCACGTTGACGGCTTCTTCAACAGCCCCTACGCGTTCTCCGTATTCGTCTGCCTGACCGAGAAGGGGCTGCCGTTCGAGACGCGTCTCGTGAACCTGCACGAGAAGGCGCAGAAGAAGGCGGAGTTCAAGGCGAAATCGCTGACCGCGCGCGTTCCGCTGCTGGAGCACGGCGACTTCCGCCTGACCGAATCGAGCGCGATCGTCGAGTACCTGGAGGAGACGTTCCCGCCGCCGCGCTACGCCGCGATGCTGCCGGCTGCGCCGCGCGAGCGGGCGCGCGCGCGCCAGATCATGGCCTGGATCCGGAGCGACCTGATGCCGATCCGCGAGGAGCGCGCGACGCACACGTTCTTCTACGGGCACCCGGTCGAGCCGCTGTCGCCGGCCGGGCGCGCGGCGGCCGACAAGCTGATCGCCGCGGCGTCGGCGTTCATCCCCGACGGGCGCACGTCGTTGTTCGACGCGTTCAGCATCGCCGACGCTGATCTGGCGATGATGCTGATGCGTCTGGTCGGCAACCGCGACCCGGTGCCCGCGAAGCTCTCCGACTTCGTGGCGGCGCAGTGGCGCCGGCCGAGCATCCGCGCCTGGGTCGAACGCGATCGCGCGCCCTACGTGCCGTACTGAGCGGCGTCGGTGCCGTCGCGCTACTGGCAGTTCGACGGCAGGCTGATGTAGACCTGACCGAGCGCGGTCGGGGAGCCGTCGCTGTTGATCAGCTGCGCGTTCGGGATCGGGCCGGCGCTGAACCACGAGTAGCGGAAGACGTTCGGCTGGCTCTCGAGGTACGGGATGGCGGCGCGCATGTACGCCTCTTGCTGCGCGGCGGTGGCGCTGCCGTCGCAGGAAAATTCGGTCACCCAGATCGGCTTGCCGAACTGGACCCAGCCGGCGAGGCTGTTGTTCGATTCGATGTACGCTTTGAGCGACGGAAGGTCGCAGTTGTACCAGTGCACCGCGATGTGGTCGACCTCGCAGGTCGTGCAGTCGGCGAGGAAATCGGTCAGGTAGACGTACGGATCGGTGCCGTTGCAGCTCGCGGCGGGGCCGCAGAAGTTCATCCCCGGGCCGACGATCGTGCCGATGCCGGCGCTGCGCGCGTTGGTCTGCAGCGCGGGCCAGGCGGTGGCCGCCGCCTGCGGCGTCAGGTTCGACTGCGCCATGAAGTTCGGCTCGTTGAAACCGAGCAGGTACTTCGACCCGGCGGGGATCGCGCCGTTCACCGTCGAGCTGCCCCAGACCATCGGCACGAATTCGATGCCGGTGTTGCCGCCGCTCTTCGAGAGGCCCCAGTTGTACCACCAGCGGACGGCCGGATAGAACGCGGCGCCCGGCGCCGTGTTGGCCGCGATGCCGCGCTTGCATGTTGGCGCCGCCGCGCCGCCCGCTCCGGCCATGCCGCCGGCGCCCGTCGTGCCGCCCCGGCCCGCGCTCCCCGCCGAGCCACCGGCGCCGCCGCGTCCCGCGCTCCCCGCCGTACCGCCTGCGCCGCCCCGGGCACCGGTGCCCGCTCCACCGCTACCTGCCGCGCCCGCGCTGCCGCCCGTTCCGCCGCTCCCTCCGGCGCCGCCGCGCGCGCCCGCGCTGCCCGCCGCACCGGCCGTGCCGGTCGTGCCGCCACGGCTTGCGCTCGTTCCGCCGCTGCCGCCGGCGCTGGTCGTGCCGCCGTTCGAGCCGCCTGTGCCCGCAGCGTCCGGGTTTCCCGTCGTGCTCGCGCCGCCGCCGCAACCCGCCCAGCCCACGAGGGCGGCTGCGCAGACGCATGTTCGGCATAGCCGGCCGATGAAGTGAAATCGGCGCATCGCGCGATCATGATCTCACAAAGCGCGGCCCGGCGTCGTCGATTCGTCAGGGGACGAGATCCGTCAATGGACGACGAAAAACACCAGCGCGCCCGCGACCGCCGCCAGCGACGCGACCACCGCGATCGCGGGAACGACCCGCGCCCGCCGATCCGCCGCTCGCACGCCGCGCACCAGCGCGACGACGCCGAAGACGAGCGCGATCAGCGCCAGCGCCGTCGCGACCATCAGCTCACGCATGCCGTGGACGCGCGCGCGGATGATCGCCACGACCGACCCGATCGCCAGCAGCGCGATCATCAGCGCCCACGTCGCCCACGGGTCCAGCCGCGGATCGGAGATCGGTTCCAGGGGCTCGCGGCCGCCGCCGTCGGTCATTCGCCGAGCAGCGCGCGGACCACTTGCTCCCACTCGCGCTCGAGCGGCTCCGTCGATGGCGTCGCGCCCGCGCGGCCGTACCAGTAGCGCGCGTTGTCGCGGTCGCCTTCCTTCCGGTGCAGGTAGGCGTGGACGCGCGCGGCGTCCTTCGTCTCGACGCTGTCGACCGTCGCGTGCGCGCGTGCCCAGTCGCCCTTGCCGTCGATCCAGAGCGCGCGCAGCGGCGCGCTCAGACCCGCGGGCGGCTTGCCGTCGATGCGCACCGACTTCCGAAATTCGTCGAACGTCATCGACATCGGCGTTACTTGTACGAGGGCGCCGCTGCGTACGCCACGCCGAGCGCGGTCAGGGCGCCGCCGGAGTCGACCAGATCCAGATTGGTCGACCAGGGATACCAGGCGTAGCGCACCAGGCGCGGGTGCTTCGCGAACATCGTCACCGCGCCCTTGTAGAAGTTGACCACCGTCTGCGTGTCAGGCGCGCTGTTGTTCAGGCAGCCCCATTCGGTCAGCCAGATCGGCCGGGTCCCGGCCCATCCCTCCGCCGACTTGATGTAGCTCTCGAGCTGCGACGCGTTCGCGTCGCACGAGCCGGCGTTCCAGCCGTACCAGTGGATGGCGACGAAGTCGGCGCGCAGCGACGCGTCGGCGTTGAGCATGTTCATGAAGCTGGTGAACCACGTCTGACCGTTCGAGTTGGCCGAGGTGGCGGGCGTTCCGATCTTGATCGCGGGGTTGTTGAACGCCGGCCAGAGCGAGATCGCCGTCGCGACCGTCATGTTCGACTGACCGGTGTTGTCGGGCTCGTTGAAGCCGAGCACGTTGCCGTACCCCTTGTTGACGAACGTGGTGATCGAGCTGGTGATGCCGCTGGCGCTCTGTTCGCTGCCCGTGTGGCCCCAGATCATCGGGATGAATTCGCCGCCGCCGCCGGCGCAGGTGTCGGCCGACTGCGTCCAGTTGTAGTACCAGGACGTGCTCAGCATCATCCGAACCGCGCACGGCGAGTTCGCGACGCCCTTAAACGGCTGCGTGCCGCCGGCGCCGCCCGTGCCGGTCAATCCGCCATTGCCGCCGTTGCCCGCGTTGCCCGCCGCGCCCGCGCCGCCGCCCGTTCCCGCGCCAGCGCTGCCGGCGCTTCCCGTCATCCCGCCGTGCCCGCTCGTGCCGGCGATTCCCGAGACGCCGCCGCGCCCAGCGCTCGCGCCTCCACTTCCGCCGCGTGCGGGCGCGCCCGCCGCGCCGCCGCTTCCGGCTGCGCCACCGCCGCCCGATGCGCCCGCACCGGCCCCGCCGCGGCCCGCGTTTCCCGTCGCGCCGCCCGTGCCCGTGCCTGCGCTGCCACCGGCGCTTCCGCCCGCGCCCGCGCCGCCCGCCGCGCCGCCCGTGCCCGGGGGGTTGGTGCCGGTGCTGTTGGCATCGCCCTGAGCGCCGCCCGCCCCGGCCGGCGGCGGAGAGAGATCGCCGGTGCACGCGAACACGAGCGCGCCGCTCGCCAGGAGGACGGCGAGGCCGATTCGCCGGCAGCTCATTTGCGGAGCCTACCGCATTCCGGAAAAGATCGACGCCGCCCGCCAAATGTCCGCGTCATGCGGTGGCGTGTTAGCATTTTCTGCAGTGCCGAACCGATCGCTGTCCCCAGCGCTGCTCGCGCTGATTCTCGTCGCCGGCTGCAAGTCGTCGGAGACCGCCGATGCCGGAGTGAGCGACGCGGCATACGACTCGGGGCTGTGCGGCGACGCCGCCGCGTGCGCGACGGGGCAGCTGTGCGTCAGCCACCAGAACTGCACGAACCTGGTCTGCAGCCCCGTCCCCGCCAGCGGCACGTGCCCATCCGGAACCAGCGAGACGCAGAGCTGTCCGGACGGCGGGCCTCCCGGCTGTATCGCCGGCTGCGCGGCGACGTTCGGGTGCCAGCCGCGCCCGGCCGGCTGCGCCACGGTGGATTGCTCATGTGCGACGGCGCTGTGCGCGCCGGACAGCTGCATCGCCACGATGGGCGATCGCGTCGCCTGCGCGACGCAGTGACCTCGGAAGATCGGCGCCGGACTACGGGGCATCGTCCACAACCGTCTGCCGTGGTGCGTCGGTGACGCCGTTTCACCGGATTCGACCTGACGACGGGTGCCGGATCGACCCCTGAGCCATTTGGCTCGTCTGATGGCTCTCTCCTACGTGGCCACGTTTGTCCCGGGTCGTCCGGGTCCCCAGCCCGCCGACTTCGACCTGGAGGGCCTGCGCCGAGACCCCGGCCTGCTGGCGGAGTTCGAACGTCTGGTCGCCCGCTGGTCGGTCGCCGCGCCGAGCGACTCGCCCCGCGCGTGGCCGGCGGCGGTCGACGCGCCGGCCGAGCTGAAGGCGTACTACGCGATCGCCAACCACTGGCCCGGCGCCAAGTTGTACGGCTCGCAAGACTTCCTGCGCCCGATCGACAACCTGGCCCGCGACGGCGGCAAGCTGACGTTCATCACCGAGAACCAGGCGAACTTTCGGATCGCGCTCGAATCGATTCGGGGCGCGTGGACACTCTGGTCGTGCACCTTCGGCCAGGACTGGCTGTGGGTGCCGATGGACGGCGTGGACCTGCCGGAGCTGCTGGTCACCTTCGGCTTGCAGGAGATGATGTTCGGCGCGCGCTACCTGACCGCTCACAGCGCCTACGCCATCGAAGGCTGCAAGGTGGGCGGTGGTTTCCGGCCGCTCTGGCGCGGGACGTACGCGGGCGATACGCAGTGGACGTTCCTCTGGCATCCGAGCGGCGCGATCGCGGGCCACCTCGATCGCGAGAACTGGTACTGGTGCGGGCAGATGCGGCAGGGGCGGCTGTGGGAGTACCTGGGCGAGCCCGATCCGAATCTTCCCGGGCTGCCGATCAGGGCCAAGGACGCCGACGCGTAAGTTCCGCGGTCAGTTGTTTCGGGCGTGGGACGGGTCGGCGCGCTAGATTGCGCGCCCGCCCATGCACGACCTGACCAAGGGATCGATCAGCCGCGCTCTGCTTCAGACCACGACCATGATGCTGGTCGGGATGGTGTTCCAGACGCTGTACTTCCTGATCGACCTGAAGTTCGTCGGCATGCTGGGCGCGAAGGCGGTGGCGGCGGTCAGCCTGTCGGGCAACCTGATGTTCCTGGTCCTGGCGCTGACGCAGACGCTGGGCGTCGGGACGACGGCGTTGATCGCGCACGCGACCGGCCGCAAGGACCGCGACACCGCGCGCCTCATCTTCAACCAGTCGCAGCTGCTGTCGCTGGCGGTCGGTCTGCTGTTCTTCGTGATCATGATGGCGCTGCGCGGGCGGTTCGCGCGCGCGCAGGCGGCCGATCCCGAGACGGCCCGGCTGGCGGGCGAGTACCTGGCCTGGTTCATCCCGGCGCTGGCCGGCCAGTTCGCGATGATCGCGACGGCATCGGCGCTGCGTGGGATCGGCGATTTCAGGCCCGGCATGATCATGCAGACGGCGACGGTGGTATTGAACGCGGGGCTGGCGCCGGTGCTGATGTTCGGCTGGGTGACGGGCCATCCGCTCGGGGTGGCGGGCACGGCCATCGCGTCGTTCGTCGCGGTCGCGGTCGGTGTCGTGTCGTTGATCGCCTACGTCGTGACGAAGAAGGAGGGCTACCTCCGCTTCGTGGCGGCCGAGTTTCGTCCGCAGCTTCCGACCTGGGGCCGGATGCTGAAGATCGGGTTGCCGGCGGGCGCCGAGTTCTTCTTCCTGGGCGCCTACATGTTCGTCATCTACGGCATCACGAAGGTGTTCGGCCCGGCGGCGCAGGCGGGCTACGGGATCGGGCTGCGCGTCATCCAGGCCGGCTTCATGCCGGTCGTCGCGCTCGGCTTCGCGGTCAGCCCGGTCGCCGGCCAGAACTTCGGCGCGCGGCAGCCCGATCGCGTGCGCGCGACGTTCCGGATGGGCGCGCTGATGGCGACGATCGCGATGGTGATCCTGTTTGTCATCTGTCAGCTGATCCCGCGCGGCCTGGTCGGCCTGTTCAACAAGGACCCGGGTGTGCTGGCCGTGGGCGGCGAGTACCTTCAGATCGTCGCATGGAACTTCGTCCCGTCGGGGATCGTGTTCGTGAGCTCCAGCATGTTCCAGGCGATGGGCAACACGATTCCGCCCCTCATCAGCTCGTTCCTGCGCACCAGCCTGCTGGTGATCCCGGCGATCGCCATGTCCCACGCGGCCGGTTTCGCGCTCAGCTGGATCTGGTACCTGGCGGTCGCCTGCACGGCGTTCCACGCGCTGCTGAATTTCCTGCTGCTGCGGCGCGAGTACCGCCGCAAGCTGGCGTTCGCCGCGCCGGCCGCCGCGGCGTCCGCCCTGGCCGTCGCCGCCGAGTGACCGCTGCTACTTCGATTCCAGCTTGTCGATGACGAAGCGCTGTTGCTCGGCCAGGTCGAGCAGGGTCGTCTCGACCAGGTCAATCCGTTGGGTCATCAGGTCCAGGCGCTGATTCGTCTGAATCTGCTCGCCGCGAACGCCGCGAATCTCATCGCGAATATCCTTCAGAATCTCGACCGTCATGTCGGACGCCATCGACATCTCCTTTTGGGGTAGCAGAGAACGAGGGCGTTATCGTCGCGGCGCCGCGAAGGTTGCGGCCCAGAAGGCCTTGCCGCGCGAGAGGGGGATGCGACGCGACGACGTCTCGGTCAGCCCGGCGCGCGTTGCCAGATCGCGAAAGCGCTCGGGCGGCACCAGCGCCATCAGCGCGGACAGAGACTGGAGGCTCTCAAAACCCGTCTCCGAGATCGGCGCCTCGCCGCCCGGCAGCTGAAGGACGACCGACAGGACGCCGCCGGGCGCCAGCCAGCCGGCGATGCGCGGCACGATCGCGGCCGGGTCCACGTACTCGAACAGCAGCGCTGCGTGAATCAGATCGAAGCCCGCCGGGTCGAGCGCGCAGGTCGCGGCGTCGGCGCAGATCCATTCCGCGACGCCGGCGAGCCGCGCCTGTCGCTGTCGCGCCAGCGCGACGTAGTCCGGATTCAAATCGACGCCGACGAAGCGCTGCGTGTGCGCCGGATCGACGACGTCCAGTCCGTTGCCGGTGCCGCACCCGAGCACCGCCAACCGCGCGGGGCGAATCTGCCCGTACGCGTCGGCCAGAATGGCGCGCAGCGGGCCGAGCTGGTCGACGCCCGCCGTGCCCATGTGCCCTTCGTAGTCGCCCGCCGGGATGGCCAGCCACGGCTTGTCGGTCACTTCCCCACACTACTCGAAACCAGGTGGCGTCGGATTGCGATGCGAAGACTGATATCATCGCCGTGCGGGCGCGGCGGCCATGGCGGCGGCGCCGAGATTGCGAGGGGAGCGATGGCGATTCTGCAGAGTCCGTTGGTGCAGGTCCTTCTGTGGGTGATCGCGGCGGCGGCGGCGGTCTGGCTTCTGACTCCCGCCGTGATGGGCGCGCTCGGCAAGGGCCGCTATTGGATGAACGTCAGCGACAATCCGACCGACGCCGAACCGGACGGCCGCGATCGCAAGTACGACAGCCGCTACCGTGAGTTCATCGCGCTCGGCTTCCGACCCGCCGGCAAGATCGTCGAGCACGCGCGGTTCAAACTGTCTCAGTGGAACTGGGAGTCGGGAGGCGCGCGCTATCTCGTGTCGCCGGACGGCAAGACGTTCGTCAGCTTCTTCAGGATCGCGGGCGGGAACCCGCTGCGGATGAACGCCTGCTCGATCTTCGAGGAAGGCGGCCTCATCCAGACGGCCGCTCCCGGCGTGGCGATCAATCGCGACCTCGGGCCGAATTACAAGTACGACGCGGTCGGCGAAGCCGAGCCGGAGGAGCTGCTCGGAATGCACGCGCGCCGCCTGGAAGCGTTCGTGCGTGATCGTGACCTGACCGTCAAGGCGGCGACGATGCGGGAGATCGCTGCCGCGGTCGAGGAGTTCACGCGGCGCGTGACCTCGAATCTGACGTCCGGGTCGGGCTTCGGGATGCTGGGCGTTTTCTTCGTCCCCCTTGCCATGGTGCTCTTCAGCGGCCGGGGTCTCAGCGGCTGGATGCGCCCGCTCGCGGTCTGCGCCGCGCTGGCTTTCATGGCGTTGTTCCGCTGGGCGATCCTGCCCAACCGAATTCCGCGAATGATCCGCATGGGCATCATGTTGGGCGTCGTGATGATCCTGCCGACGGCGATGCCCCTGTGGCTCATGAGTCCGACGCGGATCACCAACCGCATCCTCGATCGATTCGAGGCGGACGGCGCGACCGCGCAGCCGGCGCGCGTCGTCGACCGGATCGTGCGGACCGGTCCGTCGGCGTGCACAGCTTTGCTGAAGCGGCTCGAGAACCCGGCCACCCGGTCCGAGACGCGGGCGATCATCCACGATGCGCTGGTGAAGTTGAGAGGCTCCGATCTCGGCGAGGCACCTACCGCCTGGCAGGGGTGGTGCGCCGACATCCGTCATCAGCGCTAGGCAGAATGATCAGTGCGGGACGACGGCCCGAGCGGCGTCCCAGACCGCCAGGACCATCGCCGCGGGATCGACGCTGACGCCGATGGTGGCGGCGAGCATGACGCTGTGGCGGGCGATGCCGTAATCGTAGCCAGGGGGATTCGCGGGCGACCGATCGCTCATGAACATGAAACCGGTCGCGCGCAGCGGCTGGAAGGTGACCGCGCCGAATCGCCAGACATAAGCGAACGTCGCTTCGCCCGTGACGCTGAAGCCGTTGAACGTGGCGGTGTTGCAGTAACAGACGCCGGACATCCGATGGCCAGAAGAATAGTTTTGCTGCCCGAACCCCGCTCCCAGTGCAGGAAACAGATACAGGCGCGGTCCCAGCCGGACTGCGGTCTTGGCGCGCCAGCCCGCCGAAATCGCGTTGACGCCCGGGGGCTGGCCGCTGGCCGGATCGAGGACACCGGCCCGCGCATCGAACTGCGCGATATCCGCGTAGACGCCGCCCCAGAACGGCGCCCGCCCGATGTCGATCGTCATCCCGAGGACCCAGCCAAACTGAGAGTAACGATCGTCCGCGCTGTTGCCGCGCCACGCGGGGCCGCCGCGGAGACCGATGTCGACGTAGTCGCGCGCGAGCGGATTCGGTTCGCCGGGCGGCGGCGTTTCGCCCGCCGCGGCGATCGCGGCGTCGGCGGCGATGGCCGCGGCGACGCATACGGCAAGCCAGCGGCGACCTGTCACTGAACCGTTTTCTGGGCCGCGACGCCGAGGGGCGGCGCGGCCCAGAGCGTGCCGTCCACGATCGCGAGACCCAGACCGCCGTAGCAACGCGTCGGGTAGCTCAGCGCCTCCCCGTGCAGAGGGGAGGTGTCGTCACGGCGCGTGTAGTAGACGTCGCACGCCGGGCTGGTCTGAAAGCCCATGTCGCTGTCGCCGCTCGGAACCACGTAGGCGATCGCGCTGCCGTCCGGCGCGATCACGATGTTGCGCGCATCGGGGGCGATCCCCTGCAGCAGCGTCCGTTCGCCCCGGCCGTCGTTGCGCGCGAAGTATCCGTGATATTTCAGCCAGACGGCGCCGTCGCTGGCCACGCCGATCCAGGATGCGCGCGCATCGTCGGCGAGCGGCGTCTCGGACAGCAGGCGCCCGGTCTGGGTGTCGATCTCGGCGATGCGCGTGCTCTTGCCGATGCTGTGCTCGTCGAGCAGGAGCGCGAGTCGAGGCGCGTTCGGCGCGGCCGACAGGGCGATGACGACCGCGCCGGGCTTCACGATCGGGAACGCGCGCGCGCCGCCCGGCCCGACGATTCGCACCAGGCGGGCCGCGTCGCGCGGGCCGGAGTCGACGATGATCGCCTCACCGCTGGCCGTGACGCCGTACTCGAGATCCCTTTCGGCCTGCGGCACGCGCCCGAAGACGATCGGCGCGTCCGTCGCACCGATGCTCTGGATCTCGATCGCTTTGCCGGCCGACACCACCACGATCGCCCGGCCCGCGTGAACGCCCGCGACCTGGCCGACGAACGACCGCTGGATCGGGCGGTCGCCGCGCGACAGTCTCACCTCGCCCGGCTGCCTGAAATTTCCCAGGAACGAGACCCACAGATCGCCGTCGTGCCAGAGCGCCGTTGCGCCGGCGTGTGCCGCCAGCGCCTTGACCGGGCCCGCCGGTCGCGAGCGCGGCGGACCCGTGGGCGCGGTCCGACAGGAGGCGCCCAGCACCGCCGCGGCGATCGCCACTCCGAACCGCACGCTCGGAACTATGTCACGACTTGGAATTGCGAGGTCGAGCGGCTGAACGTCGCCTTCAGCGTGACGAGGTCGAAGGTCTCGCGCGTCTTCGGATTCAGCAACCGGCCGCCTTCGTCGAGCAACCGGATCAGGTCGTGATACAGGCCGTAAAGCGCCAGGCTGAGCGCCTGGATCGAATCGATGCCCGGGATGTCGGGGCCCTGATCGAAGGCGCCGTCGAGCACGTAGGGGCAGGCCCATTGTTGGTCGGCGACCTGATAGGGCTTGCCGACCATTCCCTTGACGGGCCGTTCCTTCCCTTGCGCGTCGACCCAGTTGAACGACACGGTCGCGATCGGGTCCTTGATCGTCGTTCCTTTCATCGCGCGACACAATAAACATGCGGCCGCGGATCAGGCAATCACGGATTGCAGCGTCCGAGATGCAAACGGTCGAGCTGGCGAGCAGGGTGTAACATCGCTTTTGGTCATGGTTGCGCAACCGTCGGCGGCACGCGCGCGGATCCTGGCCGCCGCATTTCTGACAGTCACGACCGGGTGCGGCGGGGGCGGCGCGGCCGGACCGGGCACCGGTGGTGCGGGCGGGGGCGGTGCCGGAGGCGGCACGCCGACCGTGCTCGTCTCGGGCGAAATGGGCGCGTGGGCGATCGCCGTCGACGGCGCGAACGTCTACTGGACCAACGACACCACGCGCGCGGTGATGACCGTGCCGGTCGCGGGCGGAACGCCCACGCAGATCGCCGCCGGCGCGACCGAGCTCGAGGTGCCGTGGGACATCGCCGTCGATGCGAGCGGCCTCTACTGGAACTACTACGACAGCCCGGGAACGGTGATGACGGCGTCGCTGGCGGGTGGCGCGCCGATGACGCTCGCCGCGCAGCAGAACGGGCCGCGCAGCATCGCTGTCGCGGGCCCGGCCATCTACTGGGTCAACCTCTGGATCCTCGGGAACAACTCGGGCGCCGTGATGACGGCGCCGCTCGCCGGCGGCGGCGCGGTGACGCTCGCGTCCGCGCAGGACGATCCGAACGGCATCGCCGCCGACGGCACCAACGTCTATTGGACGAACCTTGGTGGCACGGTGATGAAGGTGGCGGCGGCGGGCGGCACACCGGTGACGCTCGCGTCGGCGCAGAATGGGCCGCAGGCGATCGCCGTGGACGCGACGAACGTCTACTGGACGAACACGGGAGCCCTCGAGAACACCGGGACGGTGATGACCGTACCGATCGCAGGCGGCGCGCCGGTCGCGCTCGCGACCGGCCTCAAGGGTCCGTTCGGAATCGCGCTGGATGCGAACAACGTCTACTGGACCGATCGGACGCGGATCATGAGGGTGGCGAAGGGCGGCGGCGGGGCGGTCACGCTGGCGTCGGATCAGAGCCGCGCGACCGACGTCGCCGTCGACGCCACGGCCGTCTACTGGACCGACACCGACGCCGGCACGATCATGAAGATCGCGAAGTGACGACTCAGGAGCCCGAGACCTTCAGCGGCGCCTCGATCCGGTAGCCGCGGCCGCTGCTCGGAAACCGCCAGCGCGACGTGATCGTGCGCAGGCAGCTCTCGAGCGCCGTGCCGGCCAGGTCCGCGCCCTGCAACTCGGCGCGTGGCACCGCGCCGTTCGCATCGACTTCGATGACCAGCAATCCGTCGGCGCGCAGGTCCGGCATCAGCTTGAGCTGGCGATCGACGCACCCCTTCATCTCGCGGCCGTGCGCGATGATGATGTCGCGCAGCCGGCGCTCGCGCATTTCCGGCCGCTCGCGCTCCGAGAATGAACGGACCGGTGGCGACGCCGGAGGCGGGGGCGTATCGGCCCTGGTGAGCGTCAGCGGCGGGGGCGGTTCGGACTTCGCCGGCGCTGGTTCTGGAGGCGGTGGCTCGGCTGCGGCTGCGGCCGGAGGCGGAGCCGCCGGCGCGACGGGCGGCTCGGCCTTGGCGACGGGCGGCTCGGCCTTGGCGACCGGCGGCTCGGCCTTGGCGACCGGTGTCGCCGGCTCGGACGTCGCGGGCGCCGGCGCCGGTGGATCCGTCATCGCCGGGGGTGGCGGCGCCGCCGCGGCGACGACCTCCGACTTCGGCGGCGCGTCGATGGTCGCCTCCGGGCATCCGTTGGCGATCAGCCAGCTCCGGCGCATCCGCTGGCTGTGAAGCTGCCCGTAGGCGGCGCTGCGGGATTCCAGGCAGCTCTCGCGGGCCACGACGTCGCCGTCCTTGCAGATCACGTCCATCAGCGACGGCGCGCAGGCCGAGAAAAGGTCCCGGTCCGACGTCGCCAGCATGTCGAAGGTGCCCACCGTCGTGCATCCGACGGCCAGCGTCGCAGCGACCAGAGCCGCGGCAGATCTCGTCACGGCGCTGGCATTTAGCCGCCGCCCGACGGGTCTGGAAGCGACTGTTGGGAAACAGTTGTCTTACGAAATTCGAACGTTCGTTCCGGAAATCGGTCAGGCACACAAGCTGATCGCCGCAGGAAAACAGGATGATTCATTGGCGCGCACATTGCTGGTCGGCTGCTCGTGTCCGGACGTCCGTCTGGAGATTCGAGCCTGGCGTGAGCGCGGTGTCGGCGCGCCGCTTCGTCCTGCTGGCGGTCGCGAGCGGTTTCGTGATCGCCCACGCCGGTTGCGGAGACGATCAGCCTCCGATGGTCTACTGTCCGGGCGGCGGCAACGGCGGCGCATCGGCGCACGGCGGCGCGGGTGGGGGCCAGGGCGGCGCGAGCGCCGGCGCGAGCGGAGCCGGCGGGGCCACGGGCGGCGCCGGGGGAAGCATCGCCGGAGGCGGCGGCGCGGCGGGTTCGGTCGTGGCCGGCCGGGGCGGGAACGGCGGTTCGTCGGGCGGCGCCGGCACCGGCGGCATGGCGGGCTCGGGTGCGGCCGGCCGCGGCGGCAGCGGGGGCACGGGCGGCGGGGCCGGGCACGGCGGCGCGGGCGGCTTCGGCGGCGGCGGATCAGGCGGCACGACGCCGACGCCCGGCTACACCGGCTGCTCGCATACGGGCGGCGTCTACCGGATCTCCGTGACCAAGCAGGCCAGCGCGGGGACCAGCGGCAAGTGCTTCGACCTCGTCCTCTGGAGCTCGACCCAGACGCCACCCGCGGGACTGACGC
>Ga0066395_10000414_pt1 | contig 15977 bp, 13 predicted proteins | sample PanSoiPlot1MoBio_FD_61218 | JGI IMG/M metagenome (GOLD analysis project Ga0066395, IMG submission 61218) | Tropical forest soil microbial communities from Panama analyzed to predict greenhouse gas emissions - Panama Soil Plot 1 MoBio | ecosystem: Environmental > Terrestrial > Soil > Tropical... | reverse complement strand
AAGGCAGCCACTATTCGCTCAACAGCCGCGGACTCGCCATGGCAAAGGAAATCGCGGCGAAAATGGGTGAGTAGAGCGGACCAGTCGCCGACCCTTTTGGCCCCCGTCGGGGCGGATGAGGCATTGTCCCGGAAATCACGCTCACGGACATTCCGACTGTAGGAGCGGCTAATACTACTGAGTCAATTGGCTGAGTCGGTTGGTCGCATTTGATCTTGCAACCGGAGACGGAATTTATGATGCAGTAGTACTAGACCTTCCCCGTGGGGGACTTGCACCTCCTATTCTTTGCCAGCTTGCCTGGCGCACGCAGAGATGGGTCATTGCGCTCGACGTCGGTGCCCCCCAAGCCTCGCGATTATGATCGCCTTGTCGCTCTCGGTTGCGGTTAGTTTGGCGCTGCTTATGCTCGTCGAGAAGCCGACCCAGATGATCGGTAAAGCAGGGCTACTGACTCTCATAAACCTCGCTGGCGATCACCCTCTGGTTCACCTGACACGCGGACGCATCGCCGAGCGAGCATGACGCTATTGTTGGCCGCGCCGACGAGGTGATCGAATAGGCCAGCGCAACGGAGTTGTGGCGCTTGCAACCCGGTCGTCGGCCTCATGCCCGCTCCGGGTCAATTTCGGACATTCCGGCTCAGCGCAGACATTCCTATGCGCTCTGGACTGTGGTAGGGCTCGCCACAACTGGACAAATGGCCGGGCGCTCGGTTCAATGTCGTCACCGAGGCGGTCGTGCGCGCGCCCGCAGATGGCTACACGTTTCTTGGATGCAACCATGATGGCTCGACGGCTACGTCCCGTGTTCATTACTCTTGCGGCGTTAGCGGGGTGCTCACCTGCCCAGTGGTCTGCGCAGGCCCAAGACACGCTGAAGGTCGCGATTCCGCAGCGCGGCGCCTGGGATGCCGGCCTCGCCGAACTCGGCCAGCGCGGCGGCATTTTCAAGAAGCACGGGCTCAATCTCGAAATCCTATACGTCCAGGCCGGGCCGGAATCCATCCAGGCGTTGATCGGCGGCAGCATGGATATCGCCACCGCCGCCGGCGTCTCGGCTGCGGTCGGCACCTTTGCCAAAGGAGCACCGATCCGCATCATTGGAAGCGAGATGATCGGGGCGCCCGATCTCTATTGGTACGTGCCGGCCAATTCGCCGATCAAGACGGTCGAAGATTTCAACGGCAAGACGGTGGCGTATTCCTTGACCGGCTCGTCGAGCCACGCCGCGCTGATCGCGCTGATCGCGCAATACAAGCTCACCGCCAAGCCGACCTCGACCGGCAACATCGCGTCGACCATCACGCAGACCATGTCGGGACAGGTGGACGTCGGCTTCGGCGCGGCGCCGTTCGGGCTCGACCTCGTCGAGGACGGCAAAATCCGCATCGTCGCCACGGGCAGCGACGTGGCGTCGCTCCGGACCCGGACGGTGCGGGTCAATCTGACGAATGTGAACACCCTGCAGAACCGCCACGACGCCGTCGTGCGCTTCAACCACGCCTATCAGGAGACAATCGCCTGGATGTATTCCAATCCGGCTGCGCTCGAGGTCTATGCCGAATATTCCAGCCTGCCGGAGAAGATCGTCCTGCGCGTGCGCAATCTCATTCCGAAGGAAAACCTCGCCACCGACCGGGTCGAGGGCATCGATCAGATCATGGCCGACGCCGTGGCGGGGAAATTCATTTCCATGCCACTCACCGCCGAGCAGGTGAAGGAGCTAGTGCAGATTCCCAAATGAGCGCGTTGCCGAAGCGCAGTGCTCAGCATGGAAATCCGCGCCGGATCAGGAGAGTACCTTGTCGTGTTCAGCCAGAATGGCCCGGCCGAGCAAAGCAATTTGTCAGCCTACGATGCGAAAACCAAGTGAACGTGCGGAACGGATCAAGGGCTCCCTTTACGATCACGTCAGCAGCGCGGCCGGTGTACCCCAGAGAGCCGACGACTTGCTACAACGCCCAGGTCAGCAACGTCGGGTGGAACCTGCTCTGGCGCTGAGTGCGAGCGCGCCCGCGCTGGCCTTCCGGCGGCCGGGTTAGCGGTGTAACTTGTGCACAGCCGCCCGTGAACGAGATGTGCTGGTGTCTCCGATCTCCCAGTGGGCAGGCGTGGTGCCACCGACGGGCTTCGCCTCCGCAATGGTCGGCCCCTTTTGGTGCTGATGAAAACGCCCTCGCGGCGCTACGCACGCGTCGCAGGCCACAAGAACCCAGGGAGGACCACATGCTTTTCCGAGGCTCGATCGGAGCGGCCGCGCTCATTGTCGCGCTCCTGACCGCAACCGCCGCGCTGGCTTTCGACGACGCCAAGTATCCCAACCTGAAAGGTCAGTGGCACCGCGCCGAAGGCAACGCTGGCGCCGGTCGATTCGATCCAACCAAGCCTCCTGGCCGGTTGCAGGAAGTGCCGCTGACCGCGGAGTATCAAGCCATCTACGAGGACAACCTCGCCAACAAGGAGGCGGGCGGACAGGGTAGCGACCCGACGTACAAATGCCTGCCGCCCGGCATGCCGCGAATCATGCACGCATACGCGCCCATGGAGGTCGTCGTCATGCCGGACACCACGTATATCCTCATGGAGCACATCCACGACAATCGCCGCATCCATACCGACGGGCGCGACTTTCCTGACAACATGGATGCAGACCCGATGTTCGCGGGTTATTCGATCGGCAGATGGGCCGACGAGGACGGCGACGGCCAGTACGACGTGCTGCTGGTCGAGACGCGCGGCTTCAAAGGCCCCCGCAACTACGATGTCAGCGGCACTCCGCTGCACCGGGACAACCAGAGCATCATAAGCGAGCGCATTTATCTGGACAAAAACGATCCCAACACGCTGCACGACGAAATCACAATCATCGATCACGCGCTAACGCGCCCTTGGACGGTCACGAAGAACTACCGTCGCGCCCAATCCAAGCAGGCGATCTGGTGGCATGAGGATATTTGCGCCGAAGCCAACGTCCATGTCGACATCGGCGGGCAGGCCTATTTCCTGAGCGCGGATGGCCTGCTGATGCCCACCAAGAAAGACCAGCCACCACCGGATCTGCGCTATTTCAAGCAGACCCGAAAATGAGGGGATAGGTAAAGGTCTCATGCCGCGCGAATGACCGTGTGAAATAAGTTGTCACCCACAAATCGCCAGCGCCTCTCAACCGATCGCGTCTGGCTTTATCGAGAGCCGATTCGCGATAGCCCCACCGACCTTGCGCGGGAGATCAAAGATGCGACGGCGGGAATTTATCGCGGACCTCTTCTCGCCCATGCCCGATCAGGCGCAAAACGCGCCGTCCTCGTCACGGGAGAACGTCATGACATCCGATGATCGCCGTTTCTGTTGCACCGATGCTGGCCTGCAAGGCGAGTCGCGGCGGGTCTTTCTTCTTGGAGCGGCGGCTGCCGCAGGCGGCCTGCTGGCGCCACCGCGACGCGCCGCGGCCGCAGAGTCCACCGAGGCTGCGCCACTTTTCGCCTATATCGGGTGCTTCACCAGCGAGCGGCGCAAGGGGCATTCCAAAGGCATCAGCGTGTACCGCGTCGATGCGAACGGGTCATGGTCCCTCGTACAGACGCTTGAAACCCTCCCCAATCCGCAATTCATAGCCTTCGATCAGCAACAGAAGTTCCTCTATTCGGTCCACGGCGACGGCACTGAGGTCTCGTCCTATGCGATCGACAAGGCGAGCGGACGCATTAGCTTCCTGAACAAACAGCCGACCAGCGGCAACAACTCCACCCACCTCACGCCGGACCCGACGAACCGGTATATCGTCATTGGCAACGGCCTCGGGGTCGCGGTGTTTCCGATCAATTCGGATGGGTCGCTTGCTCCATATAGCGACATGGTGCCGGCGGGAGGCGACGTGGGTCCGCACCGCAATCAGATCGGGGCTGGCCCGCACCCGCATTTTGTCGGGTTCGATCCAAGCGGGCGGTTTCTTCTTGCGCCGGATCGCGGCACCGACCGGACGCACATCTATCGCCTGGACCTTGCGAGCGGCAAGCTCTTGCCGAACAACCCCGCCTTCGCCAGGAGCCGCCCCGGCGCTGGACCGCGCCATCTAGCCTTTCATCCGGCCAAACCTTGGGCTTATGTGTGCGACGAGCTTGACGCTACCGTCACCGCCTACGCATGGGATTCCGCGCGCGGCGAGCTCAAGCCCTTCCAGGTGATCACCACGCTGCCCGAAGACTATGTCGGCGGCAACACGACCGCGGAAATCCAGTTCGCGCCTTCGGGACATTACCTCTACGTCTCGAACCGCGGCCACAACAGCATCGCCATCTTCAGCGTCGATCAGGCGAGCGGAAAGCTCAGCCCGATCGGCTGGGAGTCGACGCGCGGCCGCACCCCGCGTTTCTTCGGTCTCCATCCGACCGGGCGCCTGCTTTACGCGGCAAATCTCGACAGCGACACCATCGTGGTGTTCACGGTCGATATCGCAACCGGTAAGCTCACGCCCACTGGCCAAGTGGTCGAGACCGGCAGTCCGTCCTGCATCGTCTTCGCCCGCGCTTGAACTGCCTAGATCGGATCGAGCGTCGCCTGTCTGCGGCAAGAAACTCACAGGTGATTTTAACGGCGGCAATCAGTCGTCGGATGGCGGTCTGGCTCTTCTGCAAGAGGCGGAGCGCAAGCTCGGCCTCTCGTCTGTGGGGTACCGACTGGAGTCGCGCATACGCAATCGTCAACTACGAGCAGACCGTCGAGCACTTCCTTAAGACTGCGCCCTGAGCGATAGAGAGCGAGTGATGCTATGGACGGCGCGTGCACCAAGGCTTATGACTGGTCGCCCAGGAAAGGTTAGGTAGTACAAGTGAGCCAAACGACTGCGACCGATCAAGTTCTCTGGCGCGTTGATGAGCGTGGCGTGGCTTACGTCACCCTCAATCGACCGGAAATCTACAACGCCTATAATGGCGAACTCATTGCCGCGTTGCTTGTAGCCTTTGACCAGCTCGGTCGCGAACCTGCGCGCCTGGCTGTGATCAGCGGCAAGGGACGCAATTTTCAAGCCGGAGCCGACATCAATTGGCTGGACAGCGTCCGGCGCTCGTCTCCGCAAGACAATTTACACGCCTCGTGCATGACCGCTGAGGCTATCCAGCGGCTCAATATGCTTCCGATCCCTACCGTTGCGCTGGTACAAGGCGCGTGTTTCGGGGGAGGCACCGGAATTATCGCCGCTTGTGATATCGTACTTGCTGCCGACAATGCCTTCTTTTCGATTGCGGAGGTCCGCATCGGAGTCGCCGGTATCATCATTATCCCACAACTCAATGACGCCATTAGCGTGCGCCAAGTGCGCCGCTACGCGCTCACGGGTGAGCGCTTCGACGCTGAAGAAGCGCATCGCATCGGCCTCGTTCATGAGGTCGTACCGCTTGCCGAGTTGCAAGCTGCAGGCGAGCGCATCGTGGGTCACTTACTCGCCGGCGGACCTGAGGCAATTGCGGAAACCAAAGCCTGCGCCTTGCGCCACGCCTGGGGCAATCTCGAAGACAGCGCCTTCACGAGACTAATCGAAACTCATGCCGCCAAACGCCAATCGGACGAGGCAGCGGAAGGCTTCGCGTCGTTTTTGGAGAAGCGATCAGCGCGTTGGAATCAGGATCAGAAGCCCGTCGTCTAGGCCGCGTGCATGCTGTTTCGGCTTTCCCCCGTAAAAAGACCTCCGTCCGATTGGTGTATCGGCGTGCGCAGGCATCAAAGTCGAGTGGACGAACTCACAGAATAGTACCGTTTGATAACTTCTCGTTCTGAGCCCCAATTTCATCGACCATCGTTACGCCAAAGCCTTGACGTATGCCGGCGAGCCCGCAAAGGCCATTGAGATCCTGGAGGCAAACCTGCGCTCCCGGGCTAGGTTTGCTTTCCCGATCAGTGCGCGTGCTGGACATTGAACTCGGTATTGAAGCAGACCGGCGTCAGGTACTCCTTTGACACGGTGATGATGTTCGGATTGTCGTTCTTAAGGGCCTCATAGATCGGCTCAATTGCGCGCCACAGACCATTATTGGGCGCGTCGTGATGTGCCGGCATGTATACGTCCGTCCTGTAGGTCCGCATGTGCTCAATGGCCTGCTCAGCGGTCAATGTATTGAGATATGAGGCAGCGACCGCAACCAACGCCAGATCAATGCGGCCGACTCGCTCCATCGCGGCCTTCTCCTGCTCGGTGATTCTGCCGCCGCTATCGCGATACATGATGCGGAATCCGTCCTCGAGTGTAATGAGGTATGCGATAGTTCCCTCCGCAATGACCCGGCGGTTGGATGTGCCTCGCTGCCGGATTGCGTTCTGCTCTGCGGCTTCCTCTTCGGTCAGTGGCTTAGTGACCTCCTTGAGGGCTGCGTCGATCGGCCCGACGATGCTTGCGGGCGGCTCGCCATGGCGTCCGAGGATCGGCTCAATAGTGAATCCTGCGATTTTAAAGATTTCGCCGCCTCGACCGCTTACCGTTTTTACCTGCTTCGAGAGTCGATCGGCTGGCTCGCGAGCTTGTCCGTTGTCACGGGCGCGCCCACGACTGTCGCGCCAGTCTTCGCTCCTACGGACGCAGCGTCGGACATGTGATCGAAGTGACCATGGCCAATGAGAATGGCATCGGCGCGCTTGATGTCTCCTGCCTTGAAGCCGAGGGATGGATAAACGCTGCCGCGATCGTAATATGCATCCAATAGTAGAATATGGCCACCGTAGACCAGTTCGAAGTTCGAATAGCCAATCCATCGCACTGCGAGCGTGTGCGGATTGCGGGGCATTGCGCCGCCGGTTGAGGCAAGTGTGCGCGCATCACAAGCGTGATCGCGCGGCTCGGTGGCTGCGGCTTGATCGATCGCGTCATTTCTTTCCGAGCGGGGGTCAACAAACGGGCGCGCCTGTGCGCTCGGGGAGAGCATCGTCGTAAGCAGCAACACTGCACCGCCGGCAAACCAAATGCTCTTCATGACAGTCCTTCCTAGCCATGTTTGATACAGCCGGGCCAGCTTCAGACACCGGTCACACGAAGGCAAGACCTCACAACGAGCGATTTCGGTCGTGCACGATCGCCGCTGACGGTAGCTTATCCCTTTATAGCTTCCGTGCCCGGCGGACGCTGGCGACGGAAGAGTCGGGCCAATTGGCGACATCGCGTTCACATTGTGACTTCTTGTCGAGGGGGAGAATAGTCATTCACAATGCGTTCTCGTGGACATACAAATAATTGGCCGGAAGCCGCATGCGCCGACAGGCCTGGACGGCTGGATTGGTTTCAAGAACAAGGCGATCCGCGAACGATCCGATTTGCCGCACCACTCCAGCCTCCCAAGCATTCAAGCTGTGGTCGGTGAGGCCCACAATTGCCTGCAGCCAATGAGGTGTTAGATCAACAGCGGCCCGTATCAGCAGTGGCTGCACCGGCCTCAGCGGCAATGGCAGAATGGGCGCTGAGCGCATGATCGCCAGGAACTCGAACAAAATGTCCGAGCGCTCCAGTCGATTGGACATAGCCTCAAACTGCATCTTGAAGGCTGCTTCCGATGTCGGTGCTCTGGCGCCGTAAAGACTGGCGGCTAGGGTTCCTTCAGCATAATAACGGTCGCGCTGCAAATCAGAGAGCGGTCGGACATATGTATGATAAGCCTGCAGAAAGCCGTATGCCGCCGTAGCCTGAACCCAATTCAGAAGCTCCGGGTCATTGGCGCGGTAGATTTCCCCTGCTGGCGTCAAGCCGGCGATTCTATCGTGCATTCGGCGAATGCTGGCGATCATAGCCTCGGCCTTGCCGCGAGCTCCGTAGATCGTAACTATGGCGGCAAGTCCTGTCCGCCGCAGCCGCCGAATTGGATCGGTACGGAAGGTAGTGTGCTCCCACACACCGGTGCGCACACGCGGCTCTGCGAGTTCCGATATGACGGCCGCGACACCGCCAATGAAAAGCGACAGCGGGTTCTTGAACACACGCCACGATACTGAGTCGGGCGACACAAGCGCGGCCTCGCCAGCAGGCCGCAAGAAATCCGCGGAAAATTGGTCGCCCAGATCAAACAGTGCCCGCGTCGCAGCCTCCAAGCCGCTCCGTACCGGCCAAGGCATGACGATCGGCGTGGTCACCGTTGCGAAGCTCTTCATTTGCTTCGCCCGAGTATCGCTTCGAGTTCATCTTCGAGCGATCGCGGCGAAATCCCAAGTGAGCGAAACCCCGGCAGCCTTTCGGAGGCCGAAGTGTCGATCTGCATAAGTTCGACCTGATTGCGGGTGAGTGGCGGCTGCGGCAGCCTCTCAGCAAGACCGGCCAATGCATCCCATAAGGCAAACGGTATCCGCATTAACACTGGCCGCAATCGTGCGATGCGAGCAATGGTTCGCAACAACTCCTCGTAGGAGTAGACGCGCGGGCCGGCCAGTTCGTAGATAGGATACGGTTTCTGGCTCTGCCGCAAAATTTGTGCGATCGCCGCTGCCACGTTGTCTGCATGCACCGGCTGGAGCCTTGTCCTGCCGTCGCCGAATATCGGATAGGCTGGCAACGGCCGCAGTAGCCGGAGAATTGTCGTAAGAAATGCATCGTCCGCCGCAAACATCACTGCCGGGCGGACAATGACCGCACCGGGAAATGCGGTCTGCACGGCCGCCTCCCCTTCGCCGCGACTGCGAATATAGGTCGAAGGCGAGGCCGTGTTGGCTCCGATCCCTGATATGTGCACAAACCGCCTAATCCCTGCCTGCCTCGCGACTCTTGCGATCTTGCCGGCCGCTTCCACGTGCACCGAGTGAAACGTGTCACTTCCGTGCTCAACGTAGAGACTGATCGCGTTGACAGCGCCGTCGGCACCGGCAAGTGCGGCCTCCACGCAGTGTTCGTCATGTGCGTCGGCGGCGAACTGTTCGACGCCATCGTCCTCGGTGCGCCCCTGATGCCGCGAGACTATGCGCACCTTGGTGCCGACCTCGCGCAAATAGCGCACGACACGACGACCTACAAAGCCGGTCCCGCCAAACACTGTTGCGCACCTCATTCCTCGATCCGTCAAATGATCCTGTGCTAAGCTCTTGATTGACCCATTGAGCGCGGCGCGCACTGTTTCGGCGGCCTCTGCACGGGAGCTACCCCGATTGACATGATGCGAAATCACATCCATCAAAATTTGTGCTGCGGGGCCGACCGTCTGCCACTCCTTCTTCGCTTGATCGATTAGCGGTTCGGCTTCAGCGTACAGGCTTTGCGCCTGTTCGATGATAGGTCGTGCTCTATTGAGAAGATCGACCAGCGCCTTGGTCGCCGGCAAGGATTTCTCAATTTGTTTAAGTTGTGCTTCGCTAAGACCGGAAACGTGACCGACGAGCTCAATGAGCCAGTGCTCCAGCATTGTCTAACCCCGCTGGTACCAAGTTGGTTAGGGCGCGCTGACTTATTAACGCGCACTGCTTGATTTCGTTGAAAAATTGCTCGACCAACTTGCTGAAGTTGACCAGCTCATTTCGATGCTCGTTAGGGGATGTTGGCCCAAAAGCGATCGCATTTGGCAGGGAAGCCTCTGATCCAGTCGGCATCATAGCCGAGGTCCGCCAGCACCTTTGTCTCAAAACTCAGGTTAGTGGCACAGCAAACGCCGGAACATCGCGCGCCGTCGAACGGTCTGACGGCGCGAAAATCGCCAATCGATTGCCCATGTCCGTTACGGGTCATTAAGAGCCGTACCGACCGCGTTGCCTAATGGCCGGTGTACCTTCAACTGCGGACGAGCTCACGCGACGCTGGAAAGGGCCGGCCGAGTGGTGATCCGGCGTACTGTCCAATTTAGAGCGGTTGGCGCCGGTCCCGATCGCCATGGTTTTCGCTGATGAATCCGTGGTCCCGTTCGTGCGCTCTTTCCGAAGGATGCTCGGACAACGCCGCGACGTCCCCCTCAACGAGCGGATGCTGCTCGGTCGGTGGCTGTCGATCAAAATCCCGCTCGTTCGGTTGCACAAAGGCTTCGCCAGGAGCCGTCGACCTCGGCCTGGCTTCAGATGCCGAAGCGAGATTGGAAGGTATGGGCCGCGCGATGAGACGCAGCACGAACACCGTTATGAAACCGCTCAACACCCCGGCGATGACATTCGGCACCAGCTTGGCGGCAGGAAAGAGGTAGATCTCTGCCCGCGCTCCGAGCAACAGCACGACGATGACTTCAGTTGCGGTGCGAGCGATGGCCGCGAACAGCCCTAGCACGCGATAGCCAGGCAGCGATGGAAGCGAATACGCACGGCCTTGGTCCGGACAAACATCTTGGTGCGCTGATCGCATGCTTCAATGTGATTTATGACTTTTTTGACAGGCGGTTGCAGAGATGCGCGTGCGCAATCGGCCTTGCAAATTGCCTCTGCAAAGCGTACGAAAGCCCCCGGCGGACGTTGAAAATTTACTACAAAGTATGAAGGACTCGACTTTGCCACGTGCGAAGCAGGCTTCGAAGCGAAAGCGTCGGACGAAAGCCGTACCGGTGTTGGGGTCGCGGGTTGTCCTCATCACTAACGGGGTGCACATCCGCAGCGGCGGGCGGGCAGCAGATATGCCGATGACGCGAAACAGCGCAGTAGAGTCACGAAATGTCAGCTTGGCGATGTTCTATGTCGTCCTCGACAAGGAAAGCGTGGCAACGCCCCAACTCGGCGAACAGCTGGCTTGAGGTTGTCGGTGCGGTGGCTGTAAAGGTTGCAGATGCGGCTGGAAAGGCGGTGGAGGCTGTCGGTCCCGGGACATTGCCGCTGGTGTTAGTCGGAAGCACTTTCCGACTACGTTGACAGACGCAGGTCGTTATGGCCGGGGGGTGCTTGACTCGGCCACTCTTTGTTTGCGGCGCTGCCCGCGTGGAAGCGCGGGTCACCGCTTCGAATGACGTCTCAGTGAGCGGCCAACTGCATCGACAGGCGCTGGCGCGAGCTGGGCGCGGCACTCTCGCAACTCCAAGGATGCCCGCCGTGCAATGGTGATCCACACCGGTGACAATAAGCGTAGAGACGCGCGTACCGACCTGGTGACAGGTGATCGCGGTAACAGCTTTACGCGACTTAACAGCAAAGACGTTCCACAGTTCGCGCAGAATTTCTCTGTCTATGTGCTGGCGCCCGATGTCGTGTGCCTCTATTCCGAGGACCGGAAGTTCTTTCTTCACGGCGAACTCTATTGTGCGATTGCGACAGCAATCGGAGCCGGAAAGAGCCTTGGGGAGATCGTGCGCGGCCTCGGGAAAGAATTTCCGCCCGACAAAATCCACGATGCTCTGCAGCGGCTGGTCAACCGCCGCTATATTAGCTCCAAACTGCGGTCGTCCGCAGGCGCCACAGCCGCCTATTGGGCGAGCCTCGGCTTGCCGCCGGGGAACGCGGAGAAAAATCTCCAGAAATGTCGTGTGCGCATTCAATCGATCGAGGTAAACGGCGCGAAGGAACTCGGCGCCGCTCTAAGTAGGCTGGGCGTTCGCCTCGTGAAGGGCTCGGCCGATCTGACGGTCACGCTGGTGAACGATTATCTCGAAGGACAACTGGCCGAACTGAACTGGCAGCACCTGTCGGACCATACGCCCTGGCTGCTCGTGCAGCCCTCCGGCATTTTTCCACTGGTGGGGCCAGTGTTCAGCCCAGGCAAGGGCGCCTGCTGGACCTGTCTCGCCGAACGGATGAAACGGAACCGGGAAGTCAAGGCATTTCTCGACCGCAGATCGGCGCGCCGCGTCGCGGTTTCGCCTCTTGTCCGGGACACGTTCGGACGGAGTGCCATCCAGCTTGCGGCCGTCGAGATCGCGAAAGCGATCGCCACTGACTTTCGCACGGACTTGCGCGACCACATCATCAGCCTCGACCTGCTGGGGTCGACCATCGTGAAGCACCCCATAGCAGCTCGCCCGCAATGTCCGAGCTGCGGCCGCAAGAAGCTGCGCGACCCGCGCCGTGCGCCAGTGCCAATCGAGCTTGCCGCCGGTGGCAAGCTGGTCGCAACGAGCGGAGGGTACCGGAGCGTTTCGTCGAGAGCCACGGTTGCGCGTTTCCGAAAGCACGTGAGCCCCCTTACGGGCGTGGTCTCGCGGCTTGAACGGATCGAAGTCGATTTACCCCTGAACACCAACTACTATGCGGCGCACAATTTTTCAGCGCCTGCCGAAACAGTCGACGAACTCAGGGCGGGAATGAGGGGTGGTAGCTTCGGCAAGGGCAGCACCGCCGAGCAGGGGGAAGCCAGTGCGCTCATGGAGGCGATCGAGCGTTATTCCGGGATTTTTCAGGGCGACGAGATCAGAGTGACACGACGGTTCACGGATTTCCCACCGGGCGATGTCATTCTTCCGAATGACGTCCTACTGTTCAGCGACGCGCAGTACCGGCGCGACCAGGTGTCGACGACCGGACTGGACGAAGCGTCGTCGACGCCGGCCCTATTCGATCAATCGGCTGAGATCGAATGGTCGCCGGTCTGGTCTTTGCGCGACGAACGCTTCAAATATCTTCCGACCAACCTCTTGTATTTTTTCTACAGGAGCGACTCTGCCACCGACCAGTTCCACGCCGATTCCAACGGCTGCGCGGCCGGCAACACGCTCGAGGAAGCGATCGTCCAGGGATTCCTGGAACTGGTGGAACGGGATTCATATGCAATCTGGTGGTACAACCGAGTGCAACGGGCGGAAGTGGACCTCAGCCAGTGCGATGATTCCTACGTCCGTGATCTGCAAATCCAGCTTGCCGAAACGGGACGTCGGCTTTGGGTGCTCGACATCACCAGCGATCTCGGGATTCCGAGCTTTGTGGCGCTATCACACTCGATGGAAAACGCGCATGATTTCGTCGAGTATGGCTCTGGCTCGCACTTCGATGCGCGAATCGCCGTGCTGCGCGCGTTGACCGAGCTAAACCAATTTCTGTCCATCGGTCTCATGGGAGCCCGGAACAGGGAGCCATCGAGCTATGACGGCTCCACCCCGTTTCGCTTGCAGGACCATCCCTACTTGACGCCAAGCGGCAATTCGGCGGTCCGACTGGACTTCGGCTCGAAGTTCGGCCGTCTCGACAAGCGCGAACAGGCGATGGCTTGCGTGCAACTCGCCAAGCGAGAGAGTCTCGATTTCCTTGTCCTTGACCAGACGCGTCCCGACATCGACGTCCCGGTCGTCAGAGTGATCGTTCCGGGATTGCGGCATTTCTATCGCCGCTTCGCGCCTGGCAGGCTTTACGAAGTCCCGGTTAAGCTCGGGTGGCGCAATCGGCCGCTGTTGGAAAACGAGCTCAATCCGCTTCACCCCCATACCTGAGGTCATCGCGGCTTGCGCGCTTCCGGAATAAAGAGTGGGCGACCGATAGCGCCAACAACTCTTTCCGCCCGTCTTGGCGGTCACGTTACGCTCGGAGCGTCGATGAGTGGAGAAATCGTCGCCTGCTTTGACGGCTTTTCGGTCGGCTTAGGAAAGTTGAGCGCGAGCGCAGCGGATCGAGCTCAGGAACTGCGCACAGGTCTGCCACTAAGCTCGTTTGCGTCCCGCATCCGGAACCTCGACAAGGAGATTCATCTACTGGTCAGGCGATTGGCCGTGCGCGGTCTATTGGAGTACCGCCTTGGGCGCTCGCGAAATGGCGAGGACGAGGTCGTCATCGAACCGCAGGTTCCCGATTATTGGCCGCGAATGTCGCAGCTCGGTAAAGCCGACGTTCTCGTCCTGTCGCGATTTGCGTACATGCGGCGGCGCGGCAACGAGATGGTCCTGGAATCACCGCGCGCCGGCGCGCTGTTCAAAATTTGCAATCCGAAGATTGCGGCCACCTTGGCTATATTGTCCACCCCGCAACAAATCAAACGGCTCCGCCGCCAGGACGATTTTCCAGGGGTTGAGCTTCTCGCTCTGCTCGTTGACTGCCAAATCCTTTTCAAGATCGAGGCCGCTGGCGACGATGGCCTCCGACCGGCCGAGGGTGACAACAACCTCGTTCTTTGGGACTTTCACGATCTTCTGTTCCACGCGCGCAGCACTGAGGGCCGGCACGCCAACCCGCTGGGCGGACTTTATCCATATGTGGGCGTCATGGCTCCGCTACCGGCGGTGCGGCCTCGCTGGCCCGGAAAGAAAATCGATCTGCGCAAGTTCTCGGCCGGGCATTCGGCGGCACTCTCGCCGACCGTGAAGCTCCTGCATGAACGTCATTCGACCCGTAACTTCGATGACCAGCGACCGATCACGCTCTCCGAGCTTTCGCGGTTTCTCGACAGCACCGCCCGCGTCCAGTCGAGATTGAGAACAACGCTCGACCCCGGCGGCGGTCCGATGCTCACGTACACGGTCAGGCCATATCCTTCGGGGGGCGGTTGTTACGAGCTCGAGCTCTATCTCGCCGTCGACAAATGCGAAGGACTTCCAAGAGGATTCTATCACTACGACGCCGGCGGACACGCGCTGGTGCCGATCGGCGTCCGTGCGCATGAGTTCGAAGCGCTGCTGGCGGGAGCCGAATATGCAATGGGTGTGCCCACTGCACCCCAGATCCTGATCACGATTGCCGCGCGCTTCGGCCGGATTTCATGGAAGTACAGGTCAATTGCATATGCGCTCATTCTGAAGGACGTCGGTGTATTGATCCAAACGCTATACATGATTGCGAGCGATATTGGGCTCAGTGGATGTGCGATCGGGAGCACCAATATCGACCTGTTCGCAAAGATGACGGGAATCGAATTCCACGTCGAGGGCCCCGTTGGTCAATTCGCGATTGGTCGCGGTATCATGCCGGGGCACCCGAGTGAGATAGCGAACCAGCCCACCTGAGTAGCATGGGGCTAATACCGCCGCCAGACCCTTGCCCGCGTCCGAAAACCTGCGCACAGCACATAACCGGAAGTTCGCGGGTTTCCAGAGACGCCGACGCCAGTATAACGTTCACACGGACGCGTTCTGGGATACCGCAAGAGCGCGACTGTTGTAGTCCGAAAACGCGAAATTGCTACGCAACCTGGGATAAATCGTGCGCTGCGGACTCTAACTTATTAGTCATAAACTGACTCATTAGTCATTTGAGTATTTTGACTAATCCGAGCACCATCGGCTACGATTACCTTTGTGTTGGGTGATCGATCTCATGTTCACCGTGACAGCATCGGTTGGCGCAACTATTCGCGTTGAGGTGTCGCGCCCTGAAAAATCGCTCGAAGGCATGGGAGGACTCCACTATGCCACATACGAAGCACGTGTCGAAGCGTAGGCGTCGGAGTAAAGCCGTACCGGTGTTGGGGGCCGCCGGGTTGTCTCTATCACTAACGGGGGGCGTATCCGCTGCGACTGGTGGGCCGGCAGCGGATATGCCCACGACGCTGAAGGCCGCGCCGGGTCACGAAATCACTCTCGGTGAGGAGGAAATCTCTGACGTCACCTTAGCAACCTTCTATGTCTTAGACAGGGAAGGCGACGCAAAGCCCACGCTCGGCGAAAAACTTGCGTGGGGTTGCAGATGCGGTTGCAGAGGCTGCGGCTGCAGATGCGGCGGATGCAGGTGCGGCTTTCATGGCTGCGGAGGCTGTGGAGGTTGCGGCTGCGGAGGTTGCCGCTGCGGGGGCTGCCGGGGCTGCGGAGGTTGCAGATGCTAGACTGGCGGACTTTCCGATTAGGTTGACGTACCGCGTACCTATCTGCTGAGGGGGGTCGGGTTCGCTACGGCCGCGCGAAAGAACGTGCTCGCTGGCCATCGAAAGCCCGGGTGGCCTTATTCAGACCTTCGCGACCGGAGGTGCACCGGTCGGCGGAATGATGGCGAAGCCGCCGCACATGCCGCGGTCCGGTGGGGCGTTACTATCATGACCAATGAAGCCCATTCTTGACCATCCAATAGGCTCGGATAGTACTATTAATAAGTACATAAGTATGTAGACTCAAGCGGCGTATTTGAGGGACGGCTTGTTGAAGAAGGATCGCACTTTTTGAGAGTTGCGCTGCAAGGAGAGCATTGACGATTTCACCTTCG
>Ga0066395_10000409_pt1 | contig 16069 bp, 17 predicted proteins | sample PanSoiPlot1MoBio_FD_61218 | JGI IMG/M metagenome (GOLD analysis project Ga0066395, IMG submission 61218) | Tropical forest soil microbial communities from Panama analyzed to predict greenhouse gas emissions - Panama Soil Plot 1 MoBio | ecosystem: Environmental > Terrestrial > Soil > Tropical... | reverse complement strand
CACGCGCGGATGACCCGCAGCGCGATCTCGCCGCGGTTCGCTATGAGAACCTTCTTGAACACCGATTACTTGGACAGGCGGAAGAGGTGCTGGCCGTATTCGACGTGTTCACCGTTCTGCACGAGGATCTCTTCGATCTTCCCTTCGGACTCGGCCTCGATCTCGTTCATCAGCTTCATCGCCTCGACGATGCAGACGACCTGGCCCTTGCGGACGGACTGCCCGACGTCGACGAACGACGGCGCCTCCGGCGACGGCGCGCGATAAAACGTCCCGACGAACGGCGAGCTGATGAACGTCCCGGCGGCCTCCGCGGGCGCGGCCGCCGCCGCGGGCGCCGCCGGCGTCAGCGTGATCGCCCGCGGCCCCGACATCGCCGGCACCGTCTCGACCGGGCCGCCGCCCCCGCGCCGCACGCGCACGTGCCCGCTTCCGTCCGCCTCCACCTCCGCGAGATCGAACTCCGCGGCGATCCGCGCCAGCTCCCGCACCGACTCGAAGTCGATGCCGTTGCCGCTGCCGCCGTTTCCGCGGCGCGCGGGCGCCGGCACGACCTTGAGAGACGCCTTGGGCTTCTTGCTCATCGGCAAGCGGGGTGTCCTTTCACGCTTTCACGCTGTCGCAATCTCAGAGATCCGCGCGCAGCGCGGGCCCGGTGACCTTCATCAGGTATCTCGCCTTGCCGACGTTGCCGGTCGGCAAGATCGCGCAGGCGAGGAAGTATTCCTGGGTCAACACGCGCACGACCAGCGTCAGCGCCTCGGCGCGCAGCGTGAACTCCTCCAGCGCGCCCGCGTCCAGCGACACCAGCGTCCGCCGCGCCTGGGCGATCAGGTGCGCGAACTCCATCGCCAGCGTCTGGATGTCGGGCAGCGCGCCGTCGTAGCCGGTCTTGGCGTACGAATCGACGCTGATGCCGTCGAAGCCCATCAGGACGGCGGCCACGCCCCCGTCCAGCTTTTCGACCAATTGCTTGATGTTCTCCCGGAACGGACCGGACATCGTGACTGCCGCTTGTACTCGGAGGTGATTTCCGCGTCAAGCCTTCGCACCCGGACGGCGGGCCAGGTGTGAGGCGATGTCGGCAGGCGTGATTTCCATGAACCGGGTCTCCCCGGGCGTCGGGACCAGCACGAAACGGATCGTCGACCCGCGCCGTTTCTTGTCCACCGCGATGCCGGCCTGCGCCTGGGCATCGAAGCGACGTTCGTAGTCCACGGGCAAGCCGAGACGGGCGAGGAGCTTGCGCGCGCGGTCCGCCAGCGCGGGCGCTCCGACGCCCAGCACGGCGCCGAGGTCCAGCGCCGCGACCATGCCGAGCGCCACCGCCTCGCCGTGCAGCAGGCCATAGCCCGACGCCGCCTCCAGCGCGTGGCCGACGGTGTGGCCGAAGTTCAGGATCGCGCGGCGCCCCGATTCGGTCTCGTCGGCCGCGACGACGTCAGCCTTGACGCGCACCGCGCGGGTGATGATCTCTCCGTGCTGGGCAACGGTCAGGTCGGGTCCGCTCTGCTCGAGCAGATCGAGCAGCCCGGCGTCGGCGATGAAGCCGCACTTGACTACCTCGGCGAGGCCCGCGATCCGCTCGCGCGCGGGCAATGTCTCCAGGAAACCGACGTCGGCGACGACCGCCCGCGGCTGGTGAAATGCGCCGACCAGGTTCTTGCCCGCGTGGAGGTCGACGCCCGTCTTGCCGCCGACGGACGCGTCGACCATCGCCAGCAGCGTCGTCGGCACCGTCACGAACGGCACGCCGCGCAGGTAGACGGCGGCCGCGAAGCCCGCGTGGTCGGTGGCGGCGCCCCCCCCGATGCCGACGACCGCCGCCCGGCGGTCGTATTCGCGCGCCGCCATCCACTCGCACGTCTGCTCGATCTCCGTCAGGTTCTTGCACGCCTCGCCCGCCCGCAGATCCAGCCGCTCCACGCGCGGCAGCCGCTTCGCGAGCGCGGCGACCAGATCGCGCGCCCGCGCCGACCGCTCCGCCACCTGCGCGTCGATCAACACGGCAACGCCGGTCGTCTTCGGATCCAGCGCCGCCGCCACTTTGTCCGCGATCTCGTCGGGCGAGAACGCGCCAATGCTGACGTCGTAGCTGCGCGCGCCGAGCTCGACGCGTACGTCGGTGTCAGCCACCTGGAGGCCCTTCGTTCGCCAACATTCCTATCATCATCGATTGGCCAAGAATCACGTCGACGATCTGCCTTGGCGAAAGGTCGAGGGTGTCCACGCTGGCGTGGGCTTGCGTATAGAACGGCCGCCGAGCCTCCTGGAGTTGCCGGGCCGCCGCGACCGGATCGGCCGCGCCGTCCAGCAGCGGCCTGCCCGACGCCTTCCCCGCGCGCTGGACCGCCTCCTCCGCCGAAACGTCGAGCCAGAACACGCGCCCCGCCGCCAGCATCGCCTCGATGTTTTCTTTGCGACACGGCGCGCCGCCTCCCGTGGCAACGACCGTCTTTCGCCGCTTCGCCACCTCGCGCAGCGCCTCCGTCTCGCGTTTCCGGAACCCGGCTTCCCCTTCGGCCGCGAAGATGTCCGGCACGGTCCGCTCTGCCCCGTCCTCGATCACCTTGTCCAGGTCGACGAACGTCCAGTCCAGGCGCTCGGCCAGCAGGCGCCCGACCGTCGTCTTGCCCGACGCCATGAAGCCGATCAGGAAAATCGGCGCGTCGTCGTCGGCGGGGGGCATGGGTCCTCGAATCCTACTCGAAATATGTCGTTTTTTTGCCCCCGACCCCGTTCGGGTTTCTACTGGTTCTATGAGTGTCGAAGTCGATCGTCCGACATTGCCGTGTAGCGTCTGCGGAGCGGCCGTGTCCGAGCTGCGCCGCGGGCGCTGCTGGGGCTGCTACACGCGCTGGGCGGACGCACGCCCCGTCGGCCGCGGCGCCTCCTGCACCGCCTGCGCCGAGAAGCGCCGCTCGATGCTGAAGCTGGTCGAGCTCAAGGGCCGCAGCCTCCCCTTCTGCCACGGCTGCGCCGCCCTGCTGATGCGCCTGCCGGACATTCCCGACTCGGTCGACGAGCTGCGCGTGGCGCTGCGCCGCGACCGCCGCGACGGCGATCGCCGGGACGGCGAGACGATCGACCAGCGCATCTTCCCGCGCGAGCGCCGTGTGGGCGAGCGGCGCGGCCCGTCGCGCGAGGGCTACGCCGACACTGATCCGTCCATGCGGCTGTCCGAGTTCGAAGAGGTGATCATCGAGCTCGCCGAGGACGACATGGAAGACGTCGAGCAGACGCAGGTCCGCGCGAAGCCCGTCCTGCCGCCCGCGCACGCCAGCGAATAACGCGCCGTCAACTCCGCGCCCGGCGCCGCAGCGCCACCACCGCGACGACCGCCAGCAGGAGCGCCAGCGCCGCCAGCCCGATAGGCGGCAATGCCCCCACCGACGGCGTGACGATGGTGAGCTGTCCGCTCATCAGCGGGTGGTTCCCGCACTGGTAGAAGAGCGGCCCCGTCGCAGAAGCAGGAACAACGAAGTCCATCGTCCCGTTCTGGACATTCTCGTTGGTGACACCATCGGTGAAATGCGGCCCGGTCGGACTTTGGAAGGTCGTGGAGATGAACAGCGGATGCCCGGTGACCGGCACCTGAAAGTGATACGTCTGCCCTCGAATCAACGTGAGGGTCGGATTGTTTCCGGAGACTCCGGCCACGAGCCACGCGGAGATGCCGCTGTTGGTCAGCACGAACGTGGTGTCCGCTCTGGCAACTCCAGGAATCGCAGCGCCGGCGATGGGAATGCACAACAGCAACAGCAATCGAATGGTCTTCATCGGATTCTCCTCGGTGTCGAACACCAGGACTGGGCCGCGCAACGCCACGCGAGAGGCATGACGCATGCCAGCCAGAAAGGGCGCGTCGTCGCGCCTCCTCTGCGCCGCCTCGACGGCGATCACTCACCGGGTTTCGGAAAGCGATTCGATTTTCGGCCACCGGCGCGCGGCCGCCGTGCTCACCGGAAAGGCAGTTCGACCTTCCAGGTCTTGCCTTCCTGGACGGTCTTGAGCGCCTGGCGCTCGCCGGAAGCGGAATAGACCTCGACCTCGGCCTCGGCGCCGTCGCGACGCAAGAGGCGCGTGCCGGCCGGCTCCCAGGCGGGCGGCAGCCAGCCGACCGTCACCAGGTCCTCGGGCCGCAACGTGCGCGTCCCGCCCGTGCGCTGCGCCGACGCGAGCAGCCCGTCGATGCGCGCGCGCGTCCGCGGGCCGAAGCGCGCGTAGACCGCCGCGCGGTCGCCTGCGCGCGCCGCCGCGATCAACGCGTCGACCGCCGCCTCGGGATCGTCTCGGCCGCTGCAGCCGGCGCCCACCAGCAGCGAGACGAGCAGCGCGGCCGCCGTACACCTCATGAAGTCGCCGCGCCCGCCAGACCCAGCCGGGCACGGACGCGCGCCATCGTCTCCGCCGCCACCTTGCGCGCCTCGGCCGCGCCGCGCGCCAGGATCGCGTCGACGCGCGCAGGATCGGCGCGCAGCGCATCGCCGCGCGCGCGGATCCGCGCCAGGTCGGCCTTCACACCCTCGAACAGCATCTTCTTGCAGTCGATGCATCCGATGCCCGCTGTCGTGCAGCCGACGTGGACCTGCTTCTGCCGTTCGTCGTCGGAGAAGAACTTGTGCAGCGTGTAGATGTTGCATTTCTCAGGCGTCCCCGGATCGGTGCGCTTCACGCGCGCCGGATCGGTCGCCGCCGTCCGCAGCTTGTCCCAGATCGCCTGGTCCGTCTCCGCGAGCGCGATCGTGTTGCCCAGGCTCTTCGACATCTTCGCCTGGCCGTCGAGCCCGAGAATCTTGGGCGTCGTCGACAACAGCAGGTGCGGTTCGGCGAACGTCTCGCCGAAGCGCGCGTTGAACCGGCGCACGATCTCGCGCGCCAGCTCCAGGTGCTGCCGCTGATCCTCGCCGACCGGAACGCGCGTCGCGCCGTACAGCAAGATGTCGGCGGTCTGCAGCACCGGATACATGAACAGGCCGGCGTTGATGTTCTCGGGGTGATGCTCGGACTTGTCCTTGAACTGCGTCATCCGCTCGAGCTCGCCGTGCGGCGCCACCGACGCCAGCACCCAGGCCAGCTCGGTGTGCTCGGGCACCGCCGACTGCACGAACAGCGTCGCGCGATCCGGATCGACGCCGCACGCCAGCACGTCGATCGCCATGGCGCGCGAGCGCTCGGTCATGGCGGCCGGGTCGTACGGCTGAGTGATCGCGTGGTAGTCGACGATGCAGTAGAAGCAGCGATACTGCCCCTGCATCGCGACCCAGTTGCGCACGGCGCCGAGGTAGTTGCCAAGGTGCAGCTCACCCGACGGTTGAATACCGGAGAACACAGTCTCCATCGCCTGGGTTGTTTAGACGGCGCGACCAGCCAGGTCAACTGGAAGGTCAACGAGTCGGTCCAATCCTTGCTTTGACCATGCATTCATGGGTACGCTGAACCGTCCTAACTCCAAAGGAGTGCCGATGACCCGAAGCCCCCGCCTGGCAGGTCCCGTTTTCACGCTGGCCATGGCCGCCGCAGCCGCCGGTTGCTACGTCCGCGCCGCGCCGGCTCCCGTGTACGTGGGGCCCGCGCCGGCGCCGGCGCCCGCGCCCGCTCCCGTGTACGTCGAGGGCAGCAGCGATTACGCCACAGTGTATCCGACCACATTCGCGCCCGAGCCGATCCCGGAGTACCGCCCTGCGGCTCCCGGCTACGGCTACACGTGGGTGGACGGCTACTGGGACTGGTCGGGCTACGACTGGAGCTGGAGCAGCGGCTACTGGGTGCCCGAGCGCGTCGGCTTCCTGTACGTCGCTCCGCGCTACGTGTACGTCGACGGCCGGCCGGTCTACTACCGCGGCTACTGGCAGGGCAATAACGGCTACCGCGAGTACGGCTACGGCGGCTATCGCGGCGCGCCGCCTGCCGCCTGGCGTGGACAGCCGCAGACCGCGCCGCAAGCCTGGCGCGCGCAACCGGCGCACAACCAGTGGCGCGGCACCGGGCCCGCGCCCGCGACCGGGGGTGCGGCGTGGCGCGGTGGTGCGGCGGCGACGCCGCCGCCAGCGGGCGGTGGATGGCGAACCGGTCCGACGGGGGGGAATCCGCCTCCCGCCACGGGCGGAGCCTGGCATGGTGGCCCGACCGCATCGACGCCGCCGCCTGCAGCGGGCGGTGGCTGGCACGGCGCGGGCGCGCAGACTCCGGGGCCCGCGACGACGCCTCCGCCTGCGGCTGGCGGCGGCTGGCACCCAGGCGGGGCTGCGGCTCCGCCTCCGTCCAATGGCGGGTGGCACGGCCCGACGGCTGGCTCGGCGGCCCCGCCCACGACGACGCCGCCGCCCATGGGCGGCGGCGCGCCCCCGCCCACCGCTGGCGGCTGGCACGGTCCGACCGCGGGCAACCCGCCGCCCGGCCATGGCGGCACGCCTCCCGGCTGGGGCGCTCCGCCTCCGGGCCAGTCGAACTTCGGCACGCCGCCGGGCCGCGTTCCTCCGACCGGTGGCCCTCCCGGACAGGGCGGCGCGATGCCGCCTGGACACATGGGCGGCGGAGCGCCGCCGATGGGCGGCGGTAACGCCTATCGCCAGCCGGGTCCAGGACCGGGCGGGCCCGCTCCCTCGATGGGCGGCGGCCATAGCTACGGCGGTGGTCCGATGGGAGCGTCGGCGCACGGACCGAACACGGCGTCGCCGGGCGGCAGCCGCCCGTCGCCGATTCCGGTTCAGTCGTCGCCGGGCCCCTCGCGCGGCAAGAAGAAGTAGCGCCGCCGACCCGCTGGTCGCACGATCGCGACGAAGAGGCGCCCGCCCGGGCGCCTTTTTTTTACAGGATGTACTGGGAGAGGTCCTCGTCCTTGAGGATCCCTTCCAGGCGTTCGCGGACGTAAGCGGCGGTGATCGGAATCGTGGTCTGGCCCAGCTCGGGCGCCTCGAACGCCAGATCGTCCAGCACGCGTTCCATGATCGTGTGCAGCCGGCGCGCGCCGATGTTCTCCATGCGCGCGTTCACGAGCGTCGCGATGCGCGCGATCTCCGCGACCGCGTCGGGACGGATGTCGAGCGTCACCTTCTCCGTCGCGAGCAGCGCCGTGTACTGCTTCGTCAGCGCGTTCTCGGGCTCGGTCAGGATGCGAACGAAGTCCTGGTCCGACAGCGACTCCAGCTCGACCCGAATGGGGAACCGTCCTTGCAGCTCGGGGATCAGGTCCTTCGGCTTCGACACGTGGAAGGCGCCGGCCGCGACGAACAGGACGTGATCCGTCTTGAGCGGGCCGTACTTCGTCGACACCGTCGAGCCCTCGACGATCGGCAGCAGATCGCGCTGGACCCCTTCACGCGACACGTCCGGACCGTGACCGCCCGATTCTCGCCCGGCGACCTTGTCGATCTCGTCGATGAAGATGATGCCGGCCTGCTCGGCGCGACGGATGGCGTCCTTTTGCAGGCGCTCGAGATCGATCAGCTTCGTCGCCTCTTCGTCGGTCAGCGCATCCAGCGCCTCCGGCACCGAGAGGCGGCGCCGCTTGGTGCGGCGCTGCCCCTGCGGAAACATGTCACGCAGGTTCAGCACCATCTCCTCCATGCCCGTGCCGGAGAAGACATCGACGAAGGACGGCGGCGCGTCGGCGGTGTCGATCTCGACCATCTTCTCGTCCAGCTTGCCGTCGCGGAGCAGGCGGCGCAGGTTCTCGCGGGTCGCGTTGTCGGGCGGCGGCTCCGGCGCCGGCGCGGGCGGCGCCGCGCCTGGCAGGCCGCCCGGGCCCACGGGCCGCTGGCGCGGCGCCGGCGGCAACAGCACGTCGAGCAGCCGCTCCTCTGCGTTCTCCCGCGCGCGCGGCCGCAGCCGCTCGCGCTCCTCCTCACGCAGCATCGACACCGCGGTCTCGGCCAGGTCGCGCACCATCGAATCGACGTCGCGCCCGACGTAGCCGACTTCGGTGAATTTCGACGCCTCGACCTTGATGAACGGGGCCCCGGCCAGGCGCGCCAGCCGGCGCGCAATCTCCGTCTTGCCGACGCCCGTCGGGCCGATCAGCATGATGTTCTTGGGCGCGATCTCGTCGCGCATCGGCGGCGCCACCTGCTGGCGCCGCCAGCGGTTGCGCAGCGCGACCGCCACCGCCCGCTTGGCGGCCTTCTGGCCAACGATGTAGCGATCCAGCTCCTCGACGATCGCGCGCGGGGTCAGATCCTGCGCGCGGCGGCCCGTCCCGCCGCCGGACGTCGTCATCGTCGTCGTCATGGGCCGAGCTCCTCGAAGACCAGCACACCGTTCGTGTAGATGCAGATCTCCCCGGCGATGGTGAGAGCGCGCTCCGCGATCTCGCGCGCGGAAAGCTTGGTGGCGCCGAGCAGCGCGCGCGCCGCCGACAACGCATACGGCCCGCCCGATCCGACCGCGGCCGCGTCCACGTCGGGCTCGATCACGTCGCCCGTGCCGGAAAGGAGCAGCGTCTTCTCCCGATCCGCGACCAGCAGCAGCGCCTCGAGCCGGCGCAGCACGCGGTCGGTGCGCCAGTCCTTCGCCAGCTCGACCGCCGCGCGCGCGAGATTGCCGTTGAATTCCTTCAAGCGGGCCTCGAACTTCTCGAACAGAGTCAGGCCGTCCGCGGCGCTGCCCGCGAAGCCTGCGAGGACCCGGCCGTCGCCGAGGCGCCTGATCTTGCGCGCGGACGCCTTGACGACAGTGTTGCCCATCGTCACCTGCCCGTCGCCGCCAATCACGACGTGGCCGTCGCGGCGAACGGCGAGGACCGTCGTCGATCGAATCTTTTCGGTGCTCATGATGCTTTCGCTCTCGGGTGCGCCTTGTCGTAGACGGCCATCAGATGGTCGATGTCGACGTGCGCGTAGCGTTGCGTGGTGCGCAGGCTGGCGTGACCGAGCATCTCCTGGATGGCGCGCAGGTCTGCCCCCTCCCCCAGCAGGTGGGTCGCGAAGCTGTGCCGCAGGGCGTGGGGCGAGACGCGCGGCGTGCCCGTCACCTGTTCGCGGCGCGTGAGCAGCCGGCGCACCGCACGGGGGCCGAGGCGCAGCCCGCGGCGGCTGACGAACAGCGCCGCGCCCGCGCCCGTCCGGCCCGCGCCCTTGCCGGGCCGGGCCGACGCGATACGCGCGGTCCGATGCATGGCGTAGGCGTCCAGCGCGGCGCGCGCCTTGCCGCCCAGCGGGACGATGCGGTCCTTGCGCCCCTTGCCCTGGCGGACGCGGACGTAGGCGCGGCCGCCGTCGATCTCGATGTCGCCGACGTCCAGCCCGCACGCCTCCGAGACCCGCAGCCCGGCGCCGTAGATCACCTCGAACAACGCGGCCTCGAGCGCCACCTGGTCGGGGCTGGCGTCGGGACGCGGCCCCTTGCCGTCGAGAAGGCGGCCCACGTCCTCCTTGCCGAGGAACATCGGCAGCCGCTTGGCGCGCTTGGGCGCGCGCAGCGCCGCCACGGGGCTGCTGCGCAGAAGCCGGCGGCGCACCGCCAGCCGGAAGAACGCCCGCAACGAGGACAGCTTCCGTCCGATGGTCACGGCGTCGTTGGCTCCATGAAGCGACGCAAGGTAGGAGCGGCACACGCCGACGTCAAGCTCGGCGAGCGCGGGCGCGTGGCCCAGCGTTTTGGTCGCGTGCGCGCAGAGCTCGTCGAGATCGTGCAGATACGCCCGCAGCGTGTGCGCCGACGCGCGCTTCTCCGCCGTCAGGTACTGGCGGAACGTCGCGAGCGCTTGCTCCATGGCGACGCGATCGTAGCGCAGCGGCGGTCACTCCGCGAATCAAGGGCTGTTAACATTCGTGGTTCATGGCTGCCGGCGCCCCGGATGTCTCCCCAGACGCCACCCCTCGCCCGGGGGTTGCCCCCGCCTGTCCGCTGTTCGGCGCGTGCGGGGGTTGCCAGTATCAGCACCTCGCCTACGAGGACCAGCTCGCGCTCAAGACCGACCGTGTCCGCGGCCTGTTCGCGGCGATGGCGGCCGACGTCGCGGCCTGTGTCCCCTGCCCGGCGCCGTACGGCTATCGCTCGAAGCTGACGCCGCACTTCGCGCGCCCGCGCCCGGATCGCGAGCCGGCCATCGGCTTTCTGCGCGGCGATCGCCGCGTCACCCTCGACGTGACCGCCTGTCCGATCGCGACGCCGGCCGTGAACGCGCGCCTCGCCACGCTGCGCGCCGAGGTGCGCGAGCGCTGGTCCGAGTACCGGCGCGGGGCGACCCTGCTGGTGCGCGAGGCGACCTCCGGCGTCACGGTCGATCCACGCGCGGTCGTGACAGAACGGGTCGGCGATCTCGAGCTGCAGTTCTTGGCGGGCGACTTCTTCCAGAACAACCCGTTCCTGCTGCCGTGCCTGGTGGAGCATGTCGCGCGGGAGGCGGCGGCGGGCGGCGCCCGTTTTCTCGTCGACGCGTACTGCGGCAGCGGCCTGCTCGGGCTGGCGGCGGCGCCGCGCTTCGAACGGGTGCTCGGCGTCGAGGTGAGCCCCAGCGCGGTCCGCTGGGCGCGCGACAACGCGAACCACAACGGGCGCCGAAACTGCGAATATCTGGCGGCCGACGCGGGCGCGGTGTTCGCCGCCATTCCGTTCGCCGGCGCCGACACGGCGGTCATCGTCGACCCGCCGCGCAAGGGGTGCGGCGACGCCTTCCTGGCGCAGCTGGCGGCGTTCGCGCCGCGAACGGTGGTCTACGTGTCGTGCAACCCCGAGACGCAGGCGCGCGACGTCGAGGCGCTGGCTTCGTCCGGATACAAGTGCGTGAGCGTGCAACCGTTCGACATGTTCCCACAGACGAAGCACGTCGAGGCGGTCGCGACGCTCGTCCTGTCGCCCGGCTAGCGCCATGCCGATGGCGCTGGTGACAATCGCCATCGCGCTCTACGGGTGGGCGCCGACGGCCGCTCGACAAGAGCAGGTGGCGCGCTTCCTCCGGCAGGGGCCGCGCATTTCAGCCAACCTGATGGAGGACGGCGGCTGGGGCCCGGAGGAGGGGCGGATCTCGAAGCTGCGCAGGCTGATCGCGATAACGCCGGACGACGATTCGCAGAAGCCCGACTTCTGGTTCCGGCTTGGCCAGGCCTGTGGATGGCACTGGCATCACTCTGTCGACGGCCATCCCTTCTCTCGAGAAAAGCGTCAGGCGCTCTTCCGGGAAGCAGTCAATGCGTATCGCGCGGCGACCCTGTTCCCGAAGTACGATCGGATCGACGGCGCGCTGTTCGAGCTGGCGCGATTGCACCTGGCCGCCGGCGACCTGGACAGCGCGCGCCCGTATGTCGATCGCCTCGCCCGGGAGCACGCCAGCTCCAGGTACGTCCCGAAGGTCGACCTGCTGTACGCGGACCAGCAGGTCGCCCGGGGCGAGCGGGCCACCGCGCTCGCCTGGTATTCGATGGCGGAGCAACGCGCTGAGGCCTCCACCCTCCCCTACGCGCACTACGCGAAGGCGTGGTGCTTCTACGCCCGAGGCGACCTCGACGCCGGTCGGTTCGAGCTCGCCGAGGCGGTTCGCACCGCCGATCAGGCGAGCAACTGGCCGTGGAATCGGATTGTCCGACGGCTGGCCGAGAGAGATCTCGGGCGGGCGCCGTAGACGGGCGGCCCCTCTCCACGACCCTCTCCCCGCTTCGCGGGGCGAGGGAGAAAGAAATCGCCTACGAGGTCGGCGGTTCCGTCGGGGCGGCCGGCGCTGGCGGCGCACCTTGCGCTGGCGTCGCGCTCTCGGCGGGCGCGGGCTCGGTCGCTTCGGGGTCGGCGGCGTAGTCGCAGCCTTCGTTGATGCAGCGAATGCGTGTGCCGGCCTTGCTGACCTTCTGGACGACGAACTTGGCGCCGCACTTCGGGCACGGCTGCGGCAACGGGCGATCCCACGACACGAAGTCACACTTCGTCCGCTGGTAGTTCGAGCAACCGAAGAACACCTTGCCGCGCCGCGAGCGCTTCTCAGTCAGGTAGCCGCCGCATCCGGGCTTCGGGCAGTCGACGCCCAGCGACATCGGGCTGGTGGTCTTGCACTCGGGGTATTTCGAGCACGCCAGGAACTCGCCGAAGCGGCCGCGCTTGATCAGCATCGGCGCACCGCAGGTCGGGCAGATCTGATCCGACGGACGCGTCGAGGGCACGACGGTCAGGCTGCCGTCCGCGTTGCGCACGAACTCCTTCGTATTGCGGCACTCGGGATAGCCGGTGCAGGCCAGGAAGTAGCCGTTGCGGCCCCACTTGATCACCATCGGCTTGCCGCACTTCTCGCAAACCTCGTCGGTCGGCTTCTCTTCCGCCTTGAGGTTGCGCATCTCGACCTTGGCCTTCTCGAGATCGATCTTGAACGGCTTGTAGAACCCGTCGAGCAGCTTGACCCAGTTGGCCTCGCCCTCCTCCACCAGATCCAGCTGCTCCTCCATCTGCGCCGTGAAGTCCGTGCTGACGATCTCCGGGAAGCTCTTCACGAGCAGGCCGTTGACCATCACGCCCAGCTCGGTCGGATAGAGGCGCGCTTCCTTCTTCTCGACGTACTTGCGGTCCTGGATCGTCGACAGGATCGCCGCGTAGGTCGACGGCCGGCCGATCCCCTTCTCTTCCAGCTCCTTGACCAGCGTCGCCTCCGAGAACCGCGGTGGCGGCTGCGTGAAATGCTGCTCCGGTTTTGTCTCCAGCAGTTTGATCTCGTCGCCCTCTTTCACATCGGGCAGCGACGCGCCGGTCTCGTCCTCGTTGACCGCGTCCTCGACCGTCTCGGCGTAGACCGACAGGAAGCCGGGGAACTTGATCACCTGGCCGGTGGCGCGCAGCTCGGCGCGTCCCGCCGCGATGTCGATCGTCGTCTGATCGAACACGGCGGGCACCATCTGGCACGCCACGAACCGGTTCCAGATCAGCGTGTAGAGGCGCAGCAGGTCGTCCGACTCGCGCTCGTCGCGGCCGCCGCCCTTGCCGCCCGCCCACAGCGCGCGCACCGTCTCCGGATCGTACTTGAGGCTGGTCGGGCGGATCGCCTCGTGCGCGTCCTGCGCGCCCTTCTTGGTCTTGTAGACGACCGGCTCCGGCGGAAGGAACGTCGGGCCGTACTTCTCGCCGACGTACGCGCGCACCTCGCCCAGCGCGTCGTCGGAGATGCGCGTCGAGTCGGTACGCATGTACGTGATCAGACCGACCAGGCCGTCCTCGCCAACCTCGACGCCTTCGTAGAGGCGCTGGGCCAGGCCCATCGTGCGCTTGGGCGAGAAGCGCAGCTTGCTCGACGCCTCCTGCTGCAGCTTGGACGTGATGAACGGCGGCGGCGGGTTCTTGCGCCGTTCCTTGCGCTCGACCGACGCGACCCGCAGCTGCGCCGCGCGCACGGCGTCGACGAAGTCGCGGGCCTGGCCCTCGTGGACCATCTCCAGCTTCTTGCCGTCGAGCTTCGTCCCCTTGACCGTGAACGGCGGCGGCGTCGGCCCCTCGACGGTCGCCTCGACAGTCCAGTACTCCTGCGGCACGAACGCTTTGATCTCGTCCTCGCGCTCGACCACCAGCCGCACCGCGACCGACTGCACGCGGCCGGCCGACAGCCCGCGCTGGACCTTCGTCCAGAGCACGGGGCTGATCTCGTAGCCGACCAGACGATCGAGGATCCGGCGCGCCTGCTGCGATTCGAACTTCTTCTTGTCCAGCGCCATCGGCTTCTCGATGGCCTCGCTGACCGCCTTCTTCGTGATCTCGTTGAACAGGACGCGCTGGATGTTCGGGTTGTCGTCGCGGATCTCGTCCGCGATGTGCCAGGCGATCGCCTCGCCCTCGCGATCGGGGTCGGGCGCCAGCAGCACCTTCGCGACCTGCGCCGCCGCGGCTTTGATCTCGGAGAGCACCTTCTTCTTCGTCTCGATGACGACGTACTCGGGCCGGAAGCCCTTCTTGATGTCGATCCCCATCTTCTTGCGCGGCAGATCCTTGACGTGTCCGACCGACGCCTTCACGACGTAGCCGCGGCCGAGGTACTTCTTGATCGTCTTCGCCTTGGCGGGCGACTCGACAATCACCAGCGCGTTGTCGTTGCGCGCGCGGACCGGCGGCTGCGTCTCGGCGACCTTGGTCTTGGTCGCCTTGCCCTTGGCCGCCTTCTTGACCGGATCGACCTTGGGGGCCGTCTTGACGGTTCGCGCGGCCTTGCCCGTCGTCTTGGCGACCTTGGCGACCTTGTCGACCTTGTCGGCCTTTTCAGCCTTTTCGATCTTGGCGGCCGCCGCCTTCTTAGTTGCCACGCGTATTCTCCATGGAAGCTAGCGCTCCGCCCGGGCGGCGACAGATCCAACCGTCCAGCTCCGCCTCCGCGGCGAGCGCCAATGTTTCTCCCAGCGGCAGCTTCAGATGCCGCGCCAGTTCGGCGGGTGTCACGACCCGCCCGCGAAGCTCGGCCAGCAGCGCCGCAAACCGAGCCGGAACCGGCCGGACCGGCGGTGCCTCACCAGCCAGCGCACCGCGCAGCTCTTCAGCGTCGCCGATGGGCCGCGCCAGACCGGTCACGATCAGATCGTCCGTGCCTGGGCTGCCGGGAACCGCGAGCAGCTTCCGCCCGAGCTTGGCCGCCGCGCGTGCCGTGATCAGCGCGCCCGAGGCGAACCCGGCCTCGACCACCAGGACGGTCTCCGCCAGCGCGGCGATGATGCGATTCCGCGCCGGGAACTGTCCATGGCGCGGCTGCGTGCCGGGCTCGTACTCCGACAGGAGGCCGCCCGCGGCCGCCACCTCGGCGAACAGCGCCGCATGGCGATCCGGGTAGACGACGTCGACGCCGCAGCCGAGGACGGCAAACGTCACCCCGCCCGCGTCCAGCGCGCCGCGGTGCGCGGCCGCGTCGATCCCGAGCGCGCCGCCAGAAACGATGGTGAAGCCGCGCCGCGCCGCCGAGGCGGCCAGCTCGCTCGCCAAGCGACACATCGCCGTCGAGGCGGCCCGGGCGCCCACGATCGCCAGGCCCCGGTCGCCCCGACGCGGGAGGCGCCCGACATACCAGAGCTCGCGGACCGGCTGAGCCATCGAGGCCAACTCGGCCGGAAAGCCCGCTTCATTTAGAAGCACCCGGATGGGGCTGATTGGCTGCGTCGGAAGGGGCACCGCAGCTCTTGTCGGAAGCAAGAAGCCGCGGTTGTGGTCCCCTGAGCGGAACATCGTGAGCCGATGCTGATAGCCCCGCTCCCGGCCCCGGTCAAGCAATGACGCCGCCGGGCCAATAATATCAATATGTTACAAGGCCCCCCCCGCAGGGGACCCTGGGCGGTGCGTTATTTCGCCCTGCCGGAGCGCCTCAAGAACGGCAATTGGCCATGCACTTCGCGTTCTCGGCAAAGTCGGTGACCGGCGCGCAGACCTCCTTGCAGCGCTGATCGTGGCGCTCCCTTTCCTTCCGTCGCTCCTCGCGGTCGTGCGCCAGCTGCTGCTGCTCGCCCGGCGTGAACGTTTCCTGGATCTGGCCGTTCTCCCGCAAGTCGATGATGCTGCCGCGGGGAAGCGTCCGCCCGCCGATCTCACGCGGCGTGGAGATCGAGATCTGCGTCAGCTGCATGTTCGAGAACAGGTTGCCGGTGAAGAACGCCCGATCTCCCTGCTGCGCCTGGATAATCCCGTATTCCTGAGGTCCGCCCAGATGCACCACCCCGTTCCAGTTGTAGACGTCGCCCGTGATGATGCTGTTGGCCTTCTTGAGCTCGAACCACGAGCCGGCCGGGATGATCACGCCCTTGATCGTCAGCGCCTCCGCCGTCTGCAACTGGAAGTCCTGACCGTCTTCCTGCACCACCGAGCCGGCCGCGACGTCGAACCCGGAGACCTTCGCGGGCTTGGTCAGGCGAACCGCGCGGGGCGTCCCGCCACTCTGCGCGACGGTCTCCCGGTCCTGCTCGGGCAGCTTGCTGATGGGCGTCGAATGGATGAACAGGCCGCAGCCCGTGATCAGCAGGGCGGCCGTTGCATAAAGCGGCGTCACGTATGAGCTTCGAGGATTGCGTGTCATTTGAATCGTTGGCTCCTTTGCAAATTCCTGACGGACGGGGCCGAACACTGTCGCGCATCAGGGCGCACTTTTGCAAGATACCTTGGGCCTGTAGACTCCCGCGGTCGTAGTCATGGA
>Ga0066395_10000406_pt1 | contig 16134 bp, 33 predicted proteins | sample PanSoiPlot1MoBio_FD_61218 | JGI IMG/M metagenome (GOLD analysis project Ga0066395, IMG submission 61218) | Tropical forest soil microbial communities from Panama analyzed to predict greenhouse gas emissions - Panama Soil Plot 1 MoBio | ecosystem: Environmental > Terrestrial > Soil > Tropical... | reverse complement strand
GATCAACGCCTTGGTCAGCGCGGTATCCTCTACCGGTGCCTCTACTGGTGTAGCGTCGAATGGCATCTTTCGGTGCTCCTCTGTTTCCTGTCCCAGTCCATCTGGCCCAGGGAGCAAGGGATGGTTGTCATCGCCATCCCCTACCCTCGCGGGTCAGAGCCTCGTCCGGCCCCTCGTCACCACGAAGCCGGCGAGCGACGCCGTCCGCGCCGCCTGCCGCTGTTCGCTCATGGCCTCCTGGCTTATCCGTCGCGCGGCCTCGCGGTACGCGCGCATCTCGCGCGACAGCGGGTCCGGCCTCCTCACGTCGATCCGCCGCAGTTCGGCGAAGATGATGTCGAGCACGCGGTTCTCGTTCAGCATCAGGGCTCCCCAAGGTACTCGAACACGCGCACGACGCGGTCGCGGTCGTCGACCAGCTTCCCGTCGCCGCGTATCCGGTTGACCACGGCGGTGTTCGTCACCCCCGAGTAGAAGGTGACGTAGCCGCCGTTCGCGGCGAGCACCCACATCGTCAGCAGCACGCCCGGCGAGCCGGGCGGATGCACGACGACGATGGACCTCGGCCGCAGCTCGTCCGGGCGCAGCTCGCGCCCGACGTCAGTTGTCACGGGCGATCTCCGTGATCCCCGTGCCCGGCATCGCCCTCAGCAGCAGCTCCGCCATCGCCACCTCCATCGGCCGCGGCGCGCGCTCCGGCAGCAGGTCGGCCCATCGGCTCCGCCAGCTCTCGATCGCGTCGGCGTCCGGCAGCGGCCCGGCCGTCGTGCCGGACGGCTTGCCGTCGGCGCCGCGCTCGATGACGCGCATGAGCGCGAAGGAGCGGACCTCGCCGCGCTCCCGCCACGAGGTCTCCGCGATGATGACCTCCTCGCGGTCCTCGCGCTCGGACGGCGCGAGCGAGGTCGCGCGCTCCTCGAACTCCGCCTCGCTCTCGCCGATCCTGCGCCGCATCGCCGCCGACCATGCCTCGGCCACGAACGACAGGGCCTCGGCGTTCTTGGCGATGCAGAACAGCTTGATGACCCGCGCGACGGCGAGCTTGTCGTCGGCGTCGCGCCACCCGGTCAGCACGGCGTACGACGCCTTCGCCGAGTGGATGACGAACATCGGCAGCACGCGGCCGGTCTCGACCAGCATCGCGTCGGCGAACGCCATGTCGTGCTCGGTCTGCGCGCGCCAACGGCCCTTGCCGGCGGACGCGCGGCGCGCCTTTGGCATGTCTTTTCTGTCCATGTTTTCGGTGTTCCTCTGTTCCCGGATCAGTCCATCTGGCCCAGGCCGGAAGGCGTCGCGCCTCGCGGCGCGCGCCCTCCGGTCGCGGGTCAGTTCTGCGGCGGCCGGTCCCTCCGTCGCGGGATGCCGGTCCTCATCGCCTCGGCGGCCTCGCGCAGGATGTTCGCGACCTCGTCCTTGTCGGGGACGTTGGTGACGGCCACGCCGTGCTCGCCGCCGAGTTCCCCTTCCGGGTCGACGGCGACCAGCACGTACTGCGTGTTCTCGTCGAGCAGGTTGGTCAGCAGGTTGCCGAGGATCGTCGACACGCTCAGCATCCGCCTTCCTCCGCGAAGTCGTCGTCCAACGCCTCGCGCACCGGGTCGCCGTCGACCGCGACGCGGTCGGCCGCCCTGCCGCCTTCGTTGATGAGGTCGAGCCGCGCCAGCGCGTCGGCGTCGCCGCCGGCGCGGAAGTGCCTGAGCGCGTCCGTCATCGTCATCCACATCGACCAGTACCCGGTGCGCGCCACCGCCACCATCCACCCGTCGTCGTGGTGCACGCCGACGAAGCGCGCGCCCTCGTGGTTCACCCCGGCGTCGATGACGCCGATGGCGCCGCCGAAGAAGGCGAGTTCCATGTGGTCCGGCCCGGCGAGGATCGCCCCGCGCATGTCGGCGTCGGAGAAGTTCGTCAGCCGCAGGTCGGTGTGCGACAGGTCGGCCCCGCGCAGATCGGCCGCGTGCAGATCGGTCTCGGCCAGCCCGCAGTTCGCCAGCTTCGCCCCGCGCATGCGGCAGTAGCCGAGCTGCGCGCCGGAGAGGTCGTGCCCCTCCGCGTCGCAGCCCGCGAGGTCCCCGCCGTCCAGCGCGACGGCGAGCAGTTCGCTTCGGTTCATTCAGGTGTCCCTCTGTTCTCCCATGCCAGGAGCGGCACAGGCGGAAACCGCCACCCGTTCGCGCGGGCGCGGCTTCCGTCAACGTCGCTCAGTAAAGCCAGATGGTCGCGATCAGCGCGATGACGAGCGCGCCGACCAGGACCTCCAGCAGAAGCACGATCATCATGGCCGCACCTCGCGCGGCGGCGACCGAGGCGATCGCTCTCGGGTTCCATATGCACCCGGAAGCGCAGTCCCAGCCGTAGTCATCAATCTCACCATCGCAGATAGCAGTCGAAGGTGAGCATCAGAGGTCTCATGGGCCGCTTGTGGCTGCGGTGTCGGGCTGCTCTCCAGCCCCGCCACGCGCGCCACAAATTGTTGGCCTGCCAGCCGATCACCATGATCCACAGCACCAGCACGAGCCTCATGGCTTCACCTCGTAGTGCGACCGCGACCGCAGGAAGTTCCCGCGCGTCGCCTCGTCGACGTTGACCAGCGTGTCGGCGATCCACGACCGCTTGCCGCTCTCGTACGTCCGGACGTGGCCGCGACGCACGTGCGGCACCGGCGAGGCGTGGTGCCCGCCGTGGTCGACGCGCTCGCGGGCCGTGCCCCGCATCGTCACCGCCGTCACGTACGGCAGCGAGTCGATGCGCTCGTGCGGCGGGATCGGCGGCTTGCCGCTCCGCGCCCGGGCCTTCTGCAGCTTCGCGTCGGCGTGGATGGTTTCGCGTCCGACGTTCCGCGTGTTGAGTATCAGCAGCGCAGCCCACACCGGGTCGCCGCAGTTCGACGCGGCGGCGGCCTCGGGCGTCGTGCCGAGGTTCAGCTCCGGCGGCAGCCCGTCGAAGAAGCGCATCTGGAACGGCACCACGCTCGCGTGGTAGCCGTCGCCGTCGGAGCGGCGGAATTGCGCCCGGTCGCCGACGACCAGCGTCCGGATGCCCGTCCCGTCGACCGCGAACGGCTGGAACTCGCACACCTCGACGACGCCCTCGGAACGCTCGCCGACGAGATAGACCGCCGTGCCGCCCTCCCACGTGTGGTAGAGCACCCACGGCTCGGCGAACGGCATGCCGAGGGCGTGTTGGTCCCACAGCTTGCCGCCGCGCTTGGCGCCTTCCTTGATGACCTCGTTCGGCAGGTGCCCGAAGTCGAACAGCCTGCCGCACAGCGCCGCCTCGCGGGCGGAGTGCGATATGGCCTCGACCTCCAACTGCGTGCACGTCATGGCGCGCACCGCCTCGGGCAGACCCCGGCCGATGTACGGCGAGAAGTCGTGCGACGAGATCATCCATTCGAGGATGCAGTCGCGCACCCGGCCGACCGACGCGTCCCATTTGGCGAGCCGCGTCAGGTCCAGCTCAAGCTGCCCGTTCCGGTTGACCGAAACGGGCGGTTGCTTCGTTGTCATTGTTCGGTGTTCCTCTGTTTTCCCCTGGGTTCTGGCCCAGGCGGAAAGGCGACGCACCGGAGTGCGCGGCCCTTCCGTCGCGGGTCAGGTGCGAGGCGGCTTGACGAGGCAGCGGACCATCGGGCCGCGCTGCACGCCGTTGCGCCAGAAGTCGCGCTGCACGCAGACGATGTAGTCGCCGGTCGGGTTGTCGGCGCGGTCGAGTACCGCGTCGTCCGGCACGGCGACCCATTCGCCGTCGTACAGCACCCAATAGCGTTCGCCGTCGGCGCGCACCGGGAGGTTCCGGCAGTCCGCGACGCCGCAGCACTCGCCGCCCGTGTCCGGCACGGTCAGCGAGTGGAACCACGGCGCCAGCGCGCCGTCCGCCTCGGGCGGAGCGGCGGCCAGCAGGAGCAGCGCGAGAAGCATCACCACCAGCTCGTGTAGAGCACGGTCAGCCCGTCGGCGATGGCCTCCCTCGCCTTCCCGATGCAGGCGAGGTCGCCCGCCGCCTCGGTGCCGTCGCTCTCGCCGAAGAAGAAGCCGGCGGTCTCGGGCAACGCGTCGCCCTCGACCGCCTTCTCCAATTCGTCGAGGTCCCGCCCGGTCAGCCGCAGGTACACGCTGTTGAAGTCGTCGGCCTTGCCGCCCTTCGCGCGGTACAGCCGCTCCATCCAGCCGTGCAGGTTCGGGTGCTTCCGCCAATAGTGCAGCTCCTGCGTCGAGCCGCGCGGCAGGTCGAAGTCGACCTCCGCGTCCGGCACGATCCGCGTCGTCCGCATCCACATGTCCAAGCCCATCGTTCGGTGTCCTCTGTTCCCTGGTCAGTCCATTCTGGCCCAGGGAGAAGCGGCGCGTCGCGCGCCGCTTCCCTCGCGGGTCAGTCCTTCGTTGCCTCCATCCCTTGCTTGCGCCGCATCATGCGGACGATCTGCCGCACGCGCTCGGGGCCGATGCCGAAGTTCTTGCCGACCTCCCGCAGCGTCCGGCCGCCCTTCGCGTAATCGGCGGCGATCCTCTTGTTGCGCTCCATCGTCGCGAGCGCGTTCGGATGCGGCGCCATCGTCACCCCCCTATCGCGTTCTTCTCCGCCGCGCAGACGACCAGCCACAGCATGTGGCCGAGGTGCCGCTCGCGGTCGGTGCCGCTGTGCAGGACGTCGGCGATCTGCCGCATCTTCTCCAAGTCCTCCGACTCGATGGCGTAGCCGATCACCGGGCGGGGCATGTCCCGCGCGATGTCGCCGTACGTCGTCAACACCTCGGGTTTGCCCTTCGGCTCGAAGCCGTCGCCCACCATCATCACCGTCACCGCCGGCTCGCCGGCGTGCGTCGCCGCCCAGGCGTCGAAGAAGGCGCGGTCGCGGAACGCCACCAGCCCGCGCAGCTCGTCGAGCGCGATGGCCGGCGGGTCGTTGTGGTATCCGTGCGGCCCGTCGTCCTCGACCTCGGGGCCGACCACCATGCCGTTGCCGGCCATCGGCTGCCCGTCGCGGCGCGGGGCGAACAGGAAGAAGTGCTCCTGCGCCTTGAGCAGCCCCTCGTCGTCGACGAACAGCACGTCGCCGCTGTCCCACGTCCAGGCGGTCGTCAGCCAACCGCCGACGAGCTTCTGCAGCTCGCCGGTCTCGAACTCGACCTCCCGCACCTCGCGATTGGCCGCGTCGATCAGATAGCCATGGTTAGCCATTGAGTGCCTCCTGCCGGATGCGTGCCCGGCGATTGCGTTGATATGCTGCGCCCACACCGTTCGCCGCCCACTTGCGGAAGGCTTTGCGGTTCTGCTCCATGGCCCTTTCCGGATTGCGGAGACGCCACAACTTGTGCGGTTGCACGTACGACGGATCGGCCTCGTGCAACTCGTCATGGAACTTCCGACGCTCCTTCGCCCGCGCGAGAACCTTCTCTCGATGCCTCCAATAGTACGCGATGGAGTTGCGCCTTGCGGTCTCGGGATGCGCCTTCAGCCAGGCGTTTTGACGCGCCCGCTTTCGTGCAATATCCATAGGTTTGTCCTCTGAATTGGCCGGCGTTCATACCGCCGACCCCTGAGTGTCTGGCCCAGGGAGAAGCGCCGACGGCGTCGGCGCTTCCCTCGCGGGTCAGTTGATCCTTCGGCCGCCCACGCGGCCCCTCGCCGCGTCGAGCAGCATCCTCATCGCGTCGGTGACCTCCTCCAGCGAGGAGACCATCGTCGCCATGTCGTCGTCGTCGTTCTCGTCGGCCGCCGCGGCGATCAGGACCAGCGCGGCGCAGCCGTGGACGATCATGTCCACGGCGATCTGCGCCTGCTCCTTGCGTTCCGGGGTCATCTCATTCCCCCTTTCACTGGAACATCGGGTGGTTGGGGTAGGCGAGCATGTAGATGGCCTGCCGCAGCCGCGCCCGTTGCGACGGGCCCAGCATGCCGCAGTTGGCGTTGCGCCTGCCCTGCTCCATCGCTTCGCGATGGTCGGGCGGCGTTATGCCGGCGAACTTCAGGTCGTTGATGCCGTAGCGCATCATCGCGTCGCCCATCATCTGCTCGATGTTGCCGACGGCGACGGAGGCGGTGCCTTCGTCGACCACGCCGCACTTCGCCGCCGCGCCCAGCATCACCTCGCTGTCGCGCAGTTCGGCGAACTCCGCCCTCAGCGCCGCGACGTTCTCGCGGAACTCCTGCTGCCGGTTCTGCGCCTGCGCGCCGCCGGCCAGGAGGCAGGCGGCGAGGAAGGCGAAGAGCTGCCGCTTCCGTCGGCTCGGCAGCAGCCGCAGCGTCGGTCTTCGGTCGGCGAACGGCTCGTCGCGGTCTTTGCGCCGCCACGTCCCGCCGATCCTCGGCAGCGCGAGCAGCACGAACCACCCCACCACCATCGCCACTATGACGATTGTCATTTTGTCCATTGTCGGTGTCCTCTGTTCCCTGGTCCGGTACTGGCCCAGGGAGAAGCCGCATCCTCCGATGCGGCTTCCCTCGCGGGTCAGGAGCGTCAGCACTTCGTCGGCAGGTCGAACGGCAGCCACACCGCGCGGCGCAGCCACCTTCCGTTGCTCTTGCGCACGGCCTTGGCGACGATCTTCGCCCTGCCGTTCACCTCGCGCACGCCGAGCGTCACGATGCCCCACTCGATGTTCTTGTGGATCACCGTGTTGCCCGGCCGCCACCGCGTCCGGCGATGGACTTCGGCAATGACCGCGTCCCTCGCCGGATGGCCGCCCTCCGCGCAGCCGTTGAGCGGCTCGCGCGCCGCCTTGCCCGCCAAGGCGATGAGCTGCTTGTCGCTCATCGCCATGCCGGCCTCCGGTCGGGGAACAGCTCGTAGTAGAGCCGCATCCCCTGCCGATGGTTGGCGGCCAGCGTCTTCAGGACGAGGATGCCCTGCCGGCGCCAGTCCTCGTTCGCGTTGGTCCGCAGCCACTCGAGATGCTCGTTCATGCGGCGCACCTCGTCGGCGTAGATGTTGGTCTCGCCGTGGACGGTGACGCCGCTCATCGCGGCGCCGCCTTTTTCGCCGGAGCCTTGCGGCCCGGCAGGAACACCGGCCGGCGTTTGAGCACGCCGTTGCCCCACAGCATCATCGTCTGCCAGACCTCCAGGTAGGCGTCGTGGCGCTCCTCGTCCTCGACGCTGTCCTTGAAGTTCGGGTAGTCGACGTTCTGCAGCCGCGCAGCGATCCGCTCCACCACGCGGCTGCGGCGGATCGAGGCGCGGTAGCGGTAGTCCGACGCGGTCGTCTCGGCGACGCTCGCGTCGGGGAACACCGTCCTGATGTCGCCCGCCTTGCGGGCGCGCACCATCAGCATCCTCGGGTCCTTCTGGTCCTGCACTATCGACAGGAACGAGTCGTTCATCATCACCCACATAGCGGGCGATCTCCTTTCGTCGTTGTTGGGTGTCCTCTGTTCCCTGGTCCGTCTGGCCCAGGGAGAAGCGGCAAGGCTCGCGCCGTGCCGCTTCCCTCGCGGGTCAGTCCTTCTTCCGCGCGCGGCGCAGGATCGCGCGCAGGTTCCTCTCGGTGCGCCGGTCCGACGGCGAGGCCCCGGTGTAGACGGGCTTCGCCATGTCGGGCCGCGTGATCTTGAGGTGCCCGCCGCCCGTGTGGGCGACGGTGTAGCCTTCCGCCCGCAGCCGCCTCACGAGGCGCGGCGCGGCCGTCATTTGAGCTGCTGCGGTATCAGCATGAAGCCGAACACGTCGCAGACGTGCCGCTCCGTGCGCCCGTCGGGATGCGCGCACTCGAACACGTCGCCGACCATCGACGACCGCCGGCCGTACGCGCGGCCGTTCTCGACGACCACGGTCGGCTCCAACGGCCGCAGACCTATCGGCGGCTTGCGCGACCACGAATCGCTCAGCACGCCGTTCTGCGTCATCGTCCAGACCGTCTCCAGCCCGGCCGCCGCCGGCAGCAGGTCGCACTCGGCGACCGCCTCGTAGAAGCCCGTCTCCATCAGCAGCGCGGCCAGCTTGGCGCGGTCGGGGTTGAACCCGCCCGCGATGCCGCATGCGACCTCGCCCTGCATGTCGTCGAGCCTGGTGTGGTAGACCGTTATCATTCGGTGTTCCTATGTTCCTCGTTCCCTGCGACGAACCGCAGGCCGAAACGACGAAGGGCGCCTCGCGGCGCCCCCGGTCGCTTCGGTCAATGGTTCAGTTGAGCTTCTTCTTCGCCGGCCGGTCGCCGGCGTAGTCGTCGCCGAGGTTGCGCACCTTGGCGCCGTCCAGGTGGAAGTCGGCCACGTTGATGTCGTGCCGCTCGCACCACACCTGCAGCCCCTCGTTCGTCCAGCCGACGCTCAGCCACGCCCACGTCGCGGGCGACTGCCCCTTCGGCATCGACGCGAGGCAGCGGCGGCAATGGATGAACATGCCTATGCGGTTAGCCATCGATGGCCTCCCGCAACCGTTGCAGGGCGCGCGAGCTGACCCGCGCGCCCGTGTTGTCGATCGCCATCGCGTTGTCGATGATCTCGTCGACCTCACGTGAGAGGGCTGCGAGCTTCATCTCGGCGCGGTGCGCGTTGCGGGCGACCTCGACCAGCACGTCGCCGGTCTCGGCGGTGCCGAGCGCGTCCTTGATGCGCTGGATCAGATCGTCGCGCAGGTCGACTTCGGCCTGCCACAGCTGCGCGCGGTGGCGTTCCTCCGGTGTGAGCGCCATCATCCCGCCACCTTCATCCAGCGGCCGGACGGCTGCCGCACATACAGCTGGCCCAGCCCCTCGCCGAGGCCGAGACCCTCCAACGTGTAGCAACCCTCGCACATGCACGCCCACGGACCGGCCTTCGTCTTGCCGTCGATGAAGCGCGCCATGATCTTCATGCCGCAGACGTCGCACGCCTGCGGCACGTCGCCGACCCAGAACACCTTCCCCTCTTCCGGGTCGGGCGGTCCGAGTCCATAGGTCCTTTTCGTCATTACGGTGTCCTCTGTTCCCCTTGCTTCCTGGCAAGGCGGAAGCGGCCGCCCCTCGCGGGGTGCCGCTGCCGTCACGCCAGGACGCGGCGCAGGCGACGCCCGAGCCGGTCCTTGTCCTTCGTGGAGCATTCCCATACCGTCACCACCGACCAGCCCATGCGCCTCAGCGCGCGGGCCGCGCGTCGGTCGCGGCGGCGGTTCGTTTCTATCTTAGCCTTCCACCACGCGCGCCGCGTCCGCGGCAGCCTTCCGTTCCGGCAAATGTGGCCGTGCCAGAAGCAGCCGTGGACGAACACGCACGTGCGGCGGGACGCGACGGCGAAGTCGGGCCGGCCCGGCAGGTCGGCGCGGTGCATGCGGTGGGCGATCCCCATCGAACGCAGCAGTCCGCGGACGATCCGCTCCGGCCCGGTGTCGCGCGACCGGATGCGCGCCATCAGCGCGCTCCGCTGCGCGGGCGTCAGCCGATCCGTCACTTCGTGAAGCGGAAGCGGAGCACGCCCTTGCCGGCGATCTGGCACCTGTACCCCGCCGCGTCGGCGACCGCCGCGACGGCGTGCCGCATCGACATCTTCGGGTTGGGCCATCCGGTGATCTCGCGCACCTCGCGCGAGTTCAGCTCGCGCGCGAGCAGCGCCTCGATCAGCGCCTTGTTCGTCTCGGGCGAGGTGTCGACCCGCACCGACACGGTGCGCGGCCCGTCGGACGGCGCCGCCCGCTCGCGCGGTGCCGCCGCCCTCTTCCTCGGGCCGCCGATCCTGCCGTCGATGATCCGCGCCACCTTGCCCGCCCTATCGACGACGGCGACGCGGAAGCCGATGGCCCGCGACCACTTCAGCGCCAGATCGGCGAGGCCGTGCTGCGCGACCGGGTCGGCGACCCTGAGCGTGTATGGCTGCCCTTCGCGCGGGAAGCCGCCCATGTCGTTCTCCGGCTCGTCCATCGGCAGGTCGCCTTGCGGCTCGCTTCCCCGCGCCGCGCCGCCGACCCCATCGGGGCCGTTCGGCTGGTCGGACGCCTCCTGCCGTTCGTTCTCCTCGGCCTTCCCCATCGCCTCGGCCTCCTCCGCCTCGGCGCGAAGCTCGGCATAAGCCTGCTTCGCCGCCTCGGCGAACTCGCGCTCGGTGCATTCGGAGAAGTCGAGGCCGTTGACGCCCATCCGCTCGCGGACCGCCGCGACCTGTTCGGCCGTGCAGCCCGCAGCCTTGCGGACCTTGTCGTCGACGCTGTTCGGCTTCGTCGTCGCGCCCCTCGGCGCGGGCTTCCTGCCCGCCCACTTGGCGCCCGCCCTCTTCTTCGTTGCCATTCGGTGTTCCTCTGTTTCGGTTTCTCCGTTCCCGGGTCTGGCCCAGGCCGCAGCACCGACGTCCGCATATGCGGACGTGGATGCTACGGTCGCGGGTCAGCGAGGCGGACACGGCCGGCCTCCGATCACCAACGCGGTGATCCGGGCCGTCGGGTACTTCGCGACGAACGCCTTGGTCGCCCTTTCCGCGGCCAGGGTCCGGTCGGTCGTCTGGATGCGGATGCGCGAGACGTCGTGCTTGCCTTTGTCCACGTAAGCGATGGCCACGAGCGTCGAGCGCCGTCGGCGGTACGCCGCCGACACCTCCTCCTGCGTCACGGGGCGCCACACGTTGCCGTCGTCGTCGGTGAACGAGCCGCTCACCGCGACGTCTCCAGATACCGCGGCTTGCGCTTCGGCGCGGCCGTGACGATGCACGATCCGCGCTCCCGCACGTCCTGCCGCACGGCGTCGAGCCACGCGGCCAGCCTGCGATGGGCGTCCGCCAGATCGGCGGCGAGCGCCGTCGCGTCCGAGAGCGTGCCCGCGTTGACCTCCTCCGGAGGCGTCGCGCGCAGCTCGTGGACCGCCACCGCCGCCGCCTTCGCGGCCAGCCGCAGCGTCTCCATCGGCGAGGCGAACGCCTTGGCGGCGTCCGTCGCCTTTCCCTTCTTCCTCATTGTCCGGTGTCCTCTGTTTCGGCTTCCTGGTGAACCCAGGCCGATGCACCAAACGCCCGCATGCGCGGACGCCGGTGCATCGGTCGCGGGTTCAGGCGAAGCGGTAGTTCATGCCGTCGCCGTAGGAGTAGGCGTCGACCTTCAGCGTCAGGTTGCGCTTCTTCGCGATGCGGCCGAGCGCGATGCGGATCGACATCTTCGGAGTGTTCCAGCCGGTGACCTTCTTCACCTGCCGGGCGTTCATCCAAGACTTCGTCAGCTTCGCGACGATCTCGTCCTCGACGTGCTTCGGCAGATCGAACTTGCTGCCGGACGTGAAGGGCTTGTGCGTCGACGATCCGCCGGACGCCTGCGCGCCGCCGGCCTTCGCCTTCATGACCTCCATCCGAAGTCTGATGACCTCGGCCTCGGCCATGATCGCGCGCGACTTCCACATCGCCTCCGACGACGACATGGAGGACGAGCCGCCCGATCCGTCGAGCAGCTGCTTCCACGTCTTGCCGGACGCGACGCGTATCTGTTCGGCCTTGCGGGCCGCGTTGAGCACCTCGCCGTCGAAGTTCGACCCCATCATCCCGAGGATCGCGGCGAGCTTCGAGGTGTCACCGTTCATGGCACGGCGACACCATCATGTTCCTAGTCATGTTCGGTGTTCCTCTGTTCAGCATAAGGGAAGGGCCGCGCACGCCTTGCGACGCACGCGGCCCGAGTTGCTCCCCCTGTTCTTGGTCCCGGGTTCTGGCCCAGGCCGGAGGGCCGTATGTGCAGGTCGCACACACGGCGCTCCGGTACGGGTCAGGCTTTGAGCAGCAGCGTCTCCTTCGCCCGCATCTTGGCCTCGCGCACGAAGGAGCGTTCCTTGCACGCCTCGACCGAGGCGAGCGTGATGTTGTAGGTCGTCTCGTCGTCGTACAGCCGCGCGTTGTGCTGTTCCTTCGGCGAGATGATCCGCCACCGACCCCGCCGGTACTCGGCCCGGCCGGTGCCGTAGACGCGGCGCTCCCAACCGTCGGGCTGCGCCTGCCATTCCGGCTTGCGCTGCGACGGCCAGAGGCACCACACGGGGATGCCGCCGTACGGATTGAGGTTCCGCATCAGACGTTCCTTCCGTGCCAGTCGCCGAGCGGATCGTCGCCCAGCTCGTCCTCGACTATCGAGGTCGTGTAGCAGCGGGCGAACGACACGAGGCCGTCGCCGTCGACCATGAAGCCGTGCTCGGCCGACGTCGGCAGCGCGAGCATGTCGAGGTTCGCTTCCTCGGTGTCGGGGCTGTCCGGGTAGGTCTCGCGGAAGTAGGCGACGATCGCGTCGCGCACCTTCGGCGTCACCCACACGTTGTCCCAACCGTTCCACGTCGTCCCGTCGGTGAAGCCGTCGAAGCCCCGCTCCGCGTCAAACGTGAAGATCACTGATCTCATCGTTGTCATGGTGTCCTCTGTTTCCCTGGACTAATCCAGGCCGGAGCGGCGGACGCCGCCGCGCCCCGCATGTGCGTCCTGCACACACGGTCGCGACGGCGCCGCTCCGGTACGGATTAGGCTGCCTTCTTGGCCTTCGCCTTCTTCGCCGCCTTCGCCGCGGCGAGGTCGACGACCTTCTCGTCGGCCGCCGCCTTCTTCGGCAGCGCCTTCAGCGTGTAGGTGAGCATCTCGCGCGTCACCTCGACGCCGCCGACCTCGATGGTCCACGGCAGGAAGGTCGGCACGCTCTTGTAGCCGTGCCGCGCCGCGAGCTTGTCCATCGCGTTGCGGATCGAGAAGTGCGTGCCGTCCCAGCCGGTGATCTCGCGGATTTCGCGGGCGATCAGCCCCTTCTCGGACTTGGTGATCGCCTCGATGAGCCGCTTCTCGGTGGCGGCGGTCAGGACTGCGGAGTAGATTGCCTTGGTGGCCATGTCAGTGTTCCTCTGTTCAGACGCATATGCACACGCATCGCGTCCCCGGGCTTCCGGCCCAGGCCGCCGCGCCTTCGTCGGCGCAGCGGTACGGGTCGGGGTCGGAGCGGCCCACGACCCTGCCCGTAGGCAGGACCGCAGGCCGTTCCTCCAAATTACAGAGGAGGACACACCTACACTCGGAACCGCCCGCGCCCCGGCGCTGCCCGTACAGGCAGGACCGGCGCGCGCTTGGCGCCGAGTGTTTGGACCGATTCACAATGTGGGCGGACCCGAAACGGCGGCCTGCCGGGAAAGAGCGCGGGAAACCGAAGGACCGGAGGCTGCCGACCTCGGAAGGTGCCCGTGGGCTCCGAGGCGCGCCCGTATCTGGCGCGGAGGCGGTGGACCTTGTCGTCCCTTGAGCCGGCCGGGATTGGACCCCCGACCGACCCGCCGGACCGTAGCCAGGCGTCCGACAAACACATGATGTCGAAGTCGGCACGGAAAGCACATGCCTGATATTTCCGAACAAAATCAGGCACATGGGAGGCGACCGCTGCGGCGGCGCAGCATAAATGGCCCGGACTGACGCCAACTCCGCTTCACCTGGTGAAACGCCCGGAAGGCCGCCGCCGAGGGGCCGCAGGCGGAACGGGAACGGCCCGGACGGTCTCCATCCGGTCCGAGTCGCCTACCGCCCGCTGGACGACCTCGTGCCGTACGCGCGCAACGCCAGGACGCACACGCCGATCCAATTGCAGAAGCTGCGCGCCTCGCTCGCCCGCTTCGGATGGACGACGCCGATGCTGACCGCCGGCAACGCCATGATCGCCGGCCACGCGCGCCTCGCCGCCGCCATCGCCATGCGCGACGCGGGCGAGCCGATACCGAACAACCCCGACCCGTCGCGCGGACCGACCATCGACCTGTCGCACCTCTCGGTCGCCGACCGCCGCGCGTACGTCGTCGCCGACAACCGCCTCGCGCTCGACGCCGGATGGGACATGGAGCTGCTGCGCGCCGAGTTCGACGACCTCAAGCTCGGCGGCTACGACCTCGCCGCCACCGGCTTCGACGCCGGCGAGATCGGCGACATCCTCAAGGGCGCCTTCGCCCAGGCGCCCGACGGCTTCGCCGAGTACGACGAGGACATCGAGACCGAGCACCTCTGCCCGCGCTGCGGCTACGCCTTCTCCGGCGGCAAGACGCAGCGACGCGCCGCCGACGACCCGACGGCCGATGCGTGACGCTGTGGTGGCGCCAGACGATGTGGACCGCGTACGACAAGCGGCGGGTGAACCTCGACACCGACCCCTGCCCGACCGTCATGGCCGAGGGCATCAACGGCATCGCGCACGGGCAATACTCGCTGGAGGACGACGGCATGCCGCGCGACGGTGACGCCGACATACGCAAACCCCCGTACGTGGTCCCCACGATGGAGGAGATACGCGCCATCCCGTGGAACGGCCTCACCGTCGCCACCACCTTCGCCGGCGGCGGCGGCTCGTCCGTCGGATACCGCATGGCCGGCTACAAGGTGGTCTACGCCAACGAGGTCGTCGCCACCGCCCGCGACACCTACGCCGCCAACATGGACCCGCACACCATCCTCGACCCGACCGACGTCCGCTCGGTCAAGCCAGAGGACATAATGCGCCTCACCGGCCTGCCGCGCGGCGCGCTCGACATCCTCGACGGATCGCCGCCATGCGTCTCCTTCTCGACCGCAGGCAAGCGGCAGCGCGGATGGGGCCGCGTCACCGCGTCGCACGACATCACCCAGCGGCACGACGACCTGTTCTACGAGTACGCCAGACTGCTCGACGGCCTGCAGCCCAAGGTCTTCGTCGCCGAGAACGTCTCCGGCCTCGTCAAAGGCACCGCCAAGGGATACTTCATCGAGATACTCCGCGCGCTGCGCGCCTGCGGCTACGTCGTCGAGGCCAGGCTGCTCGACGCCCAATGGCTCGGCGTGCCGCAGATGCGCCAGCGGATCATCTACCAGGGCGTCCGCAACGACCTCGCGAGGAAGCCCGCATGGCCCTCGCCGCTGCCGTACCGCTACGCCGTCCGCGACGCCCTGCCGCACATCACCGGCGTCCGACGCGACCGCGACCGCTACGACCACGACGACGGCCCGTCGCCCACCGTGCTCGCCACCGACGGCGGACGCACCACCACCAAGCGCGACACCGGCCTCGGCTACGTCGAGGCCCGCATCGCCGTCGGCAACAACGTCGAGCCGAAGTTCGGATCGCCGGACGACCATTCATCCCCGACCATCACCGCATCCCGCGCGAGAATCTCCGGCCTCGTCGAGAGCCGCCTCGTCCGCCCGCGGCACGGATGGTTCCCCGGCGAGGCGAGGTCGCTCGACAAGCCCCACCCCACCGTCTGCGGCAACGCAGGCTCCATCGCCGGAACCATCGAGACCCGCGCCGTCCACGACAACGCAGGATGGCACGCCGACGAGGACATGACCGACCGACCCGCCAACACCGTCGGCGCCGACCGCTCCGCCACCCACCACGTCGAGACCTCCCGCCATGCCGACCCACGCGTCGCGCGCGTCGAGCGCACGCCCATCCGAGGCAACTTCAACGGACGCGTCGCACAGGCCCACGAACCCGCACCCACCATCCTCACCTGCCACAACGGCTTCAACGAGATCGCCATCCAGGGACGCGCCCACCACGGCTCCGTCGCCCTCGCGCACGAGCCCTCCCCCACCATCCTCTCGCAGCAGGGCAGCAGGACCGATCCCGTCGTCCACGGACAGGTCGAGCGCAGGAAGTTCACCATCGACGAACTCAAGGCCATCTGCTCCTTCCCGCCCGACTACGTCATGAAGGGCTCCTATTCCGACCAATGGGCGCGTTGCGGGAACGCCGTCCCACCTGTCATGATGCGGCACATCGCCGAGGCCATACGCGACAACGTCCTCAAGCCGACGAAAGGACAATGACCGTGTCCGACAAGCCGCAGCCACACGACGAGCCGCAGCCGCCCAAGGAGCCGGGAACCGACACCCCGCCGCCCGCAGACGATCCGCAGCCCTCGACGCCGCCGCACGACCCGGCCGGCGGCGACCGCTGATACTTCTGCCGTCTAAGGAGGCGGCGGCGAGTTATGTCCGGCACGCAGCAGGAGGCTAAACGGGGACCGGGGCAGCCGCAGTTCGAGCCGACGCGCGCCCAGCGCCAGCTCGTCCAGCTGCTCTGGGCGCACGGCTTCTCGCAGGAGAAGATCGCCGCACGCATCTTCCACCAGCGCGACCTCGACCGCGACGGCATCGCGCGCGAGGGCGCGAAGCCGATCAGCCTCGACACGCTGCGCAAGCACTTCCGCGCCGAACTCGACCAGGCGAAGGACAACCTCAAGTCGGCGATGATCGCCAACATC
>Ga0066395_10000398_pt1 | contig 16357 bp, 15 predicted proteins | sample PanSoiPlot1MoBio_FD_61218 | JGI IMG/M metagenome (GOLD analysis project Ga0066395, IMG submission 61218) | Tropical forest soil microbial communities from Panama analyzed to predict greenhouse gas emissions - Panama Soil Plot 1 MoBio | ecosystem: Environmental > Terrestrial > Soil > Tropical... | reverse complement strand
GATCTCCTCGGGACTCTTGATGGCCTTGAGCCAGTCGATGGCCTCGGTCATGTCGATCAACCGGACGGGTGCCAATTCGCGTTCGATCCGGGTGATGAACTTATGCGGCAGCGCCCCACCACCGGCGACGCCGACCGCCTTGTAACTCCGCGGCTTGATATCCGACACGACCAACTCGGCCTGGTATTCGTCGGTGTAGGCGACCGTGGTGAACGCCGGCGTGGTGAGGATTTCGCCGACTCCGCGATGAACTTCGTCATTGCCGCCGAGCTTCCGTCGGCCGCCGCGCGGCCCCATGTCGACAACCGTCATCCAGTCATTGGCGTGGAACACCACCGTCTTGGGATAGCCATTGGTGGCCGGATGATCAGTCAGCCATTTAGCGTAGCCACCCAGCCAATCGTTGTTGCTCTGGATGATGAGCGCATCGACACCGTGGTCTGCCATCGTCTTGCGAACTGCCACCCAACGCCGATCAAGTTCGAACTTCGACACCGGATTGAGCAATCTTTCGTTCATTTCTTGCCGTCCCTGACGAGACACGCTTCGCGATCAAATGCCATGAAAGGTGCGGAACCAATCGACGAATTTCTTGATGCCCACCGTAATCGGCGTGTCGGGGGAAAATCCGATTGCCTTACGTAAATCCTCCACGTCCGCGCACGTTTCCCGAATGTCGCCAGGCTGCATCGGCAGCAAGTCCCGGATCGCCTTCCTGCCCAGCGCGGTCTCAAGCAGGCGCACCACCTCGATGAGATCGATCGGCGTGTGATTGCCAATATTGTAGACGCGCCAGGGCGCGTGACTCGTCGCGGGATCCGGGTCCGTACCCGACCACGCGGCATTTCCCTGCGGCACATGGTCGATGAGCTTGACAACGGAAGTCGCGACGTCATCCACATAAGTGAAATCGCGCTGCATGTCGCCGCCGTTGAACAGCTTGATTGGCTCGCGTTTGAGAATCGCCGCCGTGAACAGCCACATCGCCATATCGGGTCTGCCCCACGGGCCGTATACGGTGAAAAAACGCAAGCCGGTGACCGGCAAATCGAACAGGTGTGAATAGGCGTGCGCCATCAACTCGTTTGCCTTCTTCGAGGCGCCATAGAGGTTGAGCGGGTGATCGACGTTCTGCGCCACGCTGAACGGCAATTTGGTGTTGGCGCCGTAAACCGAGGACGACGAGGCATAGAGGAGGTGGCGGGTCTGCGTGTGCCGGCAGCCCTCCAGCACGTTCAAGAATCCGTTTATGTTGGAATCGATGTAATCATGGGGCGCCGACAACGAATGGCGCACGCCCGCCTGGGCGGCGAGGTGCACCACTTGGGCGAAACGATACTCGGCAAACAGCGCGGCCATCCCGTCGCGATCGCTGAGATCGAGCTTGCAGAACCGGAACGCACTGTCGCGTGCGAGTTCTGCCAGGCGTGCTTCCTTGAGCTTGGGATCGTAGTAGGCGTTGAGGTTGTCGATGCCGACGACGTCGCGACCCGCCGCGAGCAGGAGCCGTACCACGTGAAAGCCGATAAACCCGGCGGCGCCAGTGACCAGGATCGGCGGAGCCGGCATGCGATCAATTCCTTATTTGGACTTCACACCAGCGTCATCCGGCCTGCCCGCGAGCGAGACCTGCACCCACAATCACGGGTCAGAACGCTACGAATAGCATTGGGATCCTGGATGCTGGGCTCGGGAGCAAGCGGCCGCGTTCCGGAACGACAGATGCGAGCGTCAGAGTCAGGGCGTAGGACGTTCCAGGCCCGAGCGTCAAGCCTGTTGCGTCGATTACGATCGATGCTAACGATTTCGCGCCGGCGCCGCGTCGCGGCACGCCTGGGATTCGGGGGCCAACAGAGTACGACATGTCAGCGGTCAGGCGGCCATCAAGAATGGATACGCGCCCGGCGCCACGCCTCATTTATGTCGTGACCGACGATTGGTATTTTCTATCGCATTGCCTGCCGATGGCGCGCGCAGCCCGCGCGGCCGGATTCGAGGTTCATGTCGCCACCAATGTGGGAGAAGATGCGGCAATTATCCGCGAGGACGGCTTCATTCTTCACCCGCTGCGTACCGCGCGCAGACGGCCATCCCCATTCGGGGCTCTGCGTAGCGTCATCGCATTACGCAAGCTCTATCGCGCCGTCGATCCGGCGATTGTTCATCACGTCGCGATGCAGGCGACCTTGCTGGGTATCGTTGCAACGTTCCGTTCCAAGTTCGCGGGCGTCTATGCCATCACCGGGCTAGGTCATACGTTCATCGCGGGTTCTGGCAAGAGGTCACGCCGGGGCGGCTTGTTGCTGCGCTTCGGTTTGAATCGCCGTCGCTCCGTCGGACTGGTTCAAAACCCCGATGATCGCGAAGTGCTCACGAAACTCGGGATTAAGCCAGAACGCATCGCACTGATCCCGGGATCCGGTATCGATGCGGATCGGCTTCGGCCGATTCCGGAGCCGGACGGACAGGTGACGATGGCTTTTGTGGGACGAATGCTCGCCGACAAGGGCGTGCACACCCTGGTTGAGGCGCAGCGGATGTTGCGGGCCTCTGGCATCCCTTGCGATCTCCTGCTCGCCGGCAATCCGGACCCTGCGAATCCGAGCAGCATTCCGCAGATCGAGGTCGCCGGATGGGGCCGCGCATCGGGGGTCACCTGGCTCGGGCACGTCGCCGACATTGCCACGGTCTGGCGGCGTGCCCACATCGCGGTGCTTCCGTCCCGCGGTGGCGAAGGCGTGCCGAAAAGCCTGCTGGAGGCGGCTGCTTTCGGCCGCCCCCTCATCGCAACCGATGTGCCGGGATGTCGGGAAATCGTGATTCACGAAAAAACCGGGCTGCTGGTGCCGGTTGACGACGCCTCCGCGCTGGCTGCCGCCATCTTGCGGCTGGTCCGCTCGCCGCAACAGCGTGTGCGGTTCGGTGTCGCGGCGCGGCGCCTGGTCGAAGAGCGCTTCGCCGCCGCCTTGGTCGGCCAGGCGATGGTCGCACTCTATCGGCGTCTTTTGACTTACTGACGCGAGGTGGTGCGCGATGGGGTGGCGCGAATTTGAGTTGATCCTCACGGCGGCATTTTGTAGTGCCGCACTGATCGCGCTGCTGCTGCCGTTTTTCCGACGCTACGCTCTGGCGCGCCCGAATGCACGCTCCTCGCATAGCATTCCGACCCCCCAAGGCGGCGGCGTGGCCGTTGTACTCGCCGTCGCAATTGCTTTCGGCATCGATAGCGTATTCATCGAACCGGAGCGAACGGTGTCCGTCGATCTGCTGTCCCTCGGCGCCGCCGTTGTCCTGTTGACGCTCCTAGGCGCCATCGACGACGTCTTCCCGATTGCGCCGTTATGGCGCTTGGTGGTGCAGGCCGTAGCCGTCATTTTGGCGGTTGCAACCCTGCCGGCGGAACTGCGCGCGATCCCCATTGTGCCGGTTGCGGTGGAGCGCACCGCGGAGATCGTTGCGGGGCTGTGGTTCGTCAACCTGGTCAACTTCATGGATGGCATCGACTTGATGACGGTTGCTGAAATCGTGCCTTCCACGGCCTCCATATTCATCTTCTCACTGCTCGGCGCTGCGCCGTCGCTCGCCGGTTCCATGGCGCTCGCACTGTGTGGCGCGACTCTGGGCTTTGCTCCATTTAATCGACCGGTCGCGAAGCTTTTCCTTGGCGATGTTGGCAGCCTTCCGATCGGGTTGCTTCTGTTTTGGCTGCTGCTGCAGCTGGCCGGCAGCGGTCATCTCGCCGCAGCAATGCTGCTGCCGTTTTATTACGTGGCGGACGCCACCATTACGTTGCTACGACGGATCGTGCGCGGCGAGCCAATCACCGAGGCCCATCGCACCCACTTTTACCAGCTTGCCGTTATCCGCGGACTTTCCGTGAGGACGGTTGTGCAATCCGTCTTCGCAGTGAACATCGCACTTGCGGCGCTGGCGATACTGTCGATACGTGTTTCGTCAGTAGAATTCGACCTGTCGGCCCTTGTGATCGGCAGCGCATTGGTGGCTGCGCTGCTTGTCATGATGTGGCGGGGCAAATGGTGAGCCGTTCGGGCGTCGCGGCCGTTTGGCCAGGTCAGTCTCCACGCCGGCTCAGTAAGAACACCGCCTGCTCGCCGAACAGGTTCCAAAACCACCACGGCGCGTTGAGACGGAGCGGCCGTCCCCATGCATTAAGGGCAAGCGCACGCTCCATCTTGACCCCGACCGTGATGCACAGGTCGCGAAAGTCCTTGATGGTACAAAAGTGGATGTTCGGGGTGTCGTACCAGCTGTCCGGCAGATTGTTCGTCTGCGGCATGCGGCCGCCGAACAGGAGTAGCAGGCGGATGCGCCAATGGCCGAAATTGGGGAACGATACCACTGCGTGACGGCCGATCCGCAGCATATGCTCGAGCACAACGCGGGGATGTCGCGTGGCTTGCAGTGTCTGCGACAACACCACGTAGTCGAAGGCGTCATCCGGGTAGTCGGCAAGGTCGGCGTCGGCGTCACCTTGGATCACCGCGAGACCCTTGGCGACGCATTCATTGACGCCTTCGCGCGACAGTTCGATGCCACGCCCGTCGACGCCGCGGCTCTCCAGCAACTTGAGCAACTCGCCGTCGCCGCAGCCTACATCGAGCACGCGTGAGCGCGGCTCAATCATGTCGGCGACCAGGAGATGGTCGACACGGGCATTGCCGGGCCCCCGTGCGGCCTCCGCCATGGTGAGATCGCGCCGGGTTCGCGACAGCATGTCTACGCCTTGGCGACGCCGCGTGGCACCGCGGCCGAATCCAGGAACCCGGTGACGATCTGGAACAGCTCCGGCTCGTCGAGCAGGAAGGCGTCATGACCTTTGTCGGTGCTGATCTCAGCGAAGGAGACACGCGCTCCGGCGGCATTGAGCGCGTGCACAATCGCCCGCGACTCCGTGGTCGGGAATAGCCAGTCGCTGGTGAACGAGATCACGCAGAACCGTGTTTTGGTGGCCTTGAAGGCGTTAGCGAGTATGCCGTCGAAATCGGCCGCCAGATCGAAATAGTCCATCGCTCGCGTGAGATAAAGATAACTGTTGGCGTCGAACCGCTCCACGAAGGACGAACCCTGGTGGCGCAGATAGCTTTCAACCTCAAAATCGGCGTCGAACGAGAAGGTGGGATTGTTGCGGTCCTGAAACCTGCGACCGAATTTGCGATGCAGTGCTGCGTCCGACAGATAAGTGATGTGCGCCCCCATGCGGGCGACCGCGAGCCCGCGATGGGGGCTTACGCCTTCGGCGAAGTACCTCCCGTCCCGCCAGTCGGGGTCCGCCATCACGGCTTGGCGGCCGACCTCGTGAAAGGCGATGTTCTGGGCCGAATGCCGGGTCGCGCAGGCGATTGGCAGTGCCGCGAATACGCGCTCGGGATAGCTCGCTGCCCACTGCAATACCTGCATGCCGCCCATCGAGCCGCCCGCGACGGCGAACAGGGAATCGATGCCGAGTCGATCGAGCAGCATCGCCTGGGCCCGTACCATGTCGCGGATCGTGATGACGGGAAAATTGAGACCCCACGGGGTGCCGGTCCGTGGATCGGTGGAGGCCGGCCCAGAGGTCCCCATGCACGCGCCAAGCACGTTCGGGCAGATCACGTAATAGCGGTTGGTATCGATCGACTTGCCGGGCCCGACCATGGTTTCCCACCAGCCGGGCTTGCCGGTGACGGGGTGGCGGTTAAAGACATGCTGGTCGCCGGTAAGCGCATGGCAGATCAGCACGGCGTTGCTGCGGTCGGCGTTGAGAGTGCCGTACGTCTGATAGGCAACCTGAAACGGGCTGAGTTCGAGCCCGGCGTCGAGCCGGAGCGGCTGGTCCTTGCCAAAAGCGGCGACCGGGGAGTGCGGATGATCCGCCTCCCGCTTCCGATCCGCCACTATGCGGCCCACAATGGCTTTCAGCTCCGCCATCTCGCTTGCCGGTCCTCTCCAACGCCGCTGCTTCCACAGCGGAACCCGCTGCAAAGACCAAGATATCGGGCGGAGCCGAGGTCAGCCGCCAAATGTCGCGGTCCGGGTCTGGCTGTCAATGTTTTCTTTGCTTTCGGGACTTGCGCCCCCTATCAATGTGGTCGCCGTGAGCGCTGGCCAAGTGCCTATAAAGATTGAGCAAATGAGCACGACCGACACACCGATGCTGGCCAAGCTGCGCCGCGAGATCGACCGCATTGATGAGGCCATGCACCGCTTGCTGCTGGATCGCGGCGAGATCATCGGCCGCCTCATCAAGGCAAAGCGCACCACCGAATCGGGCTCGGCGTTTAGGCCGGCGCGCGAGGCCGATATGATGCGGCGCCTGGTTGAACGCCACAGCGGGATTTTGCCGCTTGATACCGCCGAAGGCATCTGGCGCGTGATCATTGCAACCTTCACCTATGTGCAGGCGCCGTTTCGGGTACATGTGGATTTCTCGGCTGGGGAATCCGCGATGCGCGATTGCGAACGGTTCCACTTCGGCTTTACGGTGCCGCTGGCTGGCCATATGGGACCCTCTGGTGTATTGGCCGCAATCGCAGCCGCGCCGGGCGATCTCGGTCTGATCCCAGTCCAAGGCAGCCCCGGAGGCGGCGTCTGGTGGGGGGCGCTTGAGCCCGAGGGGGCGCCGAAAATCATCGCCCGGCTGCCGTTTGTTGAGCGCCAGGACCATCCCGCCGGTTTGCCGGTGTTCGCGATTGCCCGGCCGCATCCGGACGCTATCGTCAACGACGTGAAGATGTGGAGTGTTCGGGTGGCTGGGTGGGGCCGCCGGCCAGCCCAGGCCCTGGCGAGCCTCGCCGACGCAGTGGTGGTGCCGGACCGCGGGTTTGACGGCGCCGCGCTGCTGGTGCCGGTGCTGCAGGGCCAGGCACTCGACGAGATTACTGGCGCGCTGGTTAATGCCGGCGCCTCCGTGCGCAGCCGTACTCTCGTCGGCAGCCACGCAAGGCGCTATACGGTCACCGCCGACGCCCGTCCGATGCCGGCCGGGATGTGAATGTGCCGCCGGAAGCTATAGTACCGAGCCAACAATTATGTCGAACCGCGAGTGCCCCATCCCCCGACCCGGCGTTATGGCGATCCACCCCTACGTGCCGGGCAAGAGCAGCGCGCCCGGCGTCTCGAAAGTCTTTAAACTGTCGTCGAACGAGACGCCGTTGGGACCGAGCCCCCGCGCTGTGGAAGCCTATCGGGGCGTCGCTGAGCGTCTTCAGGATTATCCTGACGGCGCCGCCACAGATTTGCGCGACGCGATCGGTCGCGCCTTTGGACTCGATCCGGCGCGTATCGTGTGCGGATTCGGCTCGGATGACCTGCTCACGCTATTGGCGCGGGTGTATCTCGCCGACGGCGACGAAGCGATCCACACCACCCACGGCTTCCTGGTGTATCCGATTGCGACGCTTTCGACCGGGGCCAAGCCCGTGGTGGCGGCGGAGACCAACTACACGGCTGACGTCGATGCAATCCTCGCTGCAGTGACGACGCGAACCAGGATCGTCTTCCTGGCGAATCCCAATAACCCAACCGGAACCTATCTGCCGTTCGACGAGATCAAGCGCCTGCGTCGCGGTCTCCCGCCGCGGGTCCTTCTGGTGCTCGACGCTGCCTACGCGGAATATGTCCGCCGCAATGACTACGAGTCCGGGATTGAGCTGGTAGCGACGTCAGACAATGTCGTGATGTGCCGCACCTTCTCGAAGGTTCATGGTCTCGCGGCGGTACGGCTCGGTTGGATGTACGCTCCTGCCCATGTGGTTGTTGCGGTTAATCGGGTTCGCGGTCCCTTCAACGTCAGTGCGCCGGCGAGCGCCGCTGGCATTGCGGCAATCCAGGATGCCGAACACGTGGAGCGCTCAGTCGCCCACAACGAGAAATGGCGCGCCTGGCTCACAGCCGAAATCGGCCAACTAGGGCTCAACGTCACACCCAGCGCGGCGAATTTCATCCTCATCCATTTCCCCCGCACCAATGGTAGGTCTGCAGCCGAAGCCGATAAGGCCCTCACGTCGCGCGGCGTCATCCTGCGCCAGGTCGGCGCTTATGGGCTGCCCAACGCGCTGCGCATGAGCGTCGGTACCGAGGAGGCGAACCGGCTCGCAGTCGCGACCTTGGCCGACTTCATGGGAAAGCCCGCCCCGCCATGACCGCATACAGGTTCGGGCGGCTGGCACTGATCGGGGTCGGGCTGATCGGCTCCTCGATCGCACGCGCCGCGCGGACGCAGAAGCTCGTTGGCAGCGTGGTGGCGACAGCACGCTCAGCGAAAACGCGCCGTCGCATTATGGAACTCGGTATTGCAGATCAGGTGGTCGACACGAACGGCGCGGCGGTCGAAGGCGCCGACCTTGTGATCGTCTGCGTTCCGGTCGGCCAGTGCGGCGCCGTTGCCCGTGAAATCGGACCGCACGTCGCGCGAGGCGCGATTGTGTCCGATGTCGGTTCTGTGAAGGCCGAAGTGGTGCGCGACATGGCGCCACACTTGCCCACAAATATACATTTCGTGCCGGCGCATCCGGTCGCCGGCACTGAGCATTCGGGCCCGGACTCGGGTTTTGCGGAACTCTTCATCGGCCGATGGTGTATTCTCACGCCACCAGAACAGGCCGATGCGGTTGCGGTCGAGCGCCTGTCCGGGTTCTGGAGCGCGCTTGGTGCCAAGGTCGCCACCATGTCGGCCGAGCATCACGACCTCGTGCTCGCCATCACGAGCCACGTGCCGCATCTCATCGCTTATACGATCGTCGGCACCGCCGATGACCTCTCGGCAGTGACGCGCTCCGAGGTGCTGCAATACTCAGCCGGCGGTTTTCGCGACTTCACCCGCATCGCGGCGTCCGATCCCACCATGTGGCGCGATGTTTTTCTCGCTAACAAGGCCGGCGTTCTGGAAATGCTCGGTCGTTTCGACCGGGATCTGGCCAAACTCACCCGCGCCATCAAAGAGGCCGACGGCGACACGCTGTTCGAGCTTTTCACCCGCACTCGCGCAATCCGGCGCGGCATCGTCGCCATCGGGCAGGACTCCGACGCTGCGGATTTCGGGCGCCCGCGTCCATCGCTCCCGCCGGCGCCGCTGCCGCGGCCCTATGCGTCGGAGGGGGAGTAGGGGCACCACTGGCGCTCAGAACGCGAATTGCGGCTCAGCAAGTTTGCTTTGACGTGCCTAGGGATGCCCCGCGAGACGTGCCGAAACGGCACCCGCGGCACCGATAACCGGATCACGAGTGCCGTGAACGTTGCCACCATGCTCCAGAATTGATACCGCAGGTCGGTCGCGACGCCGATTACGAGATATGCGCAAGTATAGAGCAGACCGGATATGACGAGCGAAAGCGCGGCCTCTGCTGCCGCAGGAGGCCTGGGCAAGCTAGGCGAAGCAAGCAGCACCAGCAAAGAGATCCCGACTGCAAGCCAGAAGGCCGGTGTTTTCAGCACTTCATACAGCATCTGCGGTAGTTCTCGCATCAGGGAGACGGCCGGTGCGTCACCGGCTTGTTCGCCCATCGGTACGCTTGGCGCTACGTTATCGCGGCGTGGCTGGGCGAGAAAATAAATCTCGGAGTTGAAGTGGGCCAGTCTATGCTGTGCATATGCAAGCGGGTGCGCGATGATCGACGCGACCCAATACTTCGGTAGGTCCGGATTGGGGGGAGCCTCCATCGCGGCCATCGGGGTTAGCTTTTCGACCTCTTGCACATCATGGGATACGGCCAGGCGATCCCAAAAAAAACGGCAATTTCCCCATGGCGAAAGTGTGTCCCACTGGATCGGCGTATAGCAGCTCTCCACGTCCTCACGGGTGAACGAATTGCCGGGGCCGAATACCGATACGTCGCCGGAATAGAATGCTATTCCGGCCATATTGAATATTTCGAGAGATCGGATTATTCCAAGCGGGGTCGCGTTTAGAACCGTATGGTTAAATAGACCGGATAGTGGAACCATGACCATTGCGACCAGGGGCGAAAACACTAAAAGACGCCAGGGGCGGCCGAGCCATTGCGGATTGATCACGTAGGCCAACAGCGGCACCGCGCCGAAGACCGCGTTGGCCCGCACTAGCGCGCCGTAGAAAAGCAAGACTGTCGAAATGACGGCGACGACCCATGGGACTCTCCGGTCGTCTATCCGGTACCAAAACGATGCCGCGAACCCCGCAAGGAAAGTGACCGTCAGTCCGACGTCCTTGAGAATGTTGACATTAATTGCCAGGAACGGCGGAAATAGTCCGACGCCGACTACCCCCCAGGCGGCGAGCGGTCGGCCGGCGCGGCTGAGTGCGACCGCAATCAGCCCAAAGCCCAGCCAGTAGCAAGCAATGTGAAACGAGAACATCGGGCCATTCCCATCTGCCAGCAGTCGAAAAATGGACCACAGCCAAGCCATGACGGGGGGATGCCAGTCGTTGAAATGATGATCGACTGCCTGGGCATATTGGGAATCGCTGTCATCATTAGGAATACCAGGAAAGCCAGCGAACAGATTGATGGCGAACACTAGCGCGACAAACACGGCGATCGCAGTCGGGCCTGTTAAGATTGTACATACTCGGGCTGCTGCTCTGATAACCAAGCCCATGGTACCGTCCAGAATACTTGAAATTTGCCTAGCAAAACGGGCCGGCAAGTGGAATGTATCTGGTCAAACCGCGGGGTCAATTGGCTGATCGATCCGCTTGCTCTTGCGGCTCGTCTTGGTGGTGCCGTTTCGCCCGGATCGCGCCGTCAACCGCACACACAACTCCATCAGCGCGAACGGTTTCGTCAGGATGTCGTGGATAAAGGAATCTAACCCGCAGGCGCGTTCACGCTGGTCCGATCACGCTAGCGCCAGTCCACTAACGTTTCGGAAACCATCGATCACCGCGATCTTTCACGAGCGGCCCTTCGTCCGGGGACCTGGGCCGCTTGACCGCGTCGCCGCACTCAGTTACTCCGCGTCGCCACGGTTTCGCGCTGTGGATAGCGCACTGGCGGACCACGGCTCGCTTTGCCGGTATGCCCGACCCGGTGCATAGCCCCTCGGCCAACCGCCACGCCCGCTTGCCGCGGCGGCGTTGCGCATGTTTCGGCCGGCACGAGACGCTATAATCTTGACTAACTTGCCACGGTGGGCGATTCGGAGAGCGGCGTGATTCAATTCGAGAATGTTGGATTGCGCTATGGGCTCGGCCCTGAGATTCTGCGCGACCTCAGCTTCGACATTGCACCTCGCTCGTTCCAGTTTCTCAGCGGCCCTTCGGGTGCCGGCAAGAGTTCGCTATTGCGCCTGTTGTTCCTGACGCTCAAGCCGACCCGGGGCCTGATCACGCTATTCGATCACGACACCGCGACCCTGAGTTCCGATTCGCTCGCGGTGCTGCGGCGGCGGATCGGGGTCGTATTCCAGGATTTCCGGTTGCTCGACCATCTCACCACCTTCGAGAACGTAGCGCTGCCGCTGCGCGTCATCGGCCGCCGCGAGGAAAGCTATTACGACGAGGTGGCCGAGCTCTTGAACTGGGTCGGGCTCGGCGAACATATGTGGTCGCTGCCTCCGGTGCTCTCGGGTGGTGAAAAGCAACGCGCCGCTATTGCACGTGCCGTGATCGCGCGGCCGCAATTGCTGCTGGCCGACGAGCCGACCGGCAACGTAGACCCGCAATTGGCGCAGCGTCTGCTTCGCTTGTTCATCGAACTGAACAAATCCGGCACTTCGGTCATTATTGCCACCCACGATATCGCTCTGATGGACCAATACGACGCCCGCCGTCTCGTGCTCCATGACGGCTACATTCATGTCTACGACTAATCCGGCGATCACGCTGCTGCGCAAAATCCTGGCGCGGATACGCCGGCCGCCACGGCCGGGCCGCGACATACGCGGCGACGCCTCCATCGTTCCAAAGGATTCGATCTCTGCCAATGCGCTCGCCGCCATTGTGGCAATCATGACGTTCCTTGCGGCGATCACGAGCGGCGGAGTCGCCATGGTGATCGGGTCTGCGAACGAATGGCAGTCGGAAGTGGCGCGCGAAATGACCATTCAGGTCCGGCCGACCCCCGGCCGTGATATCGACGCCGAGGTCGGCAGGGCGCAAGCGCTCGCGCGGGCGGCGCCCGGGGTGGTCGAAGCGCGGGTGTACAGCCGGGAGGAATCGAACCGTCTTCTGGAGCCGTGGCTGGGGTCCGGACTGTCGCTCGAGGACCTGCCAGTGCCGCGGATGATCGCGATTAGAGTCGCGAGGGGCGCTGTTGTGGACGCTGCGGCCCTGCGTCAATCGCTCGCCCGGGAGGTGGCCGGCGCGACGCTCGACGATCATCGCACCGGCATCGATCGTATGCGCGGAATGGCAAGGGCTGCCATCGCGGGCGGAATGGGGATTTTCGGCCTTGTATTAGCCGCCACTGTGCTCTCGGTCGCCTTCGCGACCCGTGGCGCCATGGCGAGCAACCGGCCGATTGTGGAAGTGCTGCACTTCGTCGGCGCCAAGGAGGCCTATATCGCGAGCCAATTTCAGCGCCATTTCCTGTGGTTGGGTCTCAAGGGCGGTGCGCTCGGAGGCGCCGCCGCCATGTTGGTCTTGTTTCTTGCGGGGCGGGTCAGCCAGCTGTTCGTCGGCACCGCCGGAGAGGCCGAGGCTGCTGCGCTTTTCGGCCGCTTTGCCATGGGTTCCATGGGCTACGTCGTCGTCGCAGCAGAGGTGGGGCTGATCGCCGCCATCACGGCTCTGACGTCGCGGCAGGTCGTTATCCATACTCTAAGACGCATCGACTAAGTGCTGCCATGCAGGAGCCAAATTTGGCAATATTCTGGATATGGTCGATGATTCATGATGGTCGAGGACCACCCAACTAATGCGGCGGACCCGGGCGACCGTTGGCGCTATGAGCCTGCTCTGCGCCGCCGGTTGTGGGGGTACATTTGTGTAGTGCCGCTGGTTGCCTTGCTGATCCTGCTCGGCGGGTTTCTGTGGTTTGCGCTGCATATTGCCAGCAAGGAGGCGCCGCTCGATGCCAGGGCCGACGGAATCGTGGCGCTGACCGGAGGGGCCTCGCGAATTTCCGATGCGGTGGAGTTGCTCGCCTCGGGGCGAGGGCGGCGGCTCTTGATCACCGGCGTCGCTCCAACCACCAATATAGCCGAGCTCGCCCGCTTAGTGCCTGATCACGGGCGGTGGTTCAGCTGTTGTATCGATCTCGACTACTCCGCCGTGAATACGATCGGTAATGCGGTGGAGACGCGGCGTTGGGCGCTGGAACGCGGATTTCGCTCGCTCGTCGTGGTCACTTCAGGATATCACATGCCGCGCGCCATGCTGGAGATCGGTCACCGGCTTCCTGACGTAACCTTGATTCCATTTCCCGTGGTTCCCGAGCAGCGCCGTGCGGAGCCGTGGTGGTCCAGCCTGGGCGCTGCGAAAATCCTCGTTTCTGAGTACCTGAAATTCATTGTGGCTGCGGCGCGAGTCAGGCTCGAGCCGACGCCCGTAGCCACCGAAGTTGCCCATCGGGGTCGCGCCAACATCTGACGAGAAAGGTTGCCGCTTACCGGGCACCGCTCACGTGTCGATTGTCGGACGCGGTGCCCCTTACGCACTCGCGTTCCCGGTTGGCGCGAAGACAATCTAGCTCTAACTATCTTAATCCGGCTCAGGTATCACCACGTGATCACGATTCGATCGATCCTGTTCAACCTCCTGTTCTATCTAAACCTCGTGATCCTGTTGATCGCAGCGATTCCGACGCTTGTGCTGCCGCGCCGGGCAATCCTCGGAATGGCCAAGCTCTGGGGACGTACAACCCTGTGGCTGCTACGCGTGATATGCCGCATCGACGTCGAGTGGCGGGGGCTCGAAAAAATCCCCCCGGGCGGCATCGTGGTCGCGGCCAAGCATCAGTCCACATGGGAGACGTTTGCGCTGATCACGCTGTTTTCCGATCCCACCTTCATCATCAAGCGTGAGCTGATGTGGATTCCTTTCTTCGGTTGGTACGCCTGGCACGGCGGCATGATCCCGGTCGACCGCGGTGCCGGCAAGGCCGCGCTGTCTGGCATGATGGAGTATGCCAGACAGGCGCTGGACGAAGGCCGCCAGATCATCATTTTTCCCGAAGGTACGCGCCGGTCCGCCGGGGCTGACCCGAAATACAAGTTCGGGGTTGCCCATCTTTATGCCGAAGCTGGTGTGCCCTGCGTGCCGATCGCACTCAATTCCGGCCTGTTCTGGCCGCGTCGTCGCTTCCTGCGCTTTCCGGGCACGGTGCGGGTCGACATTCTTGAGCCGATCCCGCCGGGCGCAGAGCCGAATGCGTTTTTTGCCAGGCTGCAGGATGAGATCGAATCCGCAACCCGACGGTTGATCGCGGAAGGCGCTCGCTTGCATTCCGGGGGTGCGGCCGCTGTTGCGGCGGCGCGAAAGGAATGAAGAACCCTCACGTTTTAGTGATGCCCCGCAGCATGGTGCGATGCACCCGTGAGGCTGTCAGAATCCGGTGAACAGCATATTCAGTGCCGCGACGATGCACCTGGCCCCTGACCAAAGCCGCTTTCGCAAAGCCTGTCACCGCTTCTTGGCCAATCGCCTGCGCATTGTGGAGGTCCGCGGCCGGGCACCTTGCCCCCCGTCCGACTCTGACAAATAGCGCAGGGGCAACCGCGTGGTCTGCTTTACCCGGTCGAGCACTACGTAAGAATGCACATGCGCGACGCTGCGGTGTGGCAGGAACACGTTACCGAGGATGTGCGATAGCGCCTTGAGATCCGGTACCGCGATCTTGACCAGATAGTCTGCATCGCCGGTCAATGAAAAAGCCTCCTGAACTTCCTCGATGCCGTCGATCAGCTTTGCGAACGCCTGTGCACTATCAGGTGAATGCGTGGCCAAGCCGACCTGAACGAATACGAGCACGTCGAGACCGACCGCCGCGGGCGCAAGCACAGCGTGGTAGCTCTCAATCACGCCGGATTCTTCCAGCGCTGCCCGGCGGCGCGAACACTGCGAGGCAGAAAGCCCGATCCGGTCGGCCAGCTCATTATTGGTCAGGCGACCATCCTCCTGGAGAACATTGAGCAGCTTGATGTCAAATTGATCCATGCACGTTTATAGCACAGATCGTGCCATAATGCATGTATTATGCTGATTTGCTGACATTTGTACACATTCTGCAAGGAAATTGCATCGCTGTTGCGGTAAGTTGCTTGGGTCCCCAAGGTTCTATGGAGGATCAATGGGTCCATTTCCGCACCATGCGCCGCCCGCGACGATCAGCAGCCAAAATCCGGTCGGCACTGATGGATTCGAGTTTGTCGAATTTGCTCATCCACAGCCGGATCATCTGGCGAAGCTGTTCCTGCGCATGGGCTATGCGCCGGTTGCCAGGCATAAGACCAAGGACATCACGGTCTATCGCCAGGGCGACGTCAACTTCATCCTGAATGCTGAACCGGGTTCATTCGCGACCCGTTTCGTTTCCGCCCATGGCCCCTGCGCTCCAGCGATGGCGTGGCGCGTGGTCGATGCAAGGCATGCTTTCGAGCACGCCGTGAAGCGCGGCGCCAAGCCCTACGAAGCTTCCGACAAGACCTTGGAGGTGCCGGCGATCAAAGGAATCGGCGATTCGCTTCTGTACTTCGTGGATCACTACGGCGCCGGGCGCTCGCCTTATGCCGAGGAATTCGTCTGGATCAGCGAGCCCGATCCGAGGCCGAAAGGGGCGGGCTTCTACTATCTCGACCACCTGACCCATAACGTGAGGCGCGGCAACATGGACAAGTGGTTCGGCTTCTACACGAAACTGTTCAATTTCCGGCAAATCCGTTTCTTCGATATCGAGGGCAAGCTCACTGGCCTGTTCTCGCGGGCGCTGACGAGTCCGTGCGGGCGCATTCGCATTCCGATCAACGAATCGGCGGACGAAAGATCCCAGATCGAAGAATTTTTGCGGGAATATAAAGGCGAGGGGATCCAGCACACTGCGGTCGGCACCGATGCGATCTACGACGCTACCGATGCGCTGGCGGCCAACGGCCTGCAATTCATGCCCGGACCGCCGGATATCTACTACGAGAGAAGCTTCCGACGGGTACGCGGCCATGCCGAGCCGATCGAACGCATGAAGCAGCACGGCATCCTGATTGACGGCGAAGGCGTAGTCGATGGGGGAGGAACCAAAATCCTGCTGCAGGTTTTCTCCAAGACCGTGATCGGTCCGATCTTCTTCGAGTTCATCCAAAGGAAGGGTGATGACGGCTTCGGCGAGGGCAATTTCAAGGCTCTGTTCGAGTCGATAGAAGAAGATCAGATTCGGCGCGGCGTACTTACCGCTTAGGCGATCTGAGCTTACAGGAGGCATGGACATGTCCGTCGCCACCAGGGAAC
>Ga0066395_10000394_pt1 | contig 16423 bp, 13 predicted proteins | sample PanSoiPlot1MoBio_FD_61218 | JGI IMG/M metagenome (GOLD analysis project Ga0066395, IMG submission 61218) | Tropical forest soil microbial communities from Panama analyzed to predict greenhouse gas emissions - Panama Soil Plot 1 MoBio | ecosystem: Environmental > Terrestrial > Soil > Tropical... | reverse complement strand
CTGGCGACCCATCGCGCTTCAAGCGTCATCCAGCCGCCTGCTCGAAAGCAACTCAGCGGGAACGCAGTCGTTTTGCAGCGGCCACAAGCTCGATCCGCGTCGTCACAAGCAATTCTCGACAAGATCGAACAGCAGCTTTCTGAAGAGAGGCTTCGCGGCATTTTGGCGAGGCTTGTTCAGCCACTGCAGTCGGAGATGAACGATCTACGAGAAAAGCTCGCGCGCGACGCCCGGCGCAACCGCTTCGAAGTTTCGCTCGGCCAGATTCCTCCTGAGCTCGAACAGAAGCTTTGGGAACGCCTGCGGCAGGAGGTTGGTGCCCGCGTCCTTCAGCAAACGCGCGAGCAATCCGCGGAAGTGCTGGGGTCAACGAAGATCACTATCGAACAGAAGATCACCGAGGCTCAGGCGGAGTTCAGGCATCGCCTTTCTGGAGAGTTGCACGCCGTAGAGCAACGGGCACAGGCTCTTTCGCAGGAAATGGCTGGTGCATCGCGACAGCAAATTCGCGCCGGCACCGAGAAATTACAGCGGCAAGCCCTCGATGCGGGAGCACAACTGAAGGCGCAGAGCTCGGAGATCGCCGCATCTCTGGAACAGCGACTGGTGGACACCCACGATGCTCATCGCCGGGAGATCGAACAGATCCAGGCTGATGTCGAGGCAAAAACATCGCAACTTGAGGCCGCCGTGGACGACCTCGGTAGCCGGATCATGACCCTGAACGAGTCAGTACGCCGGCTTGAATCCGATCTCGATGCGCATCTCGAGCGAATTGCTACTGAGATCGTCTCCGATGCTCATGGCCAGCTCGAGACAGCGGTTGGGGTTGTACTAAAAGATCTGCAGGTTCGCGGTTCGAACGAAGTCCAGAGTCAGCTCGACTCACTTTGCGGACAGTTACGCACCATTCAGAACCGCATCGAGAACTCGTTCTCCGGATCGCTGCGCAGCCAGGGTGAAGACGCCGTACGGTCGTTCGGGCAGGATATCGAAGAACAGGCACAACAGTCTGTCGAGAGGTGGCGCCTGTCTCTCGCGAAAGATTTGAACACTGTGGCAAAGACGCTGGGTGAGCAAGTGCGCCAAGAAGCCGACGATAGCGCACTCAATTCTTCGTCATCAGCCGCGGATTAGGTTAGCGATCGCTACGACGGGCAGCCCCTCCCGTCATAAATGGATAGTCTTGTCCTCGATGACCGCGGCCATTGGAGCCTCCGACAGCAAGGATCTTCCAGCGCTCGCGAAGTTTCTGACCCGGGTATACATCGTGAGTGCCTGCGGCGACAACTGCGGCTCCTCAAGAACCACTATCACATTGTGTCGCCGGATGATTTTTACATTGGCTGAATGGGAGAGTCGAACTCCCGCCACGCTCGATCCTGTTGACCTGCGACGATGCACTTCGAAATTGCCTGACTGACATGGTCCCGATCCTTCACGACTTTGGCGTCCAATGCATTTTTTTTCGCCACGGGAGCCTCTGTCGAGCTTTCGCCTTCTTTACTCTGGCACGAAGAGCTCTATCTCATGTTGTTGGACGCGAGTGCACCAATCGCCATGCTTCTGCCCAAAGCGTCGATTGAGATTCATCAAGTAGATAGCGGCAACATCCACCGTTGCTGGTGGCGACTGGTCGAAGCACTGTCGATATTCGATCGGGGCTCGCGGTACGATTGTCTGCCTGAAATTCGAGCGCAACTAAAGCTTCCCACTAACTGGAAGGATCTCGACGTATAGCCGCAATCCCCATAGCGACGGCTTCATAGAGCGTCTGGGCTGATACCTGCCCGGTGTGCGCGACTCCTGCGACATCGGTGACCGTCACTGTGCACGAGCGGAGAGGCACGGTCAGAATTCTAACAGTTTCGCTTTATATTCGCCTAGGCGCAATGGTGAAATTACGATGTCAGTGTATCCGAAAGGTCTTCTGCGGAGCGGGGAGACTTCGTCTCAAGCGCGATACTGTAGGCGGTTCTTCACTTTCACTCAGCCGTCTATCCTTCGCGGCCTCGACGTGGTTGCAACATTTTTCAAGTCTCTCAATAGTCGAAATAAGTTTGGCCTGACTAGTCCTCCGAGCGGCCCTCAGTAGGACAAGTTCAGAGCGCAGCAGCTTCGCCTGCTGAACTGAGGCATTGAGTCCTCCTCTGAGCAGCAGGTGTTCACTCGACTGTCGAATAGTGAATCCGTGGGCTTGCGCAGACTCCAACCAATTATCAATGTCACGAACGTCGGCTACCACTGGTGCATGCCGACTGCTCCTGAGCCTACGCACAGGAAGACCCACTGCTTCCCAGCGCTGGACCGTGCGAACGCCTCTTCCCAGATAGGCAGCAATTTCCTTCCAAGTGTTTAAGAGGCCGGTTTTCTGGTCACGTGTGGCCATCGCTCGCAACTCGCTAATTGTAGGTCCTCGCGGCAATGAAATCGATACAAGAAAGGATGTATGAAACCTATTACCTTGACTCAAGGCTACGTGGCTCTGATTGATGATGCGGACTCGACCGTATTGCACCCTACAAATGGCGCGCACTGGTCGACCGACGCCGGAATAAGGTGTATGCCGTGCGCAAGACCCATGGTCCTCACAGCAGTCGGAAAAGCCTGTACCTGCACAGGGAGATTCTCGGTGTCACCGAGCCGCGGGTGAAAGTTGACCATCTCAATGGTGACGGGCTCGACAATCAACGAGAGAATCTGCGCGCATGCTCAACCGCGCAGAACAATATGAACAGAGCCAAACGCAGACGACGGAGTTCAAGCACGTACAAGGGTGTCTGCTGGCACACGCGGTACGGCAGGTTTCAGGCTGAAATAAAGCTCAATGGCAAATCGAAGTTCTTGGGGATGTTTGAGACTGAGGTGGATGCGGCACTAGCGTATGATGCGGCCGCGCGTGAGCACTTCGGTCAATTCGCCTGCACGAACTTTCCACCGAAAAAGCCTTGCGTCGGGAGAGTACTCGCCTTAGAATTCGCGCACGGAGAGCGTTGCGCGTAAGTCCTTTAGAAAGAATTGGTCGGGACGGGCAGATTTGAACTGCCGACCCCTCGCACCCCAAGCGAGTGCTCTACCAGGCTGAGCCACGTCCCGACTGTGCGCCGCTGCCGTTGATGGCAGCGTGGGGTTCTGACTCGGTCATTTTACACCACACGCGAGAGTATTGACGGCGGTGAGACGCAGCAACCCGCGTCTCTACGACGATGCAATTGGGGGCCGCTTCCTAGCTGAATTCTTTTTGCGGTTCTGGGGTGCTTTCTGGCTCGTCGCCGTGTCCGAGACCGAACTTCTTAAGCTTGTAACGCAACGCATCGCGGCTGATGTCGAGCAGCTTGGCGGCATTGGTTTGATTGTTGTTGGCTTGCCGCATCGCGAGCTCCACCATGGCGCGTTCAACTTCCTCAAGGGAAGTCCCTCCCTCGGGAATATGAAGTCGCGGGAGAAAGCGGCCATTTGGAAGTGCTGCTCCGGCCTCCGGAGCGGCCGTTCGTTCGAAAGCGGTAAGGCCCGCTTGGGCATCATTCACCGCAAATGGCAGGTATAGCGGCCGCAATAGCGACTCCTCTTCCAAAATCATGGCGCGCTCGATCGAGTTTTTCAGCTCTCGGACGTTGCCGGGCCAATTGTGATGCAGCAAGAGCCGGCGTGTCTCGTCGGTCACGCCTTGCACCGATTTTCGAAACCGACGGTTGTAGCGATCGATGAAGAAATCGACAAGCGAGAGAATGTCTTCTTTGCGATCGCGCAGTGGTGGAATGAAAATCGCGATGATCGCGAGCCGGTAATAAAGGTCCTGGCGAAACTGCCCTTCTCGCACTGCTCTCTCGAGGTCGCGATTGGAAGCCGCGATCACACGCACATCCACCTGCATGTCCCGAACGCCCCCGACGCGCCGAATTACCTGATCTTCCAGCACACGCAGCAGCTTGGCCTGCAGCAGCGGAGACAGCTCTCCGATCTCGTCAAGAAACAGTGTGCCGCCATCAGCTACTTCAAACAGGCCCTTCTTCATTTGTTTCGCATCGGTGAAGGCGCCTTTCTCGTGGCCGAAGAGTTCGGCCTCCATTAGTGTCTCAGGAATCGCGGAGCAGTTGATCGCGACGAAAGGCCGCTCCTGGCGGCCGCTTTCGTAGTGAATCGCTTTCGCGATCAGGTCTTTGCCGGTACCGCTCTCACCCTGAATCAGGATGGTTGTGGCTTCGCTCGACGCCACCTTGCGGACGAAATTCATCAGCTCGGTCATCTTCGGCGAGTTCCCGACAATCTCGTGGTAGCCGGCGCGACGCTTGATTTCCCCGCGCAGTGTCTGCACCTCGCTACGTAAGCGGGAGGCTTCCAACGCATTTTTGATTGCAATTCGCAGTTCGTCGAAATCGAGCGGTTTCCCCACAAAATCATAGGCGCCGAGTTTTAGCGCGGCCTTTACATCGTCGAGCTGCGGGTCAGCAGTGATCATGATGACAGCGCGGGCATCGCCATTCTTCTTCAGCTGATCGAGAACTTCCAGGCCGCTGAGATCGGGCAGGCGCACGTCGAGCAGGACGAGATCGGGAGATTCATGTTGTGCTACACGAAGAGCGGGCTCCCCGCCTTCGGCTTCGAGGACCTGGTAGCCCCACTCTTCGCACTTTTGACGGAGGGACCATCGCACCAGGCGTTCGTCATCGACCACCAGGATTTTGTCGGCGGGCATGCAGGATCGGCCTATTTTATCGCATTATTTTTGGCACTCCCGGCTGAGCGCTCAAGCGCACGATCCGGGCGAGATCACCACCATGGCAACTGTCTCGCTTGCAACGTCTTCCCGCCGTAATCGCATCACAGTGGGCCGTGACAAGCGTCACAAAGGTGGCGGCCAAGTTTCTTACGGACTGATAGCGCTTCGATAAAATCACATTAGAGCGGAGGTCTCACACCTTGGCGATCCTGGTTACGGGCGGAGCGGGATATATAGGCTGTCACGCGGCGCGCGCGCTTCGGCGAGCCGGATATGAAGCGATCCTCTATGACAATCTTGGAAACGGCGATCGCCGGTTGGCACAGGGATTCGAATTGATTGAAGGCGACATTGCCGACGAGCAACGGATCGGCGCGGCGCTCAAGCGTGTGGATGCGGTCATGCATTTTGCGGCTCTCGCTTCAGTTGGCGAATCGGTCGAGAACCCACGGCGATATTTCCGGAATAATGTGGAATCGGGCCTGATTCTGCTCAACTCGGTGATCGAGGCGGGCATCAAACGTTTTGTTTTTTCCTCAACCTGCGCGGTGTACGGTGTGCCGGCGCATGTGCCCATCAAAGAGGAAGCGCAGCGCCAGCCTGTAAATCCATATGGTGTCTCCAAGCTTTTCTTCGAAAACGCGCTCGAAGCCTACGGCCGCGCCTACGGTCTTCGTTTTGCGAGCTTGCGCTATTTCAATGCCGCGGGCGCGGATGAGAGCGGCGAGATCGGCGAACTTCATGATCCTGAAACCCATCTGATTCCCCTCGCGCTCGCCGCGGCCGAATCGGAAGGCCGCGAACTCCAAATCTTCGGTACTGACTATCCCACGTCCGACGGAACCTGCATTCGAGACTATATCCATGTGAACGACTTGGCCGACGCCCACGTGCGCTCGCTTCAGCTTCTCGAAAAGGGCGGACATTCGTTGGAACTCAATCTCGGCACCGGACGCGGTCATTCCGTGTACGAGATCGTGAAGATGGTCGAAAACATCAGCGGTCATAGCGTGCGTCGCAGGATCGTGCCTCGCCGCCATGGCGATCCGCCCGCTCTTGTTGCCGATGCGAGTCGTGCCCAACAAATCCTTGGATGGAAGGCAACACGGTCTCTCGAAGACATCGTATCTACGGCATGGAATTGGGCGCAGAAATCGCACAAGGCAAGTTTCGATACACGCCCGCAGCCGGTGTAATCGGCTCCTTATTGCTCGCACGGGTTGCGACCTTTGTGGATACTGCCAGCGGGTCGTGACTCGCGTCACTGAACCACCATTGATTTCAACGTCATGATGATTTCCTGCGGAGTGTGTTTCTGCAGGGCAGGCGTCATCATGAAAATTTCCATGATATTGCTGTTGGCCGTGGCCACCGCGGCTGGCTTGGCGGGGCAACAAGAACCGCCGGAACACGCTGTCGACAAACTTGGCCCCCACATAAATGGAGGCCGTGGCTGCCCTATCTGCCACGCGCCGCATCGTGCGAGCGATCCGCTCTCATGTGACCCTTCCTCCGATGCATGCTTCACAGCTCCTGGCAAGGAAGACCTTCTTGGGGCCGACTTGGGATCGATCGGCCGCGGGATTGATTCCGCCGAGGAAAAACGTGTCGCATCTATGATTCCCAACTACGATCAACAAGAAGACGAGGTCCGTGGCATCTCGATTTGTCTAAGCTGTCACGACGGCAACATCGCCAAAGAAACGATGCTCAAAGACACCACCTACGATCGGCGAACTGGGCTGGATAACAAAGCAAGACCATATCTCGATAGCTTCATGACGATGGTGAACAATCCGGGACTGAACGATGAGAAATTCTTTAACGTGGATCATCCCGTAGGTCCGTTCGCGAACCTCGGTGCGACTGATCTCAATCCACAGGATGTGGTGTTCAGCCTCGACCCGGTCAAGGGAACTCAAAACGTCAGCATCGTGCCGGATACGCCTGAAGCGTACTTTGCGGCCACTTATGGCTTCCCAGCGCTGACCGCAGGCCGGTGGAGCTATCCGCGAGCGAATGCTGAAGGAAAGCTGGATCCGAGCAAGCTCTTCGTTCTATGCACGACCTGCCACAATCCTCATGGAACCACGGGCGTTCAGACCAGCTACTTTTTCCTCAATTCGCCCTACAACCCGAATGCGAAGTTTGATCCGAAGACTCGAACGTCATCGACGAGTCAGTTCTGCCGGCAGTGTCATTTCAGCCTCTCGAACGAGTACAACGGGCTCAAGCACGTCAAAACCGCCTTCTGAGTTATTTCAGCAAGGCCGCAAGAAAGGAAAACCCGCTCGCGTGGGTTTTCTTGTTTTCTTAGGTTATGCGCTACATCACCGCCGGCTTGTTCGTTTTCGTTCCCGGAGCCATGTTGGTGTGGGCTCTCGCTTTCTCGATGAGCTGTTCTACTTTGGCGCGGTCGGGATAGTCGGGTACCGCTTTCAACAGCTGTTGCCAGCTCGCGACAGCAGCCTTGGCGTCGCCCTTTCCCTGCCATTGCACCATCCCCATGTTAAAGATCGTCTGGCCGTGCTTTGGATCGTATTGCAACACGGTCTGAAATTCCTTCAGGGCCCGGTCCGAATCCCCAAGGTAGTAGTAGGAAGTTCCGAGGTCGGTCCGGACGTCCGGATTCTTCGGATCCGCCTTCAACGACTGATCGTAGTACTTGATCGCGTCGTTGTAGCTCTGAGTGTCGTAATAGACATTGCCGACCTGCGCCAGCAGCGCGGGATCGTTCGGATTCGACTTTAGCTGTGCCAGCAGCGGTTCGGCTTGCTTGTCAGCCATGTGCTTGAGTTGCTCGGGAGTGACTCGGCCCTGGCCCATTCCCTGGGGCGGCTGGGGTGCACTGGCATTGGTGCTCGCGCTGCTAGCGGCCACATTTGAAGCGGAGCCGCGGAAGAAATATCCCATTGCGATTCCCACGAGCAGGCAAACTACAGCGAGCACATACGCTTGAAGACCGGTCCACTGATTCTGTGTTTCCACCTTTTGTGTCATTATGCACGTCCTCTCGATCGCGCCTACCGCCCCTTTTCGCTTATAACGATTATGGTTGCAGGTCTAACAAGAGCCTGTGATGGGGATCACTTTCTCTTGTGAGCGAGGCTACAGGCTTCCCATTAGCGCTGGCGGCCGTTCTTCATGGCCTTCGCTGGCGCGGCCGGCACAACGGAGCCATCTGCGTTGTGATCGTAACCGTGGCACATGAGGGTGCACGTATTGGTAGCGCGGTTGTAAGAGATCGGCGCAGTTCCGTTCGGCCCAGCTACATTGATATCGAAATTCACTAACCGCTCACCTGTGATATTTGGCGAGAGCGATCCCATACCATGTGCCGTGTGGCAAGCCGAACACGACAGTCCCTGTTCGGAAATGTGCGTAAAATGCCCTCCCTTGCCGCTGGTACCGGGCTTGAAACTCGTGTCCGACAATACATTTGTCAGATCGTGGCACTTTGCGCAAAGCGCATATGGTCCTGGATTCGGCCCGCCTGCGCTCAGATCAGGATTCGTGAAAAGGTTCTGGACCGGGCTGCCTGGGCCATTGAGTGGGGGACTGCTCCCTAGTGCCACCTGGCTGAACTCGTAACGGCGCTCCATGATATGCGGATAGATCGAACCGTGTGGTCCATTGGGCCCCACCCCGCCAAACTCCCGATCGTCGTCGCTGCTATGGCAATCGGAGCAAAATACGCGAGCGCCTGTTCCACCGCCAAGCGTTCGCTGGCTCAGCGTGCTGCCATCGAGGTTCAGCATGTAAGTGCGCAGGCTCGGTTGCGGCCACGGGCTGCTGCTGTCGTGCGTGACGGGATGGCTTGAGGTTGCGCTGGCGGCAAATTCCGGTATGACATTTAACGGATCGGCTGCGCTCACCATCCGCAGCGGGAAGTATCCGTAGATGGGCAATCGCTGCTTGCCCGGGCTTGTACCGTGGCAGCGCAGGCAGGTCTCGTATTGGTTCACCGCTGGACGAACGACGGTCGTACCGTCGACTGCGCTCACACCCACCGTTCCGATTTGCGATCCTCGAACCGCCGGAGGTGCGCCGAACGTCGATACCTGGAATGAGGAGTGTGCATTGTGGCAATCCGCGCATGTCGAGTGGCGGTTGTTCATCAACACTGGCGACTCGTTCGCGTCATGAGCATTGTTGCCTGTAGGGAAGGGATGCCCGGTTTTCGCGAACTCGCCATAGACGTTCGCCAACGGCTGTTGTAGGTTCGAATTGCCGTTGTGGCACAGGATACAGCTCTGAGTGCTTGCATCCATGTTCGGCTGGGGTGGCACCGGGCCACGTAGCAATTGTGCCGGCCCGTTTGAGTTGTGCGGCATGTGGCAGGAGAGGCAGGCAAACTGCGCAACCGTGCTGTAGCTGCCGATCTTGGCCTGGGCCGCCACGGCATTCCCGGAAGTAGCGTGAATGCTGGTTGACCAGAGCGCCAGTGGATTGATCTGCCCGTTCAGCTGCCGGTCGTTCGGCTCATGGCAGGAGAGACACAACTGCCCATTCACGCTATCGCGGACCAGGAAATTCGCCGACATCGGGTCGATGCTCTGCACATGGGGCTCGTGACAACTGGTGCATTCGACGTTCCCATTCACCAATTTCACCTTGTGAAGCGGATCGTTGGTCACTCCGCCGGCCACTAGGCTCTGTACTAAGTCGGGCGAATCCTTCAGCGGCAACTTGAAACTGAAAGGATGCGAGCGCGTCAGGTCGGTGCCGAATACGTCGCTCGCATACATGGCGCCGCCCATCGGCAACTGACCCGATGGCACCGTTGTTCCCACGGCCACCGTGCCGTCGTGGCAGCTCAGGCAGAGGCTGCTGTCGGCACCAAGCGCGGGTTGGATGGAAGCATTGTCTTCAGTGGAGCTCGCGTAAGGCGTGTACACCTGCGTGGAGAGGGTTTGCGCCCACAAGGGCGTGTTCCCTCCCACTCCTGAGTGTGGCGCATGGCAGTAGAGGCATGACGCTGAAGAACCGCCCCGCACAGGCGATGTCCCGGAGGGTGACATGTCATGACTGCCGAGAGCGTCTCCGGTCATCACCTGAGCATGCAGCGAGCACCGGGCGGCAATTAGAAAAACAGCAAGCAAGAGCCGCTTCATGGCTGACCTCCCTTGCCCTGCTGCTTGCCCATTCCGTAATAGCGGAAGATCTGCACGCGCTGGTTGTATGCATCCACGACAAACACGCGATCGTTGCGATCGACGAACAATCCCGTAGGCAGTTGAAAGTGGCCAGCGCCAGCGCCACGGCCGCCGAAGTAGTACAACAAACGCCCTTCTGCATCGAAGACCTGAACAACAGCAAAGAAGCCGTCGACGATGTAGTAGTGCCCTTCCGAATCCACTCCGATTCCCTTGGGACGGAACATGTCTCCACTGGAATCGCCGAGCTTACCGATCGCATTGTGGAAGTCGCCGGGGCGATCGAAGAACTGCACGCGAAAATTCATCGCATCGACGATCGCCAGGGTCTGATCGCGCAAGAGTATTTCGGTTGGAAAGTTGAATTGTCCCTGCTCGTTCCCGGTCTTTCCGAACTTCTGCAGAATCTGGCCGTCGTTCATGTCGAGCGTGAAAATCTGGTTCCGCAGGGTATCCGTTACGTAGATTCGGTGAGCGGCGGAGTCGACCGCGATTCCGGTGGGACGTTTGAAGTACCCTTCACCACCCTTGATGCTGCCGATCGCGCGGCGATATTTCCCGTCAGAATCGAAGACGAAGACTTTGCCGCTCTGCGAGTCTGTAACGTAGATGTTGTCCCGCGCGTCCACCGCCACACATTGCGGCTTGAGCAGCGGATCCCTGTCTTTGTATTTGCGCTCGATGAATTTGTACTTGTGGTTTGTGAAATCAAAGATATGGACGCCGACCGCACCGGGGTCGGTGATGATCGCTCGACCCCGCGAGTCGACCGCAATACTGTACGGACTCACCATACGCTTGTGATCTGGCTCGCCCGCGACCGCGTTCACCAGCTTTCCCCAGAAGCCGGGCTTGCCGCGCACTTCGCGCTCGGAACTGAAGCTCATCTCCCATGCGAGCTTGCGTCCGCCTTCCAGCAGCAGGTCGGGCGGATGGACCTCGGGGGGCGGCGGCGTATTTTTTTTGATCTTGACTTTGGTGGCAGAAACAGGGACCACCAGCAGAATCAGGCAGGCAATCGTCGCCACGGTTCCGTGGATTCTTCCGCGCGCTCCGCTCAGAAGAAATTGAACCATCGGGATATACCAAAATAATACGTCGTCACGTTGGTGGGAACGGTGGACGATGTTCCGATTCCCTGTTTGAAGTTTGTATACCCTGACGTGATGTAGAGCTTTCGCACTGGATACCGGAGCTGCAGGTTGATCATCTGGCTGTAATTGTGAGAATCAAGGGTGGGGGAAACGGTGCTGCCAGTACTCTTAGAGAAGCTGCCGGTGATTTGAATTCTGTGAATTGGGGAACCACCCGCTCCAAGTGACCATCCCCGTGCGTTATACATGACGAGGTCGTTGCCGACAATCGGTGCAGGCACCGGAGGCTGGATCAACCCGGCGGGAGTGAACAGCGACGTTCCGTCCGATTTTGAGAAGCTTCCACTTACAGAGTAACCACGATGGGTCAAGGAGGTAGAGAAGCTTTGTGATTCGTTGCTGTATCCCGAAAACTGGCTCAGACCGCTGTGGCCGCCCGTGGCGCTGGCGCTCCAATATGTGCGATACCCTAGCCGTCTCCGCACCGTCGCACCGTAGCCGTAGCCCGAAGTCGTATAAATCGTAACCAGCGTCTGCAGATTTTGTGAATAGCTAAAGTGCCCGCCTACATCCCAACCATTGAATTTGTGCGAGAAATTCACGTTTGCGATGAGGGACGTTCCAACATGGCCGTCTTGGGTGGTACTGTCCACAACTCCGAGCACGAAGGTGAAGCTACGCAAGAAGCGGCGCTGCATGTTGTAATTGATGGTCCCACCAAATTGCGTCGAGGAGTAGTCCCGTCCGCCGAGAACCTGATTCCAATGATTGACTTGCCCCTGTACGTAGAGTCCGGGCAGGATTGTGTAACCCGCCGCCACGTTGGTTTGAAGCGAGTGAGAGGCAAACTCGTTGAATTCCGGCGGAGGAGCCGCGCCATTGTTGATCATGTCCTGCAGTAATGAGCCGCTCAAATTGTTCGTGTAGTTCGTGCCGAATGAGACCGTGAGTTTCTCGACGGGGTGCATCGTGCCGTTCACGCTGAACATATCCGAGGAGCCGTTCGTCTCTCCACCCACGTAGCTGTATGTGTAGCTGTTCCTGTGCCAGCTTCCAAAGATGTCGCCATTCAACGGAATTTTGTGGTCCACGCTTAGTCCAAACGAATTGGAGGAAGTGTCGGACTCGATTGGCGCGCCGCCCTCAACGAAGTCGGGGAAATCTGCATTCATTGTCTGGTGCTGGAAGTACCCGCGGAACCGAAAACCGCTCAGCATGTAGTCGGAGTGCAGGTCGAACATCCGGTTCGACGATTTGCTTTCCTGGTCGGAACCGTAGAGCTCAGTCGAACCGCTGCTTACCGTATAGGAAGCCGAAAGAGATGGCACATCGGGGAGCAACTCACTCCACCCAACCGAGAATCCCTGACCACTGCCATGAGTGGTTAATCCGGAAACGCCGGGCATGCCGAAGGTTCCATTACTGTCATAGCTCCGGTTGTAACTGAAGAAGCCCGGAAAGTGGCTGCCGCTGAAAAGATTTGCCGTGGCGTTCACGCCGCTGCTGTCGGTGATGGACTGGAAGTCTGAGTTGTTCTGCGAACGGTTGAAATAAGGGTGCACATTGTATGACAGGAACTTCGGATCGTAGTAGGAACCATTGAGATACAAGTCTCCGCCGACTCCGAGTCCATGACTCGAAATACCGCTATCGCCGTAGGAACCGTCATAACCTACCGATAGGGTCCCATTCATATTTGTGCTGCTTTCGCCGATTTCCAATTGCCCCAGCAACGGCAAAGACCAAAGCAAGAGAACCCATATTGCCCATCGCCGATTTGGAAGACCGTAACTCACAACACGCCGTCCTGTTCCGGCCGGAGTTCTAAAGCACCTCGACCTTCGCGGTTTTCCGCAACTTCCTGTTCAAGTCTGAGCGCACCTGGTTGTACTTCTCCTTCTCGAGATCAGAGCGCAGCTTGTCTTTAACCTGATCGAGACTCGTCTTACCGGCGTGTACGTGAGCATTCAACCGGAAGAATGTGTAGTTGTTGCCGACCCGGATCATTTCACTTACCTGGCCGGGCTTCATTGCTGCAGCAGCCTTGACGATTTCGGGAGGGAGTTTGCTTGCTTCGACCATCTTGTGGTCGCCCATGTTCACGTGGAAATCATCGTCGGAGACTTTCTCGGCGAGAAGTCCGAAGTCCTTGTAATCTTTGGTCGCCTTCGCCTGCTGAAAGGCTTCCTCCGCACGGGTTGCCGCTTCCTTTAAGACATCGGGGCTTGCATTCTTCGGAGGGAGAATCGAGATCGACTGGATTGCCAGCGATTCCGGATATTCGAACTTCGCGGGATTCTTGTCGTAAAACGCCTTCAGTTGCAGGTCGGTAACGTGCGACTTCGCGTCGACTTCGACCTTCAACAGATCCTGAATCAGCAGGGAGCGATTAATCTTTTGGCGAAAAAGCTGCTGGGATCCGTTAAATTCGACGCGCAGGAACTGCTGGAACTCCGTCACGCTGGAAAACTGTTTCTTGAACTCTGCTTCAGCCCGATTTGTGCGAGCCAGGGGAATCGCCATCTTCCGGCGCTGGGCTTCCTGGTAAACCAGCTCTTCAAAAACGATCATTTCCATCGCGCCTTGGCGAATCTGGGGCTCGATCGTGACCGGGAAGCCGCCGCTGTGCTGCCGCGCGTACGGAAAAATGGTGTACATCTCACGAACTAAATCCTGATCGGTCAGTATGGTGCCATTCACTCGCGCAACTGGCTTACCCATGACTTGTCGCGAAGGTTCGCGAGTGGGGTTATTGGCGCTGGCAGGATTCGCCGCGGCGGTTGGTGCGTGCGACGCCACTTGCGACATCGCAAAGCTTCCGATCAGCATCAATGCGACGATTGTGAATGGACGTTTCATATCTTTTCCCCACGTTTGAAAATCGAGGGGAGAGGAGATAGGCCCTCTCCCCCAATAAGCACAATGACTAGAACGCCGTCTTGATGGTGTTCAGGCCATAGTTTTCGTTCGCTTCGCCGAAGTGGCACTGACGGCAGAACTGAGTCGTCGAGGGTGCCTGGGTCTTCGGATCGTAGTTCGCGCCCATGTTGTATGGAGCGTTAACAAACCAGTAGGTGGCAAATGTGCCGCTCTGGCCGGCGATCAAAACGCCATTTGGATTGGTGTTGGCGTTATAGGTCGTCTTGTAGACGTTCATCACGTGCTGGTTGTGGCAAGTGGTGCAAACCACAAACAGTTTGGTCTGGTCGGTATTGCCAACCGGGTTGGCGACGGGCCAGCTGTATTGGCCTTTACCAAGTGACGGGAAGCCATAGTTCGCCATGAAATTGGCATGTGGAGTACCCGCCTTGACCGAGATGGCGGTGATGCCGGTGGCGTCGATCGTGTAGGTGATGTCCGAGCCAGTTCCGACAACGTGCGCCGCGCCGAGGGTTGCTTGCACGCCCACTGGGTGGTCGTTGTTGTAAGAGGTATCGCCACTCGGCGTACCGTCATTGCCAAGCCAAGTGGGGATTGCGCCCGGGCCATAACCTAGCTTGCCGTTTGCGCCAACTGGCAGAAGACCTGCCGCCTGCTCATAAGCCTGGCCGGTCATCATGGCGCCCTTGGCGATATTGCCGTCATGGCAGCTCAAGCACATCGCGATACCGCGAAGCTCTTCATCGCCAGCGGAATATTGAGGAATCTGCTCTACGAAGCGGCCACCATCGCCCATGTTGAGGGTGTAGCCGTAGAGTGGACCCAGATCTTGTCCAAAGAGTGCGTCGTAACCGGTGTACTTGGTATCAACGACGACGCCGCCCTTCGCTGCGTTGCCACCGTTGCCGAATGCACCGCTGTGGGGCGCGTGGCAGCCTGCGCAGCCGCGTCCACCGTTGTTGTGCGCACCCAGAATGTCGGTGTTCGGAATGAAATTCTGCGCCATTCCAAAGACCGTCAACGCCAGGATGCAAAGCACCAATAACATTGCCTTTTTCATTAAGGAGACCTCCTGATGATTTAACTTCCACAGCACCGGAAGCTCACGTCTGCCTCCGCTTTGCCATCCAGCCGCGGCTGGACGATCAAACTCGTGTGAGCGGTCGACGCGGTTCATTTCTTCACCGCCTCGGTCGCGGGCGATTTCCGGCTGGCTGCCTTCTTCTCCTGCTCGGCATCGCGTTTCGTCTTTTCCGCCATCGCTTCTTCGTTTGTGGTGTAGCGGAACATCTGTACTCGTCCGGGAAACTGCTCAGAGGTGAAAATTCGGTTGTTTTTGTCGATGGCCAGTCCGGCCAATGCCCGAAATTGTCCCGGTAAAAGTCCATGCCCGCCCATCCAGATCAGCAAGCGGCCTTCTTTCGTGAAACCCTGCACCCGGTCCTGCATCGCATCTGCGACCCAGACGTGGCCATCTGCATCGATCGCGATCCCCTTGGGCCGCGCGAAATATCCAGGACCGTCCCCGGCCTTGCCGAACTCGCTATCAAACTTTCCGTCGGCGTCGAAAATTTCGACACGATTGTTTAACGTGTCGGCGACGTAGAGATTGCCGTCCGCGTCGACAGCGGCATTCGTGGGCGCCGCAAAATCGCCTGGTGTCGTCAGCGTGTGTCCCTTGCCTGTGGTGCCGATCTTGCGGAGAAGCTTGTAAGTATCTGCGTCATACACCAGGACCTGGTCGAGTGCCGTGTCGCAGACATAGAGAAAACGGTTCTCGTTGTCGAGTGCAATGCCGGCCGGATCAACCAGGCCTTCCGCAATGCTGGCTTCCACCTTGCGTTGTGGATTCATAACAACGACATGCTTCAGGCCGTTGTCGGAAATGAAGAGGCGATCGCTATCGTCGATCGCAAGGCCGGTGATGCGCACAAAGTGAGCTTCGTGCCCGTTGCGGATCATCTCCATGTCCTGCGTTTCCGTGTTGAATACGAAAATCGCCCCAACCTTCGTGTCGGCTACATAGAGTCGGTTCTTTGAATCCACCGCCAGGCCATAGGGAGCGCCGAGCGCGTAACGCGGTTTCGCACCCTTCGCATTCTTATCGTTCTCGGGATCGGCCCCGGCCAATCGATCTTTCCAACTCGCTTTCTTTTCCGGTTTCTGGTCTGGGGGAATGATCTTTTCGCCGGTGTAGAAGGCTAGATACTTGATCCGGGTGATGGCTGGCGGATTCGGCCAAACGATCTTCGAAGTGTCGAGAACATCCAGCCAGGTCTGCTTCGGCTTCTCGGCCTCTTCGCCCTTTTTTTTCTTCCCGGCATAGAGCGCAGCGGGAGAAGCGAGGATCATCGCCAGCAACGCGGAAATCAGAAGTACCATCGTCCAGTTACGATCCGTTTTCTCGCTCGCCTCGATCGTCGTCTTGTATCGGTTCATGGCTACTTCACCAAGTCCTTGTGGCAACTGCTGCAGAAAGCCATGTTGTTGGCCTGATCCTTGACCAGCAGGTTTGCCTGCGCGGAAGAGTGCGGCTGGTGGCAACTCATGCAAGTGATCTCCGACTTCACTTT
>Ga0066395_10000392_pt1 | contig 16427 bp, 16 predicted proteins | sample PanSoiPlot1MoBio_FD_61218 | JGI IMG/M metagenome (GOLD analysis project Ga0066395, IMG submission 61218) | Tropical forest soil microbial communities from Panama analyzed to predict greenhouse gas emissions - Panama Soil Plot 1 MoBio | ecosystem: Environmental > Terrestrial > Soil > Tropical... | reverse complement strand
CCGGCCGCGCCGCTCGTGCCGGCCGCGCCGCTCGTGCCAGCCGCGCCGCTCGTGCCAGCCGCGCCACTCGTGCCCGCCGCGCCGCTCGTGCCCGCCTGGCCACCGCCGCCGCCCGTCCCGCCCCTCGATCCGCAAGTCGCCTGCTGAACGCAGACGTTGTTCTCGCAGCAGAATCCGGACGGGCACGGACACGTGGCTCCCTCGATCGGTACCTTGGAAATGCAGGCGCCGAGCGCCGCCGACGCCAGGGCCAGGATCACGACCGCCCAGGCGTGCTTCATTCGCGTAGCTGGCGATCCCAGAGCAGCAGCGCGGCGGCGGTGCCCGTCAGCAAGACGCCTCCCGCGACCGTCCCGGCGGTCCAAGCATTCCGCCCCGAAAGCTCGTCGTTCAGAACGGCACGTCGCGCGCCGTTCGCGTTCTCCGCGTCCTGGCGCAGTCCGACCGCGCTCAAGGCGAGGCCGCCCGCGACTGCCAGCGCGGCAATCCCTGCCGCCCCCGTCGCCAGCCCCGTTGTTCGCCGCACCTTGGGCGTCCAGAACGGCCGCTCCGGGCGCAGATCAGCACCGCCGCTCGTGGCGACGCTCGTCATGTCCGGCTCGGGCGGCTCGGTCAGCGCGCTGACATCGAACGGCACGGCGAACAGCAGCGCGAACGCTTCGTGCAGCGCGCCGCGCGCCAGCAGGCTCCTCGGCTGCGGCTTTTCGCCGGCGAGATCGACGTCGGCCCCCGCCGTCACGCGAAACTCGGCGTTGTTCGCCAGCGACTCCACGAACAGCTCGGGGCTGCCCCATGGTTCGGCGGGGAGGGCCAGCGTCAGGTTCTGCAGCGGCCCGGGGTGAACGTCCGCCCAGCGAACGCCGAGCCCATCCTCCAGCACCTGACGGCCGGCCACGCCAGTCCCGAACCGGACGTGTCCGGCCACGGCGTCCCTCACGTCGAGGAGAACGTCGTCGCCGTTGGAGGGAGCGCGCGCGAGAATCTCCGGCCGGTATCGCTCGTTCCGCACCGCCTGGTTGGCGACGCGCACGAACGCCGCGAGCTCGGCGTAGGTGATCCGCCCATCGCCGTTCGCGTCGGCGCCCCCGAGAAGGCCCGACCGAACTTCGTGCGAAAAGATCCCAGCCTGGAACTCCTCCCACTCGTGCGTCGCGCCCCCCGATGAGCTGGCCAGCACGAACCCCGTGTTGCGAAATCGGGCAGCCGTGCCCGTGTTGAAGTACGGCTGGGGCCAGCGACGGCGCGTTCCTCCCGGACCCCGGTCGTAGGCGATGTAGTACGACCGGCAGGCGTCGACGATGACGTGATTCGTGTCGGCGCCCGAGACCGCCAGGATCTCATCTTCGATCTCCCGCCGGAGCAGCCGGCCGTCGGCGAGGCCCACGAAGCCTTCCCCGTCCTCCTCGTCTCCGTGTCCGGCATAGATGAAATAAAACGCGGTGCGAACGCCCTCGGCGCGCGCATGGGCGATCTCGCCGCGCAGGCGCGCCATGGCCCGCATCACCTCGGCGTGCGTGGGACTGCGGTGAGTCGGCGCCCCGGTACCGTACAGCTGTTCGCTCTCGGCATCGAGATCGGTGAGCAGTTCCACCTCGGCGCCGAACGTCCGAAACAGCACCGTCCAGCGAACGGCATCATCGTCCGCGTAGCGCAAGGTCACCAGGCCGGGCCGCGGGGGAGCGTTGCTCCCCACCACCAGCACGAAGCGCCGCACCGATGACGATGGTCGACCGGGCGCGGCGGCGACGGGCGCGGCGGCGACGTTCGGGGACGCGAGGGCACGTCCGCCTCCGACGAAGGCGAGCGCGGCCAACGCCCAGGCGACTGTGGCTCGGATCGGGCGGGTCACGGCACCACCTCCAGCAGGCGGGACAGCTGCTCCCCGTCCGCGACCGGAAGCGGAAGCGTGTCGAGAGCGGCCACCGATCCGCCGTGCGAGCTCCAGGCCCGGGACACCATCCCCTCGATCTCCTCGACCGGCAGCGGCCGGCGCAGGAACAGCGCCACCATGCGCAGGGGTCCGACGGGGAGCGCGTGACGGATCTCCTCACCCAGCTCCACGCCCAAGGCGCGCGTCCGGATCGCCGGCGCCAGGGGGTTCTGGCCCGGCTGCTCATAGGCCGGGTAGTACCAGTGCACGCCGCCCCGCGCGTCGACGGCGAACACCATCAAATAAGAGAACTCGGCGCCTGGGTTGGAGTACGCGACCAAGATGCTGTCGTCCTCGTGCATTGTCCCTGCCACCGGCTCCGTCTGGCGGTCGCCGACCGTTCTGAAAAAATGCACGCTGGGCGCACGCGCCTCTTCCACGTTCGTGCCCCGCGCCACCGGCCCGGACACGGTCTTGAGGTGGGCGCCGACGGCCACCAGCAGCAACAGACCCGCGAGCGCGCCTGCACCCAGGAGCGCCGACGGCCGAAACGACCTGCCTCGAACCTCCAGCGCGGGTTGGCCCGACAGCGTGGGATGGGCGTCGACGCGCGCGGAGGCGACGATCGAGTCCCACAAGCGCTGCTGCTGGCGCGCGTCGCCGTCAGGCAACACGCGCTCGTGGAGCAGGTGACGTTCGTAGCGGACCCGACACGCGCCGCAACTCCAGAGGCGCCGAAACATTGCCGTCGCGGCGGCGGGAGGCAGCGTTCCCCCGAAATAGCGATCGATCCGGCGGACATGAAGGGCGTGAATCATGGTGATCTCTCCACGATGAACGCGCGCAGCTTCTCGGTCAGGCGGTGTTCCCACCCCTCGAGCGTCGAGCGCGGAATTCCAAGCTGGGCAGCGATCTCGACCTGCGTCTGTCGGGCCAGGAAGCGCATCCCGAAGAACTGTCTCTGGGCCTCCGGCACTTCCGCCGTCAGGAACCGCGTGAGCACGTCGCGCGCCTCCAAGCTTCCTTCGCCGGAATGCGCCTCCGGACCCAGCTCTTGAGGGGGCTGGCGCCGGGCCCGCCGCAGGTGCTCGAGCGCTTTCAGCCGCGCGATCTCGCGCAGCCAGGCCGCCAGCGCCCCGCCCACGAACTGGGCGCGCAGCGCCCGATTCCGCAGCAGCTCGACGAACACATCGTGGACGACCGACTCGGCCTCGGCCGGACCCGTATAGCGGCACGTCTCCCGCAGCAGCGCGGCCCCGTGCTCTAAATAGATTTCCCGAATTACGGCTTCGTGGCCCGCGTGAAATCCATCTACGTCAATCCCGATCCGCTGATTCGCCTCCGTCGCTTGCACCAGAGTTGATCTTTTATGTCTTACGACCCTGGAAAATGACGAGCGACTTTCTCGTTTCGAGTCAGGCGGCCTGCGTGCCGGTTATCGAGGCGGCCGGTAATGTATAGACGCACGAGGGGCGCACTTCATCCGCAACTTCTTTAGGATTTCTTTTGGTCCGCCCCCACGGAACAGGTCGTTCCCAGGCAGCAAGAGGGCTGCCCGTCCCCAGCAAGGACATCTTCAAGTGCGCACCGGTTCAGACCGTCGGCGCGCTCAGTCTCGACAAGGACCCCGGGACGCAGCGCTGGGGCATGCACGCTTGCCCGGCCGGTTCGGTCATGGTGGGCGTGAGCGTCCCGCTCAACGATCTGGGTGCATGGCGCTTCCGCCGGGATCGATCACCGAACGGATCGACTACGGGACCAGGATCGACTACGGGACCACGTACACCTCCTCGGTGCACGTCTGCGACGCCTCGCCCAGCGCGGCGATGTCGGGCATCCGCGTGGACAAGAATCTCCTCCTCTGCGCGATGGACCCGCACCTCGACTGATCGAGGGCGCCCGCGGAAGCCGGCCACCGCCGAAAGTGTGCGAGGACGGGGACTCGAACCCCGATGGATGTTATCCACTAGCACCTCAAGCGAAAACGACCCGAGCGAGGTCAATGATTTCGCGGCTTCAGAGCGTCAGGAAACGACAGGAAACGTCCCGGAGCGCCCCATTCCGGTCGCATGCGACCAGAATTTTGAGGGTGAAACCACGTCCGGTGATTCCATCTCGAGACGCCTGCGGGAGGCGACGAAGCGGTGGACGACGGATGGCGATCGACGAGTCCTGCGGATGGCGCTTCTTGAGCTGATGCGATCACTTGACGACTGAGCCTCGGAATGCGCTAGCGGCCGACGGCATGTCGGTTCGCTCGTGTGACGTCTCCCCGAAAAACTGGACCGTTCAAAAGTTGAGTGTTCCGAAGAATTCGGGACCCTCGAACTCGCAGCTTGAAGTGGACCAGCCTTGGGGGGCAGGTCATGACCCGTCGTCGCCGCCCTCATCGGCCCGTCGCCGTCGCTCGACCAGGCGATCGCGGTCTTCATCCCTCGCCCACCGCTTCCCGACGCCCAGATTCCTCACTAAGTACGTGTCACCTCGATCTCGCACCTCATTCTCGAGACAGGCTATGATTCCGACGGATGGCACCACTCGCGAGATTGGCTGTCTTACTCACCAATGACGACGGAGGTTGGTTCGCGCAGGGGCTTGAGGTCGACTACGCCGCGGAGGGGCAGTCCATGGAGGACGTGAAGGCGCGCTTCGAGGAGGGTATCCGCGCGACCGCACAGCAGCATCTCAGCATCTGGGGTGATACCACCAAGATGATCCAGCCTGCACCGGCGGAAATTTGGAAGCGAATTTTACCACACCATCAAACGTTCCGGGCGACGCATCGACAGAGCAACCCGGATCACCGCAAATCGCCGAACCCGGATGGACCGGACTCACCGTCGAGTAGTGTCATGGTGCCACCGCTTCTGCCATTCGGGCCCTTTGAGTACATTCAGGAGGTGAAGTTGATGCGGCCGTCTGGCGACATTTCAGTCGTCTTGCCCATAGTTGTCGGAACATTGAAGCGGCACAATGTAGCGACTTCAACTGACGAAGAGCATCGAGATGTTTTTCAAAAAGGCGACGCGTTGCAGGTGCATCGTTTACCGTGGGACGTCCACGCTAATATGCTTGACCATTTGGCGCGACGCTTTGCATTTGAACCAATCTCCTTCCTCGAAGTGGAGGAAGATCTGTGGAAGGAACTAGCTGATTCTGACTGAATGGACTCCGATGGTTACGCAAGTCTCGCCGCACGCAGTTATGTCCTCGTTCGAACGTCCCGTTCATGGGCCCCTTCGCAACGACCTCCACACCGGTGGTTCGCGAGAGACATTAATTGTATTTTCCTCTGAGTCCTGCCAGACACGTTAGATACCGAATGTTCGTATTTCTAATGCAGACCCCATAATTGAACGGGTTGTCCCTCCATTTTAGGCAGGCCGTGATTTGCACGAGGGCCAAGCCGATACAATCGGGGCGGCTGGCAGCTCTCATCGCGGCAAGGCGTATTGCTCGAATGGATGCCTGCATCCAGGTCATCAGGCTTCCTTCTTCTGACGCTCCCGCTAGGCCGCTGGGATCAAGAACATCAACAGGATCGCCATTCGCGTAAGCGAAGCGGTGCATTTCGACTGGCCGAAGCAGGCGCGCGCTCGGATCCTGAGATGACCAAGACAACTGGATGATACTGCGGCCATAGGGGTCACCGCCGAAGTCGAACGACCCGTTGATCTCCGCTAAAGCAAGGGTTCCGTAGCCAACGTCCCCGGCATCTAGCGGATCGAACGTCATGAACCTCCCTGCGTTAGGTTTGTATTGTCTAGCTCGGAGGTTGACTAGCCCAAGATCTGGATCAAGCTCTTCGCCTGAGTAAAGACGAGTGTTGGGCGTCGTTTCGTTGCTCGCAACGAGTATCCCCCAGGCATCGTAATCGTACGCGTTGGTGACAGCACCCGCGGCGTCCGTCAAGAACGTGATGTTCCCATGGCCGTCATATCCGTAATAACCGGTTGAAGGCGTCGTCGCGACGGTGCGCGTCTGGCTGACGATGTTCGTACCGTATGTGTACCTCGTTTGCACTGCGCCACCGGCGACCTCCTCCAGGACCTGGAGGTAGCCGGTCGGGTTTAGATCGTCCACGAGGTAGCGTGTGGTGACACCGCCGACGGTCTTCGCAACGCGATTGCCGTCGCAGTCGTAGGTGATCGTCACCGCGCCGCCATCCTTCGAGATCAAACGGTTCTCGAAGTCGTACGCGAAGCTGTGGCCGCCGGAGGTCAAGGTGTTGCCGTTGGCGTCGAAGGTGTCGCCGCCGATCTCGTCGTTCGCGTTGTAGCTGAAGGCCTGCGCACCCAGCACCGCGAGCGTCGAGGTTCGCGACGATCGGTTGCCGACCGCATCCAGTACGTACGAGAGCGCGCCGTTGAAGCTCGCTCCACGCGGATCGCTCGTGATCGTCTCGCTGGTCAGGCGTGAGGCCGCATCGTACCCATACGTCGCCGCCCTCCCTGTGATGTCCGTCGACGAGACGCGCCGGCCACGGTTGTTGTACCCGTACGACCAAGTTCCGATGAACGCGAGGGATGGATCGACCTCGTGAACCTCGTCGAGAGCAGGCCAGATGACACGGTCGTCATCAACACTGGTGCGCGCAACCAGACCGGCATCAGCAACTTCGGGAGGACGCTCAGGAAGGCGTTGCCCGCATTGACCAGGAAGCTGGTCGTGTTCTGGCTGATCGACCGCAAGCGGGAGAGCCTGGAGCTGCTGGCGGATTTCTCGGCGGCACTCCCGGAAGCGGAGATTCACGTCGTCCGGAACATGTACCTCGGCGCCGAGGCGAAGTTCGAGCTCTACAACGGATCGAAGATGAGAGCCGCGATCGAAAACGCCGGTGGCAGGTCGCTGAACTTTCCCGAGCTCGCAGACAGGGTCACCGATGCGATGAACAAGGGCCGGCTGACGATCGCCAAGGCATGCGGTGAGCTGTCTCTCGGTGACCGCATGGAGATCGAGAGGTGGCGGGAGGAATGCAAGGAGATGCTCGGCGAGGTGGTCCGTGAGTGAGCTGGACGATTCCTTCGCACGCCTCCTCGGTCGCCAGCCGACGGATAAGGAGCGGCAGGCTCTCTACCGCGTCCGGGACGCCCTCCGGCTGAAGACGACGGACGCAGTCTGGCTCTTACTGATGGTCCTCCAGCACTACGAGACACTTTACGGGGAGATACCCGAGCGGATCGCCGACGCAGCACGAGAAGCAACGAAAGCGGCACGCGCCACAGCGGAGGCGCAAGCCAACGCCGCGCACGCGGAAGCGCTGAAGACGCTGGCGGACGCCGTCCATCGGGCAGCCGTGGTATCGGCGCGGCGGGCCGCAGGCGCCCAATTGTTCAAGTGGGTAAGCATCGCCGTGTCGGTCGTGACGCTCTCGCTAGTCACGGTGGGCTGCTGGCAGTTCAGGCGGGGAGACGCAGCAGGTGCCGCACGGGGCGAGAACCAGGCGAAAAGAGCGTGCGAGCGCGAGACGGTGGCCGCCGCATGGGTGAGCAGCCCGGAGGGACGTCTCGCCTATGAGCTGGCGCGGGTCGGAAGCCTCCGCGACCTCGCGACCTGCTCCGGCCACAGCGTGGCCGCACGAGACGGTTGGTGCGTGGTCCAACCGGAGCGCGGGAAGTCTATCCGCTGGCGCATCCCGGCCAACGGCACCGATCGATGACGCAGCTCACCGGGAATCCCGCCCCAAGCCGGTTTTTTCCGGCGCCGGTCGACAAGTGGTTTGTCGACCATGCACGCGTCGAAGCCGGAAGGAGCAAAGGCAGGCTGGCCAGGCAACGCTGGGCCCGCTCGCCGCGAGGATCACGTCGTGAAGACGCCGTCCGCCACCCCGGTGCTCTCTTCGCGGCTCCGGTCGACAAGGGATTCGACCATGGACGCACCGACGCTGAACCCCGGACCTGGAGATCGGGCTGGCAACACTCGAGACGCTCGCTGCGAGAACGTCGGGGTGAAGACGGCCATCGCGCGAGCCAATCACGACTCGCGCGACCGGCGTGTTGCCCGTCACCTCGACCTCATCCCGCCGATCGCTCGCGCAATCAAAGCGTGGGTCGGCAAGTGCGCAGAGCTCGACGACCTCGTTGCTTACGGGAGCGAAGGCCTCCTCGCTGCCGCCTCGCGTTTCGATGCGACGAAAGGCGTCTCGTTTGAAGCATTCGCCCGTCGGCGAATTTGGGGCGCCATCATCGATGGCGTCCGCAGAGAGGGCTGGTTCGGCCGTCGCGCGTATCGCCGCCTGAAAGCAGGCCAGGTCGGCATCGTCGATTCGGCGGCAAACGATCCGCGATCCGCGGTCGTCTTGCCAGCCGGCCTCACGATCATCCGCAGCGGCCACGGAACCGGGGCGGGAGGCGACGATGGGCTTGCCGAGATCGCCGACAGGGACCTCGGCGACCAAGCCGCCCGCTGGAACGGGAGGCGCATGGTCCAGCTTGCCGTCGAAGACGCCGGCGGCCTCCACGCCCGGGCGAAGGCCAACCTGTCCCTGCTCCCCGCCCGTGAGCGCCGTCTGTTGGAGCTCCGGTACTACCAAGGCAAGACGCTCAGCCAGGCGGCCCGCGAGATGGGCTTCCGCCGCTCTTGGGCATCGCGCCTCCACGCGAGGGCGCTCGCAACACTCGCCGCCGCCATGCACGCTCATTTTCCCTACCGCCGCAAGGGCGTGGGCGGAAACGATCGACCACCGCCGTCCCGACATGACGCCAGGAGTCCCTCGCAATGAGCGCCCGCGCCGCGCACTCAGCGGATCGAACGATCGCCCCCGGGGATGGGGGCCGTGAAGGTGACCCACGAAGCACGCACGCGGAGCCGGTCCGGAACGCCTCCTCGCCGCTGCTGACCAAGGTCGAAGCGGCGGCGTTCTGCAAGATATCGCTTCGTTCCTTGGAACGCTTCGTGCAACCTCATGTGAGGACGATAGCGATCGGCAACCGCCGGTTCTTTTTCCGGGAGGACATCCAAAGATGGCTCGAAGAGCAAAGGGCTGGAAGCTTCTCCGCGATACCCGCACAGCGATTTTCTTCGTCCGGTTCACGCATGCAGGTCGGCGCTTCAAGCTCAGCACGGGCGAAAGAGATTCTGGACCGGCTGCGGGCCAGGCAGCGCGCGTCTACGCAGACGTCGTCTCCGGTCGATGGTCTCCCGGACGAACAGCGCCGAGCGGCACACCGGGCCGCGCGTTCGACGAAGTAGCTGCCGAGTGGCTGGCGGACATCGAGTCAACCGTCAGCGCCGACACCTTCAGGTTGTATGAAGGCATCTACGTGGGCGCTCACTTTGCGCCCTTCTTCAAGGCGATGGACCGGCTGACCACGATCGGCATCGAGGACTACAAGGCGGCGCGGTTGCGCGTCGTCACGCGCGAAACGCTGAAGAAGGAGCTGCCGGTGCTCCGTCGGTTCGCGAAGTGGGCCTTCCGACGCGGCTATCTGCAGGCTCTGCCCGAGATCGAGACGCCGAGCCGGCACGTCGTCGGCACACGATCGACGAAGAATCGGAAGCGGACCTTCTTGATCTTCACCGCCGACGAGATCGCGGCCATCGTCAGCAAGCTGCCCCTGCTGGCGCGAGGACCGCGCGCGCCCATTCCGTTCCCCGTCCGCGCGCGGTTCGTCGTTGCGTGGGAAACCGCGTTGCGACCTCAAACGATCGATCAGCTCCGGGCGCCGGATGATTACCGCCGGGGCAGCACGTCGCTTTTGATTCGCGACGAGGTGGACAAGAATCGATTCGGCCGAGAGGTGCCGCTCAGCGCGGCGGCACGCGCGGCGCTCGACCAGGTCTGCCCCGATGTGGGGCTTCTGTTCGGGTCACACGACTACCGCCGCCTCCTGCGCGAAGCCGCGACGGCGGCAGGCATCGACGAGTATCGCGCGGCGCGGATCAGCGACTACGATCTTCGCCACTCGCGGCTCACGCATCTCGGACAGGTGAGCAGCAACTTGAGCGGCGTGATGTTCCTGGCGGGCCACAAACAGCCCGCGACCACCGCCCGGTACTTGCGTCCCCAGAAGCACGCTGCGGCCGAGGTGCTCGAGGCGGCCGCCGAAGCCGAATTTCGGTCGCATTCCGGTCGCAAAGGCCGCGCGCGGCGGCCTCAACCCAAATCAGCCGCCCCGAGAAACATGAATGGTTCCGAAGCTGTGCGAGGGCGGGGACTCGAACCCCGATGGATGTTATCCACTAGCACCTCAAGCTAGCGCGTCTACCAATTCCGCCATCCTCGCGCGGAGCAGGTGATCTAGACGCGCCGGCGCGCACTTGTCAACGCGCGACTAGAAAACCCGGCCCGGGGATCAGCTCAATCGGTGGATGTCGTCGACCACGTGCCAGGTCGCCACGACGGTCAGCTCGATCAGCTTCTCCGTGCGGCGGCTGTCGGGCACGACCATGTGCTCGGCGGTGCACAGGGCCTGCATCTGGCGCAGGATCTGGCGGATCTCCCGTTTGTCGCTGTCGCCGATCCAGCGCTTGATGCGGTCGGTGATGATGTTCTGGTGCTGCTGGATGAAGCGCGCCGCCGACTGGGCGTTGGCCGTCCGCGACGACAGGCCGCGCGCGGCGATGGCGCGGGCGCGCGGCGGCCGGCGCGGGAAGATCTCGAGCAGGTCGCGTCGGTACTCGAGCAAGTCCTGGTCCTGCTCGTCGTTGATCTCGAAGTAGTCGGCGACGGTCTCCTTGATCTCGGTGTACGGAATCCGCATGCCGAGACGAACGTTGCCGGGGTTGCCGCGGCAAGCGCGCTCGATGCCGACGATGCGGTCGACGTACTCGAGCTTCGCCAGCGCGACCTGCCAGTCGCGGTAGCGGCGCCGCCACGGCCCGCCCTCCAGCCAGACCGCGAACGTCTCGGCCCAGTCTTCATCCGGGTGCTTCTGCGCGTAGTGGTACATGCCCGCGCGGTGGAGGTAGCGGACGTAGTCGCGGCTCCACGGCGTCGGGGTGTAGACGTCGCGGTACGGCCGCCGGAAATCGCCGAACGTCTGCGTCCAGTCCTTCCGCCGCCAGAGCTCGAAGGCGTAGTTGATCGCGTGCCCGGCCTCGTGGCGGAGGTACATCAGAACCTCCTCGCGCGTGTACTCGAACAGGTGATCGTTAACGAGGCGCCACAGCTCCGGGTTGGCAAGGTACCAGGGGATGTTGACGCTGACGGCTCGGTCCGCGGTCCAGAAGTCGTCGTCGCCCAGATAATAAGCGGGCATGAACGTGATCCCCTTGCGCTGGAGCTCGCCGATCACCTCCTCGACACACTCGGCGAGCGTCCCTTCCGGCCGCAGGTTGAGATCGCAGATGCGGGTCGCCAGCAGCTTCTGCTGTCCGACCTCACGCACGACGGTGTCGGGGAGCAGGCTGGCCCGCGACGCTCGATGCCGTGCCTTGAGTGCCGCGACTGCCATGGCCCGACCCTCCGTTTACCATGCGTCCGGGAGGCGTTCCCGCTAAAACCGGGACGAAAATATTCCGCCGCACGAGGTAAAAAAGTTCCGTAAAAACGATTGCTTATGCCTCAGCGCGACGCGTCGGGCAGGTTCCCCTTGGACCGCCTCAGGCCGACCTCCGGGGGCCGCGGCCGCGCCGCGACGCGCCTCAAAGTTCGGGGCCGCGCCGCGGCAGAACCATGGTACGGGTAGTCAGGAAGCCATGAATCGGGTCGGAAAGCGTGTGGTCCCGCGGCTCTAGCTGGTCGCGACCAGCGCTGGTCATGGTCGTCTACCTCGGCCTCGGAGCGGCGGCGCTCGGCTGGGGTGGCCTGCGCGGCCAGCCCAACATCTGGCACCTCCCTGGTCGCGACCCGGCCGTGGTTACCGGAATTCTCAGCGGCCTGGCGGCCGGGCTGCTGATCGTCTTCGCGTCGCGGATGGCGCTGTACCGTTTCGAATGGGCGCGGTCGCTGCACCGCGAGCTGCGGCATCTATTGTTCCCGCTGACCGACGTCGAGATCGTCGTGCTCGCCGTGGCGTCGTCGTTCGGCGAGGAGATGTTCTTCCGCGGCGCGATGCTGCCGGCGATCGGCATCCTCGGGTCGAGCGCCATCTTCGCCCTCCTGCACATCGGCCCCAAGGCGCGTCACCTGCCGTGGACCGCCAGCTCGTTCGCGATCGGCCTGCTCTTCGGGGCGATGTACAAGTGGACCGGCGATCTGACCGGCCCGGTCGTCGCGCACTTCTTGGTGAACTTCCTCAACCTGCGCCACGTCGCGCAGGTCGAGCTGCGCTGACGCAGGAGCCAGATCATGGCGGACGACTACCGCGAGGCGCCCAACCCGTACACACCGCCGGCGGCGGCGCTGGAGACGGCGCCACCCGACGACCTGGCCGAAACATACGTCATCTACCGTTACGCCGTCTCGATCGGCTTCCTGACGTACTACGGTCATTCCGATCCGATCGCCGTCAGGGCCGGGAAGAACGACTGGACCCGGGCGCTGCTCTATTCGCTGCTTTCGTTGCTGCTCGGGTGGTGGGGGCTGCCGTGGGGACCGATCCGCACCATCCAGTCCGTCATCGTGAACCTGGGCGGCGGCCAGGACGTCACGCCGCTCCAGAACAGGCGCGTCTACAAGGTCGAGAACCCCGGCGCGAAATGGACCTGCCCGAAATGCAATCAGTCCAATTCGAACCTGACCTTCACCTGCGTCTGCGGGTACCGGCTGGTGTGAACGGGCTCCGCGCCCGGATCGCCGCGAGAGCGGTCAGACACCGGGGCCGGCCTCATCGCCGGACGAGGCCGACCGGCTTCCAGTCGCCGTCGCGCTTGGCGAGGATCAGGATCAGCGCGTCGCGCGGGCCGGTCGCCGCCAGCGCGTACAGCTGCTCGCCGCTGCCGTCGTCGACGTTGGCGGGCAACTTGCCGATGGCGGCGCGCAAGCCCGCGGTCGTGTAGATGTCGACCGACGGCGGCCGCGACGACTTCTCCTCGCCGGCCAGGTCGGACAGCATCGCGGTCAGCGCGGCCTTCTTGGTCACATCCTTGCCGGACGTCTTGAACGGCAGCGTGGCCATCGCCGCCATCGCCGCGGCGTTGCCGCCGGCCAGCGCCTTGAACCAGTGCTCGGCGACGGCGCGCGCGGCCGGGTCGGCGCCGCGCGCCTTGGGCGAGCCGGGTGGGGGCGTCGACGGGGCGGACGAAGGCGGCGCAGACGCGGTGCCGTCGCGCTCCTCGGCCATCGCGACCTCTTCGTCCAGGCGCTGCATCTTGGCGGCGTGGTTCTTGTCGTCGAAGCGGCGCAGGCGGCGCAGCCCGCCGTTGTTCGCTGTCGTGGGCGACACGGCTTGCGGCGGCACGGAGATGTTCGAGCCTGAGCCCGGGATTCCCGCCGCCGCGCCCGAGCCGCCCCCGCCCGGGGCGGTCCGCCCGGCGACCGGCCGCGGACCTTCGGACGGGGCGTCGGGGATGGCCGGCTTGTCGGCCCCCGCCGGCGGATTGTCGAGGATGAAGTAGTCGACGCCCGACGTCGCGCACTGGCGCTCGTCGCGGTGGAACTGCCAGTGGACGTAGATCTTGCCGTTGGCCGACCGGATCGCCTTCGGCGGATCCGGATAGGGACCGGCGTTGAACGCGACGTCGATCGCCGCCGCATCGAACGGCAGGTAGCCGGACGCGCGCACGACCGTCACCTTGTCGACGGTGCCGTCGCGGTTCAGCACCATCTCCAGCGTGGTCGAAAGGTTCGGGTTGTTGAGCGGGCTCGAGCCCGACAGCTCTTCCCAGTCTTCCAGCGCGCCGAAGCCCCACAGCTTGTGGATGCTCCGGTGCATCTTGGCGATGTACGCGGCGAACGGCGCCGCGCGCGTGTTCAGCGCGGTCTGGTTGCCCGGTTTGACCTCGGGGATGAAGTTCTCCAGCGCGGCGCGCACGCGGGCGGTGTTCTGCTGGAATTTTCCGAAACGGGACGACTTCTGCGTCTGCGCGAGGCGACGCTCGGCCTCGGCGTCCGCGCCAAACAGGTATTCGAATTCCTTCTCCGACAGGGCCAGCTTGACGCGCTCGCCGTTCGCCTGGCGCGACGGATCGCTGTTGGCGCCGCGCACGGGCGGCCGCGGCTGCGCGACCGCGCCGTCGGCGGCGTGCGGCAGCGACATGTCCGCGGTCTCGGGCGTCAGCTCGTGGGTCTGCTTGGCGGGATCGCGCAGCGCGAGCAGCGACTTCTTGCGATCCGCGTCCTTCGAGGCCACCTCCGGGTTGTCGTGCGGGGTGACGTCGGGGGCCTTGCGGCCCAGCATCGACTTCTTGTCCTCGAGCTCGGCGATCTTCTGCTTGTCCGCGCCCGGCTCGGCGTCGTCGCGCTCGGACTTGTCGGACGCGGCGCCCTCGCCCTTCTGCGCCTTCTGAAGATTCGTGTCGGTGGCGCGGGTCTCGACGTCGGCGTGGCTGTTCTTCTCCGCCAGATATTTCGCGTCGGGCCTCGGCGCGGACTCCTTGTCGACGTCGATGTCGACCATCTTCTCGTGGTCCTTCCGCTCCGGCTTGGGCATCGGCGGCAGCGGCGGAACGACCACCTCGGGCTCGGGCTTCGGCTTCTCGAGCTTGTCGGCGAGCTTCTCCTCGGGCTGAGGCTTCGGCGCTTCCTTCTTCTCGAGCTTGCGGCGCTCTGCACGTGGCGTCGGAGGCTTGGGCGGCGCCAGCTGATCCGGCAGCGGCTCGATCGGCGGCAGGTCCTTCGGCAGCTCGGCCGCGGTCACGTCCTTGAACTCGACGTCGACCTCTTGCGCGCGCTGCGCCTCCCGCGCCGCCTGCTGGCGCCCCCCGTAAATCCAGGCCGCCAGGCCGATCGGCGTCAGCAGGTGGACGTGCAGCAGCAGCGACAGCAGCGCGCCGCGCGACAAAAACCCGCGCGCGCGTGAGGCAGGCCGCTGCGACATGGAGGCCTCAGCGTAGCATGGGCATCTATATAAGGCGCCGGGAGACGGGCGATTCCCGCGATCTCGATCACACGCGCATTTTGCGGTAAACGCCTACCACGATCCCAATCAGGTTCACGCTCTTGAAGTCGCGCTTACGGACGAGGATCGGCTGCATCTGGCTGTTCGCCGGCTGGAAGCGGATCGTGTCCCCTTCAGGGTAGTAACGCTTCACCGTCGCCTCGTCCTCGATCATCGCGACGACGATGTCGCCGCGGTTGGCGTGCAGCTGCTTGCGCACGAAGATGAAGTCGCCATCGAAGATGCCGTCCTCGATCATCGAATCGCCCTTCACGCGCAGCGCGAAGACTTCGCGCGTCTGGCCGATGAAGAAACGGTCGACCTTCACGGTGTCTTCGATGTTCTCGACGGCGAGCAACGGCGCGCCGGCAGCGACGCGCCCGACCAGCGGCACGTCGACCATGTCCTCTTCGCGGCTGGGCGCGCGCATCGGCCCGCGGGCGCCGACCGGCCGCAGCGCGCGCGACTTCAGGTCCTCGCGCTGCAGGTAGCCCTTCTTCTCGAGCGCGCGCAGGTGATCGTTCACGCCGTTCGTCGATTTGATGCCGAAGTGCAGGCCGATCTCGCGGAGGGTCGGCGGGTAGCCGCGCTCGCGGATGGACTGCGTGATGAAGTCGAGGATCTCGCGCTGGCGATCCGTCAGGGCGCCGCGCGTGTCGTCGCGAACCAACGTCAACGAGCCCATGTTGTGCCTCCGCCGGTGTGCACTGAACACACGTATCGTACGGAACAGATGTCCCGTGTCAATTTAATTCGCGTGGAGTTTTCAGCGGTACGGGCCCCAGCGGCTGTCGCGCCAGGCGACGCTGAAGGATCCTTCTCGTAGACCTCGTCCAGACCGACGGGCCCGACGAGCTCGAGCGCCTCGGCGGCAGTCATCGCGCGGAGCTGATCGATGGACACCGGTTCGTCGCAGGTGCGCCGCCAGGTGTCCGAATCGGGTGGGGGCTCTTCGCCGCCCCGCATGAAATCGTAAACAAAAGCAAAAAAATCATGATCGGTTCGACGCCCGGCGCGCAACTGTAGAAATGATGAGGCGTGCCTATCTTGTCTTGAGCGCCGGAATTCTCATCGGTTGCGCCGGCTCGGAGCCCGGTGGCTCGAGCGGCGCCGCGGGATCCAGCGGAACGCCCGGCAGCGCGGGCGCCAGCGGCAGCGCGGGCGCCGGCGGCAGCGCGGGGACGACCGGAAGCGGCGGCAGCGGAACGGGCGGCACGACCGGGGTTGGGGGCACATCTGGCGAGGCGGGGACCGCGGGTGCGGCCGGCACCACAGGCGGCACGGGCGGAGGAACCCCCGGTACGGGCGGGAGCAACGCGGGCGCTGGCGGCTCGACCGGTCGTGGCGGTGCGGGCGGCACCGGCGGCGCGGCAGGCCGCGGAGGAACCGGCGGCGGCAGCGCGGGCACAGGCGGCGCCGCGGGGACGACGGGCACGGGCGGCAGCGGCACCAGCACCCTCCCCTTCAGCTACTACATCGGCGCCGACGTCACCGATCAGGAGACGCAATCCACGACGACGCGGGCGACGCTGCTGTCGATCATGCAATCGCACGGCTTCAACTACATCCGGCTAAGGACATTCGTCGACCCGAAGGCCTCCGACGGCTACGACAAGAACAACGGCTACGACGACATC